>Ga0335069_10009314_pt1 | contig 13984 bp, 14 predicted proteins | sample Lox_Sample_11_FD_206714 | JGI IMG/M metagenome (GOLD analysis project Ga0335069, IMG submission 206714) | Soil microbial communities from Loxahatchee National Wildlife Refuge, Florida, United States - Lox_Sample_1.1 | ecosystem: Environmental > Terrestrial > Soil > Wetlands | place: USA... | reverse complement strand
GGGTCATTGCATGGACTCTCCTGTCTGCCTTTGACAGCCAGGCAATCTTGCCCTTTGACAATTTCCATCTAAAGAAGCTGGGCTCTTGCTAACTTTTATCGGCAAACGTAAAATGCATCAGATTGCCGGACCATTATGTTTAAACGATTTGCTTTCTTGAAAGACTCAGCAAAACTAAAATATTGTATCTTTCTAAATTAAAAAACGCCTAAACATAACTCGATAAAATCAAACCAATACCTCTTCAATGTACATAAAAGTGATTATTATTATCTCATTCTCAATTCTGTATGGACTCTTTGAGATTCTCATGAGCAGAAGGGGAAAAGGAAATAGAGAAATCTCGAAATCCGAGGACAGAGGAAGTATTTGGATCATGATTCTTGCTATTTCAGCTGGGTACTGGCTGTCTTTTATTATTGCTTCAACAAAAACTGGTAGGATTTATCACTGGAATACACTTTTTACTATTGGATCAATATTGGCCGCTATTGGTCTTATAATCAGAGTTACTTCAATATTAAAACTTAAAGAACATTTTACATATACTGTGACAAAAATTGAGAACCATCAATTAGTTGATACAGGGTTATATAGCTGTATCAGGCATCCAGGATATTTAGGGCAGTTAATTATCTTTCTTGGGATAGCAACAGCATTATCAAATTGGATCTCAATTTTTTCAATGATTATACCTGTATTGGTCGGGTACATAAATCGTATTAGAGTTGAAGAAAAATTTCTAACCCAACAGATGGGTCAGAAATATATTGATTATCAAAAGCGAACAAAAAAACTGATTCCTTATATCTTCTAAACCAGGATTACTTCTTCTTATTTGAGAAATATGTGCTAAACCATAACACTAAAAATAAACTGTATTTGCCTGGCTGATTGGCTGACGCCAGTCAGCCAGGGTTTCAGCAAACTGTGCACATTACCGTGACAAATTCGTAAATCTGTACTCTATAATATTAGAGGCAAACTGCAACATGGCATTTCCTGATAGCATGACATATCTGACCTAAAGAAAATGTGCACCTGCCGGTGCTGCGTCCTGAAGCTTTGTTCAGGGCGGTCTGCCAACAAAAAAGTACTTTGCAGCCGGGTCATTGGTTGCCATTTTTGAGCTCCGAAACGCCCTAAACAAATTTAAAGTGCTGAATCATAAATAACATTTGTTTAAACTCTTTTTCCCGTTATTTTTATATTCTGAATATCTAACTCAAAAATTAGTATTATGAAAAATTTATTATTGATAATCGTGATGATTACGCTTGGGATAGCCACCACTTGGGGTCAGAATGTATCGAATTCTGCCAATAATTGTCCAGCAAATGGAACTTATAATGCTACTGGTACAATTACATTTACTGCGGGAGGAACAAAGTATGTATGTTCTATTTCAAAAGTAATTGCAGCATCAACCAGCATAACAATTCAAACATCAAAATCAGATGTAAAAACTAATGGATCACTGGTAATAACATGTTATACTGCTAAATCAGCAATAACTACTGGTGTTTATTCAGCATCTTCTTCAGGAACAATTTCATCTGTAACTTTTATTGATAAAACAGTCACTCCATTTACGGCTACAGCAATGACAACAGGTTCAAGCTGTAGTGTGATTATTACTTCGCTTACTTCAAAAATTATCAAAGGAACATTTATCGCGACTGTTTTAAAACCTCTTGATAATACAAAACTAAATATAACAGATGGTGTGATAGACTGTACAATTTCACAAATTAAGTAGCTACTCAGTCATCATTTTAATAATAACAGTACCTGACAAGGACAATAAACTGCATTTTCTTGGCACACCTGCCTGGCTGGCGCCAGTCAAACAGGGTTTTCAAAAACTATGCACATTATCATAACAAATCCGAAAGCCGGTAATCTGTAACATAAAAAGCAAATTGCACAATGACCTCTCCTATTCGCCTGTGGCAGCAATGCAAGCTTGATCGTGATAAATTCAGTTTAAAGAATCTGACACATGGTGTGCAGAGTTCTGATACCTTGATCAGGACAAGTCGGCCAACACAAACGCACTATATTGCCTTGTGGATATGCTTAAACCGGAACGAACACCTTGATTATCTTTAATATAATGAACTGAAAATCTAATAAATGGTAATTAACTATATCAACTGGAATATTGATCCAGTAATCTTCAAAATATTTGGAATTTCGCTTCGATATTACAGCCTATTATTCGTTGGCGGCTTACTTCTTTGCATTTACATTTTAAGCTGGATCTTTAAAAAAGAAGATATTCCATCAGATTTTTTGGAAAAACTCTCTCTTTATGGAATAGTTGGGATCTTTGTTGGAGCAAGACTCGGTCATTGTCTTTTCTATGAACCAGGGTACTATTTTAGCCATCCTTTAGAGATAATTTTGCCAATTCAACAATTACCATCAGGAGGTTATAAATTCATTGGTTATCAAGGTTTAGCAAGTCATGGAGGGGCTTTAGGTGTAATAATCGCACTGATTATTTACTCCATTAAAACCAAACAATCGCTAATTAATACATTGGATTTAATCGCGGTAGTTGCACCATTAGAAGGTTGTTTTATCAGACTTGGCAACTTAATGAATTCTGAGATCTATGGAGTAGAAACAAAACAGCCGTGGGGGTTTATTTTCCTTCGTAACGGTGAGCTCACTCCCAAGCATCCAACCCAATTATATGAAGCCTTTTCATATTTATTGATTTTACTTATAGCACTATTACTATATAAAAGAATCTGGCCAAAAATTCAAAATGGTTTCTTTTTTGGACTATCCCTAACATTGATTTTCGTTGCAAGGTTCTTGATTGAGTTTATTAAAGAAAGGCAAGTCCCTTTTGAAAATCACCTTAAAATTGACATGGGACAGATCTTGAGTATTCCCTATATCATTGCCGGTATTGGATTCATGATTTACGGAGTTATAACATCAAAAAGGAAAATAGACTTAAAATCAGATAAATAACCAGTAAGGTGCCACCTCGGCCAGTATATTAGCACTTTATTGTTGTGCCGTTGGGGCTAAATAAAACAATTTCTGAAAATTACAAGAAATGTTTGACCAGATTATAGAAAAATTAAAACAAGATAATCCTAATTGGATTCAGATTCATAGTTTTATTTCAGAAAGACAGATACCTGTCAAAACAACCCTTTTAAAAGAAGGAGAAATATCAACTCATGTTCACTATATCAAGAAAGGATGTTTACGTGAGTGGTTTAATAAAGACGGAAAAGAAATCACTTTCCAATTCTTTTTTGAAGGCCAGTTTGTTGCATCAATAGATAGTTTTCTCAATAATCAGCCCAGCTTATATACAATTGAAAGTATCGAACCATCATTGATATATACCATAAATAAAAAATGTTTCGAACAGATATATCAATCGAACCCTCAATTTAAAGAAGAGTTTCAGAAGTTAATTTTTAACAGATTTAGAAATTATGCAAATCTCTTTCTTTCAAGGATTAAAGACTCACCCAGAGAAAGGTATGAAGATTTAATTCTAAACCATCCTGAAATAATTAAAAGGATTCCACAACATTATATTGCATCATACTTGGGCATAACTCCTATATCATTAAGCAGAATTAGAAATAAGAAATAGAATTCATTTATTAACAATTGTTATCGACAGGATGAGACCGATTCGGCAATTTTGTCAAAAAGATAACAATGGAATCACAATCACTTAAAAATGATAGTACTCACACAACTTATATTAAGCTTGATACGAAAATATGCAATGCTTGTTGGAAATGTCTTTCAGAGTGTAAGAACAACGTAATCAGTAGAATTAATCTGCCATGGCATAAGCATGCCCGATTTACAAATTATAACGATTGTACTGGTTGCTTAAAGTGTATGAAAATTTGTGAACCAGGTGCTTTAATGAAAGTCTAATCCGAAAGTTGGTCAAATATGTTTTACAATAAAAGCCTTCAATATCAGCTTTTTTTAAAATTATTGTAAGAAACACCTCACACAACACGGACAGTATATTTAATATGTTGGTACACTTTTTACTGATGACGTGAACCTCATCCTCTCAAAAATGCAAGTGCTTTAGCAACCCGAATGTTTTTTTCTTTAAAACTGTTTACTATTTGAATGGCTTGGCTGGCAACATAGTATCGTAACATAACCTGTAGCCTGTTTTCCTCAACTGTTACTAATATAAATCCTTTACCCGGTCTAAGTCCTGGCTAAAATAGTGTTCGCATCCCGACACTACATTACCCAATGTAAGTTCGTAACCAAAGACTAAGACCGTGCCATGGCCTCCCCTGTCTGCCTGCGGCACCTAGGCAAGCATGCACCGTGACAAATTCCGTCTAAAGAACATGACACCTGCCGGCTCTGCGCTGGCCAACACAAACTCACTTTATTACATGGCCGTTTGGCTTAAGCAGATTCCCATGTGAAAAGAAATTTTACCAGCTAATTGATCGAAAACTCTAAGATAAATTCTACCTGCGATGAAAAAGGTTATCACACAAGCAGTACTAATCCTGCTTATTGTCTCTTGTTCTTATGATAAGACTGCTAAAAATCTCCGACAAGAGGGAACTGTTATTAATCGGGATAGAGTGATAGCATATTTCCCGAAGAACTCTCTCCCAGAAAATCGTATGAATGAGATAGTGGATACCATAAATTTGGGTATAGCTCTTGCAGAAAAATATATGGGCGGACCATATGATTGGCAAGTATTTAAGGGCAAACAACTTACGTATTATTTCTGTGAGGGTAATTTTATGTCGACCACGTCTAAAAATGGTGATATTTTTATCCCAGTATGGCGCGCTCAAAGTAACCAATCGCCATGGCTTCATGAGACAATACACATTCTTTTACGATCAGTAAATGGCAACTGGAATCCTAAATCAAATCCAATGAATCTCTTTAAAATGCCAATGTGGCTGACTGAAGGGATGGCTGAGTTTATTGCCATGAAGGTCTCTTATGACAATCAAATTCCAAAATTTGATATATTTAACAGTGGAGGTTTTTCCAAACTCGATTCAATTTGTAATATTAGTTTAAGGCAGGAATATGGTCCACGCATACTAAAATACATTGGAAAGCCCGGAATAATGATAAAACTCTTCACAAAGAAAAGGAGGTTTTATGCTCCGACGTTCTACAATTGTTCATGCTCTTTTACAAAATATCTTGTAAAAACGTACGGACTTGATAAAGTTTTAAATGCATATGCAAAATATAAAAAAGAGATAAAGACTATTGAGGAATTTACCGGAAAGACAATGGACGAATTGAGAAAGGACTGGTTATTGAAGATAAGTCTGAATTCTAATTAATTTAAAACTTATTGAAAGACCCAGGAATAAAATCAAAAAAAGCCTGACATGGATAATAAACTGCATCTAATCAACTGTGTATCTCGACATTTGTTTGGCCCACAATCTATACTTCACTGCGGCTAAAAATGGGCCACTCGTGTCTTGCACCTCGTCAGTGTACTTAAAAATGATCTGCTCATCTGCCTGGTTTTGAGCCGGGTAAAGCTTTCGAATCATATTGCCGGGCTGATAGACAACATGCATAACCTCTCTCGTCCTGAAATAGGTTGTCACTTTTAAAGTCAACTTAAGGAGGAATGAGATGGAAATAGGACAAGTACCTGCATACAAAAGATGGTCAAACCGTTACAGCTATGCATTCAAAATGGAAGTAGTGGAAGCTTACCAGAGCGGCCAGATGTCTCAACGACAAATTACCCGCAAATATGGTATTGGAAGACCCACTATTTTGGCTTGGACAAACAGATATGGTAATATTGAGGTAAATTACTACAAGATGAGAGAAAAGACTCCACAACAGGAGATTGTTGAGCTCAAGGCCGCTCTTCGTGCCCTTAACCAGGAGAATGTGGCTCTTAAGTACATCATGGATATCATCAAGGAGGAATACGGCGAGGAAGTTGTAAAAAAGTATTTACCCGGACTGCTAACAAAGAAGCCTGCCAGGAAGAAAACAAAGTAAAGGTTAAGACTGTCTGCAAGCTTTTCGGGATTAGTCGTCAAGCCTACTATAAAAGGATCCAGACGTACAGCAGAGAAAAAGAAAACAGAAAAAAGATCATCCAGCTAGTTAAACACCAGAGAGTCCTAATGACACGAGTCGGCACAAAGAAAACATACTTCCTTATCAAGCCAGATCTTGATAGGATGGACATTAAGTGTGGCCGCGACAAACTCCATGCCATCCTTAGAAATGAGGGTATGCTCATTAAAAAGAAAAAGAACTACATGAGGACCACTAACTCATATCATCGCTATTACAAGCATCCAAACCTCATTAAGGACCTTAATATCAACCGTGCTGAACAGGTATGGGTCAGTGATATAACTTACATCAGAACCAACCAGGGATGGCTCTACCTGAGCCTTATTACAGATGCTTACTCGAAACAGATCGTAGGTCATCAGCTCTCCGATAACCTTAAAGCGATTAACTCCATAAATGCTTTAAAAACTGCCATTAGAAACAGAAAATTCCCTGACAGACCTCTGATCCATCACTCGGACCGGGGACTGCAGTACTGCTGTCCTGATTACATCGAAACACTTGAAAAAAACAATATCGGTATCAGCATGACAACCAAGCATGATCCTTATGAGAATGCTGTTGCTGAAAGAGTTAATGGTACACTCAAAAACGAGTTCGATCTGGTGGATCGCCTACCCGATCAGAAAAATGCAGAAAGAGAACTAAACAAGGCTGTCTGGATCTATAACAACCTGAGACCACATGAAAGCTGTTGTTATTTAACACCTATTCAGGCTCATACTAAGGAGAGTGTCGAAATTAATAAATGGCCTGTGAGATTTAGAAGAAATCAAGATCAAAATAATTTAACTTTAAATAATCAATGTCACACCCAAAAGTGACAACCTATACCAGGACGAGACAAACAATAATATCCTGAAATCGAGTAAAAGCTACACAGAAATCAAACTTTTCATTTAGCTTTCTGTCTGATTCCTTTCTTTCTCGCGATTTACCGGGCTGTCAATTGTTATTCCTCGTTTAATACTATTACCAAAACTCATGACAAATAATCAAGAAATTATCCTGGGAAGTGTTCAGGAAACAATGTTACTGCCGTTATGGGGAAGAGCTATGGAAACATCGAAGCTAAAACCTCTCCTGGTAGACAATAAGGCTGTTGAGATAATTAACAGCATCCCTTATGATTTTTCAACAATAGCAAGCAATATCAGGAAATTAACACGTGCTTCCTGGATTTCAAGAAGTATTTTTTTTGACAAGAAAATCCTGGACTTTATCAGGATGCATCCATACGCAACTGTTGTAAATGCAGGGTGCGGGCTGGATACAACATTTGACCGAATTGACAATGGAACTATTAACTGGATAGATCTGGATCTCCCTGATGCCATCGAGCTTAGAAGACAATATCTCAAAGAGACCGACAGAAGAAGATTTATTGCAAAATCGGCTTTTGATGTTACATGGTACGATGAAATAAGAAATAAGGATAACGTGATGCTAATGTTTGCCGGTGTACTATACTATTTCGATGAGCCTGAAGTCAGGAAGCTATTTAACGACATCCACCATCACCTGGAAAAATCAGAGATCATTTTTGATCATGCATCCAGACTGGGGATTAAACTCTCAAACGAACAGGTAATAAAAAGAGGTGGAATGGATGAAACAGCTTTTCTTAAATGGGGAACAGATGATATCTATGAAATTGAAAAATGGGAAAGTCATATCAAGGTAATAAGCAATATACCAATGTTTAAAGAGCATAAGAAAAACTACCCGATCCTAAAAAGGATTGGCATGAATATTTCGGACAAACTTAAAGTTATGTCATTAACTCACGTCAGGATAACATGAAAGATTTTTATAAAAGGGAAAGCTGATGGAGACAAATAAGTTCATTGACCTGAACCGGTTTTTACAAATTGTCTCACATATCATGAACGAAATTCTTTAAATTCTAATCCTCATATTTATAATTCATTAGCATCTTGATAAACAACCTGAAAATAATCAGCTAAGCACTTTTATACATATGACTTAAATTCATCTCATCGGGAATCCGCCTGTCCGGCAGACACTGGCCATGTGTACAGGAAATCTTAGAGACTCTTTCATTAATATAAATTGCCAGTTTCTTTTACTTCATGGTTACTCTCTGACTAAGTGGTCGGATCAAATTAAAAACGATCGGTTATTTTTCAAGTTCGATTTCGTTTCTGGCAACAATATTCTTTATCTTTATAATGAGACATTTTGTAATATAAAAAATGCTTTAGCAAAACGGACAATATAATTCGTCCAGCCTTCCGGGATAAGCCCTGTTGCAGGGACGCCTGTCAAGATTAAGGGTATATCGGCTAATAATATAATAAACCATAATTACAGACAAATATTTATTCTATGATCTCAAGAATCTGGCACGGTTACACGACCAAAAGGAATGCTGACACCTATGAAAATCTCTTGAAATCCGAGATTTTTGTCGGAATTAAAAACAGGAATATTACCGGATATAGAGGAATTCAACTTCTAAGAAGAGAGCTTGACTCAGAAACAGAATTTATAACAATAATGTGGTTTGATTCATTAGATTCTGTCAAAATCTTTGCGGGACCTGAATATGAAAAAGCGGTTGTTCCAGAAAAAGCGCAAAAAGTGCTTAAAAGATTTGATCCTGCATCTCAACATTATTCTGTATTAGTTGAAAACTTTAACAACAACAATTTTAACGTTGTTTGAAGAGTTGATATGTTTGTTCTGGCCCTTGCTCCGCACCAGCATCCAGGTAGTTTTCTTCTCATCACAGCTTCCGTTTTCCAGCAGTTGAACACAACAGTAGTTCTGCATCCTGAATGTTGACAGGCTTTAATAAAGTCTGTTGTGTTAAACTATAATAATTGTTTAGGACCAATCATAAGTTTAAAGAAATGAAAAGAATCTTCCTGCACTTAACAAATTCAATCTTCATTGGATAATATTCTCCATAGAACCATTACTCAAGTATCAGGAAATTTATGAAGATGTTCTGGTAATTCGCACCTTGATTAACGGGGGCTATTTATACTGCGGATGCGGTTCGAAAATAATAATACGATAGCGTTGATATTTGCTATTCTCCTAATCAAACATTTTTTCAGGCCAGGAAAATCTCAGAAAGCGGCTTATATCATACTTTAATAATTTTACTTTCTCTAGGAAATTCAATAAATAATCAAGTCCGTAATATGGTTCATTCCTGAATTAATTTTTTAAAAAAACAGCCCTATGGAAAATAGTAATATTGCCTCTTTGCAAAATCAATCTTTCACGGATCTTAGAATCCCTGTCTCTTTCGGCTGGCTTATGGCTTTCTTTGAACTTATCCTACCATTCGTGATTCTATCACTTCCATTTGATAAATGGAATGACCATATGTGTCTGTTCGGGGCTTCCCTGGCCTTAATGTTCTCTATTTGGATTGTTTTCCTTCTGGACATTATAATCACAAAAATCAAGAATAAGCTTCTCTGGATTTTATTATTAATCATTCTACCAGGCATATCACAAATAGCGTATCTCATTAATAAACAGAGGATACTGAATAAACCTGACTTTCAGAATATTTGCTGAAATTTTCCCCGGTCTATCACTGTCAATATTGCAAATTCACCCGACAAGGTGTTTTGCAGGCCCACCGGCGTTCCAGCTTGATATATAACCGGTCAGAATATCCTAAAACAGAATCGATTTGGGTCTTTAATAGATTTGATTAAGTATGAAGCCTACTATTCTGTTCACCGTGCCTTGTCGAAGGATCCGTTTTAGTTTTGTCGCGGCATGTCAGTCGGATAACTGCAAGAGATGGGAATTAAATATTAATTAACTTTATTGTCTTGCGTCCTGTTGACTTCAATTAAAATTATAAATACAAATGCAAATCTCAGTGACAGACTTTGAAAACTCCTGGGCTGACCAAACCAGAGCCGAATCCTATTCCAAACTTGAGTTCCCGAATACTTATTACCTGGCATATCGTGATTTACCAAAAATAATTCAGGACCATACCGGCGGGCGTTCAGCGATAGATTTTGGTTGCGGAACCGGTCGATCAACAAGATTTCTTAAAGAACTAGGATTTAATGTAACCGGTATTGATATTTCTAATGATATGTTACAGATTGCCAGGAGTTTTGACAAAACAGGAGATTATCAACTGGTCTCAAATGGCATTTATAGTCACCTGGGAAATGGCAAATATGATCTGGTTCAGTCAATATTTACTTTTGACAATATCCCCGGTTGGGAAAACAGGACAAGAATTTTAATCGGGCTCAGAGATTTACTAAACATGAATGGAAAAATAGTATGTCTCGATTCCACTCCAGAGCTTTACACTAATGAATGGGCCTCATTTTCAACATTAAGTTTCCCGGATAACTGGAATGCGAAAACTGGTGACATTGTCAGGGATATAATGCTTGACGTTGAGGATCGAAGACCAGTTGAGGATATTTTCTGGACTTTGGACGATTATTACAAACTATTTGATTGTGCCGGCCTCTCAGTTGATTCACTTTACAAACCATTAGGATTTCCGGACGAACCATTTGACTGGGTTTCTGAAATATCCATCGCGCCATGGATGATATTTGTTCTCAGTAAAAAAAGAATAAGAATTGATGCAGCGACTAACAAGGACAAAGAAGTGCAATGATTTGTCACGGCTTTTTCAAGCACTGCATAAATACCTCATGATGGCGCTCCATGATCATCCCTGCAAATCAGAAGATCATGATAAGTCAAGTCTGTTACTTTATAATTAATTTCATCCCGATCCGGGAAGTAACAGGAAGTTAACAACTTGTTGCCGGTAGGATTCATTCTTTAGTTCAAAATACATAACTTAAAGTGTTCAGACATTATTAATGGTAAGCTTCCATAAAATATTTATTATCATCACTTTCATATGCGTAACCGATATCAATTATGGTCAGAAAGAATTGATTAAAACATACTATAAAAATGGAAGAATAGAATCAAAAGGCCGGGTTTATAAATATTCAATGTTCTATGATGTAAAAAAACTTAAGAAACTGGACAATAAGTTCACCATGATTCAAAAGAAAATTAGTCAGTGGAAATATTGGTACGATAATGGTGGACTACGCAGGATTGAGAATTATAAGCTGGTGATTGATAAGAAGTTCAATGACCTCCCGGATGGGAAATGGGCCTACTTCAATGAAGACGGAATCAAATACAGGGAAGAGATTTTTAAAGATGGCATTCTGGTCAATACCATTAAAGATATATATCAAGATTCAAAATTAGCAGGCAGAATTTCATTAGTCGACGGAACCTCAGATACAACACTTTTTGCATCCTTTACCAAAGAAAATAATCTAGTAATAAATCCGGATTTTGATATCTATTTTTTTAAACCAGTCAGGATAACATATCATGGTGATACACCGATTGATGACTGGATACCTTACTGGACAGCACCAGGTCCATACACTCCTGATTACATAAGCAATCTTAGATATATTGATGCCCTAAGTTATGGCTATATGTTTGAAATGCCTCTGCCTTCAAAATTTAACTATGCAGGAATCGCACTTTACAAAGAATCAAGCAGCTATTCTGAATATATCCAAGGAAGGCTAATAGCTCCTTTAATCAAAGATAAGATGTATTGCTTACGTACTTCAATGAACTTGTGTTCATATTCTAAGTTTACTGTAAACCGTCTATCATTTTATATTTCACCTACATCGATCAGAGTTGATAGTACAAATGAAAACAGCTTTTCTCCTCAAATATCATTCTCGGAATTGCCTGTTAAGAATGACAGGTTTATAACACTCTGCAATTATTTCACTGCAAAAGGCGGGGAGATGTATATAACCGCCGGTAGATTTTCAAAACCTGGAAGCCTGGAAGTTATTAAGAGGGATAATTTTACCAGGGGGCTTTTTGGTCTTGAAAAAGCTGCGTATTATCTGATTGACAATATACAACTCTTTGAAATAAATGATACCCTTGAGTGCCATTGCATAAACGATGCAATCAGAAGCATTTCATTAAAAAGCAAACCTAAAGAGATTTATTCGACTGATCTGGACGATTTGAATAAAGGAATACCAGTTGTAATTGAGAATGTCAACTTTGATTTTGACAGTTTTACTTTATTAAAGAACTCGGAGTCTGCTCTACTTTCTCTTTTAAATTATCTGAACAGTAATCCGGATCTGAAAGTAAGTATTGAAGGGCACACCGATGATGTTGGTACGCAAGATTATAACCAGGAACTATCACTGAACCGAGCAAAATCCGTCTACAACTGGCTTATTAGTAATGGAATCAGCTCAAATCGGTTAAGCTATGCCGGATATGGGAAAAAACGACCACTTTTTGATGACACGGATCAACAGCATAAAGCTTTAAACAGGAGAGTAGAGGTGCTAAGAATCTATAAATGAATTAACATAAAGTAACCCTAAACTTAAGCTGATCGAAAAAGGTCATTAACATACGGGTATATACAGTAGTTCCTTTCACGTTAAAAAATCTATAAGATGCTCTACGGCCCCTCTTATCTATTAAAGCTGTTTAAACTTCTATAGAGACTATGAAGAATAAAAAAATCAGAATATCAAAGTATCTCCATGAATTACATGGAGAATACTCTGACATTTTTACCCTGGCTGGAACTTACTTTGCCGGCATAACTGGAGGTATCATTGCTGTCTTTTTTACATCCAGACTCTACTTACCATTTTGGAAGACAATTTTGCTTTCTGTTTTATTCGCTGACATAGCGGGAGGTGTCGTAGCCAATTTTTCATCTTCGACAAGAGAATATTACCAGGCAAATAGTAAACTCCGGCTTCCATTTATCTTAATTCATATAATACACCCTGTTTTGTTAATTATGCTTTTTCCTGGCTTTGCTGAATACTTTATATATGCTGGTCTCTTTACTATTGTTGGTTGCCTGATTGTCATTAGAATAAGCATTCATGAAATTCAACAAACTACCGCATTACTGATGTTTTTAATAGGGACTCTTTTGTCGTTCTGTTTCAAGACACCCGCTATTTTCATATATTCTATCGCACCATTATTTATGGCAAAACTTATACTTGGCTTTTCGGTATGCGTACCCACCAATGAAAAATGAAAAGGCCTGCATAATCCCGCTCAGACAATCAAGTACAGATACTGGCTGCAATATAAGGCCTGTTTCTCCGATATCCGTATCATGGCACGCTATCCTGCGCTATACTCGCTGCACACAGATAAAACTGCGACAAGCCATTCCATGTCACCATGACGACGATCTTTTGAAGCATTGGGTCACATGTCAACCCAGATTGACCTGCACCACGTACTCTTCTGATTCTCCTGGACAGGAAACTAAATTGTTAAGCAAAAAGATTTACTAAATATCTACAATAAAAAGCCGTTATATAATTTTACTGCAATATTTATTAATCAAAACAAATCCATTAAAATGAAAAAAGCTGCGAATTACAAAAAGTCATTGCTCCCCATGGCACTTGTAATGACATTATCAGTCTTTGTCATGGCGACCTTAAGTTCAACTGCACAAAGTTCATCAGGTTTTACAGGTACATGGAAATTAGATCTTTCAAAAAGTTCCACCCTGCCGAATATCACTTCAGAGACTTTAGTAATCACCCAAAAAGGAGATGAAATTTCATTTAGCAGAACGCTGGGGGTAAAAGATGCTAAACCTATTTCAACTACTTTCAGTTACAATATAGGAAGCAGGGCGGAAATCAAATTGAAAACAGGTACTGACATAAATATAAGCAACTGGAGCAAGGATAAGCTGTCGTTTTCTGTTACCGAGACAATAATTATTGACAATAATGGCACCAGGCAAGAATCAAAAAGAATCAGTACCTATTCCCTG
>Ga0335069_10009313_pt1 | contig 13985 bp, 9 predicted proteins | sample Lox_Sample_11_FD_206714 | JGI IMG/M metagenome (GOLD analysis project Ga0335069, IMG submission 206714) | Soil microbial communities from Loxahatchee National Wildlife Refuge, Florida, United States - Lox_Sample_1.1 | ecosystem: Environmental > Terrestrial > Soil > Wetlands | place: USA: Florida... | reverse complement strand
CGCGCGACCGTGATCTTTCCCAGATGGCCGGCGCGGACCCAGTCGACCGCCTCCCGCAGGCCCTCGCCTGAGCGGATCTGCATGCCCGCCTGGACCACGCGCCCGTATTTCGCCGCCGCCGCGACGAGCTGGCGTCCTTCCCAGATGTTGTGCGAGACCGGCTTCTCGACGTACGCATCCTTGCCCGCCTGGCAGGCCCAGATGCCCATGAGCGAGTGCCAGTGGTTCGGCGTGGCGATCGTGATCGCATCGATGTCGGACGCCGCCAGCAGCTCGCGGAGGTCGGTGTAGGTCCGGACGCCGGTCCCCAGCTTCTGGATCGTCCGCGCCAGGACCGCCGTATCGACGTCGCACACCGCGACCACCCGGGCGCCCGCCACCGCGGCCAGATACTCGAGGTGGGTCTGGCCCCGGCCGTTGAGGCCGACGACCGCAACGCGGACATCATCGTTGGCGCCGATGACCCGGCTCCACGATCGCGGAGCCAGCGAGAGGCCGGCCGCAGCCAGCGCCGAGGTTTTCAGAAAGGTCCGACGGGAGAGATTTTTCATGGGGCGCTCGATCCGAGAATAAGCCCATTCCGGCCGCCAGTCGCAACCGCAAAGCCCGGGCGCATTCCGCCACGGCCCCGGCCCGTCCCATTGGTCGTGCGCCCGCGCAATCCAGCCGCTTTCGGGTGGACGCTGTTTTCGCCGCTTGCGCTCGGGGCGGCAATTCACGAGAGAAGACGCCGCTCCCGGGCAACTTCAATGCCAAGTCTAGGAAGGAGAGGCGCCGTGCGGACGCCGAACGTCGAATGGATCGTTCGGGGTCTCTGGCTGGAGCTGGTCGGCTTCGCGTTCGCCGCGGCCTTTGGCTATGCGACCGGCCACCCCGCCTGGATCGAGCGGGGGCCGGAGATCGCGACCGTCTTGGCCGCCGGCGGCGCCCTCACTTTCGTCCGCGCCCGGCCCCGCCTGGCCGCCTGGATCGCGATCACGTCCGCCTGGGCGCAGTTGACGTACAATGTCTACCGGGGCGGCTCGTTCGTGAACGTCGCCGTCGCGGTCTATCCGGTGCTCATCGCAGCCTCCGGGCTGTTTCTCGGCGGCCGCGGCGCGCTCTGGGTGGGCTTCTCCGTCTGCGTGACCCTGCCGCTTTCGGTCTTCCTCGGCGGCACGCCGGCCTCGTCGCTGGTGGCCGATGGCGGACGCGAGGGTCTCTGGCTGCTCGTCGTGTCGCTCTGCAATATTTCCGCCGCCGTGCTGAGTTACTCGGCGATCAAGAGCTACAGCGTGGTTCTCGACTCGGCGTTGCGCGAGCGCTCCAAGTACCGGCGGCTTTTCGCCGAATCGCCGGATGGCCTGATCGTGGCCGGCGCAGACGGCCTGATTCTCGAGGCCAACGAGGCGGCCGGCCGGCTTCTGCGTCGGTCCCGGGATGCGCTGGGGGGCCGACGCCTCGGCGACCTCCTGGCCGAGGAGAGCGGGGTGCCGGCGGCAGACGCTTGGGGCGCGGTGCGGGAGCTGCGCCTGCGCGAGCTCCGGCTCCGTCCGGCCGAGGGCGCCGAAACCGTGCTCGAGATCTCGGCCGAGGCGCAGGCGGCGGAGGACGGCGAGCGCCTGATCGTGCTGCGTGACATCTCGCAGCGCAAGCTGATCGAACAGCGGCTCGACCACGCCCAGCGCATGGAGGCGGTCGGCCAGCTGGCCGGCGGCATCGCCCATGATTTCAACAACCTGCTCCTGGCCATCGGCGCCAGCGCCGAACTGCTCGCGCAGTCGACCGACACTGAGGCCCGGGCGGCGGCGAAGTTGATCGGGGAGGCACAGAAGCGGGCCAAGGCGCTGACCCAAAGCCTGCTGGCCTTTGCCCGCAAGGACCGGCACCAGCCGGCGAACACCGACCTGGCGGGCCTGACGCGGAACCTGGCGAAGTTGATCGAGCGCGTGCTGGGCGAGCAGTGTCGCCTGCGCCTGGTCCGTCTCGAGGCGGTCGCGGCGAGCGTCGATCCCGCGCAGCTCGAGCAGGTCGCACTGAACCTGGCCAGCAACGCCCGCGATGCGATGCCGCGGGGCGGCGAACTGCGGGTGAGCGTCCGGGCGCTTGAGCGCGGCGAGTCCCATGACCTGGGCTCGAAGCTCCAGAGCGAACACCAGGCGATGATTGAATTTGCCGACGACGGCGAAGGCATTCCGCTCGCGCTCCAGCAGCGCATCTTCGAGCCCTTCTTCACCACCAAGCCGCGCGGCAAGGGCACCGGGCTGGGCCTCGCCGCCGTCCAAGGCATCGTGACGCAAAACCAGGGCTTTCTGGCGCTGCAGAGCCGCCCCGCTGCCGGCGCCTGCTTCCGGATATTCTTCCCCGCGGTGAACGCCGGAAATCGGCCGCCCACCACGACGGCGGCGGATCCGGAGGCGGAGCCCGCGGCCGGCCGCGGCCGCGGCGGGGACGGCGAGGGCCGCATTCTTCTGGTGGACGACGAGGCCATCGTCCGCGAGTCGATCGCCCACATGCTGGGCCGGGCCGGCTTTGCGGTCGTGGAGGCCGCCAACGCCGACGAGGCGTTGAATCGGCTCGATTCCGCCGGACCGTTTGCCCTGATGATCACCGACCTGGCGATGCCCGGGCGCTCCGGCAGGGAACTCGCCGCGCTCGCCCAAAACCGCCATCCAGACCTGCCGGTGGTCTTCATGTCCGGCTACTTCAACGAGATGGCGGCTCCCGGAGCCGCCAAGTCCGATGACACTTTCCTGTCGAAGCCGTTTTCCCACGAGCAGCTGCTGCACGCCGTTCGCTCGAATGTCGCGCGTGACGGCCAAACCGCGCCGCGCTCGGGCCAATCATGACCGGTCTGCGCCGTGGTGGTCGGCCGCCGGCGCGAGCCCGCGAAAACGCAGAAATCACCTCGCGCCGCCCGCCGGTATGCGTGAATCTCGGGCTGCAACTCCCTCCTTCATGACCATCGCCCGACCCGGACTCATCGTCGCCGACCGCTGGGAGGATTACCAGTTGCTCGACTGCGGCGACGGCCTGAAGCAGGAGCGCTGGGGCGAGTTCACTTTGGTGCGGCCGGACCCGCAGATCATCTGGCCGCGCGCCGGCGGCGCGGACGGTCGCGGACGGCGGGGTTGGGAGGGCTGGGACGGTTTTTACCACCGCAGCGACAGCGGTGGCGGCAAGTGGGAGTTCCGCCGGAAGCTGCCCGAACACTGGACAATCCGCTACGGCGCGCTCACCTTCCGCATCCAGCCGACCAGCTTCAAGCACACCGGCCTTTTCCCCGAACAGGCGGTGAACTGGGACTGGTTTTCCCAGCAGATCCGCCGCCGGCGCGAGGCCGGACGCGAGGTGAGCGTACTGAACCTCTTCGGCTACACCGGCGCCGCCACCGTCGCCGCAGCCGCCGCCGGCGCCAGCGTCTGTCACGTCGACGCCTCCGAGGGCATGGTCAAGTGGTGTCGGGACAACGCCGCACTTTCCGGCCTGGCCGAGGCGCCCGTGCGCTACATCGTCGACGATTGTCTCAAATTCGTCCGGCGCGAGATCAAGCGCGGGCGGCGTTACGACGCGGTCATCATGGACCCGCCAACCTATGGCCGCGGCGGCGGCGGCGAGCTCTGGAAGCTCGAGGACCATCTCTGGGAGCTGCTGACCGAGTGCCGGCAGTTGCTGAGCGACCGGCCGGTCTTTTTCCTGATCAACGCCTACACGGCCCGCCTGTCGCCCTCGGTCGTGATCAACCTCCTCGCCGGCCTGCTCGCGGACGCCGGCGGTCGGATCGCCGGCGGCGAGGTCGGGCTGCCGATCAAGTCGGACGGCAAGATTCTTCCCTGCGGCGTCTACGGCCGCTGGGAAGCGCCGGAAAAGTGATCGGGACGGCCGGCAGCTGGTAACCGGCGAATAGCATCAAGCCGGGAGCGGTGCAACCATGGCCCGCCGGGAGCCGGGCGCTCCGTGTCATTGTCTGCGTCCCCCGCGCTTCCTTGCGGCAAATCAGTCTGCCACGCTCGCGAAAAAACGCGGCTGACCGGAAATATCAGTGTTTATCCGGGCCCATCTCTGGTTAAACGTATCTCGCCATGAAGACCATCTCCGCCCCCGGCGCGCCCGCCGCCATCGGACCCTACTCCCACGCCGTCCACGCCGGACCGTTTGTTTTCTGCTCCGGCCAGACGCCGCTCGATCCCGCCACCGGCAAGCTCGTCGAGGGCGACATCGAGCCGCAGACCCGCCAGGTTTTCGCCAACGTCCGGGCGGTGCTGGCCGCCGCGGGCCTCACGCTGCAGGACGTCGCCAAATCGACGGTCTACCTGAAGGACATGGCCGACTTCGCGAAGATGAACGCGATCTACGAGGCGGCGTTCGCCCCGCACAAGCCCGCGCGCACCACGATCCAGGCAGCCAAGCTTCCGCTTGATTGCCGCGTCGAGATCGAGGTGATCGCCCACCGCGGCTGACCATGCGCCGGCGGCTGACGGGGGGTCTGCTCGCGCTCGCCGCACTGCCGGCGTTCGCCGACCCGCCGGCCGCGGACCCGGGCCAAGCGCCGGCTCCCGCGCCCGCCGCCGCCACCGCGGTGACGTGGAGCGACCTGTTCCGCTCGAGCGACGTCACGCTCTATCTCGAGAACGACAAGTTTTTTGCGGGGACCGACCGGCATTACACGAATGGATTCAAGCTCTCGTTTCTCGGCGACACCCGGCTGAACGAATCGCCCGCGTTTGTCCAAGCGGTCGCCAACTACATCCCCACCCTCTCGCCGCAGGCCGCGCTGGAGCAGCACTACAAGGTCGGTATCGCGATCGGACAGAACATCTACACGCCGACCGACCTGGAGACACCGACGCCGATCCTCAATGACCGGCCCTACGCCGCGTGGCTCTACGGGTCGCTGATGTTCCAGGCGGAGGACCGCGCGCACGAACTGCTGCGGGTCGTCGAGCTGCAGTTCGGCCTCGTCGGCCCCGGGGCGCTCGGCGAGCAGATCCAGAACGGCTGGCACAGCATCATCCATGTCGCGCATGCGCAGGGCTGGTCGAACCAGCTCCACAACGAGCCCGGCGTCGTGCTTTCCTGGGAGCGGCGCTACCGCGTGAAGCGCGTGGTGCTGGACGAATCCGGCCTCGGCGCCGAGCTGCTTGCCCACGGCGGGCTTTCGGTCGGCAACGTCGACACCAGCGCCCGCCTCGGCGCGATGGTGCGCGTGGGATGGAAGCTGCCGTCCGACTTCGGACCCGACCTGATCCGCGCCGCAGGCGGCGACGTCGCGCCAGCCTGGCGCTCGAGCTTCTACTTCTTCGGCAGCGCGGAGAGCCGCTTCGTCGCCCGGAACATCTTCCTCGACGGCAACACCTGGCGTTCGAGCCAGTCGGTCGACAAGCGCCCGATCGTCGGCGACTTTTATGCCGGCTGCGTCTTGCGCTGCCCGTGCCGTCTCGCCCGGCTCCGCGGCCTGCAGCTGGTTTACAGCGAGAACTACCGGACGAAGGAATTCTATGGCCAGTTGCAGCGGGACGTCTTTGGCTCCATCAGCATCAGCCTGCTGTTCTGACATGCCCACCCCGGCCGAGTCCTATTTCGCCAGCGTCAACGCCCTGCTCCAACAGGCCCGCGAGCGCAACCAGCCCACGCTGGCGAAGCTCGGCCCGATCATCGGCCAATCCGTCGCGGCCGGCGGCGTCATCCACACCTTCGGCAGCGGCCACAGCGAGATCATCGCGCGCGAGATCATCGGTCGGGCCGGCGGCCTGGTGTGCGTCAGCGGGCTGTACGACACGACCGGCGGCTTCATCGAGAACCTCGTGGGCTACGGCACAAGGCTGGCCGAGCGGTACGACCGCGCCCACGGCCTGCGCGCGGGCGAGACGATCATCGTGATCTCGAACTCGGGCAAGAACTCGTCGCCGATCGAGGTCGCACTCTACGCCCGGCAGAAGCAGATGAACGTGGTTGCCCTGACCTCGGTGGCGATGGCGCAGACGGTGGCGACCGTGCACCCCGGCGGGAAGAAGCTGCACGAGGTCGCGGACTTCACGCTCGACAACTGCGGTCCCGCGGGCGACGCGATCGTCGACCTCGGCGGCGGCGCGAAGGCGGGACCGGTCTCCACCGTCGTCGGCGCGACGTTGCTGAACCTTCTTTCGCTCGAGGTCACCGGCTGGCTCCACGCCCACGGGCACACGCCGCCGATCCTGCGGAGCCAGAACCTGCCCGGCGCCATCGAGCACAACCGGGAGCTGGCGAAGCAATACCAGGGCCGGCTCAGCCGACAGCTGGCATGAAGGCGAGGCTGCGCCGGTCGGGTGTGAGGCGATGGGTTGACCTGAATTCAGTCCCACCCCATGGGGGCGGGGTGTCCTCACCCCGCATCCGGCCCACCGGGTGACGGCACCCCGTCCACTGCGTTATCATCATGCAGAACGGCGCAGCCCCTCCATGAGCCTCCGCATCGGAGTCGACGGCGGCGGAACGAAGACCGAGCTGATCCTGGTTGATGCAGCCGGGACGGTGATCGCGCGCCAGACGGCGGCGGGCTGCAATCCCAGCCAGGTCGGTCCGGAGGCCGCGCGCACGGTCCTGATCGCCGCGCTGTCCGAGTTGCGCGGCGGACGGGAGATCAGCCGCACCATGCTTTTCATGGCCGGAAGTCCTGCCTTCTGGGGGGAAACTGCGGCCGGACTCGCGGGTTTTGGCCGGGTGACGAATGCTCCGGACTCCGTGCCAATCGTCGAGCTCGCCACGGAGGGCCGGCCGGGTCTGGTGCTGCACTCCGGCACGGGCTCGTTCGCGGCTGCGCGGACCGCGGAGGGGGCCGTCCGTTACGCCGGTGGCCTCGGCTGGAAGCTGGGCGACCCGGGTAGCGCCTTTGACGTCGGGCGCCGTGGGATCGCCCGCGCGCTGCTCGAGTTGCAGGGTTGGGCCCATCCGTCGGGCCTCGGTGCGGCGCTGCAGACGCACCTCGGCCTGCCCGACGCGGCCGGGCTCACGCGGCGGCTCTACAACGAACCCTCCGCCAACGCCGACATCGCCCGCTTTGCCCCGCGGGTCGTCGAACTCGCGGCGCAGGGTTGCGGGCCGGCGCGGGCGGAACTGCACGCCAGCCTTGCCGGCCTGGTCGACCAGGCGCAACTGCTGCAGGCCCGGCTGTTTCCCGGCTCGGCCGTGCCGTGCGGCGTCAGCGGTGCCCTGCTCAACAGTGCGCCGGCGGTCGCCGGGCTCCGCGCCCTCGCCGGGGACCGGGCCTGGACGGTCGAGTTCCACTTTGTGACGGCGCCGCCGATCGAGGGCGTCCGCCGCTTGCTGCTGGCCGCCGGGTGAATTTCCGTCACACTGCCGGCATGTGGTGGACCTACGCATTGCTGTCGGCGGCGTTCGCCGCCCTGACCGCCATTCTCGCCAAACTCGGGGTGAAGGGCGTCGACTCCAATCTCGCCACCGCGGTGCGCACGGTGGTCGTGCTCGTGCTCGCGTGGGGCGTGGTCGCGGCCCAGGGCCAGCTGCGTGCGGCCGCGACGATCCCGCGCGCATCGCTGGTGTGGCTCGTGCTGTCGGGCGCCGCGACGGGCGCGTCGTGGCTGTTCTATTTCCGCGCGCTGCAGGCCGGTCCGGTGTCACTGGTCAGCGCCGTCGACAAGCTCAGCCTGGCCCTGACGCTCGTGCTCGCCTTCGTGCTCTTGCGCGAGACGCTGAGCCTGCGCGCCGCAGCCGGCTGCGGCCTGATCCTCGCCGGCACGGCGCTCGTGGTCTGGCCGTGAACGTCGCGTCGCCCCCGGTTACCGAGCCGGTCATCCTGGCCGAGTCCGAGTGGCGCGCCCGGCGGCGCGCCCACCAGGAGCGCCTCGCGGCGTGGATTACGCCTCATCGCGCGCGCCAGGCCCGGGGCGACAAGCATCCGGTGGAGGACTTCCTGTTTGATTATTACCGCTTCCGCCCGGGCTGGCTGCTGCGGTGGCACCCGGGGCCCGACGTGGTGCTCGCGGGCGAAGGGGCCCGGGAATTCCTGCGCTGGCCGGAATACGCGGAGTGGGCGGATGGAGTCGCGTTGAACGTCGCCGCGTTTCCTTCCGCCCGCCGGGCGACGCTGGCGTGGCTCGAGATTCTCTTGCGGAAGACGCAAGAGAAGCCTCCCCAATTCGCGTGTTTCGGGCTGCACGAATGGGCGATGGTCTACCGGCTCGCGCCGGGCGAGATTCGGCATGCCGGCTGGCCGCTGCGTCTGTCGTCCGACGAGATTGCGCGGGCGGTGGAGGCGCAGCCGCTGCGATGCACGCACTTCGACGCCTTCCGGTTCTTCACGCCCGCGGCGCGGCCGCTGAACCGGCTGCAGCCGGAGCGGGCGACGACTCCCGAGCTCGAGCAGCGCGGCTGCCTGCACGCAAACATGGACCTCTACAAGTGGGCCTTCAAGCTGGCACCGTTCAGCCCGTCGGAGCTGGTGGCCGACGGTTTTGCCCTCGCGCGCGAGATCCGCGAGATCGACATGCGCGCCAGTCCCTACGATCTGCGGGCGCTCGGCTACGCGCCGATCCCGGTCGAAACCCCGGAGGGCCGGGTGGAGTACGAGGCGCACCAGCGCGACTTCGCCGAGCGTTCCCGTCCGCTGCGCGCGCGGCTGCTGGCGCTGGTCCGCCGGCTGCTCGCCTGAACGGGGTGCTCAGGCTTTGGAGTCCACGGTTCACGGTTGAGGGGGTCAGGTGTGCGGCCCGGGGCCCGGCGTCCGCAGGCAGCACTGACGGGCCCGGTCGACGGGTGCCGACCACGGGATTGCCTCGGCCGCCCGGGTCCCTAGCCTGGGCGCATGGACCCGACGTCCGTCCCCGCGCGGACGCGCACGCAGAAGAAGCCCAGCTACCCGATTGGCGGGCCGCTGCGCGACTACCTGCGCCGGTACCGTCGTGATCGCGAGCTGCCGGTGACCTACGAGCGGCTGCGTCATTTCCACGAGGGCATGCCGCTGACCGATGCCGACGGCCGGCCCACCTTGTGGGAAACGGTCGTCTACGAGGCCACGGAGATGGCGGGCCTGAACGAGGACCTGAAGCGCATCTACGCGCTGCTGAAGGTCGACGGCGACTTCTCGGTGATGCAGCACCTCTACATCGACCGGGTCGACTTCTGCAGCTTCGGCAACTCGATGCCGTTCCGCATCCGGATCGTGAACGCCTACAACGACAATCCGGATTATTTCTACGTCAAGCAGGCCGACGCCTCGCGCGTGTACGGGCTGGAGCTCGAGCACCTGCTGTCGCCCAACCGGCTCAACTACCTCACCTGCGCGAGCACGCTGGTCGAGGAGCACGTCGCCGGCATTCCGGGCGACGTGTTCATCGAGCGCTGGCTCGAGAACCGCGAGCTGAAGCCGATCCGGATCGCCAAGGAGATGGTGAAGTTCAACGAGCGCTGCTTCCTCCGGCTGCTGGGCGACATGCGCGCCTACAACTTCGTCGTCGTGCTGACGCCGGACTTCGAGGGCTGGCAGGTGCGCATCCGCGCGATGGATTTCGACCAGCAGACCTACAACGGGCGGAAGAGCTTCTACCTGCCGCAATTCTTCAAGGAAAACCGTCCGCTGGTCGAATTCTGCTCCCGCCACCTGCACGAGCAGACGGCCTACCAGTACCAGCGCGAGGAGCAGACCCTGGTGCTGCACCGCGCCGAGCTCTCGGCCACGCGGCTCAAGCTGCTGCTGGATGCGATGGAATCGGACCCCATCGCCCCGCCGGAGAACGTCGCCTCGTTGCGCGCCGGGCTGGCCGCACATTTCCAGACGGACAGCTTTCTGCAGTGCGTCACGATGGGCGCCCTGGTGGCGGAAAACCTCAACGTCGTCCGCCGGCGCATGGAGGGCACGGCGCCGATGTTTCGCTAAGCCGTGGCGCCGGCTCAGAGATTCAGCGTCGCCTGAACGTAGCCGTAGCTTGCGTCCTTCGAGCCGATCGCGCGGAACGACTCCTTGACGTACGGTCCGCGATAGAAGTGCCCGACGCCGGCCTCGAGCAGCAGTCCCTTGACCACGGACACGCCGGCAACGACGTCCAGTTCGCGTCCCAGCTCGGCGCTGTACGTGGGATTGATCCCGAAGCCGCGGCCGCTGCCGGGCGTGGCGCCGGCGGTGTTGCGCGGCGCGCCCGCGACATTGTACCAGGAGTCATTGGTGTTCTCGAGGTACTGTTGGTGGAGATCGACGGCGAGGCTGAGCTTTGCGGTCGGCTTCACGGACAGCGACAGCCGGTAGTCGATCAGGTTTTGCAGGCCCGAAAGGTCCATGGCGCCGTAGAGTCCGTGGTTTGAGGGGAGGATGTTTTGGAACGTCCGGCTGTCGTGGTCGGACGGGTTGTTGTCGCCCGAGGCGCCGCTCACGATCAGCGCCAGGCGCGGCTTGCCCGCCGCGGCCGTCCACATGTAGCCGCCCTGCGCCACGAAGGCCCAGGCGTTCTGGTCCAGGCGCGGTGCGACCTTCGCCGTCGCCACCGGCGTCGCCGGGAACACGGCGGTCCGGTCGCCCTGTTGCAACATCAGCTCGATGCCGTAATCCCACGGGCCGTAGGCCGCGGGCTTTGACTTTGCGCGAAAGCCAAGCGTGTAGAGGTCCTGCGGCGCGGTGAGGCGGAAGGGCGCGGGCACCTTGCTCCAGTCATCGGTGACGATGCCGCGGGCGACGTTGCGGGCCAGGAGATAAGTCTCCACCAGATTCTGCTTCGAGAAACCGGGAAAATCGAAGTACGCGCCGGACAGCGTGTCCTGGGAGTTGGACTTGTCGAAGTGCCCCGAGTTGTCGGTGTAGACCAGATTCGAGGCGAACACATCGATGCCGACCAAGGAATCCTGATAGCGCAGCTTGACCGCGTCGAAGGTGTGCGGAACGTTGAGCCAGTAGGACGCGCCGACGAGGCGTTGGTCGCCGTAGGCAAGCTCCTGCCGGCCGATCCTTACCAGGAGCGGAAATCTCTTCAGGTTGCCGATCTGCACGTAGGCGTACTCCAGCTGCGCCGGCCCGTCGCTCTCGGTCAGGCCCCTGCCCGCTGAGGTGGGGTTGTAGCGATTGTCGCTGAAGGAGTAGCTGGAGCGGGCCTCCACCGCCGCCGACACCAGATCCCCGGTGTAGCCCGCCCGGACCATCAGGCGCGACAGCCAGTAGGAGTTGCTGTTCGCCGTCGGAGGGTTGAGGTCGAAGTCGAAATTCGAACCCGCGTGCGTCGTGCCGGCTTCCTCCTTGTTCTCACCCCGCACGCGCCAGTTGACCCCGATGTCCCACGCCGTCATTGCCACGGCGGCGGCGCGGAGGCGGTCGTCGATGAGGCCGGGCACCGGCAGGGCCGGCGCCGGCGGAGCGTATTGCGCGAGGGCAACCGCGGCGGAAGCGACGAACACAAGAACGGGGTGCGGTCTGGTTTGCATGGGAATTCCTGCCGGAAGGCCGTTCGCCGGCGGGCGTCGGCCGGACGCCGGCTTGGGTGCGGGCGGAAATGAAGCGCGGGATGCGGGTGGGCTACTGGGCCGCCGGAGTGAAGAGCAACAGCGGTCCCTCGGTCCGGGCGACGGCGAGCGCCGGCCGTTTTGCCGAGCCGGCCCGGACGAGCGCGGCGGCATGGGCCTCGCCGACGACGCTGACGCCTGACTGGTCCGGCGAGAGCGGGTTGAAGTGACCGTGGCCGTCGCCCTTCAACAGCACGCCGAGGCTGCCGTCGAACCGGCCGGTGCTGGGCTCGGGGCCGAAGTTGTTGCCGACGCAGAAAAGGTCGAGTTTCCCGTCGCCATCAAGATCGGCCGCAACGATGGCGTTGATTGGCGCGATCTGCGCGAGACGCGGGAGCGGCTGGAACTTGAACGTGCCGTCGGCTTGCTGGAGGAAGACGCCGCTGGCCAGCTCGGTGGCGGCGAGCTTTCGCGCCTTGGCCAGGTGGTCGGCACCGAAGAGGTCCTCCACGGTTGCCTCTGCGTAGGCCTGGTAGGAAGGAAACTTCTTTGGCAGCCACCGGAAGGAATAGGCGAGCTTGCTCCGGCCGCGCACCGGGTAGAGGCGGCCGTCTTGGTATTGCGCCTCGATCAGCTGATTTTTGCCGCTGTCGTCGAAGTCGCCGGCGAAGAGAATCGTCGGCTCGGCGGGCGTGGCGTGGTACTTGGTGTTGAGACCGACATTGCCGGCCACGATGTCGAGACGGCCGTCGCCGTCGACATCCGCGACCGCCAGGGCGCTCCACCAGCCGGTCAGGCCGGCGAGTCCGGCCTTCGCCGTCCAGTCGTCGAGCCCGTGGCCGTTGTTGTGAAAGTACGCGATCGGGCCCCACTCCAGCGCGAGGATCAAGTCGGGCCGGCCGTCGTGGTCGAGGTCCGCCCACGCTGCGGCCGTCACCATCCCCACATGCCGCAGACCGGGCGCCATCTCATCCGTGACGTCCACGAGCTTCCCGCCGACATTCCGGTAAAGGAAGCTGCGGGGCGTTTCCGGATAGCGTCCGGGCACGACCCGGCCGCCCACGAACACGCCCGGCCGGCCGTCGCCGGCGAAATCGGCGGCCGCGACCGCACCGGTGCTTTCGCCGTCCGCGGGGAGCGTGCCGGCCGGGGCGAGGGTAAAACGGCCATGGCCGTCGTTGAGGTAGAGCTGGTCGTTGAGCCGCGCATCGCCCTGGTCCTGCTGGACGCCGCCATTCACGACCAGCAGGTCGGGATGGCCGTCGCCGTTGACGTCCACAAACACGGCCCCGGCGCCGTCGGCCTCGCTTGGCGTCGCCCACGGCTGGTCAGGCGCCGGTTGAAACGTTCCGTCGACGCGGCCGAGAAAAAGCTCGCCCGCCTGGCCGGCCGAGCCCGAGACGAACACGTCTTCGAGACCGTCGCCGTTGACATCCGCCACGGCAATGGCCGGGCCGCAGCCGTTGAGCCGGCGCGGGAGCAGCCGCTGGCGGATGAACTCGTCGAATGGCCGCACGGTATTCGAGTGCTTCAGCCCGCACGCGGCGGCGGATTCCGTGAAGAGCGCATGGGGAGCGGCCGGCAGATGGTAGGTTGCCGGTGCGGGCTTTGAGCCCTCCGGCAGCGGCGGCTCGCTGATCGTCAGCAGTTGGTCGGCCGGGAGGTTTTCCAGCATCTGGACCTGGCCGCGCGGCCAGCGGACGGTGAGCTTCTTGATGACGGTGTCGTTACCGAGCCCGAAATGCGCGAGTGCCGGCTCGCTGGAAACGATGCCGCGTTCGGTGAACATCTGCCGGACCTGCACGCCGGCGCCGGATTCGATCGTGATCTCGGCGCCGAGGCCATCGAGATTCGGCGCGCGGCCGGCCAGCTTGACCTCGTTCCGGTGCCCGGTCGTCGTATGATTGCGAATGATGGTCGGCGGCGCGTCGTAGTTCGCGAGGATCAGGTCGAGGTTGCCGTCGCCGGCGAGGTCGGCCAGCACGCAACCGAAGCTAACTCCCTTGCGGTCAAGCCCCCAGGCGGTGGAGACGTCCTCAAACTTCAAGTCGCCCAGGTTCCGATAGGCCAGCGTGGTTTCCACGCGGGGCTTCGAATTCTTCCACACCTTGGCGCGGGCGGTCAGGGTCGGAGCGACGTTCTGTTTGTCGACCAGGTCGGCGTCGATGAAGTTGCGGATCATGCCGCAGGAGAAGAAGGCATCGAGGCGGCCGTCGTTGTCGAGGTCGCCCAACCGCGTGGAAAACGTCCACCCCGTCGCGTCCATGCCGGTAAGGTGGGCCACCTCCTCGAAATGGTCGGTGCCGGTGTTGAGGTAGACGGCGTTCCACATGTACTGCGGGATCAGGTCGGTGACGCGCTCCATTTCCCAGAGCCCGCGGCCGATCTCCTCCATGCCGGTCATGAACTGCTGGTGATTGCGGTCCCGCATGTCCGTGATCATGAAGTCGATCTTGCCGTCGTTGTTGATGTCACCGGCGTCGGCGCCCATCGAGAAGTAGGTCACGTGCGGCAGGCGCTCGTCGACCACGTCGACGAACGTGCCGTCGCCCTTGTTGAGGTAAAGGCGGTCGGGCGTCTCGAAGTCG
>Ga0335069_10009312_pt1 | contig 13986 bp, 14 predicted proteins | sample Lox_Sample_11_FD_206714 | JGI IMG/M metagenome (GOLD analysis project Ga0335069, IMG submission 206714) | Soil microbial communities from Loxahatchee National Wildlife Refuge, Florida, United States - Lox_Sample_1.1 | ecosystem: Environmental > Terrestrial > Soil > Wetlands | place: USA... | reverse complement strand
TTCTGATCTTTGTCATCAGCTTGCTGGCGCTGGTGATCTTCCGCCTCTTTGTCACCACCGTGCACACGCTGCCCACCCTGATGATGCTCTTGAGTTCCGCTGCCACGTTGTATCTCTGGCTGATCGTGGGGTTGGGCAACCTGGTGCCGATACCTATTTTTCTGCTTTTTGTAGCCGGAACTGCCATCTTTACCCTGTGGGATTTTCTGAGTTGATCCTCACGTAGTCCGCACGATAACCGGAATTGTTTCCCCTTTCGACCTGTTAAATAGCTGAAATTGATACCTTTGGCACGGTATTTGCCTTATTGACTCAAAAGAATATTTGTTCTATACTATAGAAAATTCGTACTAGAACATGTATTCGAAAGGAGATTTGAAATGGAAGCTTCATCCACTCGTTCTTTTAGTGATACCGTGCGGCGCTCGTTGGAGAAAGTTCCTCCCGCCACCGTTTTCCTCGGCATCATCCTGTTTGCCCTGGTGTTCTTCGAGTTCTTCAACTACAGCACCACGGATTATGCCTTGCGTGATTTGCTGGGCAGCCTGAACTTCGTTGGCATGGGATGGTCCACCATTCTGGCCATGGCGTTCTGCGCCATCGACTTTGCCGGCATTGCCCGCCTGTTCACTCCACGCTCCGGCTTCGGTGAAGGTCGTGAGTCCTGGTACCTGTTCGGCGCCTGGCTGATTGCCGCGACGATGAACGCCATGCTCACCTGGTGGAGCGTCTCCCTGGCGATCGTCGATCACAGCGTACAATCGGCTGAAGTGGTCAGCATGACCACCTTGACTCATGTGGTGCCGGTGTTCGTCGCCATCATGGTGTGGGTCATCCGCATCCTGCTCATCGGCTCGCTGTCCTATGCCATTGACCGCTTCTTCAACCCCGGTGGGGCGCGTATTAGCCGGCCGGTACACAATAGCCAGGCCGTGGCCAGCCCTTCGTTTGCTTCGGTGCGCAATGTCAGTACGGCGCACATGAGCCATGCGCATCCGAGTGCATCGCATCCGGTGGTTGCTGAGCCTGCTCTGCGCCCGGAGCCGACCTATCATGCCATCAATACTCCGCGTCCCTCGATGCAGGAGCCCACATCGGTCGAGAGCCGCAAGTTGTAACATTACAATTGAATACAAAATTTCTGCACGCTGGCTGCGTGCAGAAATAAATCCGTCCGACATTTCGATGCCGGATGGATTCGTTAATCGGGTGTTTTCATTCTTCGGGTTTTTGGGTTAGCGGCAGCCAGACGCAGAATGTGGTGCCTTGTCCTTCGCGCGAGCTAACCTCGATGTAACCGCCATGATTGCGCACGATCCAGTATGCAATGGAGAGACCCAGGCCATAGCCGCTGGTCTGGTCGGGGCGATGTTTGCTCTGGCCGCGATAGAAGCGCTCGAAGAGGTGCGGCAAATCTTCGGCCGGGATGCCCGGCCCCGTGTCACTGATGATCAGCTTGGCTTGCAGCTCGGTCTTGCTGAGTGCCAGGGTCACCGAGCCGCCTGCCGGCGTGTATTGCACCGCATTGCCCATCAGGTTGATCAGCATCTGCTTGAGCCGGTCGCGGTCGCCGGTCAATTGCACCTGGTCGATCTCGCTGATGGTCAAGGCCACCTTGTCCCCCGCCAGCGTCTTCATCTGGTTGAAAACTTCAAGCAACACGGTGTCCAGTTCGACTGTCTGCATATCCAGCGGCAGACGTCCCGATTCCGCTTGCGCCAGCAACAACAGATCACCCACCAGGCGCGTCATGTGATCCACTTCCTGCTCGATGCCTTCCAGCGATTCTTCGTCATTCTTGCGCATCTTGCGGATGAGGGAAACATTGCCTTTGATTACGGTCAGCGGGGTGCGCAGGTCGTGGCTGACGTCGGCCAAAAAGCGCCGCTGAGAGGTGAAAAGTTTCTCCAGTCGATCCAGGGTGGCGTTGAAAGAATCGATGGCGCTGCTGATCTCGTCGTTATGGATGGCAGCCGGGGGAATGCGCCGTGAGAGATCATCGGCGTTGGTGATTTGTCCGGCCACGCGCGTCATGGTGGCCAGCGGCTCCAGCGACTTGCCGGTCAGCCACCAGGTGATGAAGGCGGTCAGCAGCATGGCCAGCAGGTCCAGCCCCACCAGGACAATCACCAGGGTGCGCTGGGTGACATCCACGGCGGACAAACTGATCGCCACCTGCAGCACACCCGATGGGCCGCGCGCCGATTGAAGCGGCACGCTCAACACGCGCAGGTGCTGGTCATGAACAGTGTTCGATTCGATCACCAACTTGCCGGCACGCTGGCTGGTCGCATCGAGGGGGTCTTCCCAGGTTAAAGGACGTGCCACCTGCAAGGTTTGGTCGGATCCCCACACCTGGAACAAAAAGTTCTCGGCGGCGAATTGCTGGACGCTATCCAGCACATATTGATCGCTGGTGTTCAATTGCAGGCTGGCTACCAGCTCGTTACTGGCTTCCACCAGGTTATGGTCGATTTGATCGATCAGAAAAATGCTGACCAGCCCATACACCAGTACGGCAAACAGGATCAATACACCCCCCAGCAAGGATGTGTACAGGAAGGTCAGGCGGAGACGTAAGGACATTAATTTTCTTTGCGCAGGACGTAACCCACACCGCGCACGGTGTGGATGAGGCGGGCTTCTCCTTTGTCCTCCAGCTTCTGGCGCAGGTAACGGATGTAGACATCCAGCACATTGCTCTCGCCGCCGAAGTCATAACCCCAAACGCGGTCGAAGATCAATTCACGGGTGAGCACCTGGTGCGGGTGGCGGAGGAACAATTCAAGCAAATCATATTCTTTGGCGGTCAGGTCGATGGTGCGATCGTTGCGGAAAGCCTGGCGTGTGGAGGTATCGAGCGTGAGGTCCTCGAAGGTGAGCATGGTGGCCCGGTCAGTTTGGGTGCGACGCAGCAAGGCGCGCACACGCGCCATCAGTTCTTCGAGTTCGAAGGGCTTGACCACGTAATCATCGGCGCCGGCGTCCAGCCCCAGCACGCGATCCTGGATGGTATCCTTGGCGGTCAGCATCAGGATGGGCACGTTGCCCTTTGCGCGCAGGCGCTGACAGACTTCCAGACCGTCGATGCCGGGCAGCATGAGGTCGAGGACCACCAGGTCGGGATGGTTATTTTCGGCCAGCTCGAGGCCGGTCTCTCCATCCAGGGCTGTGTCCACCTTGTAGCCTTCATAGATCAAGGTGCGCTGCAAGACCTTGACGATGGCCTCGTTGTCTTCCACAATCAGGATCAGCTCATTCATAGCCCCTCCATAAAAAATAATATACCATAAAATTGCAAAATGCCGCGCCCACCAGATGCTACATTCCAAGTGCTTCACCATTTTACGGGCGACGAGATGCAGGGGTAATCCGCATTATAATCGAAACATGGAAACTATTCCGCTTTCCGCATTCACCTGGGTGGATCAACCGGGCCTGCTGGCGCAAATGGTCAAGGCGCTGGCCAGACAACGCTACCTGGCGGTGGATACGGAATCGAACAGCTTATACGCTTACCGCGAGCGGGTGTGTCTGATTCAGTTCTCGTCTGTGGACCATGACTACGTGGTGGACCCGTTGGCTGTGAAAAACCTTTCGGCCCTGGGGGAATTGTTTGCCGATCCGGCTATCGAGAAGATCTTCCATGCCGCCGAATATGACCTGATTTGCCTCAAGCGCGACTACGGATTCCAGTTTGCCAACCTGTTCGACACCATGTTTGCCGGGCGCGTGCTGGGGCGCACGACCCTGGGCCTGGGCGGGATGCTGGAGGCCGAATTCGGCTTGCAATTGGAAAAGCGCTACCAGCGCGCCAACTGGGGTTTGCGCCCATTGACACCCGCCATGCAGGAATATGCCCGCCAGGATACCCATTACCTGATCCCTCTGCGCCATCGCCTGGACGCTGAATTGCGGCAAAATGGCTTGCGTGAGCTGGCCCAGGAAGATTTCAATCGATTGCTGGCAACCCCCGTTCAGGAAGGTCCCGAGCCGGATGCCTGGTGGAAAGTGGCCGGGTGCCAAAAGCTGACCCCGCGTCAATCCGCTGTATTGCAGCAATTGTGTGAGCTGCGCGAGGCCCAGGCCAATCGCCTGGACTTTCCGCTGTTCAAGGTGATGAGCAACGACGTGATGGTGCTGGTGGCACGCAATTGCCCACGCGACCGCAAGCATCTGGCGGAGATCCCCGGCATGAGTTCCAGGATGATGGAGCGCTATGCCGAAGGCATGTTGGAAGCGATCCAACGTGGCCTGAAGGCTGATCCCCCGCCGCCGCGTCCGCACCACCCAAGGCCGGAACAGGCTTATCTCGACCGGCTGGATGGCTTGAAAGAGTGGCGAAAGCAGATTGGCAAGCGCATGGGGGTCGAGTCGGACATCATTTTGCCGCGCGATGTGTTAGAGGAAATTGCTGCCCAGGACCCGCAGGATTTGAAGAGTCTGCGCAACATCATGGCCGCCGTCCCATGGCGCTTCGAGCGGTTTGGGAACGATATCCTGAGCTTGTTGGTCGATTCGAAGCAACCGATGCCTGAAGCTTAGAAGCATCAGCCGATTGAACGTTACAGGGAGACAAACAATGAAAATCTATTTCAACGGTGCAGATCAGGACGTGACCGGCTCACAGCATTTGATCGAGGTCAATGGACAGCGGATGTTGCTGGACTGCGGCCTGTACCAGGGCCATCGCCAGGATAGCTACGACCGCAACCTCAACTTCAAGTTCGACATCAAGACGTTGGATGCCGTCATCCTCTCGCACGCCCACATCGATCACAGCGGCAATTTGCCCAACCTGGTCAAGCAGGGTTATACCGGGCCGATCTATACCACGCCTGCCACGGCTGCCCTGGCAGATGTGATGCTGCGCGATAGCGGCCACATCCAGGAAGCGGATGCGCAGTACGTCAACAAGAAACGCAAATTGCGCGGCGAGCCGCCCGTCGAGCCGCTCTACACCCTGGCCGAAGCCACCGAAGTGGCGCAATACTTCAACCCCATGCCGTACGGCACGACCTTTCAGCCGATCAAAGGCGTCACGGCTCACCTGGAAGATGCCGGGCATATTTTGGGCTCGGCAGCCGTGGCGCTTGATATTCAGGAAGATGGGCGCTCATACCGTTTCTGGTTCTCCGGCGATATTGGGCGGCGCGATTTGCCCTTGATCAAAGACCCTGTATTACCTGCCGATGCCGATTTTTTGTTGATGGAATGCACCTATGGCGGCACCCCCAAGCCCAGCCCCGAGGAGGCCAACGGCGCTTTGCAAGCCGTATTGACGCGCACCTTCGCCCGCGGCGGCAAAGTGATCATCCCGTCGTTTGCTGTGGGACGTACGCAAGAGCTGATCTACGCCCTCAACGGGCTCATCTCGGATCACAAGATCAAGCCCTGCCCGGTGTACGTGGACAGCCCGCTGGCGGCCGAGGCAACTAAGGTCTTCGAGGAATTTCCCAACATTCTGGATGACGAAGCCCACCGGTTCGAAAAATTGGAGCATCACCCCGCGCTGGAATTCCCGCAACTGCACATCATCGAGTCAGTGGAAGAATCCAAGGCGCTCAACGGTCAGCAGGAGCCCATGGTCATCATCGCCGCTTCCGGCATGGCAGAAAACGGGCGCATTTTGCATCACCTGCGCAATAACATCGAGAATCCCAACAACACCGTTTTGATCGTTGGCTGGCAGGCACCCGATACGCTGGGCCGCCGCCTGGAAGAGGGTGACAAGATCGTGCGCATCTTCGGCCAGGTGTTCGAACGGCGCGCCGAGGTGGTGGACATCAAAGCTTTTTCGGCGCACGCCGGGCAGGACCTGTTGCTGGAATATGCCCATTCCACCCAAAAGACGCTCAAGCAGTTGATCCTGGTGCACGGCGAGGCGGACCAGGCCCACGCTTTGATGGGCAAGCTGGCCGAGGCCGGCGTCAAGAAGGTGGCTTATCCGGCGCTCTACGACACGATGGAGCTGTAAGACGGCTGTCTTTGACCGGTAAAACCGATTATAATAATGACCTGCCCCACGGAGAGGTGCCGCAGTGGTTGAACGGGGCGGTCTCGAAAACCGTTATGGCCCATTGGGCCATCGTGGGTTCGAATCCCACCCTCTCCGCCATTTCATTTAAAGAGCAGGGCTATTTCCAAGGGTGTTACGCGACCCTCTCCCTATTTTATTTAAAAGGGCAAGGTTTTTTTCTGAGGGAGCTACGCGATCCTCTCTGCCAGAAATTGTCAATAGGAAAATAAAACGGGGGTTTGAGAAATTGTTGAGTATTAATCGGCAATGATGATATGGGTGTGTTGTTCGATGCTTTCCTTCGAATCGGCAGGTATTCCCGAATCCGTAATTAAATAATCGATGTCATCCCAATCTGCATATTGAAGGATCCCGGATTCGTGGAATTTACTGCTGTCACACACCACCACAGCGGTGGAACTGTTTTTCACGATGGCATTCTTGACATCGATGTCGTTATAGTTCTTGCTTGAAGGTCCATTGTGGTATAGGAGGCCGTTGGTACCCATAAAAGCGATCACCGGTTTAAATTGCTTGATGCTCTCGAAAAGGAAGGGTCCATTGATGATCATCGAGGCGCCTTCCACAAAACCGCTGGCGATATAGACGGTATTGTTTTGCCTGGCGATTATACTGGCGGCGACCAGGGAAGTGGTAATCACAACCAGCCCATCTCTTTGATTGAGCAATTTTGCAATTTCCAGTGCGGTGCTTCCCCCATCGATAAAGATCAGAGAATTGTTGGCCACCATCTCTAATGCTTTTTTTGCGATTAAAAGCTTTTCATTTTGCATTTTGAAGGTACGTATGTCAATCGGGGTATCTGTGCCGGTTGTTACCATACGCGCTCTTCCATGAAGTTTTTGAATGACACCATTCTTTTGCAGGAACAGGAAGTCTTTCCGGATGGTCTCGGTGGTGACCCCGAAATGATTGGCTAACGTTGATGTTTTGATATCTTTCTCTGTCGTTAGCATTTTAATAATTTCGTTGCGTCTGGCGTTCGAATTAGTTTCCATTTTATATCTTGTATTTTAAAGAGATATATGTCTTGCGATGTTGCGTTACTAATTGTTACTGGCCGGAAAATCGCAATATCAATTACAGTTTTGCTTTCCCACCAGAAAATGGTTAAATTATTATAGCATGACTTGATGGCAAGAGAATTCGGTAAAAAGACCTGGAAAGGAGGTTCCCCATGAAGGAAAAGCATGATCGCGCTTTATCGACTATTAAAAACAACGCCGATTTGAACTAAACGGTAGTTTGGACGCTTCGATGTCTGCCGGAGGCAATGAGATACCCATTGACAGCTCAGTGTTTCCGCTCAATGGAAGAGCAGAATAGCGCTAATACCTTGAATCTGCATTGTCGAGGCCCTTTTGAAAAGGCTGATAACCACACAACAAAAAGAATAAAATACGCAATATCACAACATTGTTGACAATATCAAAATTGCGATATATAATGAATTCGCAATAACGCAATGATTTGAAAATGTGAACAAGTTGCGGGAGGAAAACCTTGAACTCGCGCGAAAGAGTGATTAAGACTTTAAACCATGAAAGTGCTGATAGACCCCCAATGGATTTGGGCGGTGCAGCCAGTGGATTAAATGATGTTGCTTACTTCAACCTGAAAAAATATTTGAATATCGAAGGGGATATTGCACCTTTCAGAAGCGGCACGACCGTCAATTACTATGATGAACGTATCTTGGATAAGTTGGAAATCGATTTTCGCCGCCTCATCCTTAAGAAGACTGATAAGTTTCCTATGTATTTTGGGGATGGCTCTTTTGTGAACGAGTGGGGCATCAAATATATCAAAAAGGGCGAATATTTCGAAACGTCAGGGAATCCATTGGCAAATGCCGATGTTGACGAGATCAAATCCTTTGCATGGCCCAAAGCCCAGGAAGTATTCGATGCCTCGGGGTTGAAAGAAAAAGCAAAAGAAATGTATGAAAATACCGGATACGCCCTGGTGGCAAGGATGCCATGCTGGGGTTTATTCGATCTTGCTTTCCAAATGAGGGGGATGGAACGTTTCATGATGGAAATGTTAACCGAGCCGGATACGGCGCACTTGATTGTCGAGAAGATCCTCGAATCCGAAATGGATTTTTATACCATGCTGCTTGATAGTGTGGGTGAGTATGTGCAGATGGTGGAGACCTGTGACGATTTGGGCAGCCAGAAGGGTTTGCTGTTTTCCATCAAAACCTTTCGCAATATTATCAAGCCCAGCCGCACGAAGCTCAACCGATTGATTAAGATATTTATGCATAGCTGTGGCGCAATCTTCAATTTAATCCCGGACATCATTGAAACCGGTGTGGATGTATTGAATCCCTTGCAACCCAATGCGGCGGGTATGGATCCGGAAGCGATCAAGCAGACCTACGGGAAGTCTTTGAGCTTTCATGGCTGCATCGATACGCAGATCGCACTCCGTGGTTCGGTGGAAGACACGCAAAACGAAGTCCGGAAAAAAGTAGGCGTCCTTTATAAGGACGGTGGGTACATCGTGGCACCGGCAAACCACATCATGTCCGATGTGCCCATGGAAAATATCGTTGCTCTGTATGCAACTGCTAAAAACTTCAAAACCGTAGAGGTAGGTTGATATGTTAGTTTTTACGCGCATCGACGATAGGGTTATTCATGGTCAAACGCTGGTCCGTTGGCTGGCCGAATGCCCATGTGAGGGTATTGTCATTGTTGATGATAAGTTGGCGAATGATGCTTTGATGGCGCAAATCTATAAAGGCGCCGTGCCTCCCAACATAAAGGTGCATATTTTCAATGTTGAGACAGCGCTAAAAAAGATGCCAGAAATAGAAGCCTCTGCCAAGCGATACATTTTGATCTTCAAATCGATTTTAACGTTCGGCGAAATGGTCGATAAAGGCGGGGTGTTTACCAAAGAAATCAATGTCGGTCCCTGCAGCAATCGCCCCAACACTCACGAGATTGTCCCAACGATTTCCCTCGATGATGATGAGATCAACGCATATAGAAAAGTTTCCGAGGTGGGGATAAAAGCTTATTTCCAAATTGTCCCCTCGGCAAAAAAGGTTTGGTGGGAAGAGGTCGAAAAGGCACATCATTTTTAGAGATCTGATCAGGAGGTGCAAAGGCCAGGAAGAAGAGGAAAAATCGCATTAGTTCATTTAGATTTCATACGAGGAGAAAAATATGTTTCTACTTCAATGTGCGTTGGTTGGGATGTTTTGTTGGATCGGCTCAGTAACAGCGCCAACTCTGGGCTTCACGGGCGGCTGGTACACCTTGTCCAGGCCGTTGGTTGGGGGTTTCATCTGCGGCATTATCTTCGGCAATGTCCAGGAAGGGGTCATCCTGGGCGCCGCTGTCCAGGTAGCCTATCTCGCCGTGGTAACACCGGGGGGATCTTTCCCGGCTGAATTGGGATTTATTTCCTATCCAGCGATGGCATTGGCTATCGTCACAAAGATGGAACCCGGCATGGCCATTGCCCTGGCCACTTCAATTGGTGTGCTTGGGACGTTCGTCCTGGATGCCACGCTGGCTACCAATTCTGTCTTCAATGGCATGGGCGATAGGGCAATTGCAAAGGGAGATGAAGGCGCTTTCGTTCGAGCGCATTTGTTATATCCGCAGATCTGGCAATTCTTGCTGCGGGCAGTGCCCTCTTTCCTGGCAGTTTACTTTGGCGCACAATATGTTCAAAGCTTTATCAACTCACTGCCGGCTTTTGTCACCACAGGTTTGACGGCATTGGGCGGATTGATCCCGGCAGTTGGTATTGCCACGCTCTTGTATCAAAGTGCGCATGAAAGGTTCTATATTCTGTTCTTCTTGCTCGGGTTTGTTGGAATTGTTGCAATGAAGATGAACATTATCGAGCTCACGATCGTTGCTGCAGTGCTGGCGTTCCTGTATTACAAAATTAATACTGCGGGCAAGAAAGAAGAACAAGAGGAGGCGCTCTAATGGCCACGGAAAAAGCAGGCTTGACGAAACAAGAATTGAACAAATTATGGTGGAGATATATGTGGTCCTACAATAGCTCCGCCAGTTATGAGCGCTTCCATGCCATGGGCATCGTTTACTCGCTTTTACCTCTTTGGCATAAATATTATGACAAGGCCAAGCAGTTCGAAGCGATGAAACGCCACACCATTTTCTACAACACCGAAATGCAGGTCGGTTCAATCGTTCAAGGGATTGTGGTTGGCTTGGAAGAGCAAAAAGCGCTGGGCAAAGAAGTCGATGACGATGTGATCAGGTCGACAAAAGTAGGCTTGATGGGTCCGCTGGCCGGCATCGGCGATTCGATCTGGGTCGGGGTGGTCATTCCCATCCTGCTCTCCATTGCTGTGGCCCTTTCAGCGGGCGGTAACGTCATCGGTCCGTTATTCTACGTGGTCGCTTATTTGGCGTTGACCCTGTTTGGCTCGAAGTACCTGTTCGATCAGGGGTATCGAATGGGCGTAGGCGCGGTCCAGGAAATCCTTGGCGAAAAAGCGCAGAAGGTCGTGACTTCCGTCCTCGTGCTGGGCGTGATTGTTATGGGCGGCGTGGCAGCCAGCTATGTTTCCCTGTCAACTCCGCTTGCCCTGGGCAGTGGTCAAAAGGTTCAGGATATCTTCGATGGCATTCTTCCTCATTTGCTGCCCTTACTGCTGGTGCTGGGTGTTTGGGCGCTGATGGCGAAGAAGAAGGTCTCTCCATTGGTGATGGTTTTGATCCTGGCTGCTTTCTCTTTTATCGCAGCGTTCTTTAAGATTATCTGACGCAGTTGATACTCTCAATCATCGATAAAGTGTGCGCAGGTTGCATACTTTATCGATGATATTTGTTCGACTTTTACGGGAAGACATGGCGAAGATACTGGTTGTTTCACACGGTTTACTGGCTCAAGGTTTATGTGACGCGGTTGCCATGATCATGGGAACCGACGACGTCCTTGATTATGTTTCTTTGGATGCAAATCAAGGGGTTGAACAACTTGAACAAGCGCTTAATGAAAAGCTATGTGAGCTTCTAAAGACCGGTGATAAGGTGCTGGTCGTCTGTGACCTTTATTTTGGCTGCCCGTTCATTACCGCCTCCAAGTGCGTCAGCGATGCTTTGTCAGCGCAGCAATTCAGGATCGTGGCAGGAGCGAACCTTCCCATGCTCCTCGAATTATGTCTGGTAAATGAAACATCACCGGATGATCTCGATCGTTTGACGGAAGTTGCCCTGGGCAAAGGCAAAGAAGGGATCGTGGAGTTTGTGTCGAAAGCAGAAGCGAATGTTTCCGATGAAGCGATGTGATGAGTGTGAAAATGAAATTACAGCTTTCACTGGACATGGTCGATTTGGACGAAGCATTCGCTGATATCGAAGCAACGAAAGATAGCGTGGATATCATCGAGGTGGGGACGCCGTTTGCCTTGCGGTGCGGCGTTCAGGCCATTACTTCGATAAAGGAACGATATCCCGATAAGGAAGTGCTTGCCGATTACAAAATCATGGACGGCGGAGATTATGAGGCCAGTATGGCATTTGTTGCCGGCGCTGACATCGTAACCGTTTTGGGCGTTGCCAACGACGCCACCCTTTCCGGCGCAGTCTCGGCAGCCAAAAGATGCCGCGGAAAGATCATGGTCGATTTGATGGGAATGAACGAGCTTGCAAAGCGGATTTCTCCGATTGAAAAGTTGGAGGTCGATTATTTGTGCATTCATACGGCAATCGATGGACGTAATAGTTTGCGCGGCGCTTTTTCGGATCTCATGCTGGCAAAGCAGACAGTGACGACCGCAAAATTGGCAATAGCCGGTGGGCTGAACATCCACAATATTGCTCAAGCAGTGCATTACCGGCCGGATGTCGTCATTGTGGGGGCAGGCATCACGGCTGAGGCGGACAAAACACAGGCCGCAGCAGGGATCAAGCAAAAACTACGCGAGGCTGAAAATGGTTGACGATTGCTATGAGCAGATCATCACTGAGTTGAAAAACACCTTGCTGGAAGTGGATCGCGGCTCGATAGAAGAGTTATCGGACGCCATCGTCCAGGCGCGGCGCATTTTCCTGGCCGGGGTGGGCCGCTCGGGTTTGATGCTCAAGTGTTTTGCGATGCGGTTGATGCATTTGGGATTGAAGGCTTTCGTTGTCGGCGAAACGACGACGCCGTCGATTTCTCAGGGTGATTTGCTCATTATCGGGTCGGGCTCGGGTGAAACGGGAAGCGTGGCCGTTTTTGCAAGAGAAGCCAAAAAACACGATGCCCGAATTGGTTTGATCACCATATTCCCCAATTCGACCATCGGAAAGCTGGCTGATGTTACGATTTCGATCGACGCGCCCACCAGCAAGAATCCCACGGGCAACCAGGCGGTTTCTGTTCAACCGCTGGGGAACTTGTTCGAGCAGAGCCTGCTCCTTTTGTTGGATGGCATCGTCATCAGGCTGATGGACAAGTTGCATGTAACGGCTGATCTTATGTTCGAAAACCATGCAAATCTGGAGTAAGACTTTAATTAACCGTACACGGAACTATCTATGAATATCAAATTATCACCCTCGCTTATCTGTAGTGACCTGTGCAATCTGGAAAGGAGTGTGGATGAAATCGCCCAACTCAATGTCGACATGCTCCACATCGACATCATCGATGGACATTTCAGCCCGAGTATGCCGATGGGCCTTGATGTGGTATGCGCCCTGCGTAAAAAGACGAGCTTGCCCTTCGATTATCACATCATGGCAAAGGAAAATGATTTCTTTGTAGATGAAATCATGGATATTGGCGCTGCCCAAATCTGCTTCCATTATGAATCGGAAATCCACATTGATCGTTTGTTGAACAAGATCAAGAAAGCCGGCATCAGGGCCGGGGTGGCATTGATCCCTTCGACTCCCGTTTCAGTGCTCGAATATGTCATCCCGCAATGTGATTTCGTCATGCTGACCCTGATCAACCCGGGATATGCAGGGGATGGGGCTGAAAAACAGGTACCGTACGCTCTCAAGAAAGTCAATGATTGCAGCCGGTTCATCGCCGGCAAGGGCTGCAAAGTGGATATCGAAATCGACGGGCGGATATCCATCAAAAGTATCCCCGATCTTATTGGCGCGGGAGCCAACATTCTCGTTTTGGGCACTCAAAGTTTGTTCTCCAGGAACGCCAATCTCTCTGCAAACATGGCAGAAATCCGCTTGGCGGTTAGCCGTGGCCTTGAAAGGAAAAATTCGAATGAAATCGCTTGAGAGAGTTAATTGCGCCATCGATCATCAACAGCCTGATCGAACGCCGATCGATTTGCGCTTTGCTCCGGAAATGTTGGCCAAATTATTGGTGGAATTGAAAATGGACGAAGCTCAATTTTGGGAGTGGGCCGGTCAGGACGTTTATACGGTCAGGCCCAAATACAAAAATCCTGCCACGCCCATCAAATATGCCGATCCAACGATCGAGATCGATAAAGACGGACATTACCTGGATATCTACCGGGTGCCGTTTCAAAATGTCTCCACCGGGGTGCAGGTGTACTTGGAACCCTTGGACCTTCCTCCGCTCAAAGGGATCGATACGATGGAAGGGATCGACGCTTTTCCCTGGCCCACGGTGGACGCCTGGGATTATTCACACATTAGCCAGGAAATCGATGGTAGGAAAGACAAGGCGGTTTGGCCGCGCAGCCGGGGCTGCTTCCAGACGGCTCAACTGATGCGGGGGATGGAAAGATTCCTGGTGGACCTGGCGCTGGAGCCGGATTTTGCCTGTTGCATCATGGATCACGTCCTGGATTTTGTGATCGAGGATGCGCGCTGTTCGATCGAGGCCAGCCAGGGCAAATACACTTACGTCGAATATAACGATGATGTTGCCACGCAGCGTGGCATGTTGATCTCCCCCCGCATGTGGAAGAAATATGTGAAACCGCGCATGAAGAAATTCTGCGATATGGTGCACGGCTATGGGCTGAA
>Ga0335069_10009311_pt1 | contig 13986 bp, 11 predicted proteins | sample Lox_Sample_11_FD_206714 | JGI IMG/M metagenome (GOLD analysis project Ga0335069, IMG submission 206714) | Soil microbial communities from Loxahatchee National Wildlife Refuge, Florida, United States - Lox_Sample_1.1 | ecosystem: Environmental > Terrestrial > Soil > Wetlands | place: USA... | reverse complement strand
GACGTGTGCTCGAGCCGCAGGATCCGCTCAACTTCCGCGAGCTCCGCATCGGCCTGCTGGAGAACGGCCGCGCGTTGCACGAGGATCTCGACACGCATCCGGTCGCGGATCGCCATCTCGTAGACGAGCCCGCCGAGGTCGAACTGAAGCTCGGCGACGCGCGCGGCGAGCTGATCGCGCCGGCGTCGGAGATCGAGGACCCCCTCTGGGGTCGTGCGCGACTCTGCTGTCAGCGGCGGCGCGCCCGACGCGCTCGATGCGGGTGCGGCTTTCCCGCGGCCGGGCCGCAAACTGATCGACTTCAGCCCCTTGCGCCGTGCCCCGGCCATCAGCGCTGCGGCCTCATGGGCCGAAGAAGCTGCCGGTGAACTTCCCGCCCGAGCAGCCACTGCTCGAGCCGCCGGTGCACTTCTGGCCCTGCTTGATCGTGGGCTGGGAGGGTGCGGCTCCACCGAGGACCTGGGAGGCGGCTGCGGCCGCCTTGACGACGACCTTTTTCGAGATCGGCGCGTTGGCTGCGGCGGTCGTCGTCTTCGCGCCCTTCTTCGAGGCCGTTGCGGCCGCCGTGTGCGTCGCCGTCGTCGGCGTCGTGGCCGCCGCCGCGCTGCCGCCGCCGCCCGCGACCGTCACGACCTGGACCGCCGGCTGGCTGGCCCGCTGGTTACTCGCGTTGTTCGAGCCGGACCGACCGATCTCGACGCCGACGCCCATCGCGAGCAGCAGTGTGGCGATCCCCGCCACGAGGGTCGCACCCGACGGAACCCGCCGCTGGCGCTGCTCGGGTGGCTGAGCCGGAGCGGCCGCCTGGGCGTTTGCGGGTGCCGGACTCGGCGCGGTCACGGGAAAGCGCGCCTTGCCGCGCCGCTCCCCGCACTGCACGCAGTAGCGCTGATCGCTCGCCAGCGGCGCGCCGCACGTCGCGCAGCGGTCCCCGACGATAGAACCGATCATCGGACGCGCCTGCACCGGGCCGGTAGGCCATTCCGCAGTCGTGGAGCTGGGCCCCTGTACCGGGTCGTCAGTGCTCATCGCTCGTCGTCCTGTGTCCCGTCGTCGTTCACTGTCCAGAGTAGGACGCTGCTCCCCGGCGGTTGTGAACGAGGTGTGACCGAACGGTGGTCTCAAGGCCGTCCGCGACGGGGCTCAGGCCGTGTGCGAGACACACGATGGTCACAATTGCGAACGGGCGTCACACCACACTTGAGTTAAGTGTGACGCCGACATTCTCCGAGCAGCACGACCACGGGCCTGCAGGTGCGATCGGCTGCGTGACCTGCGGCTCACGGCTCGCGCACGATCAGCGATACTGCGTGCAGTGCGGCACCCGGCGCGGTCCGCTGCCGCCCCACGTCGCCGAGGCGATCGCTGCTGTCTTCGAGCACGGGCAATCACCCGTTGCGGGGCCGGCAGCGGCCGCCGACACCGGAGCGCAGCCTGTCGCACCACCGGCGCCGCGACCAGCTGCGGGCTGGTTTCCGACGCCCCGCGTCGCCGCGATGGCGGTCCTGGGAATGCTCGCGTTCGGCGTCGCCGTGGGTTCGGCCGTCGGGGGAAACGTCGCCACCTTGGCGAGCGCACCGCTGCTGATCCTCGCGCAGCAGACTCCGGCGTCGACCGTACCGAGCGGCGGCGCACCGCTGTCAGACAGCTCCGGCGCCGGCGCCGGGTCCTCCGGGACCCCGACGGTCCAGACGGTGACCGTGACGAGCACCGCTCCGCAGCCGCAGAGCTCGACGCCCTCGAACTCGGGCTCCGGCTCGGGCACGGGGTCAGGCGGAGGTGGCGGCTCGTCCAACCTGCTCGGGCTTCCGCCGATCAAGCACGTCTTCCTGATCGTCCTGTCCGACCGCGGCTACACCCAGACGTTCGCGCCTGGGTCACCCGACACCTACCTGTCGAAGACGCTCCCGGCGAAGGGAGAGGTGCTGCCGGACTATTACGCCGTCACGCCGGGTCCGCTTGCGAATGAGATCGCGCTGATCAGCGGGCAGGGGCCGACACCGCAGACGGCGGCGAACTGCCCGGTGTTCACGAACCTGGTCCCTGGGAGCATCGGGCAGAAGGGTCAGGCGCTCGGCGCCGGGTGCGTGTACCCGCCGGCCGTGCAGACCTTCCCCGACCAGCTGAGCACCGCAGGTCAGCACTGGAAGGCCTACCTCCAGGGGCTCCCGAGCAATGCCGCGAACGGGTGTCAGCATCCCAAGATCGGGGCGGCCGACGATCAGCCGCCGACGCTCGATCGGCCCTACGTGACCTGGCGTAACCCGTTCGTCTACTTCCAGTCGCTCACCGCGAGTTCCGCGTGCGCGAAGAACGAGGTCGAGCTCTCGCAGCTGGCGCTCGACTTGCAAGCGGTGAAGACGACGCCGGCGTTCTCGTACATCATCGCCGACGCCTGCAACGCCGGCGGCGAGGCCCAGTGCAGCTCGACCGCGTCCACGTCCACGTCCGCGTCCGCGTCCGCGTCCGCGGCGAAGGCGAAGGCGAGGACCGCAGCCGCGTCGACGACCACCGCGACGTCGACGACGACCGCGACGTCGACGACGACCGCGACCCCGACGACGACCGCGACCACGACACCGAGCTCGACGACGACCACAACCTCCACGACGACGTCATCCACGACGACGTCCGAGCCCGCCGGCCTGACCGCCGCCGACGGCTTCCTCAAATCAGTGCTGCCCGAGATCGAGAATTCGGCCGCGTACAAGGCCGACGGGGTGATCATGATCACGTTCGACCAGGCGCCGCAGACCGGGCCGGGCGCCGACCAGAGCAGTTGCTGCGGCAACCCGACCTTCCCGAACCTGCCGCAAGGGTCATCTGGTGCGACGACCACGACCTCCTCGACCGCGACGGGGCCGACCCAAACCTCGGGGACGACGACCGGGACGGCGACGTCACCGGTCACCGGCACGAGCACCGGCACGACGACCGCGCCCACCGGCGCCACCACAACTGAAGCGACAACCACGCCCGCCGGGACGACGACCGGCACGAGCACCACCTCCGCCGGCGCCACCACCACGACGACCACCACGGAGACGAGCCCGACGACCACCCCCGCCTCGACCGGCACCGGCGAGAGCAGTCCGACCGGCGGCGGTGGCCAGGTGGGGATGCTGCTGCTCTCCCGCTACGTCAAGCCCGGCACCGTCGACGTCACCTCGTACTTCAACCATTTCTCAGTGCTGAAGACACTCGAGGCGCTCTTCAATCTGAAATACATCGGCTACGCCGCAAGCCTCGACACGCCGGTGTTCGACTCATCCGTGTTCACCGCGAGCGGCTAGTCGGCCGCGCCCGCGGCAGAGTCGGGGCAGGGACGAGGTGGGCGCGCGGCGCCCACCGGCCGACACAACGTGAACAAGTTCGCGCCGCGCTCGACGATTTGCCACGTAAGCACCGCCACGGTGCTTACGTGGAGAAACGTTGCGGCGAAGGCGTCTGTTTTCACGTTGTGTCGGGGCCGGGGTCGGGCGGGCACGTGGGCGGGCCGGGGGTCGGACCCGAACCTGGGCCGGGGGTCGGACCCGCGCCTGGACCCCGGGGGCGGGCCGGACGGTCCAACGTGGCTCGGAGGCGGCCGTCGCCGCCACACTCCCGTCAGCCCGCCGCGATCAGCACGACCCCGGCGAGTGCCGCCACGACCCCGAGCTCCTGGATCCGGCGCACCCGCTCGCCGAGCAGCCCGCGCGCGAGCGTCACCGTGACGAGTGGGTACAGCGATGCCGCCACCGAGACGATGCTCAGCAGGCCGTGGCGGGTGGCCAGCGCGTAGAGGCCGTTCGCGGCGAGATCGAGCGTTCCCATCGCGGCGAGCGGCACGAGTGCGCGTCCCGGGAGCGGCTGGGACGGGCGCACGACGGCATACGCGATCGCGAGTCCGGCGACCCCCGTCGCGCGGGCCGCGACGAGCGCCCACAGAACGTCGGCGCGCGCGCTCGACCGCAGCCCGACGGCGAATGCGCCGAAGCCGAGCGCCGCAACGATTGCCAGCAGCACGCTGGTCCGGGCAACGCGGGCATGTGAGGAGCCGGGATCCGCGTCCGCGTCCGGCTCACGGCTCGCGAGCACGACCCCGACGATCGCGGCGAGGATCCCGAGCAGCTGCAGCGGGCCGGGATGCTCACCGCCGGCGATCCCGACGACGACGGGCACGCACACGCCCGTCGCCGCGATCGGCGCGACGATGCTCATCGTGCCGATCGCGAGCGCGCGGTAGAAGGCGGTCAGGCCGGCGATTCCGGCGATCCCGGCGGCCGCGGCGGGGAGCAGCCGCACGAGGTTCGGTGGCTGATCGCCGCTCGCCGCGACGACGACGGTCAAAGCCAGGAGCGCGATCCCCTGACTGACGAGCATCACCTGCAAGAGTGCTCGCCGGCGCGACTGGAGCCCGCCGACGAAGTCGGCGATGCCCCAGAACATCGATGCGGTCAGCGCGAGGCCCAGGCCCTCCACCCAGCGTCAGTCTCGCCGGCCGCGCCCGTACAGCACGTTGAACAGCTTCCGCAGCAGCATCGTGCGGCGGGCGCGGTAGGGGAACATGAACGGCTCGCGCTTCAGCGCTCGGCGGGTGATGAGCAGCGACTGGATCTTCGTGTACTCCTCGAAGCCGGCTGCTTCCCAGGCGGGCTGAGCATCCCGAGCGCGGATCGCCATCTCCTTGAGCTCGGCGGCGCCGAGAACCGGGATCGTCGTGATCAGCTCGCCCGTGGCCGGGTTCTCGACGGGGATCGTGTTCGTTTTCGACCCGCCGTTTGTCTTGACCGGCGCCCGCTGCTCGACGCTCGCCATCGCCTCTCCTTCTGCTGCTATCGGAATGCGCCGCGGCGCGACCACGGTCGCGAAACAGGCTAGCGGAGCTCTTGGCCAGCCGGCCAGTTCGGTGTGCCGCACGGAACTCCGGCGATCCGCATCGCACCCCGTGAAGCGAACGGCCAAAGAACGCACAGCGGCACGCCGGTCACCCCGGATACACGCCACACGGCAACCCCCGTGATCAACCGCCCCACGGCAACCCCGGTGTGTCACCCGCCAGGAGGCTGCGCGGCGATCCCCGCAGCGATCAGGCCGTCCGCGTCAAGTCCCACCTCGCGCAACACCTCGGCCGTATGCTGGCCGAGGAGCGGCGGGGCGGCCGGAGCCGCCGACCCGCCACCCTCCGCATCGCGCAACCGGATCGGACTGCGGGTCAGCGACAGCGAGCCGATCGTCGGGTGCTCGACCTCGACCGTCGCCGGATCGCCCGCCGCCGCGGCCGCGTCAAACGCCTCGAGCACGCCACGGACCTTGCCCGCGGGCACGCCGGATGCGTCGAGACGTGCGAGCCACTCCTCGGCCGACCGCGTCCGGAACATCGAGGCAAGCTCCTCGACGAGCTCGCCGCGATGCTCGACCCGCCCCGGGTTCGTCGCGAACCGCTCGTCCGCGAGCAGATCGGGGCGCTCGCACGCCTCGCACAGCCGCCGCCACAGCGCATCGTTGGCCGCCGCGACCGCGATCCAGCCCGATGCGGTCTCGAACGGCTCGTACGGAACGATGCTGGGATGAGCGTTCCCGTACCGGCGCGCCTCGGTCCCCGTCATCAGGGCCGCCTGCGCGACGTTCACCAACCCGGCGAGACCGCTGTCGATCAGCGACACCTCCAGTCTGCGCCCGGCGCCGGTGACCCCGCGCGCGTGCAGCGCCGCGAGGATGCCGGTGGCGGCGTGCACGCCCGTCAGCACATCGACGAGCGCGACCCCGGCCTTCGTCGGGGGGCCATCTGGATCGCCCGTGATCGACATCAAGCCGCACTCGGCTTGCGCGACGAAATCGTAGCCGGCGCGGCCGGCCGGCCGCCGCCCTGAGCCGAAGCCGGTGATCGAGCAGTAGACGATGTCCGGTCGCAGTGCGCGCACCGCCTCGTAGCCGACGCCGAGCCGCTGAGCGACCCCGGCGCGAAAGTTCTCGATCACGACATCGGCGTCGGACACGAGCCGGCGCACCACCGGTGCCGCCCGGTCGTCGGCCAGGTCGAGCGCGACGCTCCGCTTGCCGCGGTTGACGGCGAGGTAGTAGGCGGCTTCGCCGCCCGCGAACGGCGGCCCCCACGAGCGCGTCTCGTCGCCCTCGCCGGGGCGCTCGATCTTGATCACGTCGGCGCCGAGGTCCGCGAGCAGCATCGTGCAGTACGGCCCCGCGAGCACGCGCGAGAAGTCCAGCACCCGCACCGCGGAGAGCGGGAGCGCCGGGGTGCCGGTCATCGCGCAGCCGACAGCACGGCACTCAGCGCGTCCGTCATCGCGCGGCCGACAGCACGGCACTGAGCCCGTGCTCGACGGCCTGCGTGATCAGCGCAAAGTGCTCGCGCGTCGCGGTCAGGGGCGGCGAGACCGCCAGTCCCCGGCCGAGCGGTCGCAGCAGCACGCCGGCCTCGCGGCCGGCCATCGCGGCCCGCGAGACGGCACCCGGATCGCGCTCGAGCAGCTCCGCGGCGAGCTCGACGGCGGCCATCGTCCCGACGCCGCCGCGCACCTCGGCGACGGCGTCGTGCCCGGCGAACGGGGCCAGCGCATCGAGCAGGGCCTGCTCGTTCTCGCGCCCGCGCTCGACGAGTCCATCGCGCTCGAGCACACCGATGTTGGCGAGGGCGGCGGCGCAACACGTCGCGTGCCCGGCATATGTCGGGCCGTGGCGGAACACGGGGGCGCTCTCAGAAGCCCAGAACGGCTCGGCGACGCGCTCGGAGATGATCACGCCGCCGAGCGGCAGGTACCCGCTCGTCACCCCCTTCGCGAACGAGATCATGTCGGGCTTCACGCCCCAGCGCTCGATGCCGAACCACGTCCCGAGCCGCCCGAAACCGCAGATCACGGAGTCGATCACGAGCAGCACCCCGGTCTCGCGGCACAGCTCGGCAACGCCCTCGATGTACCCCTCGACGGGCGGGTACACGCCGCCGGCGCCGATCACCGGCTCGACGAACACGGCCGCAACGCGCTCGGGGCCGATGCTCGTGATCGCCTCGCGCATCTCCTCGAGCGAGTCGTGCGCGACCTGGGCGGACTCGAGCAGCGGCCCGAAGCCTTCGCGATTGGCGGGAATCCCGCCGATCGCCGTCCCGAACCCATGGGTGCCGTGGTAGCCGGCGGTGCGGCTGATCATGATCGTCCGCTCGGGCGAGCCCTGCACGGACCAGTAGCGGCGAGCGAGCTTGGCGGCCGTGTCGATCGCGTCGCCGCCGCCGGCGACGAGAAACACGCGCGAGGGCATTGGGGCCCGCTCGGTCAGCTGTTCGGCGAGCTCGATCGCGGGTGGGCTCGCAAAGTCACCAAACGCCGAGTAGGCCTCGAGCTTCGCCATCTGCTCGGCGACCGCCGCCGCAATCTCGGGGCGGCCGTGGCCAACGTTCGCGTACCAGAGGCTCGCGGTCGCATCGAAATAACGGTTCCCGTCGACGTCCCATACCCACACGTCCTCGCCCCGCTCGATCACGAGCTCGTTGTGGCGCACCGAGCCCATGTCGGCGAACGGATGCCAGAGTCTGCTGTCTCGCGTGATGCTCATTCGTCGTCTCCCTTCGAACCACGGAGAGGATTGCACGCGCAGGACGATTGACGTGGCCCGTCTTGCGGGCCACGATTCGACATCCCGGCGAAACCGCGCGCCGTCCAGCCGCTCGCCGCGACCGGCCGCGCCGGCGGGCCGCCTACTCCGCGGGATCGAGCTCGATCGACTCGATCGCCGGCGGGTCCAGTGGCCGGTCGCGATCCCCGGTCGGCACCGCCTCGATCGCGTCGACCGCATCCATCCCGGCGCTGACCCGGCCGAACACGGTGTGCTTGCCGTCGAGCCACGGCGCCGCATCGGTCGTCACGATGAAGAACTGTGACCCGTTCGTGTTCGGCCCGGCGTTCGCCATCGCGAGCGCGCCGCGGACGACCTTGTGCTTGTTGAACTCGTCCTCGAACGTGTAGCCCGGACCGCCGGTGCCCGTGCCCTGAGGGCAGCCGCCCTGGATCATGAAATCCGGAATCACACGGTGAAAGATGATCCCGTCATAGAAGCCGTCCCCGGCGAGCTTGCGGAAGTTGGCGACGGTCTTCGGCGCGTCATCGTCGAAGAACTCGAGCGAGATCGTGCCGAGCGTCGTGTGCATGTTGGCTGTGGACATCGGCCCAGCCTACTGGCCGCGGGGGCCCAGCGCTCAGACCCGCGCGGGCTCGAGCCGCAGCTCGTGGCCGCGGATCTGCGTGCCGCCCACGCGCTGCACGACACGCTCGGCTTCGGGCGCCGGCACCTCGACGAACGCGAAGCGCTCGAGGACCCGGACGTTTCGTACGGCCTCGCCGTCGAGGCCCGTCGCGGCCGTGATCGCGTGGATGATGTCGGACGGCTCGAGGCCCGCCGCACGACCGCCCGAGATGATCAGCTTGCGGGCCGGGGCGTCTCCGTTGACGGTGACGTGCGGCTTTGAATGACGGCGCGGCTTCGGGTGCACGGCCGTCGGGGCAACGTGGGCGTCCTCGACCCAGGGCGACAGCCGCACGCCGGCGTTGCGCTCGATCGCCTGCAGCTCGCGCTGCTGGCGGGGCTCGACGAACGTGATCGCGCGGCCGCTGCGTCCGACGCGCCCGGTCCGGCCGATCCGATGGACGTAGACGTCCGGCGACGTCGGGATGTCGAAGTTGATGACGTGCGAGACCCCGGAGATGTCCAGCCCGCGGGCCGCGACGTCGGTCGCGACGAGCAACGGCAGCCGTCCGTCCTTGAACGAGATCATCACGCCGTCGCGTGCCCCCTGCGTCATGTCGCCGTGCAGGGCCTTGACGTTCATGCCGCGATCACGGAGCGTGCGAAACAGCTGATCGCAGCGGATCTTGGTGCGCACGAACACGATCGCCTGCTCGGGATCCTCGGCCCGGAGGACGTCGACGAGCCGATCCGCCTTCTCGCGCGGCTTGACCTCGAGCGCGAACTGCTCGACGGTATCGACGGTCAGGGTCGCTGCCTTGACCTTCACCGTCACCGGGTCATAGAGGTACTGATCCGCGAGTCGCCGGATCTCGGGCGGCATCGTCGCCGAGAACAGCGCCGTCTGGCGACTTGACGGCGTGAGCGAGAGGATCCGCTCGACGTCCTCGAGGAAGCCAAGGTCGAGCATCTCATCAGCCTCGTCGAGCACGACGAACCGGCACGAGTGCAGCACGAGCGAGTGGCGTGAGATGAGGTCCTTGACGCGGCCGACCGTTCCGACGACGACGTGGCCGCCGGCGCGCAACTGTGCCTGCTGGGTGCGGATCGGCGCGCCGCCGAAGACGGCCACGACATCGACGCCCTTGCGTTTCCCGTAGGCGCGCAGCGCCTGCGTGACTTGGATGCAGAGCTCGCGCGTCGGCGTCAGCACGAGGCCCTGCACCTCCTGCTCGGTCGGGTCGACGTATTGGAGCATCGGCAGCCCGAACGCGGCCGTCTTGCCCGATCCCGTCTGCGCCTGACCGATCACGTCAGCGCCCGCGAGCAGGGGCGGGATCGCTTGTTCCTGGATCGGGCTCGGCGCCTCGTATCCGACGTCGCGGATCGCCGCAAGGATGTCTCCCGCCAGGCCGAGATCGGCAAACGATGTCATGTGGCACCCACGATAGACGGACGCGAGAGCGGCGGTTTTCACGACCGCCTTGACAAGATCATACTTCGGTACCTAATCTTTCGGAACCTTAGAAACTCCGTCAGCGCAAGCCCCGCTCGGCATGGACCCAGACACGAACCGAATCGACTCTCACGTGTGGCGCATCAGCGCTGTCGTGATCGTCGGTTCGATCATGTCGATCCTCGACACGACGATCGTCAACGTGGCGTTGGCGACGCTCGGCCGCGACCTGCACGCGACCCTCTCCGAGATCCAGTGGGTGGTGACGGGGTACATGCTGGCGCTCGCGGCCGTCATCCCGATCACCGGTTGGGCGGCTCAGCGGTTCGGCGCCAAGCAGGTGTACATCGTCTCGCTCGTGCTGTTCACGATGGGATCGGCACTGTGCGGGCTCGCCTCCTCGACCACCGAACTGATCGTCTTCCGCGTGATTCAGGGGATCGGCGGTGGCATGATCCTGCCGATCGGCCAGCTGATGATGGCCGACGCGGCCGGGCCGGAGCGGATGGGCCGCGTGATGAGCATCGTGGCCGTCCCGGCGATGCTCGCGCCGATTCTCGGTCCGACGATCGGCGGCCTGATCGTCGACAACGCGAGCTGGCGCTGGATCTTCTATGTCAACGTCCCGATCGGGGTGGTCGCGGTCGTGGCGGCACTGCGCGCGCTGCCGCACAGCGAGCGCGGGCAGGCGCCGAAGCTCGATGCGCTCGGGCTGGCGCTGATGGCGACGGGACTCCCGCTGCTGACCTACGGCCTCGCCGAAATCGGGATCACGGGCAGTTTCACCGCGACCAAGGTGCTCGTCCCCGCGCTCGCCGGGCTCGCGCTGATCGCCGCGTTCATCTTCCACGCGCTCCGCGTTCCGAACCCGTTGCTCGATCTGCGGTTGTACCGCCGGCCGACGTTCAGCTCCGCGTCGTTCGCGATGTTCTGCCTCGGCGCCGCCCTCTTCGGCGGGATGGTGCTGCTGCCGCTGTACTGGCAGGGCATCCGCCACGAGAGCGTCGTCGACACCGGCCTGCTGACCGCGCCCCAGGGGCTCGGCATGGCGTTGATCATGCCGCTCGCCGGCAGGCTCACCGATCGCGTCGGCGGCGGACTGCTGGCGCTGGTCGGCGTGTCCGTCACGGCGCTCGCGACGATCCCGTTCGGATTGATTGCGGCGCAGACATCGGTGACGTGGCTGTCGGTCACGATGCTGATTCGCGGGATGGGGATCGGCTTCGCGTTCATGCCCGCGATGGCGGCCGCGTTTGCGTCGCTCGATCGCTCCGAGTTGCCGCACGCCACGCCACAGCTCAACGTGCTCCAGCGGGTCGGCGGCTCGATCGGCACGGCGTTGCTCGCGGTGGTGCTGCAGCGCGCGCTGGTCGGCGTGCACACGCTCGAGGGCGCAGCGCACGCGTACGGCACCGCGTTCTGGGCCTCGGCCGCACTCACCGCGCTGGCGATCGTTCCGTGCATCATCCTGATGCGCGCCGAGCGTGCCGCGCGTGCCGCCAAGGCGCAAGCGGCCGACACGCCGCCCGATACGCTCTCGGAGGCGATCGCAGCATGAGCATCGAGTCGGCGAGCACCCGCGAGCGCACCATCGCCGCGGACGGCAAGCGCGACGCCGCCGAGCAGCTCGGTCGCTCCTTCAAGCGGGCGATGGCAGCCGTCCGCCGCTTGCGCGGCCGCGAGACCCGCCATCCGGCCGGGCTCAGCGACGCCCAGTACGGCCTGCTGTTCGGGCTGCGTGAGCACAGCGAGATGTCCTCGAGCGAACTCGCCCTGGCCGCCGATCTGTCGCCCGCGACGACGACCGAGATGCTCGATGCGCTTGTCGCGGATGGGCTCGTGCGCCGCGAGCGCTCCGAGCGCGACCGGCGCGTCGTGCTCGTCTCGCTGACCGAGCGCGGGCACACGATCGTCGAGCAGCGGCGCGCGCAATACGAGCCGCTGTGGCGCGAGGCGCTGGCGGAGTTCACCGACGAGGAACTGCTGCGCGCGGCTGCCGTGCTCGACAGCCTGCGCAACCTGTTCGACGAGCTGCGCGAGCGCCCGCCGGGCGCACGCTGATCACACCGTCACCAGCCCGTCGAGGTGCGCAACGCCGGCGCCGGCATCGTGGACCCCGAAGCGGATCTCGGAGCCCGACGCGCCGCGCGCCTCTGCGAACGCGACGGTGGCCGGCAGCAGGATCGGCTTGCGGAACGCGACCTCGACGGTGAACGCGCCCGGGAGCTCGGGCTCAAGCGCCGCCAGGCAGCGCGCCTTCGTCCACATGCCGTGCGCGATCGCCGACCGGAAGCCGAACAGGCGAGCGGTCAGCGGATGGAGGTGGATCGGATTGAGATCGCCCGAAACCGAGCCGTAGCGGCGGCCGAGGTCTGCGGCCAGCTGCCAGGTCGCGCCGGCGGGCAGATCGGCCGTGTCGGGGACCGCGGGCGTCGGCGCGTCGTCATCGCCGCCGCCGCGGCGCAGGTTCGTCGAGACCTCCTCCCAGACCAGCTCGCCGTCGACCCGGGCTTCGGTCAAGATCGAGAACTGCGTGCCGCGGGGGTGGGGCGCGACCGGACCGGACGAGACACGCAGCGACAGGATCTCCGACGCGCGCACCGGTCGGTGCTGGACGATCCGGTTGTAGATGTGGACGAGGCCGATCGCCGGGAACGGGAAGCCCCCGTCGGTCATCAGCGCCAGGTGCAGCGGAAACGCGAGCATGTGCGGATACGTCGCCGGCAGCTCATCGCGCAGGGAGAATCCGCACACGCGGTCGTACGCCGCGAGCCGGTCTCGATCGACCGCCGCACTGCCGAGGACGAGCGTCAAATCGGGGATCGCGACGCCGCCGCCGCCGATGCCGAGCAGCGGCACGCGCGAGGCACCCGGGATCATCGACAGTCCGGCCCGACCGAACAGCGGCAGCATCGCGGGCGACCTCGACAGCTCACGAACCGCCATCGCCGCTCACGCTCCGAGCAGGCTCTGCCCGCACACGCGCACGATGTTCCCGGTGACCCCGGCGGAGCCCGGACTCGCAAACCACGCGATCGTCTCCGCGACGTCGACGGGCAGCCCGCCCTGCGCGAGGCTGTTCATCCGGCGCCCCACCTCGCGCGTGGCGATCGGCATCGCCGCGGTCATCCGCGTCTCGATGAACCCCGGCGCGACCGCGTTGAGCGTCGCACCGAGCGTCAACAGCGCCGGCGACCACGCCTGCACTATCCCGATGACGCCGGCCTTCGAGGTCGAGTAGTTCGTCTGCCCGGCGTTGCCGGCGATCCCGCTGATCGAGGACACGCAGACGACGCGACCACCCTCGCGTACCGCCTTGCGCCCGAACAGCTCGCGGTCGATGCGCTGCGGCGCTGCGAGGTTGACGGCGATCACCGAGTCCCACTGGTCCTCGCTCATCCGGCCGAGCGTCTTATCGCGGGTGATGCCCGCGTTGTGGACGACCACGTCGACGCCGCCGTGATGCTCGAGCAGATGCGACGCGATCCGCTCCGGCGCCTCCTCGGCGGTGATGTCGATCGTCAGCGATGATCCGCCGAGGCGCCCGGCAACCGCGGCGAGCTCGTCAGCGAGCGCCGGCACATCGAGCCCGACGACGTGCGCGCCGTCGCGCGCAAGCACGTCGGCGATCGCCGCGCCGATCCCCCGCGCCGCCCCGGTGACGAGCGCCACCTTCCCGGTCAGCGGGTGGTCCCAGTCGATGGCGTCGGCGGGCGCCGCGGCACGGACGATCCGGACGACCTGCCCGGAGACGTACGCCGACTTCGGCGAGAGCAAGAAGCGCAGCGTCGACTCGATCAGGCCCTCCGCCTCGGGCGCGACGTACACGAGTTGCGCCGTCGCCCCCCTGCGCAGCTCCTTGCCGACCGATCGCACGAGCCCTTCGAGCGCGCGCTGGGCGACCGCCTCGGGCGGGTTCGCGGACGCCTCCGGCGGCGTGCCGAGCACGATCACCCGGCCGCACGGACGCACGCGGCGGATCGTCGGTGCAGCGAACTCGAACGCCGCGCGCAAGTCGTCGGTCGTGCCGATCCCGCTCGCATCGAACACGAGCGCCTTGAACGTCTGGTCGGATGGCGCGACCTCGGGGTTGAACACCTTGGCGTCGAGAGCGGCGTCCGCCGCGGCGCGCCGCACGTCGCCGGCCATCGGCGTGTGGACCTCGGCACCGACCGCTGCGAGGACGGCGGCGATCGCGCCCCCCAGCCGCCCGCCGGCCGCCGCTCCCAGCAGAACCGGGCCGTCGACGACCGGCCCGCCGGGCGTGAAGCGCTCGAGGCGCACCGGCTGCGGTAGCCCGACCTGCTTGGAGACGATCCGCCCGATCGGCGTGTTGACCAGCTGCCGGTAGC
>Ga0335069_10009310_pt1 | contig 13986 bp, 28 predicted proteins | sample Lox_Sample_11_FD_206714 | JGI IMG/M metagenome (GOLD analysis project Ga0335069, IMG submission 206714) | Soil microbial communities from Loxahatchee National Wildlife Refuge, Florida, United States - Lox_Sample_1.1 | ecosystem: Environmental > Terrestrial > Soil > Wetlands | place: USA... | reverse complement strand
AGGCTGTAAAAGCACGTGTTGCAGCTATGCGCAAACGCGATAAGGTTGGCAGGCGAAGCTTATGAAATATTTACAAACCTATGGCGGAATTTGGAAGTTAACCAACGCTAATTACAAACGATATTTGCAGTTTTCGCAAAGTTTCATACAGATATTATAATTGAACAGTAATTTAGAATCAAGCTGTTGGCAATTCGAATTGGGCGCTTCGTTCAACGGACAGGACACTGGTCTTCTAAACCAGGAATGCTGGTTCGAATCCAGCAGTGCCTACCAAACTTCAGATTTGAGGCAGGGAATGGGCAAAAAAGCAAAAGATATTTGTAAAGAACTTGGGCATAAGTGGGACGAATACCATATACATGAAGTTGTTTGTTCTCGCTGTAGATTGTGCCGTGAATACACAGAAGAGGACATGATCAAGCCCACTAAGGTAGACAAAGCCCGGCTTCATGAGAGGACGCATGCAAGACATCACAAAATGGCCAACTGATCTCTGCATTATTCGATGCGCTAAGCTAGCACACTCTAACGCACATAAAATAGCGCCGCCGTATTGTAATCTTTTACATTGCGATGCGTGCGAAGAAGCTATAATTGCGACAGCTCTAACAAAGTCAAAACAGAATCTGTCTGGCTGGAAAATTGTCTGCCCATCTTGCTACGAGTTATTGCCGCAAGATAAAATTATATACGGCGGACGAATTGGTCTTGATCAAAAAGAGATTGATCCTACACGTTTTGATTATACTGATGAAGCAACAAAGGAGAATCAAACATGAAAGCAAAATCGTTTGCAAGCGTAGTACTGCTATGTGGCCTAGCCTTTGGTCAAGCTGACGAGACTGTAACAATAAAAAAATCAGATTTAACCAAAGATCAGCTAGATAAAGTTGCTGCAGCCCAACTACAAGAGAAGATCGATAGATATGGCAAATGGGTTGGTTCCGGCCATGAAATTGGCGTTGCTGTTAATGAATCGCTCTCTGCTATAACAAACAATGCCCAAACATTTTCACAAACAACACCAGGGAAACTTACAATGTTCCTGGTTGTTTACAAAGTCATCGGCAGAGACATTCTAGGTTTGCTAGTCTCAGCAGTTATGCTCATCGTTGGCCTACCGTTTTGGATCTGGTCCTATAGAAAGTATGTACCACAAAATCACATTACCGATGAATATGATGACGTTGTTGAGGGCAAGACTGTCACTCATCGGAAATTTGCATATGGCTATGGAATGGTTCCAAAGAATGACTGTGAAGGTTGGTTAGTTGCCCATTGGGCGATTCTTGGAGTTTTCGTAGTCGTAGCACTGATGTGCATCTTCTAACATGGAAAAAAATGAGATTGTTAACCATTCTGCAGGCGGCGAAGGCGTCGTAACTGGAGTTAATTTGAAAGGTATTTACGTTGCCTTCAATGGTTCTGAACATGGAAGCAATTTTTTCGAGGTCGCTCGTTATTGCGACCAATGTAAAATTGTCTTCCCAACTGAAGGAATTAAATTACTCCATATCGCTGCAAGTCACAAACGAGACTACCCTTACAGAGGGCCACGATAATGCGAGGATTCAGCGTCGTTAGCTTAGTGAACACAAGAATCGAAGCAAATGTGGGCGGCGCACTGCGAGCTGCCCACTGCTATGATGCAAAGATGATAATCTTAGAGGGGAAAAAATTCGAACAACACGCAGCCGATACAACAAAAGCTAGCCGACACATACCCATTATCCACACGCTTGATATGTTTTCAGTCGTTCCTGTCAATTGCGTCCCGATAGCGATTGAATATATCCAAAATTGTCAACAGCTACCCACATTCAAGCATCCACAAAATGCCATGTATATCTTTGGCCCTGAAAATGGAAGTATTCCTCCCCGTATTATTGAGCGATGCAAAGATGTTGTGTATATTCCAACGCAATTTTGTATGAATCTTGCAGCAACTGTTAATGTTGTATTGTATGATCGATACATCAAGCAAGCATTCGATATACAAGTTTTAGAAAAAGCAGCTTAGCTGAAATAGAGGCAGCCATGAAATGCCCACACTGCAGCCCGCTTCTACCAAAAGACCTTTGCTCGCATACAGAAGACGAATACACACAGCCTGTTACAAAAGGCAAAGCGCGCCTTACTTTCGAAATGCCCATTGAAGGAATCATCAAACTCTATGATCTCTGGAATACACCAGAAGGGCGAAAAAAGCTGGAAGACCTCGGCATAATCGATATCGAAATTTGAAATGGAGGAACCATGCTCAATATACAAGATTTTGTACAGACACAGATGGCAGTCATGAAAACTATAGTTGAAAACGGAGATTTCCCTATTCCTGTTGCATTCGCTATAGATAAGGATGAGAATTTAACAATCATGGGTTTGGATTCAGAATTTCTACGTGACGACGAAACAAAAGATGAGTTAGAAAAGCTGTTGTTAGACACAGCAGAAAAGAATTTATGCGTAGTATTTATTGCTATTGCATGGACCAAACGCGCCGATGGAAGGAAATACACAAGTTTAAAAAATGATCCTGACCGCAAGGAGTGTATTGTTGCACAAATTTTACTTCCCGGAGGAAAAGCGCAGGGCGCAATTTGGCATTTTGACAGGGATAATAATGGAAAAGCTGTTTTTAAATCGCAACTCTCTTTCACTGACAAAGTCAAAGAAGTTCAAGGACGATTTCGAAACAAAGGAGAACTAGCTCATGCTTAATACACTAGTTGAGGAGTTTGATCGCGCTAGAAAAGCAGGCGTGCCTCTTCTAAGTATAGAAACGCAAGACCAGTTTGATGTTGTAGATAGAGTTAAAGCATTTTATCCAAAACTGCCGATTATTACATGGGATATTGTAAGCGGCTGGCAAGCGGGAACACAGGAAGCAAGAGAAGCGATGGGTCTTGCGCTTGGTTCAAAGCCGGCGAATATGCTTGGCAATCCGGCAGAAATGCTTAACTACGCGAAGAACCTTCCCGCAGAAGCAATACTATTTATTTACAATGCGCATCGGTATCTCGGATCTGAAAACACATCGCAAGCTGCATTTGGACAAGGCATCGCCAACTTACGGAATGCCTATGCAGCTAATAACAGAATGCTGGGATTGCTTGGCCCAGGCATGCGAGTTCCAGAAGAGTTAAAGCAGGATATTCTTATTCTGGATGATCCTCTGCCTAAACAAGCCGAACTTCGAGAAATTGTTGGAACTATTTTTAACCAGAATTCAATTCCACTTCCAACAAAGAAAGTTTTAGATAAGGCAGCAGAGATTCTGCTTGGCCTTTCGCCTTTTGCTGCAGTACAAACAACAGCATTGGCAATGTCGAAAACAGGAATAGATCTTGATAGGCTGTGGGCTAAGAAACGAACAACGATTGAACAAGTTCCTGGATTAAAAATCTGGAAAGGCTTAGAAAAATATTCAGATATAGAAGGCGTCGAAGAAGCAAAGAAATTTTTACGCGCAATTTGTTTAGGCGAAGAAGCGCCTACAGTTATAGTTTTTATGGATGAGATTGAAAAAGCATTGGCCGGAACGCAAGGGGATTTAAGCGGCGTTTCACAGGAAATGCATGGCCAATTGCTTAGCTGGATGTCGGATGAAGAAGTAATGGCTATGATGATGGTCGGACATCCTGGGTGTACAAAATCGTTCCTATCAAAGGCTGTAGGCGGCGAATTTGGATTGCCTACGATCTTACTGAATGTATCTTTGTTGAAAGGTAGCTTAGTCGGTCAAAGCACAAAACAAATGCAAGCTGCTTTAAAGATGATTTCAGCAATCGGCAGACCATTGGTCATGGCCACAAGTAACGATTTGGATAGTTTGTCCCCGGAATTGAAGAGCCGATTTGAGCTTGGTACTTGGTTCTTTGATCTGCCTTCAAAGGCAGAACAGATAGCTGTGTGGAATTTGTATAAAAACAAATTCAAGTTAACATCGGATATTCCACGCTACGAGCTTGTTCAGTCTTGGACTCCACGAGAAATCAGGGCTTGCTGTTTGCATGCACGTAGATTAAAGATTGATATGGAACAGGCTTCAAAATATATCGTTCCAATCACTCGCGCAACACCCGAGAAGATCGAGCGTTTAAGAAAGATGGCAAATAACAGATTTCTATCTGCAGCATTTCCTGGCGTATACAAGTTCACAGAGGAAGAGTTAGCAGACGCTACAATACGAAAGTTAAACATTTCTAGTGTAGGAGAAGCGTAATGCTTTGTGCTCTATGCCATTTGCCCAAATCACAACATATCAAACAACTTCTGTGCCCGACAAGTAGTGGGTTAATCGTAGATAATGTAGTAGTAATAGGCGAGACTTATACCCCGGAGATTTTACATGATCAAGATTACGGAACTAAAACAAACTTGCACTGCTTGTCCAAGCCAATGGGAGGGTAAAGCAGAGGATAATAGTCATTTCTATGCGCGCTATCGTTGGGGGACGTTAAGAGTCGAACTTGAGCAACGTGTTATGATTACAAAACAAATAGGAGACGACTTAGATGGACACCTCTCCTACGAAGCATTAAAATCCCACGTTTGTTCGATGTTTGAATTGCCCGACTATTGTGAAGAGCGATAGAAATATATTAAAATATAACAATTCAATTTCAGGAGGTGACTTATGCAATTTCATTAGAGGTGAAATGCATGAGCCGCAGTTACAAAAAACAACCGTTTGCAGCTATAACTGGCTGCGAGAGCGCAAAACGGGATAAGCAAATAGCCCATCGCGCAGAACGCAGAACACACAAGAAAGCCCTCCGAATTGCTCTTCTAAACGACGCACTCGAAGACTACCTCCCTCCACATATTTACGAGTGCCATCACAACGAAGTCTGGAGTTGGGTTCGAGATGGGAAGCAACGTTATTGTGGTCTAACTGCTAAAGACTATAACAGATATCTAAGGGCCAATAATGATCCAACATATATGTGGTATGCAGACGAATATTGGACTTGTTGGCCTCCAATGTGGTATTTCTGTATGATGAGAAAATAACATGCGTATAACAAAAGAAGGATTTCAGACAAAAAACATCATTGCTGATCTTTTTGCGCGATGCGAGATCGACGCAGATGTCACACTGAAAGATATTATTCTTTTCACTCACGCAAATCCGCTCCTAGAACAGATTGTAGAAGGGTATGCTGACTGCCATGTGCTGCCCTTCTACGAAGAAGTACAGAAACCTTGCGCAATCAAAAGTACACTTCACTACATTGAAATTGCGCGGTCTATAACGTTTAACCCCGCATTTAGAAGCTTACCTGAAAGATGTACGATAGGTCTAGATGTGCATGGCGTAGGGCCGGCCGAAAATGGTAGTGGAGATATTGTTGATAACTGGGCAATTGATTTTACGCCTGTATCAGAGATGGCAGATCTACCTATCAAACTTGCATCTACAATAGATGTATTCGAGTACAGAAAAGAAAAAAACATAACAGAGAAAATACATGGAAATTATTTCTCAGTAATTGAGGTATTAGGAGAGATATTTTGGGAAATTAGTTTTCATGGTTCGCCTATTCTTCGAAATGAAAAACTTGGTGAAGTACTGGATGCTGTAAAAGAAATAAAAGAAGGGACCGCTAAACTTACTCCATGGGAGGAATTAAAGAAAGAGTTGGACGATAATGATCCAACAATTCAATAGGGGGGCGGGCATGACTAAACAAGATTTTCTTGCTGGTACTGTTGCATTCTTAATGATGGCGGCAATTGGTTATGTCCTTGGTATTACAGCCTTTATTGAGCGATTGAATGCGTTATATGAAGAGGAATTGCAACCAAAACTCGCGGCTGCGTTAGAACAACGGGATTCCGCTGCGTTTAAGTATTGGGCAGACCAAGTTGCTGCGTTCATAGCCCAGCGAAAAAACCTTATGTTTCTACTGAATCCGCTAAATTGGATTAAGCATTCGGGGTGGAAACCAATTCCATACTTTCCAAAAGATCAGCAGAAATAGCTGCTTCGAATGAAGCGGACAACAAATAACAATTAACAAAAGGAGAAGAGCACGTGGCAAAGACAGCAACAGAAGAACTTCTTAGCATGATTCTCGATGCTAAGGAAAAAGTTCACGTAGCCAAGGTTGAAAAACATGGCGATAAAATTATCCTTCCGCAAGGAATGCACATCAGCGATGCAATCAAATCGCTGGAACGGCAAATGCAGTACGAAGAAGAAAAAGTTGCCATCACGCATGCTTTTCCGTACTTCGTTTGGGACGGAGCATATGCACTCGGCAAAGTGATGGAGGAGAAGTTTGGTTTTGTGTTTGGCAAAACCGAATATAGCTTCTTCGAGGGCGAGAAGCCGCCACAACTTATCGGTATCGACATTGGCGGCGGCGAAATCGTGCAGGTTCCTTGGGGCGCATTCACTGTTCCGAGCATCAAAGGCGGGCAGTTCAAATGTGGCTACAAGGTGGAAGAAGGGAAGATCAACTTCCAATTTTCCTGTACATGTGCGCGGAAGTACGAAGCAGAAGTCAAGGATCTGCGCGACAAAGTGCTGAAGTATCTACAGGAAAAATCGATCTACAAGGGACGTGCGATCAGCATCAGATTCACCAATGACGATGGTGCTTTGCTGATTGACAACTCGCAAATCCCAACACCAAAGTTCTTGGACATTTCCAAAGCACGGGAAAGCGAACTTGTTTTCCCAAAAGACGTCGAAGATGCGATCTATGACAATCTGTTCACACCAATTGACAGACTGGAAGAAGCTCGCAGATTGAAGGTGCCAATCAAACGCGGCATTATGCTAGCAGGCGATTTTGGTGTTGGTAAGACGTTGACCGCGTACGTTGCGGCCAACAAAGCGACCCAACGCGGCATGACATATGTATACTGCCAAAATCCAAAAGAGTTTGTGCATATCATGCGCTTCGCTGCGCAGTATGCTCCAGCTCTTGTCTTCTGCGAAGACGTTGACAGAATCGTTGGAAAGGATCGCACAGCAGCGGTAGACGAGCTGATCAACATCATTGATGGCGTCGAAACAAAAAATCACGAAATCATCACAGTGTTCACAACGAACTCTGTGATTGACGTCAATCAAGCACTCCTTCGCCCAGGAAGAATGGACGCGGTCATTCATGTTCGCCGTCCCGATTCCGAAGCTGTGCAGCGATTGGTTCGCAACTACTGCGGACCGCTGCTCGACGCAGCTGCCGATTTGACAGAGATTGGCGAACTGCTGAAAGACAATATCCCCGCTGTAATCAGGGAGGTATGCGAACGGTCGAAGCTGTCCGCCCTTCGCATGCTTGGAACAGGTCAACCATTGACAGAGATTCCTGTTTCTGCTTTGAAGAAAGCCTCGCTCACAATGAAGGGGCAACTGGAACTTCTGGCACAAGAAAGACCGCCTGTTTTGAACGAAGATCAAAAAGCGATACACGCAATTGCAAAAGCATTATCTTCAATCGGGCCTGCAATTGCTCAAGTTGCGGACGCTGCAACAGATGCTGCGATGAAGCGTGCTCTAACTGCGGGCGCACTTCCCGTAGAAAAGACAGTTCTGCCGCCTGTGAAGAAGGTTGCAGAATTGCCAACAACAGAAGCTTAAACAGCAGTAGGTTCTGCAAGCCTGCACATGTTCTTATAATCGGCATGTGCAGTATGGAGAATCTACAATGCCAACCATTACGACATACGAAATAGTTATATCCGGTACCGATGAAATAATTGATGTAATGCAGATCAACGCATTGCTTGATGTGTTGAAGACAGCTTTTCCTGAAGCTACGATAGAAAGTAGAAGTTCAGCGGCTGTTTCTAGAACACAACTTATCCAAAAATTGAAAAATCTTGTTACAGAAGCAGACAAAGTAAACAACGAATTACATGCGATAATGTCTGCGGAAAGAGATCGCTTAGAAGGAGAAACTAATTTCGACGAAGATGAGGAAGACGATCTTAATGCAGAATATGATGCATTAGTTTTGGATTGCGACACATCATTGGAAATTGAAGGCGCATTAGGTGACGTTATATCATCCATAGACAATTTTTCAGAATGACAGAAGCAGAGAAGTTTCTTGAAGACCATGGTTTTGTTGACTTGAATAACGATGATTTTCTTTCAATAAAAAATCTAGATATTTATCGTATTCAAGACATGTGGCAGATTAGATATTCGTATTTACAGAAGTTTGGCTTTGCTGTTGCGTCAACAGAAGCTATACAAGCAATCGCGAAACTTTCGCCTCTGCTTGAAATTGGTGCCGGTTGTGGGTATTGGACATATGAACTTTTAAAAGCAGGGGCAGATTGCACTGCAATTGATACTCAAACTGGTAAGTATCTGATGGACAACAAAGACACTAGCATGCAGTATTGGACAAATTTCTGGACTAAGATTAGAAAAGTAGACGCAAGTTTTGCTGTAAAGCGTAATCCAGATACGAATCTTCTTTTCTGCTGGCCCGATTATGATGTTAGCTGGCCGACCAAAGCTCTAGCGGCTTCAAAATGCCAATACGTTGTTTATATTGGAGAAGGTAGCGGGGGCTGCACTGGCGACGACAGATTTCATGAAATTCTAGCTGAACAATTCGAAGAAGTCGAATATATTAGAATTCCTCAGTTCTACGGACTTCATGATGTATTAACAATTCACAGGAGAAAATAGCATATGGCTATGAAAGAGGGCACTCGAATCGGTACCTACAGATCTTCAACAGAAGACTCTTTTTACCTATTCGGATTTGGAGTGTATGTGGGGAATGAAATTCCGCCGAATAATGTCAAATTCCTTGGATCAGATGTTAAAAAAGCCCAAATGAAATTCCAACTCGATCCACAGCCGGGCGAAAAAGAAGGAAAGGTCGTGTGGGAATGCGAATGCTGGTATGATACAGAAGAAAATATCAAAAAGACAATTGCGGGAAGAACTGTAGTTGTCGTTGATATTGAAGTTGCTCGGATTGAACATAGCAAGAAGCCCGAACCAGTATTAATATCGAAGTAGCTAAAGTTCAGCCCTATAACTCGCATATAAATCTCGCGGAACGAGTAGTGTGGGTTAGAGGTAGTTCGAGACAGGGCGATGTTTGCAGGCGTCTCGTAACGTGCTCTACCTCCTCGCCTGCTGAGGAAGGACATCAGGCTCGTCTGGTGTCCTTTTTCAAAATCTATATTGAGGAGATTTAAAAAGTGAAGAAACAAAGTTTATTGGAAAAAGCTGTTAATCGTAAAATGGTCCGTACAACAACCGTTATTTCTAAAGAAGATATCGAATTAGCTATCGCATGGGCCAATGACGAAGTTACTATTACACAATGTGCTACTGCTTGGGGAGTACGTGTTTCGGGAGCATACCTAAAACTAGCTTTAAGTTTGCGTCAAGCAGTTCAATCGCGATAAAATCTTTTTACGGAGTATACATATGACTGGCGAACAAATCTTTGATGAATTAGTTTCAGAATTAAAAGGAGTAGCTACAGAGCTGTATTCTCCACCAACTCTGGCAAAGCCGGATGATAAAGTATTATTTACTATCGATGATCCATTTTTAAAACGGTTGTTTGGATATGCTGCGCATCTACGAAGAACGATCGATGAGTTATCGATTGAGTTCAAATACAATCCTCAGGATAAGAAAATTGCAATGCAACGTGATATACTGCAACTCAAAGCAGACGCAGTCGGCAATTTACTGTGGTATATAACACGCGAGCGCTACTCACTAACAGCAAATCATGTCGGTATTCGTAATAATTGGACCGTAGTTGAAGAACAAGATGACGAAGACGATATCCTACGTGGGATGTTCAAAAAATTCCAATGACGATTATTGAGTATATTACTGAGGAAGTTCAACGACAAGGCCATGATATAACACAGCTCGATGGTCTTGAACGGATTGGATGGATGACGGATGCTTGGTGCTATGCACTTCGTATTCGAAATGACATGCCAAAGCCATCTTATACAGATGTAATTTTACTTGCACAATCGATTGAACCGCGAAAAAATGCGCATGGTTTAAGAAAATGTCCTGTGTATGTCGGTATTAGAACTTGTCCTGATTGGCAGGAAGTTCCTAGATTGTTAGAACGTCTCTTCATGCTGCGGGATAACATGACTCCCATTGAATTTTACAAAGAATTTGAGTTAATACATCCGTTCGTTGACGGCAATGGAAGGACAGGAAAGATACTTTTAAACTGGCTAAATGGGACGCTATTAAATCCTATTTTTCCTCCCGCTGATTTATTTGGAATTCCAATTCGTAATCCTTGAAAGAGGAGCATATGGAGCATATGGAGCTTAAAGATCTTAATACGAAAGTAATCATCGCATGTCGTACCGTTCAGCAAACACCTCAACCTAATTTTCAGGTATTGGGACATATTTGCGCAAATTGTGGAGTTGCATTACAGGTGTCTAACTCCGCAATCGAATTAATGCGCGAGCACGACAATCCTATTCTTTTATGTACAGCATGCGCATTAAGGGTTGCAGATGCAAAGGAAAAGCAGAATTTATTAATGGGCGTCAGTTATACAAAAGATGCTGTACGCTCCCACTCTAACGGCGACATTGATCAACTTATCGAAAGATTTAACAGTAAAGTATGTTAAAAGGAGGGTACTTCACATGCCCTGTAACACGGTTCAAACATCAAAGCTAAAACTATCGAACGATAACATTGATTTTGAATTGTTCGATCGCACAATGAAACGCATGGGATATACAAAACAAGGAAAGCTCTATGTTGACAAATTCGGGAACACTGTTGAGTTTGTTCGGGGAGAGCTTGTTACAAACATGAGCTATGGAGCGCAATTTAACATGAACGAATTTGAAACACAGTATACACGATCAGTTGCTGAAGAGGCCTGCAATCAATTCGGCTGGTCTATGCAAGAAGTAGAAACAGACGAGTTCGATATCCAGAAAGGATACTAATCATGGATAAAATGAAAATCAAGATCATCAAGGGTGGAATCATCAAAGTAATAACTGATGGAGAAATCTCTCCCGAGGAACATCAAAATGCAGAAGAATTTCTAAAATACATAGCAAGAAAAATGGGCGGCGAGACTATTTCTGAAAAAAATACTGAAGCTATGCTGGACGTTCACACTCATCAGCATAAGCATGAACATCAATAAGGAGTAGATAATGGCAAAGGGACAAAGACTGTCTACTGTAAAACAGAAAAAAGATTTCTTAAGAGCGCATCCAGAACTCTGGACACAGAAGGCTTCAAAAGTTCGGGATGCGTTAGCAGCAGCGGGATTGTGCTCCAAGGTAACATATCCAATGGATCTACGCTTAAATAAAACGATAGCTGAATTGCGCGAAGAAATTGTAGTAAAAGCTGCAGAAGAGGCCGCGAAACTTGCTGTCAGAAGTATTGGCGTAGTATTGTAAATCCTTAAAGGAGTTAGTATGCCAAATCTCGGTCAGGACAAGAACCATTGGTACGGCGGAAATCTAGTGGCGAAGATGACTGATAAAGATCTTATCGCTGCCATGGTTTATATGTTGGAAGTTTTGCTCATTCGATTTCCTTCGTATAAAGCTATTAAGCGTGAGATCGAATGTCGGAATCTTATGTCGCGAGTGGTGTCGGAATTGGAGTTGAAAATGAATCCGCCAGAACAAGCACCAAGGCAATCTGCACAGGTGAAAGATAATAACAATTTCATTACACGGCGAAGTGCATGAAAGCGTTAGGAATATGCCGAGAGTGTGGAGCGACCATTCAAACCCCTTACGATACAAAAGAACATGTTGTGGGCGAGGCTGGCGCATGGAGTAAACTGCTTTGCTCCGCGTGCATTGCAAAGTTACATAGAAGTTTGGGATGTTGTTGCGGACATTGTAAACTCAGTAATTTAACCACGAGGAATAATATATGACTGAAACTGATCCGATAGTAAAACCGCGGCAGTCAATATTTGAAAAGGCAGCGGGACTGGAAATAGTTCGCGGGTGGCCTCAAACATCTAAATCGATTACAACACAGGTTTTAAATAGTAATGCAGATCCCACTTGGATTCATTCGTCGAAAGATACATTAAAATGTCGCGAATTGAAAATGTTGACCAACTGGGACGGGACAATAACAACATTTCTACAATCTCGCTGTATCGTATTTCCTTTGCGCCGAGGATTTTGGCTTATCCCGAAAGATTTCTTTGATGAAGTAGAAGCGCGCTTAGTTGCGCACGTTAACGGCATGCAGCCTCTCATCGATGCTTTTATTGCGCGCTACGACGATATTGTTAGAGAATGTATGCGCAGTTTGAACGATCAAGCAAATCCAGGCGATTATCTATCGAAAGAGCAGGTGCGTGGAAGATTTGTATTTAAGTGGAAATATGTTGATTATGGCGTATCCGGATTAATTCGATCAATAAATAAAGATATTGCTAAACGCGAAGCTGATAAAATTCGCGCAGAAAGCATTGAAGCAGCAGAAGCAATTCGCGTAATGATGCGCAAAAATTTCCAGGAGCTTGTTGACCATTTATTTCAATCCCTCACGCCTGATGAATCTGGTAAACGGAAGACGATTAAGATAGGAACATTCGATCCGTTAAGTGATTTTATCTATACATTCCCGGCAAAGAATAACGTTGCAGAAGATGAACAATTACTTGCATTAGTGAATCAAGCCAAAGCACTTGCAGCAGGCGTAGCTCCAGAAGCTGTTAGAACAAATGAAGAGCTCTCTGCAAAACTGCGCGAAGGATTTACGAAATTGAAAGCTGAAGTAGATACACTTGTTGTCGAAGCGCCTTCGAGAAAACTCATCTTAGATTAAATATATGCTTACCTTTTGCATACTCCTGTACAATATTGTCTATCTAACTCTCGGTGTGATAATTTACAAAAAGATGGGCAGGAGCAGATGGATAGGCATTATTTCTATAACAGTTTTAACTTTGCTCTCAAACTACAAATTTTACGAGTATATCAATGGCTAAATTTAGCGAGCATTGCGATGACTGTGAACGGCTGCTTGGTAAACGATTCGAAGATGTAAATCATTGGATCGATGAGTTGTTTAAAACACATGGACCGAAACATCGTCGATTCAGACATTGTTGGTCTGGCGTACGCCAGGCAGAAATGCTGTTTGGAGCAGAAGGAGCAAAGGCGGCTATAATTCATATCGTTAGAGATTGTGGAGGAGTACCGTCGCGACGCTCTTATGATGAAAGTTCAGCCTTAGGCATCGTACTTGCTCCGGAATATCTATTATACGATAGTGCAGACGAAAAAGCGCATGTTAAATTTAAAGCTGCCATCGATAAAGAAATGGAAAAGTGGGAGAAACTTAATCCTCCAAAGGAGGAGAAATGAAATGGTTTGGAAAAAGTTGGAAAGCTCCAATTTGTCTAGAAACTGCACATACGACAACTCCAATCAATGTCCTTTGCATTGATTGCTTAACTGAGATTAAACGAAGAGATCAAGGATTTCTAATTCCATACACAGGCTCTCTAAAAGATGTTAGTGGGAGTGCTGTATATGAAGACGGACAAGTTCATATCATCTATCACTTACACTGTTTCCTTGCTAATCTAGGAGTTAAGAAATGACAGCTAAAGAAATTCCGGAAAGTATGCGCGAGTTTATGAATAAGACAGCAACTGCATTATTCGGCACAACGTTGGAAGCTGCGATTAAAGGTCAATTTTGTTTGAGTTGTAAAACTCCCTTCTCAGAAGTTAAAGAGAGTAAGATGGAGATGTCCGGCTTGTGCTTTTTGTGTCAGCTCTTGGCAGATGGCGCAGATACGCTACCACAGCAGATTCCAAATGGAGTTAAAGTCAAGCTTGCAAAATTATCTGTGTGCTCTTGTGGCTATTCTTTCTTAAAAGAGGAAATTTGTATTGGAACAGAATATACAATCTGGCCGCGTGCAACAAGAGTCTTACAATATAAGTGTGGCGGATGTAATATGATAACACAAAAATTGAACGGAGTATT
>Ga0335069_10009309_pt1 | contig 13987 bp, 15 predicted proteins | sample Lox_Sample_11_FD_206714 | JGI IMG/M metagenome (GOLD analysis project Ga0335069, IMG submission 206714) | Soil microbial communities from Loxahatchee National Wildlife Refuge, Florida, United States - Lox_Sample_1.1 | ecosystem: Environmental > Terrestrial > Soil > Wetlands | place: USA... | reverse complement strand
CGGGCAGATGTTTCAGCCGATCCGCGTCGCCGTCTGCGGCCGCAAGAACGCGCCGCCGTTGTTTGAGACGCTGGAAGTCTTGGGGAAAGAAACAACTCTGTCGCGACTGGAAAGCGCTATTCGATTGTTGGCGTGATGTCGATGGGCCCAACGCCCGGATTACCCCCTGTCATGTTCTGAGGCGATTACGGATAATCATCAGGGTAGGTCTTGTCCCACCGACTCTACAATGGAGCACCAACTTTGTTCGCAATTTTAGCTAACATCCTCTCCACCCTTTCCAGTGAGTCTTCCATGCGAGCGGAATGACGCACTGAAGTGGCGCCGAGGATTGCACCACACCGGATGCAGAATACGAGATCGATCTGGACTGGGCTGGAATCCTGGGCGACGCGGTCAAAGGTCGTACCGCCGCATTTGCCGCAATTTGGTATGGCCATTGCAATCCTCCTGAAGAAAGTCATCGACCAAAAGGACTCTAGGCTACCCCGGACATGCGCTCAAAGCAAGGTTGAGGCTATCGTTTGGGTATGCTGCGATTTTTCGTTGCATCCCGGGAACCCAAATTTCGATCTATAGGGACGTTCCGCGCCCCTGCTGTGCAGAGCTGCGCGTAACTTCTCATTCCCTTCAATCTCACGAGGTCCTCATGAAAGCCGTTCAAATCAGCAAAGCCGGTGGAAACTTCGAAGTGGTCGAGCGTCCCGTCCCGCAGCCCGGACGCGGCGAGGTGCGTATCAAGGTGGAGGCTTGCGGCATCTGTCACAGCGATGCGCTGGTCAAAGAAGGACATTGGCCTGGGATCGAATATCCCCGCGTTCCTGGACACGAAATCGCCGGCCGAATCGACGCCGTCGGTCCCGATGTGATGTTGTGGAAGCAGGGCCAGCGCGTGGGTGTGGGGTGGCATGGCGGACACTGCTTTATCTGCGACCCGTGCCGCAGGGGCGACTTCATCAATTGTCAGAATGAGAAAATTACCGCCATCCATTTTGACGGAGGGTATCAGGAATACATGGTCGCGCCAGCGGAGGCAGTCGCTTTGATGCCCGACGATCTTCCATCGGATGAAGCTGCCCCGTTACTGTGTGCCGGGATCACGGTCTATAACGCGCTTCGCAATTCAGGAGCCCGTGCCGGCGATCTCGTTGCGGTCCAGGGTATCGGAGGGCTGGGGCATCTGGGCATCCAGTACGCACGCCAGATGGGCTTTCATACCGTGGCCATCGGACGCGGCGGCGACAAGCAGCCTTTAGCGCAGAAACTGGGCGCGCACTCTTACATTGACACAAGCGCAGGACCTCCCGCACTGCAACTGCAAAAGATGGGGGGCGCGCACGTAATCCTGGCGACAGCTCCGGATTCGAAATCAATGTCGGCCCTGGTGGATGGATTGGGGCCGAGAGGGACCTTGACGATCGTCGGCGCCGGCATGGAGTCGCTTACAGTAACGCCGCTTCAGCTCATCGGCGGAAGCAAGTCGATTCGCGGCTGGGCATCGGGGATGGCGAGAGATTCCCAGGACACGCTTGAATTCAGCGCTTTCAGCGGCGTCCGTCCGATGATCGAACGCTATCCTCTGGCGAAGGCGGCAGAAGCTTACGACCAGATGATCACCGGAAGGGCCCGCTTCCGCGTGGTGCTGACAATGTGACTTTCACTGGGCTGGACTGTTCAGGCCATGCGTACAACACGCGACTAGCCTCCGGGACCATCGTTCGTCATGTATTGCTCCAGCGAATCCAGCTCATGGCTGAGATCGTCCACTCGCCATTCCAGCAGGTTGCGGATGGAAAGGATGCCCAGAAGGCGCCCATTGTCGTCAGCCACGGGCAGATGGCGGAAATGGCGCTCCAGCATGACGCTCAGCGCTTCGCCAGCGCCGGTTTTGCGCGTGGCCATTTCCACCGGCGTGGTCATCAACTCCCGCACGGATGTGACCTGCGGGTCCAGCCGGCTGAGGGACATCTTCCGAAGCACGTCACGCTCAGTGAAGATCCCGGCCACGCGGTACTCGCTGTCGACTACCGCCACAGCGCCCACGTGGTGATCGAGCATCTTGTTGATAGCGTCGGCGACAGTCGCCTCCATGCCGACCGCCGCGATTTCCCGGTCACACAGCTCCAGCACGCTCATGAACACCTCCTCGGAATCGTCGATCCGAAACAGGTCCCCTGCAGAATGAATTGACGCATTATGATCGCGCCGTAATGGAAGTCAAGAGAAATGCGAGAGGACTGCAGGTTTTTTCTGAGCAAGCTGTCAGCTTGTCTGGAGTTGGAAATCGGCGGTCACGCCCGGATCCCCATCACCCAAAGCTAAGAACTGAACCCACAGCTAGGGCTCACTTTGAGGCGTAAGTCTTCCCATTCTTCATAACAAACTGCACATTCTCGAACACCTTGATGTCATTCAACGGATCTCCCGGGACAGCGATGATGTCGGCGTAGGCGCCGGGAGCAATCACGCCAATCTGATCGTCCATGTCGAGCATCACTGCTGCACGCGACGTTGCGCTCTGGATCGCATCCATCGGCGTCATGCCGAAGTCCACCATGTGCGTAAACTCCTGCGCGATTGGCTCGGTCCAGGGAATTCCGCCCATATCGGTGCCGAACACGATCTTCACACCCGCTTTCAATGCCTTCTTGAATGACACTTCATGGGCAGAGGCTCGCAGCCGGTCGCGCTTGCCGTCCGCCGTATCGGCCGGGGCCCAATCTGTGTAGTAAACGCTCAGTGTCGGAACATACCACGTGCCCTGCTTAAGCATCTGCGCGATGGCCGCGTCGTCGAGGTCCAGCCCGTGCTCGATGGAGTCGCATCCTCCGTCGAGCGCCCGATGCAGCCCGATGCCGCTATACGCGTGGCACGCTACCTTCTTGCCCCAGCCGTGAGTTTCGTCCACGATCGCGCGCAGTTCTTCCACGGTGAGCGTCGGCTGCGACGCCAGTTCACCGTGCTTGCCCACCCAGGAGCGATGCGTCATGTACACCTTGATCCAATCCGCCCCGTAATCAAGCTGTTCGCGCGCAGCTTTTCGCGCTTCCACGGGTCCGTCGACGATCTGAGCGCCTTTCGGCATGTCGAGCTCGGGCGCGTAGCCTTCGAGCATGTAGCCTCCGGTCGTTGAAATCGCTCGCGTGGAAATGACCATGCGCGGGCCCGGGATATATCCCTGATTGATCGCCTGCTTGATTCCCACGTCGCCGTAGCCAGCGCCCTCGGTCTCGACGTCGCGCAGCGTTGTGAATCCCTGCTGCAGTGCACGTTGAGCGGCTACACCCGCCCGGACAGCGCGAAGGGCGAGAGGCGCAGTCAGAATGTTGGCATCATAACCGCCTTTGGCAGGATCTTCTCCCTGCAAGAAGATGTGGGTGTGAGAATCTATGAGGCCAGGCAGGACCGTCTGATGCGAGAGGTCAATGACGCTCGCACCACTCGGCATCTTTGCCCCGGCTGCATCGGAGACGCTCTCGATGCGGTTCCCGCGGATCACGATAATCTGATCGCGGCGTGGCTTATCCGATTTGCCGTCGATCAACGTACCCGCGCGAATGACCACCGCCGCAGGCTCGCTGGTCTGCGCGAATGCCGCCAGCGAGATCACGAGCACGACGAAGCATGTCCACGACCAACTGTTCCTCATATTGATTGCCCCAGACGCCAAGAAGTTGAACCGGATGCTGACGTCCTTGAGCTACTCTCCAACGAAGGCATCGGCCTCGATCTCGACCAGGATCTCTGGTGAGATCAGCGCGGCAACCTGCACCATCGATGTTGCCGGGCGAATATCGGCAAAGAATTCGCCGTGCGCCTTTCCGACTTTTTCCCACTCGCCAATATTGACGACATAGGTACGTGTGCGCACCACATCTTTCATGCTGGCCCCGGCCTTCTTCAGGGCGCTTTCGATATTTCTCAGCGTCTGCACCGTCTGCGCGTAGACATCGCCAACGCCCACGATCTTGCCGTCAGGGCCGGTAGCCGTAGTGCCCGAAACGTGCACGTACGAACCTATTTTGACGGCACGAGAGTAACCGACAATCGGCTCCCATTTGGCCCCGCTCGTGATGTTCTGTCGTTGCATACAGTTCCTCCGCGGTTCGGCAATTCTACATGGAATGCGAAACTCTGCCGGGCACATTTGGCAGCCGCCTTTTGTGAGTGCCACCAACGTACAGCGAAATCCGCGGGGAACTGATGTCCAAAGCTCCCACGTCCTAATGCGCGGTGCGCACAACTCACATGGCAAGTCCGCTCTTCTAACTCATTAGAGAAATGAATGGCACGAATAAACAAAAGTCACTTGCGCATAAACAGGAAGGTGCGTTATGTACTTGCGCAAGCAGTTGAAAGTGCGTGCTGGTTGCGAGCTTTCAAGGGGGCCTAGATGATTCCGGAATCGCATCCGTTGCAGGAGCTGTTTCAAGATCTGGTGGGACGGCATTATGCAGAGGAGATCGGGATTCGTGATCCGCAAGTTGTCGCTTACGTCTCTCACCTGCTGGCGGAGTTCTGCGATGCCGAACAGTTATTTAAGATCCGCAACGCGGCCAATCGTGCGTTGAGCGATGTTGGAGAGATGCTGCTTGAGGCGGATCCTGTCTACGGTCCTGCTCCGTCCTTCGACCGCGAGCGCCAGGTACGCAAGCATATCGGCGACTACACGCTCTTCTTTGCGGGCATGTTTCCGGAGAGCATCAACCATTTCCGCCTGCGCCGTGAGCGGCTGGAGAATTTTGTCGACTGGATGAAGGCCGGTAAGGAGAGCTACTACATTGTTTCGAAGTTCGAGCATTTCGAGTACGCGAAGGTCGCTCCGCTCTTTGCCAACCTGTCGCGCAACTTCGAGGGATGCGTCTTCGGCCTCAACATGGTTAAGAATGATCTGCAGGAGATGCAGCATCCGATCGTTCGCCGCGCGGACGACCTGATTATGTAATCGAACCAGAGCCGGACCCCACGACTGCGCACGGTACAAGCGTCCCCAACCTGCCGATGTCACAACTGCACATCGCCTTGACCACCGAGGCGATAGAAACTCAATGCGGCACTGCCCTGCGCCAGGACGCGAAATCTCCTCAGATGCCCGAACTCCTGCCCAGGATCGAACCGTTTCTCGTGCTCGGCAATGACGACTGACATGGCCCAGATCAGTGACGACTCAGCCAGCGCCTGTAACGTTCCCGCGCAGGTACTCTTCATGCGGTAAGGCGGATCCATGAAGACGACGTCCGCTGCGACCTTGGCGCGCTCCATCCGCCAGAACGCCCCTGGCAACTCCTGCTGCAGGATGTCATAGCCCTGCGTGATTCCTAGACTGGCGAGATTGTGGCGGATCATCTCGACAGCGGGCCCGGACTTCTCCACGAAATGCACTTCCTTCGCCCCGCGGCTGAGTGCCTCGATACCCACCGCGCCCGTTCCGGCGAACAGATCCAACCAAACCGTCCCTGCCAGCGCGTCAGGATTACCCGCGGTGAGTACGTTGAAGAGCGTTTCCCGCAGACGATCGGAGGTAGGGCGGACATCCAGGCCGCGCAGGGAGAGCAATGGACGGCTCCGGTATTTCCCGGCGATCACACGCATGGCGCTACAGGTTTGAATGCAGTGATCAAGATATCAAGCAATGTAGAATAAAAGCAGGCTAAAGGGCTCAATGCGCAGCTGGTCCATATCGGTGGGGCGTCTCTTCGGGGTCGACGTTCGCATCCATCTCACGTTCCTCATCCTGCCTTTTTTTGTTTATTGGACCGACTATGCCACTCGCCAGCAGAACGCCAACGGGGGGCGCGATGTGGCGTTGGTGGGCATCATCTTGCTTTGTGTTGCCGCGCATGAGTGCGGACACATGCTCATGGCACGCCGTTTTGGGCTGGTCCCCAAGGGCGTCATCCTGCTGCCGTTGACAGGGGTTGCGCTCTACGACGAGTCACGTATCGAAAAAGAACCGACCGCTCTGATGCGAAGCCGCGAGGTTCGCGTGGCTCTCGTCGGACCGATTGTGAACCTGGCGCTGGGGTTTATCGCTGCTGGCGTAATCCAGGCGACGGCGCCGTCAGTCGAGCTCTGGAAGTGGCCTTTCCTGCTTGGCTCGAATTTGCCCCGCAGCGTGGTGTGGGCCAATTTCTACATTGCCGTGCTGAACTTTCTCCCGGCATATCCTTTGGATGGTGGGCGGCTGCTCCGTGTGTACTTCGCGCGGACTGTTGATCCTTCGTCAGCGACCCGCCGCGCCGTCGCCATAAGCACTGCCCTCGCGACCGTCATGATCTTCGCCGGCCTGTTCGGCGATAGCTGGGTGTGGCTGACGATGGTGGGAGTGATCATCTTCTCCGCCGCTCAACTGGAAGAGCGCGCCCTGGTGTTCCAGTCCGTGCTCGACAACGTGCGGCTCGAAGAAGTGATGCTCACCGACTTCGCAACACTCTCACCGGCCGACACGCTGGAAGACGCACTCGAAAAAGCGGTGCACTCGCTCCAGGATGATTTCCCCGTCGTGCGCGGCAGCGATATGGTGGGAGTCATCTCGCGCCAGCGGATCCTTGAAGCGCTCCGCGCCGAAGGAAATGGCTACGTTCAGGCGGTGATGAGCAAAATCTTCGAAGTGGCCATGCGCAACGATTCGCTAGCGTCGGCGTTCCGCAAACTCACGGCACGCAGCTCCAGCATCATCCCGGTCGTGGAAGATCAGCGGCTGATCGGCATCGTCACATTGCAGAACCTGATGCACTCGATGTCGCTGCTGGCCGAGAGCCGAAAGCTACGCAGGGACGAATCGGAAGCGTAGCGATTGCAGATTGAAGATTGCAGATTTGGGACCACCACTCACAGGCTGGTTCGATCCTCAATCTCAAATCTGCAATCTAAAATCTTCAATCTGCAATCGGCTAAAAGAGCCGGACCGCTTTCGCTATCCGCACAGGCGGAATGGCTCGCAGCCGCGTCAGCACAATTTCCGGAACGGCTCCGTCCACGTGTACGACAGCGATAGCCTCGCGCGGCTGATCCGGCTCCTTCTCGGCCGTCCGGCGTCCGAGGGAAAAATCCGCGATGTTGATCGATTCTTCTCCCAAGATCGTTCCGACCTTGCCAATCACGCCGGGCACGTCACGGTTGCGCATGTAGATCAGGTTGCGCTCTAGCGGCGCTTCCACGTCGATGCCATCCACATGCAGCAGCCGCGGAGTCTCTCCATGCAGCACCGCGCCCTTGACGATGTGTTCTTCCGTCGAGGTCTTCAGAAAGATGGATAGAACGCTGCCGGCGCCGCCCGTTGAAGCTTTCGCCTTATGTGCCTCCAGCACACGCAACCCGCGCTCGCCCGCGATTGTTGCCGCGTTCACCAGATTCGCTTTTTCCTCCAGCGCCTGATTCAGAATGCCCTTGATCGCGCCGTTGCGGATCAATTCCGTCTTCCACTCCGCGATGTGCCCGCTATAGCGGATCGATATCTCCTCCAGCGAGCCGTCCGCGACCTGCGCGAGGAAAGCTCCCATGCGTTCAGCCAAAATGATGTACGGCTGCATGGCGGCGTATTCTTCGGCGGACACCGACGGTACATTCACCGCGTTCTGAATCACGCCGTGTTTCAGATACTCCTTTACCTGCTGGGCAATTTGCACCCCGACGGCCTCCTGGGCCTCGTGGGTTGAGCCACCGACGTGAGGAGTGAGAATTACGTTCTCGAGCGCCAGCAGAGGCGAGTTCTTCGGAGGTTCCTCGGCGAATACGTCAATGGCCGCCGCGGCGACGTGTCCCTGCTTGAGCGCGTCTGCCAGATCGGCCTCGTTCACCAGCTCGCCGCGAGCGCAATTCACCAGCCGAACACCTTTTTTCATCTTGGCGATCGAAGCCCGGTTGATCATGCCGGCGGTTGCTGGCGTTAGTCCCACATGCAGGGTAATGTAATCCGCGGCCGCGTAGACCTCGTCAAGACTCCAGAGCCGAATTCCTTGTTCCTTGGCCACCGAAATGGAGACAAAGGGGTCGTGCCCGATCAGCTCCATGCCGAAGGCGCGCGCCCGGCGTGCGACTTCCATTCCGATGCGCCCCAGGCCGACAATCCCCAGAGTCTTGCCGCGAAGCTCGGTGCCCTGCAGCGACTTTTTCTCCCACTTTCCGGCATGCATGAGAGCGTCGGCCCGGCACAGATGGCGTGCCATCGCCAGCATCATGCCTATGGTCTGCTCGGCGACGGCAACCGCATTCGCCCCCGGCGTGTTCATGACCGCGATGCCCTTATGCGTTGCCGCCTCGAGGTCGATGTTATCGACCCCCACACCGGCTCGGCCGATCACCCGCAACTTGGTGGCGTGGGCCAGGAGCTGAGCATCGGCCTGTACCGCCGAACGCACGATCAGAGCATCCGCGGTCGCGAGGTGCTCCGCCAGTTTGCCATCCAGTTGATCTGCCGTAAGCACACTCCATCCTGGTTCCTGCAGTTGGGCCACAGCAGTCGACGAGATCTTTTCTGCGACGATGATTTTCACGATTCCGTTCCTTTGTATGTATATGAAAGATGTTCTATTTACGGCTGCTGACATTCATTTGACGGCAAATTGACACGCTTCTGACAATCCCCGACTGTTTGTTTCCTACACTTCCATCCCAAGGGGCCCCTGCCCTGGAGAAGCACCATGAAAACGTTAAATACGATCCTGCTTGGGATGTTGATCGGCAGCACCGTGGCCTGCGGCTACAGCTCGAAAAACTATTCGAACGGAACCACCGCCATGCCGGCCATCGCGCAGCTGAGTCCTGGAAGCGTCACGGCTGGTGACCCGGGATTCACGCTTACCGTCAACGGCAGCAATTTCGCTTCGAAAGCCGTGGTCAACTGGAACGGCACGGCACAGACGACCAGTTATGTCACGACCGGACAGCTGACCATTGCCGTACCGGCAGCGGCAGTCTCGAGCGCCGGCACGGTACAAGTCACGGTTACGAACCCGGCGACTTCGGGCAGCGGAGGCATGTATGGCGGCAGCGGATCGCCTGCTCAAACCTCCAGCCCGGTGACTTTTACCATCAACTAAAGTCTGGCTCCAGCGCGAGAACTTGAGGAGGAGCCCCGGCGGATTCCTCTCAGCGCCAGAAGCAAAACTACATTCGCGATCGAGAGTCGCGCGTGATGCAGGAAGGAAGCCGCGCCGCTTTCACTTTCCCGTCTGCGTGGGCTGTACCTGCGTGTATCCAGCCGGAATCTCGAATAGAGTCGAATCCAGGCTGTCGCGGGAATAAGAGGTCATCTCGGTCGTCACGTCCATCATCGAGCCTGGCGCCGAAGCCGGTTTAGGAGCGCCGCCGGTGGACGAATCTGGGTTGTTGTTTTGCTCCTCCTTCTGCTTCTTTTTGCCGAACAAGCCTCCGAAACTCTTGGTGATCGCGTCCCGCGGATTGGTCGGGGTGCTTTGATCGGACGCCTTTTCCGGCTGCTGATTTTGAGCACTTGTACCGTTCCCGGATTGCGTTGACTGGCCATTTGCTGCCATGCCGAAACTGGTGTATTGAACGAGTGGCATGCCGTCGACTTTGAGTGAGTTCTTCTTCAGTTCTTCTGAAGCCTCAGACATTTGTGGGCTGTTCATTCCGATAGCGCCTGGCAGCCAGTTCATCTCCTTTGCCATTTTCATGTAAAACTGCCGTACTTCTTCGTAGCCGGGAACAGAGCCATACCAGGTATCCGCCGTCAGCCACATCGACCCGTTCGACTTCTCGAGATCCGCTTGCGTCTTCGGATCGGAAGATTGAAACAGCATGTCCACGCGCATCTTCATTTCCTTTGCCGGGATATTCATGATGGTGCGCGTTTGCCCAGTCGACTGCACGTCGAACTTGGGAACCATGGTGACGTTCTGCGCCTCTTGATGTTTCGCGGCCTGCTTCGCCTGCTCCTCTTTGACCTGTTCACGGGCCTGCTCGATCTGCCGTTTCATGTCCTCGAAGGTCTGGATCGTATAGGTCTTCTTGGCGGGATCGACATGGATAAACCTCTTTCCATCGAGATCGATGATCTGGATGGCTCCATCCGGGCTTTCGGTCCGCAGCTTGTTTCCGTGGACCATGGTGGTCGAGAGTTGAGGAGCAGTCACCTGTCGGGCGTTCTTGCTGAATACCCCCACCGTTTTGCTGACACTTACCAGCGTGCCACCTGTAACTTTACTCTGTTGTGTGTACTTGAAGTCCGCACGGCTTATACCTGCAAGCGTAACGATTACAGCGAATCCCAGCCAAACTGACCTGACTTGCATAGCCTCTCCCTTCATGCAGGACCCCGTGCCTGCCTCGCCTGATTATTGGGTCGCAACCGCTGCTTCATAAGTCCGAGAGTATACCTGCTGAGCCGCCCGCACCGCCGCGCCGTAGTCAACGCCCCGGTCTGTGACTCGCGCCAGCACATGCTCCAGCGCCCCGAGGATGCCGATGGTGTCGAGATAGTCGTAGTAGCCGATGTGGGCGATGCGGAACAGTTTGCCTTTCATCTCGCCCTGCCCGTTGGCGACTACCGCGTCGAAGGATTCACGGAATTCTTTGACGATCTTGCCCGAGTCGAGCCCATCGGGCGCGGTGATCGCCGTCAGCGCAGCGGCCGGAGCCGATGCGTAAAGCTTCAATCCGAGCGCCTTCGCGCCGGCTCGCGTCATCTCAGCGCAGAGTTCGGCGTTATTGACCAGTTCTTCGCGCCCTTTTGCGAGATCGCCTTTGCCCATCGCACGCACAAAGTCGAGCGCTGCGCCGAGCGCGGCGAACAGTGATGTTGCGGGCGTGTACGCCGTCTCTCCCTTGGCCGCGGATTTCCTTTCTTTCCGCAGATCGAAGTAGTAGCGCGGCGAAGTGGTCTTATCCATCGACTTCCACGCCCGCTCGCTGACCGCGCAGTAGGCCAAACCGGGAGGCATCATCAACGCTTTTTGCGATCCGCCAATGATGAAGTCCACTCCCCATCCATCGACGTCGAGATGGGTGGTTCCCAAGCCGGTAATCGCGTCGACCACAAGGAGAGTCTCTTCACTATGCTCACGCACAAGCTTTGCAATCCCCTTGATATCGTGACGCACGCCGGTGGAACTCTCGGTGGCCTGCACAAAGACAGCCCGCGTGTCAGCTGTCAGATGCGCGCGAATTTCTTGCAGCGAGAAAGTCTCTCCATAAGGCGCGCTCAGCACGTCCACATTGCAGCCAAATGCCTTTGCGAGGCCGGTCCAGCGTTCGCCGAACTTGCCAGCAGTCAGAACAAGCACCTTGTACCCGGGTGAGGTCAGGTTGGAGACCGCGGATTCCATCACGCCCGTTCCAGAACAGGCCAGCACCAGAACATCATTCTTCGTGCCGATGAATTCCTTCATGTCGGCGAGCACGCGCTGAAACAGCGCCTTGAAGTCGGCCGTACGATGATGCGCGGTGAACGAAGCCATAGCCGTCTGCGCCGCCGGCAGAAGCGGCGTCGGCCCGGGAGTAAAAAGACGATTCTTATGCAACATAAGCGGAGTCCTTAAGAGTGGGGATAGTCTTTCAGTTTACCGGAACCGCGCCCGCAGAGCACGCAATGCACGGCATTTCGCGCCAAACGGGTGCTCCCAACGAGTGGCTCAGGGTGTCGCGGTTTGCAGCGTGGGCAGTTCGGCTTTCAGCTCCGAAGCTTTCAATTCCCCAGCGATCTCAGAAGCCCAAAGCTCAATCGCTTTCCAGTCACGGAAGTCGCCGAGAGGAAAAACCGCATTGTCGCGATTGACAGGCAGCTTCAACATAAGCCGATGGGCAAAACCCAGCTTCTCGCGGATCAACGCCCCGAAGAAAACTCGATGGCCTCGCGGATGAATGCTTTCTTTGAACTCAGCGACCTCCTTTGGTACCGTAACCTCGCACACGTCTCGCCCCTGCTCATCCACAGTTTTCGTGCCCAGAGGCCCGCTGCTGAACAGCCAAACCGGCCGCTCGGCCAGTGCGCTGCGGTTTCGCCGCACGAAATCGGTTGCCTTCTTCATCCAGCGAAAGTAGTACGCGGCGCTTCCAATCACAACAGCATCGTAGTCCGCGGGATCGCTCGCCTGCTCTACACTCTCGACCACGACCTCCAGGCTGTGTTGCCGCAGAACTGCACCAACTCTCTCCGCGATCCCCTGGGTGCCACCGTAACGGCTCGCGTAAACAATCAAAACTCGCATAGTCGACCTCCCGCGATTGTTCGGCCAATTTGGGAAGATTATCTTGAGGTGGAGTAAGCTGCCGTGACAGGGGTCACAAGGGTGTTCCCTTCCATAAACAACAGGCAACGATCGAGCATCTATAATTCCCTCATGCCCCTAGTCGACCAGATCCAGAAAGACATCGTCACAGCCATGAAGTCGAAGGACGAGGCGCGCCTCTCGACATTGCGCATGGTGAAGAGCGCCCTGCAACTGAAGACCGTTGAGAAAATGTCGCCACTCGACGACAAGGAATCCCAGGCGGTCCTGAACACGCTGATCAAGCAGCGCAAAGATTCCATCGAGCAATTCACCAAGGGCGGACGCCAGGAGATGGCCGACAAAGAAGCCGCCGAAATCACAGTGATTGAAGGCTATCTCCCCAAAGCGGCCAGTGAAGCCGACATCGCAGCAGGAGTGAAGGCCACCATCGCTGAAATGGGCTCGCCCACAATGAAGGACATGGGCACGGTCATGAAGAATGCCATGGCAAGATTCGCCGCCTCAGGCATGCGGGTGGATGGGAAGGTGGTCAGCGATTTGGTGAAGAAAGAATTAGCAGGGAAGTAGCAAGTTCTTATGGGGACAGCCCACGGCTGTCCGGTCGAGCGCAGTTGCCCAGGTTGGAGTAATTGTGAGAGCGGTGTTCCTGGCCTTTGTCTTCCTCATGTCCTCGCTCGCTGCCGAGAAAAGGGAATTTGTTTTTGAGACCGCTCCGTTCGCGTCCTGCCATGCATCCACAATCGTCGAACTCCGAAATGGAGACCTTCTGGCGGCGTGGTTCGCAGGCAAGTCGGAAGGGAGTCGCGATGTGGCGATTTGGATCTCCCGCCGTTCAGCCGATGGATGGTCCGCGCCAAGCGTCCTTGTACGAGAAAAGAACACGCCGACCTGGAATCCTGTCTTGTTTCATACAAGGGATGGGCGTCTCTGGCTCTACTACAAGTTTGGCGCCGGTCCGCGCACCTGGAAGGCAGCGCGGATGTGGAGCGACGACGAAGCCCAGAGTTGGTCGGCACCAGAGCGTCTCCCGACGGGGATCTATGGACCCATCCGCACCAAACCGCTGATTTTGGAAGATGGAACGGTCGTCAGTGGGAGTTCCACCGAGAACGAACACGCGTGGCATGTCTGGATTGAGCGCAGCTCCGATAACGGCAAAGTGTGGCGAAAGGTCGGGCCCATCCCAGCTTCAGCCAGCGTTCTCCCTGCGCAACACACCGCAACCGGTCTGCAAGAACCTTACGGGATTATCCAGCCCGCCATCGTGTCGCTTGGCGGAAAGCATCTGCGGCTGTATGCACGATCAAGCTCGCATATCGGAAAGATATGCGTCGCCGATTCAGCAGATGACGGTCAGACCTGGTCGGAAGCCAGACCGCTTGATTTGCCCAATCCTAACTCCGGCATTGATGCCGTTGCTCTGCCGGATTCGCGAATCGTTCTCATCTTTAATAACAGCCACCGTGAACGTACTCCGCTGAATTTAGCGATCAGTCAGGACGGAGAACATTTTCGAATCTTCTCCAAGCTCGAAGATGCTCCCGGTGAATATTCCTACCCCGCGATCATTGTGGGTACACACGGTATGCTGCATATGACTTATACCTGGAACCGCAAGAGAATCCGGTATGTGAGACTGCCTCTCGCTGATGTTCCTCACGACTGAATCATCGATTTCTCTGTAACTCCCGGTATACTTCGCTCTTCGAGATGCCACGTTCCTTGGCCACGCGCTTCAGCGCCGCCTTCTCATCAATCTTCTCTTCGGCCATGAACTGCTCGACCCTTTGCCG
>Ga0335069_10009307_pt1 | contig 13991 bp, 11 predicted proteins | sample Lox_Sample_11_FD_206714 | JGI IMG/M metagenome (GOLD analysis project Ga0335069, IMG submission 206714) | Soil microbial communities from Loxahatchee National Wildlife Refuge, Florida, United States - Lox_Sample_1.1 | ecosystem: Environmental > Terrestrial > Soil > Wetlands | place: USA... | reverse complement strand
CGCGGGACCCGATGGCGCAGAGCAAGCTGCTCCGCCGGCTCAAGATGTTCAAGTCCATGGTCCGCAACGGCACGCGGCCGGAGTGGATGGTCATGAACATCCTGCCGGTCCTGCCGCCGGACCTCCGCCCGATGGTGGCGCTCGACGGCGGCCGCTACGCGACCTCCGACCTGAACGACCTCTACCGCCGCGTGATCAACCGCAACAACCGGCTGAAGAAACTGCTCGAGATCAAGGCGCCGGACGTCATCGTCCGCAACGAGAAGCGCATGCTCCAGGAGGCGGTGGACGCGCTCATCGACAACTCGGCGCGTTTCGGCACGCAGCAGATGTCGGCCCAGCGCCGGCCGCTGCGCTCGCTCGCCGACATGCTGAAGGGCAAGCAGGGCCGGTTCCGCCAGAACCTGCTCGGCAAGCGCGTCGACTATTCCGGCCGTTCCGTCATCGTGGTCGGGCCGAAGCTGAAGCTCGATGAATGCGGCATCCCGAAGCGCATGGCGCTTGAACTTTTCCGCCCGTTCGTGGTCTCGGAGATTATCCGCCGCGGCCTTTCGCACAACATCCGGAGCGCCGGCCGCTACATTGAAGAGCACACGCCGGAGGTGCTCGCCATCCTGGAGGAGATCATCAAAGACAAGCGCGTGCTCCTGAACCGCGCGCCGACGCTGCACCGGCTCTCGGTGCAGGCGTTCCGCCCGATCCTCATCGAGGGCCTGGCGGTGAAGCTGCCGCCGCTCGTCTGCGCGGCGTTCAATGCCGACTTCGACGGCGACCAGATGGCCATCCACCTGCCGCTTTCCGATCAGGCCCAGAAGGAGGCGGAAGAGATCATGTCCGCAGGCAAGAACCTGCTGAAGCCCGCCACGGGCGACCTTATCGTGGGCCCGTGGAACGACATCGTCCTCGGCCTCTATTATCTGACCCGCAAGGACCCGCTCGGGGAAGGCGCGGCCGTGAAGCATTTCGCCGATATGAACGAGGCGCTCCTCGCGCACCATTTCGGCGCGGTCGATCTCCATGCGCCGGTCGCCGTCGCGGGCATCGCCGGCGGCGCCGAGACGACCGTCGGGCGCATGATCTTCAATGAAGCGCTCGCGGACGCGGCCGGATACGTGAACGACACCATCACCAAGAAAAAGCTCAATAAGATCCTCGCCGGTATTTTCGACGCGCAGGGCGTCGATACGACGCGCGAAGCGATCGACCGCGTGAAGGAGCTCGGCTATCGCATGGCGACGGTCTCGGGCATCACGTGGGCCATGGCCGATCTCATCATCCCGGCCGAGAAGGAGGAGATCCTCCGCCGCGCCGAGGATGAGGTGAAGGTGGTCTACCGGCAATATGAAGAAGGCCTCCTGACCCAGGCGGAGCGGCGCGCCCGCGTCATCACGGTCTGGGAGAAAACGAAGACAGACATCGCGAAGGTCGTTTCCGGCATCCTGCCGCCCAAAAATTCCATCTACCAGATCGTCGATTCCGGCTCCCGCGGTTCGTGGGCCCAGCCGATCCAGATGATGGGCATGAAGGGCCTGGTGCAGAACCCGAAGGGCGAGACGATCGAACTGCCGGTGAAATCCTCGCTCAAGGAAGGGCTGTCGGTCCTGGAATATTTCATTTCGACCCACGGCGCGCGCAAAGGCACGACCGACACGGCGCTCAAGACCGCGCAGGCGGGTTATCTTACCCGGCGCCTGGTTGACGTCGCGCAGGACATCACGGTGAGCGAGGACGACTGCCGCACGAAGGAGGGCATCGAGCTGCGCCGCGCGGACGGCAAGGAGTTCAACCAGAGCTTCGCATCGAAACTTTTCTCGCGCACCGCGCTCGAGGACGTCCGCATCGAACGGAAGATCGTCGTCCGTGCGGGCGAGGTCATCAACAAGACGGCGGCCGAGGCGATCGAGGCGTCGAAACTTGACGTGGTCGTGGTCCGGTCGCCGCTGACCTGCCGGACGCTCTACGGCATCTGTTCAAAGTGCTATGGTTACGACCTCGGCACGAACCAGCCGGTCCGGCCGGGAACCGCGGTCGGCGTGCTCGCGGCGCAGTCCATCGGCGAGCCGGGCACCCAGCTGACGATGAGGACGTTCCACTCCGGCGGCGTCGCGCAGGCCGACATCACGCACGGTCTGCCGCGCGTCGAGGAGATCTTCGAGACGCGTTCGCCGAAGGGCCGCGCCATCATCGCGCCGTTCGACGGCGTGGTGGAGAAAGTGGAGGAGAAGGGATCGCTCAAGGTGGTCCGCTTGGTGCCGGAAGCGAAGAAGGTCAAGCCGCAGGAAGTTTCGATCTCCCGCGCGACGGTGCTGTACGTGAAGCCCGGCGACCGGATAACGAAGGGCGACCAGCTTTCGGAAGGCAACGTGGACATCCACGAGCTCTATGAGCACAAGGGTTCGCTCGAGGTCGCGCGCTATATCGTGAACGAGGTGCAGAAGATCTACCTGTCGGAGGGCGCTTCGATCAACAACAAGCACATCGAGATGATCGTCCGCCAGATGTTCTCGCGCGTGAAGATCACCGACGGCGGCGACACGCCGGACTTCGTCATGGGCGAGGTCGTCGAGAAGGCGAAGTTCCTCGAGGTGAACCGCCAGGTCAGGAAGGAAGGCGCCGCGCCGGCGAAATCGGAAGAGATACTGCTCGGCATCACCCGCATCGCGCTCTCGGCGGAATCGTTCCTTTCCGCGGCGTCGTTCCAGGACACCTCGCGCGTGCTCGTGAAGGCCGCCATCGAGGCCAAGATCGACAGGCTCCGCGGTTTGAAGGAGAACGTCATCATCGGCCGCCTCATCCCGGCGGGCGACAAGAGGAGCAACCCGATCGAAACATTGGACGAAACGAAGGAAGAGGAAGCGGAGATCGCCGCCAAGACGGAGTAGGGAGAGGGGGGGGCGGGTGTGTTAAAATTTAATCATGCGGAAACTGATCGTTGCGAACTGGAAAGAGAACCCGGCGACGGCGACTGCGGCGCGGGCGCTGTTCGACGCGGTCGCGCGGGCGGGAACGGACCGGAGGCGGGCTGATGTCGTTATCTGTCCGCCTTTCGTGTATCTGGAGGAACTGGCCGGCGCGTATCGGAAAATGCGCGCGGGCGCGAAGCGGCACCTCGCGCTCGGCGCGCAGGATGTTTTCTGGGAGGAGCGGGGCGCGTTCACGAGCGAGGTCGGGCCGAAGATGATCCGCTCGCTTGGCGCGGAGTACGTCATCGTCGGCCATTCGGAACGGCGGAAATATCTGCATGAAACGGACGCGATGGTCAATAAAAAGATAAAACTGGCACTGAGGGACGATATGCGCGTCATCCTGTGTGTCGGGGAGCCGCCCGCGGTCCGCCGGAAAGGCGTCACGGCGTCGAAGAAATTTGTCGCCGGGCAATTGAAAAAGGACCTCGCGGGGCTCCGGCTCCAATCTCCCATCTCCAAGCTCCCAGCTCTTACCATCGCCTACGAACCGATCTGGGCGATCGGCACGGGAAGGAACGACCGGCCGGAAGACGCGCTCAAGATGGCAGGGTTCGTCAAGAAGATATTGGCGCCGGGCGGCCGATCCGCTCCGCGCTTTTTGTACGGCGGCTCCGTGAATAGCGGCAATGTCGGCGATTATGTACAATATAAGGAGGTGGATGGCGCCTTGGTCGGGGGCGCCAGTTTAAAGGCCGCGGAGTTCGGAAAAATGCTGGCGGCGGTAAATAAACTTTAAAAAGACAAAAACATGGATAAATCGAAAATGTATTTTTGGGATGTGCTCGCGCTTTTCATTTTGGTCCTCGTGATCAACGTGATCTTTTTCGTGATGCCGATGCTCGCGAGCTGGCGCGGTTCGCTCGTCCCGGCGCGGACGCTCACGGTCTCGGCGCAGGGGATGGCGACGGTATCGCCCGATATGGCAGTGATCGATTTCTCGGTGGTGACGCAGGGACAGGACCCGAAGGCGCTTTCGGACAACAACAACTCGAAGATGAACGCGGTCATGCAGTTCGTTTCGTCGCAGGGGATCGCGTCGAGCGATATCGCCACGACGGGCTATGATCTCGAGCCGAACTACCAGTGGGACAAGAACACGAATCGCAACTTCATTACGGGTTACACGCTCACGCAGACGGTCGAAGTGAAGGTCCGCGACCTTACGCAGGTGGCGTCGGTCCTTGGCGGCCTGGCGCCGCTTGGCGTGAACCAGATCGGCGGCGTGGACTTCACGTTCCAGGACCCGGACAAGTTCGTGGCCTTGGCGCGCGCCGATGCGCTCACGAAGGCGGCATCGGAAGCGGGCATGATGGCGGCGCAGGCGGGCACATCGCTCGGAACGGTCGTGAGCATCAATGAATCGCATTACATTCCGGGACCGCAGCCGGTTTACAATATGGCGTCCGGCCTCGGCAGCGTGGCCATCGAACCGGTGACGCCCTCCATCGCGCCGGGTACGCAGGATGTGACCGATACGGTGACGGTGACGTACACCTTGAACTAGCATGCCACGGAGGGATATCATCCGCGGCTTTGTGATCGGCGCCGGGGTCGGCCTGCTGATCCAGCCGATCCTCGCGAACAACGTTCCCGGGCGGTATGCAGCGCTGCTCGCGCCCGCGAGCCGGACCGGCGTCTTCATCTTTTTCCTCCTGCTCGCGCCCTTCGCGCTGTGGGTCGCGAAGCTCGTTTCGCGATGGTTCCCCGGCCTTTACCAGTTCGCGCAGTTCGCGGCGGTCGGCACGCTGAACAGTTTCATCGACATCGGCGTGTTCAACCTGGAAACCTTCGTGAACGGGACGGCGTTGATCGGCAACGGCCTCTTCGCCGCGTTCAAGGCGTTTTCGTTCCTGTGCGCCACGACGAACAGTTTCTTCTGGAACAAGTACTGGACGTTCGGTTCGGGCGGCAAGGCGGGCGCGAAGGAGGTGTCGGGTTTCTACGCGATCGCGCTCGTCGGCTGGGTGCTCAATGTCGGCGCGGCGACGCTCGTGAAAGCAGCCGGCCCGGCCGGCTCGACGGCCTGGGTCGACGTCGTGGCGCCGCTCGCCGGCGTCGCGGCATCGTTCCTGTGGGATTTCTTCGGTTATAAGTATCTGGTTTTTAAGAAAAAGTCGGATTGAAAATTAAAAATTGATAAATATTAAAAATTGAACCATGTTCCCATTATATTTTCTCTATGACCAGTGGCCGGTCCTCATCCTTCGGGTGGCGCTTGGCATCATCTTCATCGCGCACGGATGGCCGAAGCTCCGCGACCTGAAGCGGAACGCGAAGAACTTCGATGCGATGGGCTTCAGGCCCGGCGCGCTTTTCGGCACGATGGCGGCGCTGCTTGAGTTCTTTGGCGGCATCGCGCTCATCGTCGGGCTCCTGGTTGGCGCTTTTTCTGCGCTTTTCGCCCTTGAATTCGCGGTGATCCTCATCTGGCGGTGGGCGAAGCGGTCGCCGCTCGTCGGCGGATGGGAGTTCGACCTCCTGATCCTCGCCGCGGTCATCGCGCTTTTCGCCCTGGGCGGCGGCGCGTTCTCGCTTGACCGGATACTGCTCGGCGTTCTATAACCGTACCTGTGAGACGGTACGACGCCATACCCGGTATTCTGACCTGGGCAACCCTCCTTGGGATGTTCGTTTTCTCGTGGCTGCTGCCGGTATGGGTCTCGGTCTTCATCATCCTTTTCGACACCTACTGGCTGCTCAAAACGATCTTTTTATCGTTCCATCTCCGCGCCACGTTCACCGCGATGCGCGGGAACGTGAAGGTCGATTGGCTGGCGAAGGTGCGCGAACTGCCGGCCCGCGAAACGGGCTGGAACGATCTCTGCCATTTGGTCATCCTGCCGATGTATAACGAACCATACGAGGTCGTCCGGGAGAGCTTCCAGTCGCTCGCCCGCGCGAACTATCCGAAGGACCGGTTCATCGTCGTCCTGGCGCTTGAGGCGCGGGCGGGAGAGGCGGCGCGGCGGACGGGTGAGCGTATCGAACGCGAGTTCGGCGGAACGTTTTATAAACTTTTAACGACAGTTCACCCGGAGAACCTGCCGGGCGAGATCCCCGGCAAGGGTTCGAACGAAGCATGGGCGGCCGCGCGGGCGAGGGAGGCGGTCATCGATCCGCTCGGCATGGATTATAAAAACATCCTTGTTTCGGTGTTCGACGTGGACACGCAGATATTCCCGGAATATTTCGGCCGGCTGGCGTACGTGTTCCTCACCGTGCCCGATCCGTTGCGCGCGATCTATCAGCCGATACCGCTCTTTACGAACAACGTTTTCGAAGCGCCGGCCCTCGCGCGCGTGGTCTCGTTCTCGTGCACGTTCTGGCAGATGATGCAGCAGTCGCGGCCCGAGCGGCTCACCTCGTTCTCGTCGCAGTCCATTCCGTTCCAGGCGCTCGTTGATGTCGGTTTTTGGCAGAAGGACATCGTATCGGAGGATTCGCGCATCTTCTGGCAGGGATATTTCCGGTACCATGGCGGCTTCCGTGTCGAGCCGATGCTGTTCCCGGTCTCGATGGACGCGCCGGTCGCGCCGACCTTCTGGGGCGCGATGAAAAATATCTATAAGCAGCAGCGGCGCTGGGCGTGGGGCGCGGAGAACGTGCCGTACCTGCTCGACGGGTTCGCGAAAGATGCGGCCGGGTCCCGCGGGATCCCGAAACGAAAACGCTGGTACTGGACGTTCAATGCGCTCGAAGGATACCACTCCTGGGCGACGAACTCGCTGCTCATATTCGCGCTCGGCTGGCTGCCGCTTTTCCTCGGCGGACGCCAGTTCAACGCGACGCTTTTGTCGTACAGCCTGCCGCACATCACGCGGTGGATCATCACGCTTTCCATGTTCGGCATCGCGAGCTCGGCCATTTTGGCGGTTCTCCTGTTGCCGAAAAAGCCCGGCGGTTTCCGCGCCGGCGATTACGCCGTCTATCTGCTCCAGTGGGTCCTGATGCCGTTCACGCTGATCGCGTTCGGCGCCATTCCCGGCATCGAAGCGCAGACCCGCCTCATGCTCGGCGGGAGGTACCGGCTGGGATTTTGGGTAACTCCGAAAGCGCGGGGCGGTGTTCATTAAAAAATCATTTAATCCGATTTGACACGAAAAAGCACATTGATCTATCATGGAGCTATGCCTGCGGGGCGTCAGTCCCTAACCGGCCTCGGCTGGTAGCGGGCATAATCAAGGGCCGCACTATATTGTGCGGTTTTTGATTACTATTATTAATAATAGATACTAAAAAAATGTTTCTTTCCGCTCGCGAATTGGCGTACGACGACTTTAATCAGCTTATTGCCCCGACGGGTGAAGAATGTCCAGAAATCAGCCGGAATAGTTTTTTCTATCCTTTTCCTTTTTCGATGTATCACCCGTATCGCGAATCTGGCTTCATGGATAAAAAGCGCTGTGGGATCGGTGAGGACGTCAGTTACCCATTGAAGCAGGGTAAATCTCCGTATTTGGTCTTGTTTAAAGCGCCGTGCACCTCGTTTTCGGAGAAGATGTTGAAAGCCGATGCTATTGAATGTTATATGATCATTCAAGGCGGGGCACCACACGCATCCAAGTTTTTTATAGAATCCTTTCGCCCCCTCCCTGGCTTTTTCGTAGTTCTCGTCGCTAGTTTGGTTTTCCATCCAACCACCATACCAAAAAGATGGTTAAAACTATTTTAAACGGCGCGGGCTACTCCCGGTGGATCGTTTTCTTGAACTCCTCGAATTTCTTTTTGAGCGCGGGGTGGGTTTGGAGCGAGGGGTCCTTCGCAAGGACCGCGACCGCCGCCTCGCGCGATGACCTGACGAGCTCGGCATCCTGGAGCGCCGTCATGGCGGCGTCGGGGAACCCGGTCTGTATGTCGCCGAAGAACTGGCCTGGCCCGCGGAGCTTGAGGTCCTCCTCGGCGAGCTCGAAGCCGTTCTTCGCGGTGAGGATCGCCTTGAGGCGCGCCTGGGTCGGTTCGGCGGTCGAGTCGGTGAACAAAAAACAGTATGATTGGTGTTCCCCGCGCCCGACGCGCCCGCGGAACTGGTAGAGCTGGGCCAGGCCGAACCGGTCGGTGCCCTCGATCATCATGATTGTCGCATTCGGGATGTCCACGCCGACCTCGACGACCGAGGTCGAAACGAGGAGGTCGATCTTGCCGTCCCTGAACCGGCGCATGATGTCCTCTTTTTCTTTGGCTTTCATCTGGCCGTGCAGCATCGCGACGCGGAGGTCGGGGAATATCCTCTTTGAAAGTTTTTCATATTCTTCGACGACGGACCTCACATCCCAATTTTTCTGCGCGCCGCCGTCCTTCATATCCGGCTCGTCGCTTTTTTCGATGCGCGGACAGATGACGAACGCCTGCCGGCCGCTCCCGATCTCGCGGCGGATGAGCTCATAGGTGGCCTGGCGTTCGAGCGGGAGGACGATCTTCGTTTCGATCGCCTTGCGGCCGGCGGGGAGCTCGGTGATGAGCGAAAGGTTCAGGTCGCCGAAAACGGTGAACATGAGCGTGCGGGGGATGGGGGTCGCGGACATGCTGAGGAGATGCGGTGTCCGCCCGCCCGTCGCGATGCTCGCGAGGGCCTGGCGCTGGCGGACGCCGAAGCGGTGCTGCTCGTCGATGACGACGAGCGCAAGGTCCTTGAAGCTGACATTTTTTTGGATAAGGGCGTGCGTGCCGAAGATGATGGCGATCCCGCCTTTCGCCGATCTTTTGCGGAACTCGTCCTTGGTGACCTTCGTTTCCATGCCATCCTCGTAAAAGACCAGCGCTTCGCCCGCGGTGAGCAGTCCGATGACCGGCTTTGCCTGGGCCGCGATGCGGTGCAGGAGTCCGGCCATCGTCTGGAAATGCTGGCGCGCAAGGATCTCCGTCGGCGCCATGAATGCGGTCTGGCGTTCGTTCTCTGCGGCGATAATGGCGGCGATCGCGGCGACGATCGTTTTGCCGGAGCCGACATCGCCCTGCAGGAGGCGGTTCATCGGCCGCGGCTTTTCCATGTCCTGCACCACTTCCCAGAGCGACCGCTTCTGTGATTGCGTGAGATCGAAGGGCAGCTCGGCGAGGATGCGCCTGATCTTCCCGATGTCGGCCGCGATGGACGACGCCTTGGCGTCGGCAAGCCTGAGCTTTTGCTGGAGGTTCCAGAGATGGAGCAGGAAGATGCTTTCAAAATCGAACCGCCGGCGGGCCGCCGCGGCATGCTCCATCGAGAGCGGGAAATGCACTGCCCGGAGCGCGCGGTTCACCTCCGGCAGGCCGAGCGCGGCGAGCGTCTCTTCGGGAAGCCATTCTTTGGATGGCTGCGCGCGGCGCATGATGCTTTGCATGACGAAGCGGATGCCCCGGGACGTAAGCCCGCGCGTTTCGGGATAGATGGGGACCAGGCGCGCCGTATGCCGGGTCTCAATGTTCCGGTCTTGAACGTCCGGCCTTACGATCTCGTACGCCGGGTGGTTCAGGTACAGCTCGTTCTCGTCGGAGACCGATATTTTCCCGGCGAAGTTCGCCACGCGGCCCGGGCGCAGGGTGGTGGCGACGTAGGGCTGGTTGAACCACACCGCGCGGATGGTGCCATCCTCGTCGGCGAGCGTGGCTTCGACGATCGTCATCCCGCGCCGCGTGCGCCGGACGCGGACGTCCTCGACGGCAGCCTGGATGGTTGCCGCTTGGCCGGGTTCGAGCTCGGCTATCTTATAGATCTTCGAAAAATCCTCGTAGCGCGCGGGAAAGTGCCGGAGGAGGTCGCCAACCGTCGCGAGACCGAGATGTTCGAGGCGGCGCACGTAAGGGGACTTCGCCCCCAAGGCCTCGAAAAGCGGTGTCTCTGGTGAAAGTCGCCGCATGGATGCCCACAGTATACCATTTTCAGGGTGCCCCCACCAGGATTCGAACCTGGGACCATCTCCTTAAGAGGGAGCTGCTCTACCAACTGAGCTATAGGGGCGATGCAAAAGTATTATATGAGAAAAAGTGAAAACCCGCAATCCCGGACATTTCAATTCGAAGTGCCCTCGCAGGGAGTTGAACCCCGATCTCGTGGTTCGAAGCCACGCGTGATGTCCGTTTCACTACAAGGGCGTGCTGCTATCCAATAAATGCTACAATTATTCCCATGGATGTTGCAACCATCGTTTTCGAGGTCGTCGTCCTGCTCTTCTCGGCCATCCTCCACGAGATCGCGCACGGCTACATGGCCGAACGCCTGGGGGACGACACGGCGCGGCGGGCGGGACGGCTGACGCTCAATCCGCTCGTGCACCTCGACCCGTTCGGCTCGGTCCTCATGCCGCTTTTCCTGCTTTGGGTGAGCGGCGGCAGTTTCTTTTTCGCGGCGGCGAAGCCGGTGCCGTACGACCCGCGCAACCTGAAGGACCCGCGCAGCGGTTCCGCGAAGATCGCGCTCGCGGGGCCGGCGACGAATTTTTTTCTGGCCCTGCTCTTCGGCGTCATCGTCCGGATCGGGACTGCGGCCGGCGCGCCGGATGCGTTCCTGTCGCTCCTCGCGGTCATCGTCTACATCAATATTATTTTAGGATTGTTTAATCTCGTTCCCATCCCGCCGCTCGACGGCTCGCGCGTGCTCTTCGCCGCGCTGCCGCAGACGCGGGCGACGTTCCGCGTGATGTACGCCCTGGAGCGATGGGGCTTGCTCATCGTCCTTATCTTCGTCTTCTTCGGGTTCCAGCTCCTGGTCCCGCTCATCCAGCTGCTCTTCACGCTGTTCACCGGCCAGCCTCCTTTTTGATTTTATTCAATATCGCTTCGAGCTTTTTGACGCCGGCCGTGTCATGGACCGAAACGGGAATGGCACGCAATCCCTCCGCCGCGAGCGCGGCGACTTTCTTTTTGAGCCCGGCGGGGGATGCGGTATCGCTCTTGCTCAGGAAGATGTATTCCGGTTTTTGGAGCAGCGCCGGATTCCAGGCGCCGAGCTCGGCGCGGACGGTGCGGTAATCGGCGGCTGGGTCGTCCGATTCCGAGGAGATGAAATGGAACAGGATGCGCGTGCGCTCAATGTGGCGGAGGAACCGGGCGCCGAGGCCGCGGCCAGCGGCCGAACCTTCGATAAGGCCGGGGATATCGGCGAGGATGAGCCCGTAGTAGACGCCGAGGTTCGGTTCGAGCGTGGTGAAGGGATAGTTCGCGACCTTCGCGCTTGCGTTCGTGAGCCGGTTCAGCATGCTCGACTTGCCGGCGTTCGGGAGGCCGACGAAGCCGACGTCGGCAATGAGCTTCAGTTCGAGCCGGAGCTCGAACGCTTCGCCGGGTATGCCCGGCTGCGATTGCCGCGGCGACGTGTTGTGCGCGGACCTGAACTGCAGGTTGCCCTTGCCTCCCTTGCCGCCTTCCGCGAGCAGGATCCGTTCGCCGGTTTTTTCAACCGCGATGTCGGCGCCGGTCGTGAGGTTGTGCACGACCGTCCCGATTGGGAGCTTGAGGACCAGGTCCTTGCCCGCATGCCCGTCGCGGAACTGCGGCCGTCCGTCCTGGCCGTTCCCGGCGGCGAACTCTTTTTTGAAGCGGAACTGGCCGAGCGCGGAAAGGTCGGATACGCCTTCCGCGTACACGCTCCCGCCCAGGCCGCCGGAGCCGCCCGCCGGCCCGAGCGACATTAAATTCGAATTAAAAGCGACCGCGCCTTTGCCGCCATGCCCGGCCGATATTTTAATGGAAACTTCATCGATCAGCATGGGTTGGTTTTAGATGATTTTAATGATGAGGTATTCCCGCGTGCCGCTTGCGGCGGCAACCGTGACCGCGTCGCCGGTGGCATGGCCGATGAGCGCCGCGCCGAGCGGGGACCGGTGCGAGATGCGGCCGTTCGGCGGATCGGTCTCGGCCGGACCGACGATCTCGAAAGTTTTTTCGCCGCCATCCGATGTTTTGAGCACGACGGTCGAGCCGAGCCGGACCTTCCCGCCGGCGTCCGGGCCGGAAGGGATCGCGACCGCGCGCTTCAGCTGGCTTTCGATCCCGAAGATCTTCCGGTGGGCGGACCGCAGGGCGCCCTTGGCCTGCTTATACTCCGCGTTGTCGGAGCGGTCGCCGTAGGCGGCGGTGCGCTCGGTCTCGGCGGCGAGCCCGGGGAGCCGCCGCCTCAGTTTTTCGACCTCATCCTGCAGGCGCCTGATGCCCGCCGGCGTCAGGTGGACCGGCTCGCCGTCCTGCGTCCGGGATTCATGTTTCTTTAATTTATGCAGCTGCATGGCGGCGGTCGTCGCGCTATTTTTTCTTCTTCAGCAGACTGAGCACGAAGAACGCCGCCGAGACCACGACCACCGTCGGTCCGAGGACGGTGCCGTATCGGGCCGAAAGGAAAAATCCGATGAGCATGGAGGCGACCGAAATGAGCGCGGATGCCGTGAGGAACGGCGCGAGCGAATGGGTGAGCTGCCGGGCGGCGGAAGCGGGGATGATGATGAGCGATCCGACCAGGAGCGCGCCGAGGAAGCGGAGGTTGGCGAGGATGGCGAGCCCGAAAATGAGCAGGAAGACGAGGTTCATGCGGTTCACGTTAATGCCGGAAGACGAGGCGAGCTCGGGCGAGAAGAGCGCGATGATGAACCTGTTGCGGAAGATCCACAGGGTCACGATGATGACCAGGCTCGCGCCGACGCCGAGCGCGAAGCCGGCGAACGACAGGTTCCCGAACCCGCCGAAGAGCGCGTCAACCAGCTCCTCCGTGGAATTGATAAGCAAAGCGCCGATCGCCACGGAGCTCGCGAAGATGACGCCGATCGCGGCCTCGGCGGAGAGCTCGGTCTTCTTCTGGAGCTGCCAGATGAGCAGGATGCCGGCGAAAAGCGTGAGGCCGCCGCCGAAGAACGGGTTCAGGTTCCAGATGACGGCGAGGCCGAGGCCGGGGATGGCGATGTGGGACATCACGTCGCCCGCGAGGATGGTCCGCTTCATGAGCGCGAACGCGCCCACGAGCCCGGCGGCGGCTGCGGCGAGTACCGCGAGAACGATCGCGTAAACGTCAGTGGCTGCCATGGTGGTGGAAGTGATGGAAATATTTGTGCGGACCATACAGCTTTTCGAGCGCCTCGGGCGTGAGCGCCTCCTCCGGCACGCCGAAGCTCACCTCCGTTTTGTCCAGGCAGAGGACCTTGTTCGCGTAGCGATAGACGAAGCTCAGGTCGTGCGAGACGAGGATGATCGTCATGCCGTACTCGTCCTGGAGGCGGTGGACCAGTTCGTAGATCTGCCCCTCGCCGGTGACGTCGATGCTCGCGGTCGGTTCGTCGAGGATGAGGACGTTCGGTTTGCCAAGCAGGGCGAAGGCGATGAGCGCGCGCTGGAACTGGCCGCCGGAAAGATGGCCGACCGGCGTTTTCATGATCTTTTCATCCAGCCCTACGGTTTTAATGATGTCGGCGATGTCCCCGTCGGGCAGTTTCAGGACCGCCGCTTTGGCGGCGAGGAGATTCTTGAAGTTGATAGGCAAATGCCGGTCGGCGTTGATCTTCTGGGGGACGTAGCCGATGCGCGTGCCGTCGCCCCACCGGATGGCACCTTCATAGGGGATCATGCCGAGAAGCGCGCGGAGCAGGACGCTTTTCCCGGCGCCGTTCGGGCCGATGACGGCCAGGCTGTCGCCCGTTTCGAGCGTGAAACTTACCTTCTGCAGGGCCGCCTCGCCGTCAAAGGCGATCCGCAGGTTGGATATTGTAAGCACCTGTGCCATAAGGCCATTATATCATCAATTTCATGCGTCTCGCTCCGCGGGCATGCGGATGTCGTTCGGGCGCGGTGCGGAAGGTCGAACGGCTTGGTCCCGCGAAACAAAGACACATTGCGGGCGGGCGACCTGAGCACCGAATGCGGCGCGTCGCTGGAACGCGCCGACATGGCGACCGGGCGACATCCGTATGTCTGCGGAGCGATCACTACTGATACTGTATATAGCTCGGTTGGGGGCTGAGTTGGAGCACTTCCTCCGGCGTCATCAAATGGCCCTCCGGCCCCTTGGCGTCGTTCTTATAGAACAGCTTGAATCCCGTGAACTGCACCGGCTCCGGGACGATCACGCGT
>Ga0335069_10009306_pt1 | contig 13991 bp, 10 predicted proteins | sample Lox_Sample_11_FD_206714 | JGI IMG/M metagenome (GOLD analysis project Ga0335069, IMG submission 206714) | Soil microbial communities from Loxahatchee National Wildlife Refuge, Florida, United States - Lox_Sample_1.1 | ecosystem: Environmental > Terrestrial > Soil > Wetlands | place: USA... | reverse complement strand
GATCGCGAGCGGAATCGACCGCGCGCGGATCGCCGCCGAGCAGGCGGTCGCGAGCCCGCTGCTCGAGGGCGTCGACCTGTCGGGCGCGCGCGGCGTGCTGGTCAACATCACCGGCAGCAATTCGCTCAAGATGAAGGAGACCCGCGAGGTGATGAACACGATCCGCGCGTTTGCCGCCGACGACGCGACGGTGATCTTCGGGACCGTGACCGACGAGGAGATGGGCGACAACCTCCGCGTCACGGTCGTCGCGACCGGGCTGGGCCGCGCCAGCAACGTCCGCAAGCCGAACCTGCAGGTCCTGCGCAACGGCACGGACAACGCGCCGACGATGGTCGTGCCGGCGGCGCCGGCCGCGGTGGCGCCGGGCGCCGGCGGCGGGCCGGACTACAGCCACCTCGATACGCCCGCCGTCTGGCGTTCGCGCGATTCGACGCTGTCGCGCTCGCAGGCGTTCGACGACGCGCTGAGCGACCGGCTGGAGATCCCGGCGTTCCTGCGCAAGCAGGCGGACTGAGGCGCGCTCGCCCTCTACCCCACCCCGCTCCCGCTTCGAAGCGGGAGCGGTGGGGGATGGGTACGGGCCGCCGCAACCGACCCGCCCGCCACCCGCCCGCGCCGGCTAGGCGCTAGGCGCTGCGCTCGGCGATCCCGCGCAGCACCGCGTTGAACCGCTCCGGCTGGTCGACAAACAGCGCATGGCCGGCGTCGGCGAACACCTCGACCAGCGTTCCCTGGCGATGCTGCGCCAGGCTTCGGGCCTGCGCCTCGAAGGCGCGCCCGACCACGTAGGCCAGCGGCGCGCGGCAGGACCGCGCGATGTCGCGCCAGTATTCCCTCGGATACGGATACGACAGCAGCGCGACGCTCGCCTGCAGCGGCATCCGCAGCGCGCCATCGACGAGTTCGCGGATCTCCGCTTCCGGCCGCGTCTTGGCGAACATCGAGCGGCAGAAGCGCTCCAGCGTTCCACGGCGGTCCGCGCGCAGGTTCCGGATGAAGTCGCTCGGCGCCGGCGCCGGCGGCTCGCCGACGGAGTTGTCCACGAGCACGAGTGCCGCGAGCTGTGCCTCGCCGGACTGCTTCACGAGCTGAAGCGATTCCAGGACGGCCAACGACCAGCCGACGAGCACGACGCGCCCCAGGGGCGCCACGAGTTCCGCGATGTCGCGTGCGCGCCGCTCGGCGGTGTAGCCGTCGCGCGCGACCTCGGACTCGCCTTGTCCGCGCGGATCCATCGCGACGACCCGGAAGTACGGCGCGAGTCCTTCGATCTGCGCGCGCCAGATGGACCCCGGCATGCTCCATCCGGGAACGAGGACGAGCGTGGGCACGCCGTCGCGCGGGTTTGCGACGGAGTCGAGACAGCTCAGGCGGACACCGTCGGACGCCAGGAACTCGCGACGCCGTGCCGCGCTCACGGTTTCCGCCGCGTGCGCACGCGGCTCGCGCGCGGCAAGGCCTCCCATCGCCGTCCCCGCGGCGACGTGGACGCCGGCGCGCAGGAGGTTCCGCCGCGCTCCATCGACGTCGCCGCCGCGCGGCGCGCTCAACTTTCGCGCCTTGCGACGATCAGGCCGGACCGGCCTTCCTTGCGCCAGTTGTAGCCGAACGGGAACGGCAGCGATGTCCGGTTGCCGCTCGCGGCGAACGCGTCCTCCAGGTCCTTCTGGTAGCGGTTCTCGAACAGCTTCACGGGCCTTTCGTACTGGCCGTGCAGCGTCAGCCGGAAGCCGGCCTCGCGCAGGGTCCGGTACGGCATTCCGGTGTCGTCCTGCACCAGCAGCGCGGCGTCGTCGCGAATGTAGTCCCGGACCTGCTTGAAGTTGGTCCCGTGCAGCAGGTAGGACGCCGACTTCAGGAATATGGTCGGGCTATGGAACCCGCGCAGCCAGGCCAGGAACTCGGGGTACGCGGCCAGAGCCCGGTCGCTCACGTCGAGCGAGGCGTAGACCAGATGCTGCGTGCGGCCGGTGCGCGGATTGGCGAAGTCGATCCGGATGACGTGTGCCGGCTGCGCCGGCTGCCGCGCTCCCGGCTGCTGCAGCGCCGCTGTCCGCTGTGGCCAGGGATCGATCGTCTCGACCTGCCGCACCTGCAGCTGCATCAGCCCCATCATCGAGAGAAGGACCGGCGTGACGCCTTGCAGGTTGTCCGTCTGCATCCGGTCCTTCATGTTCGGGGTGATGAAGAAATTGAGCTGGACGACGTCGTTCAACGCGTAGCGCAGATCGGAAAGAAGGCGAGCGAACTCGCGCTGCGACATCCCCTCCAGCCGCGGCGTATGTCCCGGCGGCTCGAGGCTGAAGAAGACATACGTGTCGTAGTCGGGGAACAGCGCATACGCGTTGATGAAATCCGGTCCGCTGAAGGGATACACGAGCGTTGCGCCCGCGGCGGGCGCCGGCAGGTTCGCCGCCTGCCAGGCATTCATCCGCTCGATGCGCGTTCGCACCTTCGTCCAGCCGGACTCGCTTGCCTGCCGGTGCTGGCGCCACGCGTCGCCCTGCAGCAGCGCGTCGAACCGATGTTCGCCGGCCGGCGGTGCGACGCCCGCCAGGATGTCGGCGATCGCCGTCAGGCGTCCCTCGCCGCCCGCGCCTTGGGAATCGTCGGCCCGCGCGATGGCGCCGCCGGCGACGACCGCGACGATCGCGGTCGCCCTCAGCGCGATGCTCAGCATCGCCCATGCCCTCATCCGAACCGCCGCCAGCCGCCTTGTTGTCAGCCGCGTCCACATGGTCGATCTTCCTGCCCCGGGTAATCCGCCATTCTGCCATCGCGCCGTGACGGGCCCGGAGGGGCCGCAACGCGGCGATACAATGGGAAGATGATTCGCCAGCGCACGTTGAAGACGTCGGCCCGCACGGTGGGCATCGGCCTGCACAGCGGGGCGAAGGTCGCTTTGACGCTGCGGCCCGCCGCGGCCGACACCGGTATCGTCTTCCGCCGGACCGACGTCGATCCGCCGGTGACGATCCCGGTCGCGCCCGAAGTCGTCGGCGATACGCGGATGGCCTCGACGATCGTGCGCGACGGCGTGCGCGTCGCGACGGTCGAGCACCTGATGTCGGCGCTGGCCGGTCTCGGCGTCGACAACTGCTACATCGACGTCGATGCCGGCGAGATCCCGATCATGGATGGGGCGGCCGGGAGCTTCGTCTTCCTGGTCCAGTCGGCGGGCCTGGCCGAGCTCGAGGCGCCGCGGCGCTACGTCCGGGTGCTGAAGCCGGTCGAGATCCGCGAGGGCGAGGGGGCCGAGCTCAAGTGGGCGCGCCTGGAGCCCTTCGACGGCTACAAGCTGCGCTTCGCGATCGACTTCCGGCATCCGGCCATCGACGCGACCGAACAGGACGTCGAGTTTGACTTCGCGCGCGACGACTACGTGACGACGGTCGCGCGCGCCCGCACCTTCGGATTCGTCAACGAGGTCGAGGCGCTGCGCGCCGCCGGGCTGATCCGCGGCGGCAGTCTCGAGAACGCGATCGTGATGGACGAGTACCGGATCCTGAATACCGACGGCCTGCGTTCCGGCGACGAGTTCGCGAAGCACAAGATCCTCGATGCGATCGGCGACCTCTACCTGCTGGGGCGACCGCTGCTCGCTTCGTATCGCGCCTACCGCTCCGGGCACGCGCTCAACAATCGCCTCCTGCGCGCGTTGCTCGCCGATCGCAGCGCCTACGAGGAAGTGAAATTCGAGGACGACCAGGCGGCGCCTGCCGCATTGCGTCACGCGTTCGCAACCTGATCGTCGGGGGCTGGCCCGCGGTAGTTTCCCGGGGAAGCGACGGGTGGGAATCTCCCGTCGAAGGACAGGCGGTTGCCCCGGGCCTACGAACGGCCGCCATCACCTCGATCTGGATTTTCAGCCCTGTTATCGTCGCGCATATTAGCTAGTCGTTGAGTTATTGCGCGGTACATCCGTTCGGCTGAAGCGCGTATCCCGGGGTTGGCGGCAGTTTGTACTAACTTCTCCGCAAACGCCTTCATGGCGGCGAGTTCCGGCAGGCGCGGAACGGGCCGCTCAGGATCCGCAGTGCCGCTGTCAAGCGTTTTTTCGCTCGATGCGGAATTGCGGTAGTCGATGTGACCGGGTTGAACCTGCAGCTTGATTTCGATACCTTCAAAACCATGGGCGGCGAGTGCTCGTTGCAGTGCGGGAGCCATTTGCCGGAGCTTGGCGCGTTCGCTGGCGGAGCGGGCAGAGAGCCGCAGCGTGCGATCGCGGAGTTCGCAGCTCCCAGGGCGTTCGAAGTCGACGCCGCAGCCGGAGAGTTCCGGGTCCAATGCAAGCAACCGGGCGATTCGGCGAGACGTTTCAAGCCGCTCCATCAGGGCGGCACCGGAGGATGACCCCGCGAGTGCCTTGAGCAGTCGACTGGCGGGGGCGCGAGGAGGGGTTCGGCTCGGCATTGGATACCGGATCTCGTGGGATGGGTTCCGCTTGCGGCAGGGTAAGGTGTTTTGCCGCGGGAGGGGAGCCGGCCGGCGAATGATCCGCGATCCGGGGACCGGTGCGCGATGGTCGCGTGCCGACCTCGAACGACGCCAGCGGTTGCTGCGTCGATCGCGGGGTCCAGGCGAACGGCCGACGCAGGCAGCAGGGTTCGAATTCGAGGCGCCGGGGCGGCGTGGATAGACGCGCCGCGGCCGACGGGAGAGATCAGCGTGCAAGTCATATTCGTCCATCGCAAGCTGTCGCGAGCGCGCACGGTCACCGTGACGCCGCAGGTCATCGCCGGAACGGGTGTCGCGCTGCTGTCGTCGATCATCCTGATCGCGTTCGGCCTCTATGCCGTGACGTTCAAGATCGGGTTCGACCAGCGGGTCCCGGTGCTGCACCAGTTCGTCGAGGCGCTCGTCCAGGGCGAGGTCGATCGCCATGAGCAGCACTTCCGCGACAACATCGATGCGATGGCACGCAAGCTGGGCGAGATGCAGGCGCGCCTGCTGCGCCTGGACGCGCTCGGCGAGCGGGTCGCCAAGCTTGCCGGGATACGTCCGGAGGAATTCAATTTTGCCGAAGTCCCCGCCCGCGGCGGGCCGGCGCCCAGCGTCGGGACGCAGCCGACGTCGCTCGAGCAGCTGCAGTCGGAAATGGGGCGTACGTCGAAGACCGTCGAATCGCGCTCCGACTACATGGACGTCGTCGAGTCCGAACTGCTCAACGCGCAGGTCCGGCGGGCCCTGCTGCCGCAGGGTACGCCGGTCACCACCGGGTTCATCGGCTCCGGGTTCGGCATGCGGATCGATCCGTTCACCGGGAAGATGGCCATGCACTCCGGCATCGACTTCGCGGCGCCGACCGGCACGCCGATCTACGCGGCGGCTGGCGGCGTCGTGTCGGCCTCGGAGGTGCATCCGGAGTACGGCAACATGGTCGAGATCGACCACGGCAACGGGCTGTCGACGCTGTACGGGCATGCCAGCCGGCTGGTCGTGAAGGCGGGCGACATCGTTCGCCGCGGGCAGAAGATCGCGGAGGTCGGGACGACCGGCCGCTCGACCGGGCCGCACGTGCATTTCGAGGTTCACGTGAACGGCGTGCCGCAGAATCCGTCGCGATTCCTGGCCACCCAGCGGCCGGACTCGCCGCTCGCCGGGTTGTCGCCGCGTGCCGGAGCCGGCGGGGCCACCGCGCCCACCGCAGCGCCCGCGGTGCCCGCCATCGCCGCGCCGGCGCCGCGCGCCGCCGCCAAGCCGCCGACGAACGTGCGCGTGGCCTCGTCGTTGCCGCCGTCGACGACGGCGGGCACGGCAGCCGGCGGCGCCGCGAACCCGACCGCGAGTTCGTCGGCCGTCGCGCCGCCGCCGTCCCCGGCGCCCCCGCCTGCCACCGCCGCCGCGGCGCCAGAGCCGTCCGCGCCGCCGCCGTCCGCGCCGGCCGCGTCCCCCGCCGCCGAATAGGCCCGCCGCGGGCGCCGCCGGCGCCCGCGATCCGCTGTGAGATAATTTACGGCTTCGCGCCGCGCGTTCGCACGCGCGGCGCTTCGTTCGCCGTGCCGCGCGTTGGGCGCGCCTTCACCCCCGACTGGACGCCGCGTGTCCGCGCCCCCGTCTGCCGCCATGCCTGACGCCGCTATCGACTCGCCTCCACGATGACATCCGGTTTCCTGACCAAGATCTTCGGCAGCCGCAACCAGCGACTGATCAAGCAGTACCAGCGCGCGGTCGAGCGCATCAACGCCCACGAGGCCGCGACGAAGGCGCTCACCGACGAGCAGCTCGCCGCGCGCACCGTCGAATTCCGCAGTCGCGTCGCCGCGGGCGAGACGCTCGAGCAACTGCTGCCCGAGGCGTTCGCGGTCGTCCGCGAGGCGGCTCGCCGGACCCTCGGGATGCGCCACTTCGACGTCCAGCTGATCGGCGGGATGGTCCTGCACGACGGTCGCATCGCGGAGATGCGGACCGGCGAGGGCAAGACGCTGACGGCGACGCTCGCGGTGTACCTCAACGCGCTGGCGGGCAAGGGCGTTCACGTCGTGACGGTCAACGACTACCTCGCCAGCCGCGATGCCGACTGGATGGGGCGCGTCTATCGCTTCCTCGGCATGTCGGTCGGGACCATCCTGAGCCAGCAGGGACCGGCCGACAAGCATGCGGCGTATGCGGCCGACATCACCTACGGCACGAACAACGAGTTCGGCTTCGACTACCTGCGCGACAACATGGAATACCGCGTCGAGGATCGGCGCGCGCGCGGGCTGCACTACGCGATCGTCGACGAGGTCGACTCGATCCTCATCGACGAGGCGCGCACGCCGCTGATCATCTCCGGGCCCGCCGAGGACCATACCGAGATGTACCGGCGGATGAACGAAGTGCCGCGCCTGCTGACGCGGCAGGCCGACGAGAACGCCGCCGGCGACTTCTGGGTCGACGAGAAATCGCACCAGGTCCACGTCTCGGAGCAGGGGCACGAGAAGGTCGAGGGCATCCTCGCCCGGCAGGGGCTGCTCGCCGAGGGCGAGAGCCTGTACGCGCCGCAGAACATCGTGCTGATGCACCACCTGAATGCGGCGCTGCGAGCCAACCACCTGTACCACCGCGACCAGCACTACGTGGTGCAGAACGGCGAAATCATCATCGTCGACGAGTTCACCGGGCGGCTGATGCCCGGCAGGCGCTGGTCCGAGGGCCTGCACCAGGCGGTCGAGGCGAAGGAGGGCGTGAAGGTCCAGCAGGAGAACCAGACGCTGGCGTCGATCACGTTCCAGAACTACTTCCGGATGTACACCAAGCTCGCCGGGATGACCGGCACCGCGGACACCGAGGCCTACGAGTTCCAGGAGATCTACCGGCTCGAGACGGTCGTGATCCCGACGCACCGGCCGATGATCCGCGACGACCAGCAGGACAAGATCTACCGCACGGTGCGCGAGAAGTACCACGCGATCATCGACGACATCCGCGACTGCCACCAGCGCGGGCAGCCGGTCCTCGTCGGTACGACGTCGATCGAGAATTCCGAGGTGCTGTCCGGCCTGCTCGAGAAGGAGGGGCTGGCGCACCAGGTGCTCAACGCGAAGCAGCACGCGAAGGAGGCCGAGATCGTCGCGCAGGCGGGGCGGCCGTCGATGATCACGATCGCGACGAACATGGCCGGCCGCGGCACCGACATCGTGCTGGGCGGCAACGTCGAGAAACAGGTCGACTTCGTGCGGGCTGACGCGACCCTCGACGACGCGGCGCGCGACCAGAAGATCGCGACGCTGCGCTCCGAATGGCAGGCGCTGCACGACCGCGTCGTCGGGGCCGGTGGCCTGAAGATCGTCGGTTCCGAGCGCCACGAGTCGCGCCGGATCGACAACCAGCTGCGCGGGCGTTCCGGGCGCCAGGGGGACCCGGGCTCGTCGCGCTTCTACCTGTCGATGGAGGATCCGCTGCTGCGCATCTTCGCCGGCGACCGGATGCGCGCGATCATGGACCGGCTGAAGATGCCCGAAGGCGAGGCGATCGAGGCCGGCATGGTCACGCGCTCGATCGAAAGCGCGCAGCGCAAGGTCGAGGCGCGCAACTTCGACATCCGCAAGCAGCTGCTCGAGTACGACGACGTCGCGAACGACCAGCGGCGCGAGATCTACCGGTTGCGCAACGAGATCCTGGAAACGGACGACGTCGGCGTCCTGGTCGCCAACCTGCGCCGCGGGCATTTCTCCGACCTGTTCCGCAGCTTCGTGCCGCCGGAGACGGTCGAGGAGCAGTGGAACGTCGAAGGCCTGTCGACGGCCCTTGCCGACGACTGGCAGATCCGGCTGCCCATCAAGGCGTGGCTCGAGGCGGAGAACGACCTGTCCGGCGAGAAGCTGGAGGCGCGCGTCCTGGAGGCCACCGACCGCGCCTACGAGGACAAGATCGCGAATGTCGATCGCGCCTCGTTCTCCGGCTTCGAGCGCTCGATCATGCTGCAGGTCCTCGACCAGCACTGGCGCGAGCACCTCGCCGCGCTCGACCACCTGCGGCAGGGAATCCACCTCCGCGGCTACGCGCAGAAGCAGCCGAAGCAGGAGTACAAGCGCGAGGCTTTCGAGCTCTTCGGGATGCTGATCGACCGCGTTCGCGCCGACGTCGTTCGCATCCTGATGCAGGTCCAGGTCCGCTCGCAGGAGGAGATCGAGCGCTCGGAGGCCCGGATCGAGGAGGAGGCCGAGCGGCGCGTCGAGCAGGCGCAGGCCCAGCACGCGGAATTCGCGCCGGCCGCCGCCGTGTCCGAGGAACCGGCGGACGTCGCCGCGCTGACGCTTCCGGATCCGGGGCTCGAGGCCGATCCGGCGTCCGGAGCGGCGCAGCCGTTCAAGCGCTTCGGCGAGAAGATCGGCCGCAACGACCCCTGTCCCTGCGGCAGCGGGAAGAAGTACAAGCAGTGCCACGGGCGCCTGGCGTGACGGCGGCGTGGGCGAGCGTGTCCTCGAGCGTGCGCTGAAACTGCGCTGATCCCCTCCGGAGCGAATCCGCCATGGCCGTGAACCTCGTGGCGCCGGTCGCCGCCGAACTGCAGCCGGTCGCCGGTGTCGAGCTCGGGTGGGCTGAAGCCGGAATCCGCAAGGCCGACCGCAAGGACCTCCTGGTCGTGCGCCTGGACCGCGGCGCCGCCGTCGCCGGTGTCTTCACGCGCAACCGCTTCTGCGCCGCGCCGGTCGACGTCTGCCGCGCCCATCTCGATGCCGGACGCGGAATCCGCGCGCTCGTCGTCAACACCGGCTGCGCGAACGCCGGAACCGGCGACAGCGGGCTCGCCGACGCGCGGCGCACCTGCGAGGCGGTCGCGCAGCTGATCGGTTGCGAGCCCTCGCAGGTCCTGCCGTTCTCGACCGGCGTCATCATGGAGCCGCTTCCGGTCGAGCGGATCGTCGCCGGACTGCCGCAGGCGCTGTCGCGCCTGGCCCCCGACAACTGGTTGCCGGCGGCGCAGGCGATCATGACGACGGACACGCTGCCGAAGGCCTACTCGCAGCGTTTCGAGATCGGTCGCGGCACGGTCGTGGTGACCGGAATCGCGAAGGGCGCCGGGATGATCTGCCCGAACATGGCCACGCTGCTCGCGTTCGTCGCGACCGATGCGCCGGTCGCGCCGGCGCTTCTGGCTCGACTGGCCCGGCGCGTCGTCGACGGCTCGTTCAACCGGATCACGGTCGACGGCGATACCTCGACCAACGACTCTTTCATCGTCATCGCGACCGGCCGTGCGGACATCCCGCCGATCGACTCGATCGACGATCCGCGCTGCGATGCGCTCGCCGATGCCATCGGCGTCGTCGCGCGGCGCCTGGCGCAGTCGATCGTCCGCGACGGCGAGGGAGCGACGAAATTCATCGAGGTCGTCGTCGAGGAGGCGGCGAGCGAGTCGCAGGCATCCGCCGTCGCGTATTCGATCGCGCATTCGCCGCTCGTGAAGACGGCGTTTTTCGCGTCCGATCCGAATCTCGGCCGCATCCTCGCCGCCGTCGGCAAGGCCGGCGGCGCCGAGCTCGATCCGTCACGCGTGCAGCTTTTCCTGAATGACGTCTGGGTCGCGCGAAACGGCGGCCGGCATCCGGAATATCGCGAGGAGGACGGCCAGCGCGTGATGCGCGCCGCCGAGATCTGCATTCGCGTGCGGCTCGGCTGCGGGCAGGCCGCCACGACGATCTGGACCACCGACCTTTCGCACGACTACGTATCGATCAACGCCGACTATCGCAGTTGAAGGCGCGCCACCGAAGGCGAAGCGCCGCCGCGCGCGGCCCGTCGAACGCATCGCGGCCGAATCCCTCCGCGACCGAATCCCTCCGCGACCGAATCCCTCCGTGACCGACCCCAGCACCCGTCTACTCGAACTCCTGGCGCGCTTCGAGCCGCTGCTTCCGCCGGCGCGAACCGTCGACTGGAACGCGATCGCGTTCCGCTGGCGCGCGCATCGCTTTCTCGGCACGGAACTCGGCTACCTCGATCCGGTGCGGCGGCCGGCGCGCATGATGGCCGGCGACCTGCGGCACGTCGATGCGCAGAAGGACGCCATCCTGCGCAATACTGAGCAGTTCGTTCGCGGCCTGCCGGCGAACAACGTCCTGCTGACGGGCGCCCGCGGCACCGGCAAGTCCTCGCTGATCCGCGCCTGCCTGGCGACGTTCCACGAGCGCGGCCTGCGCCTGATCGAGGTCGACAAGTCGGACCTCGTGCACCTGCCGGAGATCGGCGCGCTGGTCGCCGATCGCCCGGAGCGTTTCGTCGTGTTCTGCGACGACCTGTCGTTCGAGGAGGGCGAGGCCGCGTACAAGGCGCTGAAGGCGGCGCTCGACGGCTCGATCGCCGGCGTCGGCGACAACCTGCTCGTGTATGCGACGTCCAACCGGCGCCACCTGATGCCGGAGTCGATGCGCGAGAACCTCGCGGCGACGATGGACGAGGACGGCGAGATCCATCCGGCCGAGCGCTCGGAAGAGAAGATCTCGCTGTCGGAGCGTTTCGGCCTGTGGTTGAGCTTCTATCCGTTTCCGCAGGCCGCGTACCTCGACATCGTGGCGCACTGGCTGGCGCACTACGGCTTCGATGCGGCCGCGATCGGGCGGGTCCGCGAGGAGGCGCTGCAGTTCGCGCAGCAGCGCGGATCGCGCTCGGGCCGGGTTGCGCTGCAGTTCGCGCGCGACTGTGCCGGTCGGCGCGGCATCGACGCGGCGGCTTGACGGGGCGCGGCGCGATGACGCAGCAGGCGACGCGGCCGATCGTCGACGTGGCCGTCGGCGTCCTGATCCGCCCCGACCGCGCGGTGCTGCTCGCCGATCGTCCCGCCGGGAAGCCGTACGCCGGCTACTGGGAGTTTCCGGGGGGCAAGATCGAGAAGGGCGAGACGCCCGCCGTCGCGCTGGCGCGCGAACTGCACGAGGAACTGGGCATCGAAGTCGAGGCCGCCGATTGCCTGCCGTGGGTCGTCTACGAGCACGACTATCCGCATGCCTACGTGCGCCTGCACTTCCAGCGCGTGACCCGCTGGCGCGGCGAGCCGCGTCCGCGTGAAGGGCAGCGCCTGATGTTCCTGGCGCCCGGCGCGCCGCCGCCGCAGCCCTTGCTGCCGGCGGCGCAGCCGGCATTGGGCTGGCTCGCCGCGGGACGGTAGCCCGCCGCCTGCGTCGGCCCTCTCCCCCCACCCCTCTCCCGCTGCGCGGGCGAGGGGCGATCCGGCGTCGAGAATCGAGGCAACGTTGAAACGGCTGACGATGGATCGCCCCTCGCCCGCGCAGCGGGAGAGGGGGTGGGGGAGAGGGCCAGCAACCGCCCCGACCCGGACCCCTCCGCCCCCTCGCAGCGCTTCGCCGATGTCCCTCAGAACGCGCAGAGCGCCAACTCGAACGGCACGTCGCGCTCGACGGGCCGCGGCCGCAGGTCACGGCCCTGGAACGTGAAGCGGATCCAGAGCATGTACTTGTTGGCGCTGATCTCCGGGATCGCCTCGCTGGCCTGCAGCAGCCGGACCTGCAGCAGCGCGCAGGTGCGCCCCTGGAGCGTCTGCTGGAACGAGCCCATCACGGCGTTCTGCGCCGACCGATGCGCCGATTCGCGCAGCAGCTTCAGCACGATCGCGACGCCCTGCGCGAACAGCGACAGCGGCCGGCTCCACGCGTCAAGGTCCGCGGCGCGCGTCTCGCCCGGACGCGAGAGCCACGCGTGATACGACGGAAGGTCGAATTCGCAGGTGCCGCCCGGGATGATCGCGCGGCTGCGGATGCTCATGAGCCACTCGTTCTCGCGCAGATGATGCCCGGCCTTGCCGGTGCTCGCCGCGAGATTCGATAGTGCCGCATCGATCTCGTCGAGCACGGCGGACAGCGCACCGGGCTCGACCTGCGGATTGCTGCGCAGCGCCGACAGCGATTGCCGGTAGCGCTCCAGCTCCTGCATCAGGTCGTTCTTGAGGTCGGCCCGCGAGGTGACCTCGAGGATCTCGAACAGCGTCAGCAACGCCGCGTGATGGCAGTACGGATGGGTCTGGCGGCAGAAATAGGCGAGCTTCTCGAACAGGTCCTCGAGCCGCAACATCGTGCGCACCCGCTCGTTGAAGGGGTACTCGTAGAGGATCGTCGCGCCGTCGCTCGCGCTCATCCGGGGCACGATATCACAGGCGGGCGCGACGACATCATGGGATGCCGCGATACGCGGCATCCAGGCGCCTTACCCTCGCGTCCAGCGCGCCGGTGCTGTCCGCATTCACGAGGATGTCGTCGGCGGCGTCGAGCCGTTCGCCCCGACTCGCCTGCTGCGCGATGATGGCCTCCACCTGCTGGCGCGGCAGGCCGCTGCGTGCGATCACGCGCGCAAGCTGCAGCGCCGGAGGGCAGTCGACGACCAGCACGCGGTCGATCGTCACGACCGGCGGTCGGCCGGCGCGTCGTCCTTCGACGAGCAGAGGGATGTCGAGCACGATGTAGCGCGCGGCCTCCGGATTCGCCTCCTCCTGCGCGATTTCATCGCGCATCGCGGCCCGGATCAGCGGATGCAGCACCCCTTCGAGGCGCGTCCTGACGGCGGCGTCGCCAAATGCCCGTTGCCGCATCCAGGCACGGTCGAGTGCCCCGTCCGCGCCGATCGCCGCATCGCCGAACGCGGCACGAAGCGCCGGAATCGCCGCGCCGGCCGGCGCGGCCAGCGCGCGCGCGATGCGGTCCGCATCGACGACGCGGACACCGCAGCCGGCGAACGCCGCGGCGACCGTCGACTTCCCGCTGCCGATGCCGCCGGTGAGGCCGATGCGCAGGATTCGCCTCGCGCCGTCCACGCGCTCAACCGATCCCGACGAGCTTCGCCAGCGACGGACCGGACAGCAGCACGAGGTAGCCCGCCGCCGCGAGATAGGGTCCGAACGGCATCGGGACTTCGCGGCCGCGGCGCGCGAGCGCGATCAGCGCGAGCCCCGCCGCCGCGCCGACGACCGAACTCAGCAGGACGATCGGCAGCAGCATCTTCACGCCGAGCCATGCGCCGAGGGCCGCGAGCAGCTTGAAGTCGCCGTAGCCCATGCCTTCCTTGCCGGTCGCCAGTCGGAACGCCCAGTAGATCGCCCACAGCGCGAGATAGCCGACGATCGCGCCGATCACCGCCTCGCGCAGCGGTACGAACGTCGAGTCCAGGTTGGCGGCGAGGCCGAGCCAGAGCAGCGGCAGGGTCAGGTCGTCGGGCAGCAGCGTCGTGTCGGCGTCGATGAACGCCAGCGCGACCAGCGTCCAGGTCAGTACCAGCGCCAGGCCGCCCGCGGCCGTCGCGCCGAAATGCGCGATCGCCGCGGCGGACAGCGCGGCCGTCAAGGCCTCGACGAGCGGGTAGCGCGGCGAGATCCGCGCGCCGCAGAAGGCGCAGCGCCCGCGCAACAGCAGGTAGGACAGGATCGGGATGTTGTCGCGGGCCCGGAGCGCGTGGCCGCACGACGGGCAGGCGCTGCGCGGGACCATCAGGTTGTATTTGGGCGACGCGGCCGGCGCCTCGCCCGCGAGCTCGGCGCACTGGGTTCGCCAGTCGGC
>Ga0335069_10009305_pt1 | contig 13992 bp, 18 predicted proteins | sample Lox_Sample_11_FD_206714 | JGI IMG/M metagenome (GOLD analysis project Ga0335069, IMG submission 206714) | Soil microbial communities from Loxahatchee National Wildlife Refuge, Florida, United States - Lox_Sample_1.1 | ecosystem: Environmental > Terrestrial > Soil > Wetlands | place: USA... | reverse complement strand
GACACCGCCCAGACGCTTCAATGCACCTCCGCCGGGTGGACGCGATTGGCCCTCGTATCTCCGGGGGCATCGGCGGTGATCGACTTCGGCAGCGTCACCAACGATTGCCAGGATTCCCCCGAGCTCGCCCTCACCAACGCCGCCACCGGAGATCTCTGTGTCGTTGGCCCGCCCTCCTTGCCGGCGGCACACAGCAGCTTCAGCTGCTACGTGAGCAGCTCCGGCAACGTGAAGGTGCGCCACTGCGCGTACGGCACCGTGGACCCGGCCTCGGCCACGTACACCTTCAGGGCGGTGCGCCAGTGACCGCCCCCAACACCTTCGGCGTTACGCCTCTGTACCTGCAGCAGCGCGTCTTTCCCAACGCGAAGCCGTTCAGCTCGACGAGCGCGCCCACCGACACGACGGTCACCAGCATCATCAACGAGCAGGCCGCGGAACTCGAAGGCAAGCTCGCGCTGAAAGCGATCGACTCGACCACCATCGCCAACGACGGCAGCACCTCGGCCTCGCTCTGGTGCCGCCTCACACTGCGGCTGATGGTGGCAATCGAAGTCGTGCAGTACATGACGGGCACCGACCCGAAGGTCGCCCAGGCGCTGCAGTCGAAGCTCAACGTGCGGTGGAAGGCGTTGAACGAGGGCGGCGCGTCGGCGCTCGGCAACGGGGCAAGCTCGAGCAGCGTCGCCGACCCACTCGGCCCCGACACGCACATCGATGAGCTCACCCTCGACACCGGCGACGACTCGCTCGCCAGCGACTCGGCGCCGCTGTTCAGGCAGAGCGACAAGCTGTGAGCGTCGCCTTTTTTCAGATTTCCTACCGGCTCAATGGGAGGCCGGTCGACGACCCGTTCGAGAAAATCAAGGTGGCAGCCGAGCGCGCCGGCGCCGAGCTGCTGCGCTTCGAGCGGCATATCTGGCCGCGCGTCATTCCGATTCTCGAAAGCCACATCGCTCAGCAGTACGACGAGGAAGGCGGCGGGCCTCACCGCGGCGCGTGGGCGGCGCTCTCGGCGACGTACCTCGCGTGGAAGGAACGCCACGGCTACAGCACTCGAATCGGCGTGCGCACCGGCGCGCTGCGCGCCGCGCTGACGCAGTCCGCCAGCCCGTTCGCTCGCCGGGAGTACGACAGCGAGCGGCTCGACTTCGGCACCCAGGGCATCAGCTACGCGAGCTTCATACAGGAGGGCACGCGCTACATGCCCGACCGGCCGCCGCTCGACTTCGGCGACGACACCGAGCAAGACTTGCGAGCAGCCCTCGTAGCTGGCATTCGAGAGGCGATGGAGCCGCTCGACAACCTGTGAAAACCTGGGTCGCCACCGTCGCAGGGGTTCCAACCGCCGGGCTCACCCCGACGTTCCTCCAGTACGTCGACCGAACCGGCTCGGCGGTCACGCCGCCGAGCATCATCGACTTGGGCGGTGGGCTGTACGGCTTCAAGCCCAGCGCCGTCGACACCATCGCGGGTGTTGCGTGGCTCGTCGACAACGGGGTGAGCGTCGACGACTCGACGCGCTTCTACGAGGGGCTCGTTTACCAGTACATCTACCCGTTCGCGGCCATCACCCTGCGCGACCCCGCCACCGGCAACGTGTATTCGGGCGTCGGAGTGCCCACCGTCACCTCGTACGTCGACAGCGCTGGGAATGCGCGCACCCCGCCCGCGCTCAAGCAGGCGTCGGCGTACTTCTACGTGCTGAACCCCACGCGCAGCGACGTGCTGGCAGGCTCGAGCTATCTCGTGACGTCGCCGGTCGACGCGACGCCGCCGTACTGGGCGGGCGGCCTTGGCGACACGCTTCGAAGCCCGACGAACACCACCGGGGTGAAGCCGGAGCGCCGCGCGGTCGAATACCTGCGCGACTGGCTGTTGCTGCAGCTGCCGGCCAAGGTGGCTGAGCTCAACGCCGACCGCGCGGCCTTCATTCGAACCACCACGGGCGGACCGTTCGTCATCCCCGCGGGGTACTTTCCGAAGGTCGCCTTCAACGCGGTCAACATCGACGAGAACCCCACCGACTTCACCACCTACGCGCCGGCTGCTGGGACGCTCACTTCTGCGCAACTCGAGGCAGCGTTCAACAACCCCTACGTGAGCGGGCAGACTACGACGGTCGGCGGGCACGCGCCATACGGCGACGGCAACCCCAACCACTACTGGCTCGACGACCGCAGCCACCTCGGCTTCAACGCGTCGAGCGTGGTGCTCACCGACCAGAACGGGACCGTCGACCCGACGCACTACACGGCGAACACCGCCAGCGGGTATTTCGACTTCACGGGCCATGCGGCGCCGACCGGCGCTGTGACCGCGGCATACACGTACCCCGGGACCACCATTGCCACGGTTGACGACGACGGACGGGTCGTCATCACCGACCCGAACCCGCCGAGCGAGTCAACAGACCGCGTCTCAATCGTCACCATCGCGCCCGACACGACCGGCGGACACACGGCGCTCGGCTGGGATGAGGGCGGCGAGAAAGAGCGCCGCAGCCCGCTCTATGCGCCCACCCGCAGCGCGGTGATGGATGGTTGGCCGCAGACGCCTGTCGCGCAGATTGGGCAGGGATTTGTCGCGGTCATCTCGAAGCGCGATGGCAAACCTTGGGGCGAAGTCCTCCGCCGCCACGAGTACCTTGTGCAGCTTGAGGTCGCCCTGTTTCACTTCGTCGACGCGGCAGAGGCGGGCCTGGGGCGCGAGCACATGCACGCGGTTCTGCAGGCGGTGCGCGAGGTCCTGTTCACCGAGCGCGGGCGCCGGCTCGGGCGCGATGCGGAGGGCGACATCGCCCTGACGCTCGACGTGGGCGGCGGCGTTGCTGAGCGGCCGTTCAAATGGCTCGACGCAGGCGCGCCAAACACCCTTTTCGATGTAGCGTTCCTCAACCTGTCGGTGCGCGTCTTTGAGCGCCCCGCGCTGTCGTAAAGGAGCAACACCGTGTCGAACTTCGCACCTGTACCCGGATGGGACTCGCGAGTCTGGCTGACCACCGAGGGCACCTACCCGTCGAACTTCGGCACGCCCGCCACCCCGGTGGCCGCTTCGGCGCGCGAGATGATCAGCTTCAACCTGGGCGCGTCCGAGGTCGGCGCGGTGCGCGACCAGAAAGACCACAACCCCGGGCGAGGCATGCGCAAGCTGTTTGTCGAAGGGCGCGTGGGGCCGATGCCGTTCAACGGGCAGACGTCGGTGAAGTCTCGGGCGGCGGCCGACACCGTGCCCCAGGAGAACGTCATCTACCAGTCGGCCGGGCTGATCGAGACGGTCAACAGCGGCACCAGCGTCGTCTATTCGGTGGGCAGCGATCCGATTGGCAGCGGCGCCTTTCAGTCGATGAGCGCGTACCGGGTGCTCGGCTCGGCCGGCGCCGCGGCGATGGAGGCCGAGTGGATGCGCGGCATGGTGACGAAGGCGATGAAGTTCAGCGCCGCCGACAAGGAGCTGCTGCTCGACTTCTCTGGCGCCGGCATCGGCAAGGCAAACACCGGCGTCATCTCGTCGGTCACCACCGACAACTCGCAGACGAGCATCAATACCATCAGCACCGAAGAGGCGTACCGGCTCAACAACGCGCTGAACAGCGGCTTCGGTCACCTCTACATGCAAATCGAGTCGGAGGTCATCGACATCACCAACGTCGCCGTGGCGACACACACCATCACCTGCACCCGCGCGGCGCTGGGCAGCTCGGCCGCCTCGCATACCGCCAAGCCGCTCTACCCGTACCAGCCGGCGCTCAGCGGCTACGCGGGCTCTCCCATTCCCGAGCCGGTCTCGTCGGTGACCATCGACAGCGTCGCGCTCCGGGCGATGTCCTGGGAGTTCAACCTCAAGGCGACGGGGCTCGACCTGCTGCCGGGCGAAACGAACAGCAAGCACCTCCAGGGCATCAAGGTGGTGCGCTACGACGCAGAGGTGAGCGCGAAGCTCGTCTGTCACGGCGACGACGTCTCGCTGCTCGGCAAGGCGACCAACCGCAACACCGTGGCGTGGAGCCTCGTGCAGGGCGGCACCGCTGGCGGCATCGTCACCATCGCCGGCAGCTACGCCGAGGTGATGCCCATCACAGTCCCCGACACCGCTGGCGACGTGAGCATCATCGACCTGAAACTGCGGCTCAGAGACAACACGGCCAACGACATGTTTACGATCACGTACACCTGATCCGAGATGCCCGCCAAGCTCGTCATCTATGGCCTGTTCGATCCGCGCAACGGCGAGCTTCGCTACGTCGGGCGCTCGACGATGGGGCTGAGCCGGCGCGTCTCGTGTCACCTGACGCCGGCATCTCTGCGACAGCGCGAGCACCGGGCGCACTGGCTCAGGTCGCTCGTCGAGAAAGGGCTGCGGCCCGAGGCGATCGTGCTTGAGGAGGTGGATTCCACGGAGGCGCTGAGCGAAGCCGAAGTGCACTGGATCGCTTCGATGCGTGCGATCGGCTGCCGATTGACGAATGTGAAGCCCGGCGGATCGGCCGAGGGTCACCCATCTCGTCACAAGGGCGAGCCCCGGCCTCTGTCGGTGCGCCAGGCGCAGTCGGCCGCCCAGCGTCGGAACTGGGCCGACCCTGCCTTCGCCGCGAAGATGTCCAGGTTGAAGGGCGGCAGGCCGTTTGTCGATCAGCACGGCAACCGCTTCGACACGATTCAGGGCGCGGCCCGTCACCTCGGGCTTAGCGCGCCGCACATTCATGCGGTGCTCCACGGCCACCGCAAGACGTGCGGCGGTAGAATTTTCACGTACACCTGATATCTGTCGGGCATGGCCAATCTGAGCAGCGCCGTACGGTGGGAGCGGTGGGTCCCGAACGTCGGCAACAACCGGAAGCTGAAGCCGTACGAGCAGCTGAGCTTTCTGATCGCCGTGGGGCTTTCGACGAACGAGACGCTTCACCTGTTGAGCGACGTCGACTTGACGCCTTCGAAACCTCCAGACGAGGAAACGTCAGAGGAAAAGAAGGCACGAATCGACGCGCGCAACGCAAAGGTGTTCGACCAGCTGGCGGTGAGCATCGGTCGGTACGTGAAGCTTCAGGGCACGCACACCATCGACGGCAAGACGGTCACCACGTATCGCGAGTACCTCGATGCCGTGCCCTTCGAGGTCTCGTTCGATGTCGTCCGCGTGCTCCGGTACTGGAACACGATGCAGGGGGCCGACGAGCTTTTCTTCGCGCGGTCGTCTGGCGAATCGCCTACTACCGACGACCCGGCCGCGACGTAGGCCCTACCTGGGATGGCGACCAGCGCCGCGGGTGGTTCGGTTACAACCCGTCGTCCCAGCCCGGAGTCTCGCCGCAGCCGCGCCACCACCACCGCGTTCACCTTGAGCGCGCCTTCGAGGTGGCAAAGCCGGCGATCGACATCTGGCTCGAGACGCGACGCCACCCCGACCAGCCGCCTTTCTCGGGCGGAGTGATGGACTGGCCGCAGTGGCTCAGGCAGGCTCTGGAGGTGATGGACACCGAGCAGGCCGTCGTCGAAGCCGTCGTTGCCCAGGAGGAGCGCGCGCGTGGGTAACATCACAACGCACATCGAGCTGACCGGCGAGGCCGGCGGCGCGAAGGAAGCGCTCGGCGAGGTCGGCAACGCCGCCCATGAGGCCGGCGGTGCGATGTCCGAATTCAAGGAGAAGCTGAACGAGGGCGCGGAGGAAATCGGAAAGTCGGTCACCGCGTACGCGCTGCTCTCGCGCGGCATCGAGTCGGCGATCGAGTTCATCAAGGAGTTCACCGCCGAGTCCATCAAGCTTGCCGAGGCGCAAGAGACCGCCGACCGCAACCTGTCGCTGTTTGCCGGAAACATGACGTCGGCCCTGAAGGGGCAGGCCGAGGAATTCGAGAAGCTCTACGGCGTCGCGGCCGAGACGACGGAGAAGATTCAGACGCTCGCGCTCGCCCACGGCGCCGACAAAGACCAGGTGATGGAGCTCACCGAGGCCACCACCAAGTGGGCGGCCATCACCGGAACCGACGCCGCTTCGGCAGCGCAGCAGCTGGTGGTCGCGGTCGAGGCCGGGCGACACTCCTCGCGGCAGCTGGGCATCCAGTGGGTCGAGACGGGCGACAAGGCGCAGGACCTGAAGAACGCGATCGAGGCGCTCAACGCCAAACTCGCCGGCGCCGACCCCACCGCCGAGGCGACGCTCGAAGGCCGGGCCAACCGAACGAAGATCGCCTTCGAGAATCTGGAAAAGGGTTTCGGCGCGTGGATCGCCCGCATCGAGACCAAGACCGGAGTGCTCGACAAGCTCGCGAGCGCGCTCGACACCATCAAGGAGAAGGCTGGCGCCGAGGGCGTCGGGGCCATCGTCGGCGGGCTGGCGTATGGCCCTTTCGGCGCGATGGCCGGTCAGCACATCGGGGCGGCCGGCGCCGAGGGCGCGGTCGCCGACAACCCAGACACGCGCAACTACAACGCGCTCCCGGCTGGAACGCAGCCCGACGAGAAGGTGCTCGAGTCGCTCAAGAAGGCGGGCGAGGCCCAGGCGGCGCAGAACCAGAAGAACATCGAGCAGCGGCTCAAGCAGGACGCGGAGTGGTGGGACAAGCGCGGCGTCACCCACCAAGCGGAAGACGCGAAGGAGAACGAGGAAGACGAGAAGCACAGCCAGGAAATTCAGGACGCCGAGCAGGCCGCGTACGACAAGCAGTTGAATGACGAGCAGGCGGCCTACGACGCGCAACTCGCGGCGCTGAAGGCCGAGCACCAGAAGGAAGAGGAGGAGGTGCAGCGCACGCAGGACAAGCAGTACGAAATCACGCTGCACGCGTGGCAGAAGTACCAGAAGCAGCGACAGCACGAGCAGGACCTCGCGAACAAGAAGCTCGAAGAAGCCGAGATGAAGGCGGCCGAGGAGATCGGCGCGGTCATCACCAACACCATCACCACCACGCTTCAGAACGCCATGAACGGGCAGCAGCAGTCGTGGCAGGACGTCGCCGGCTCCGCCGCCAGCTCGATTCTCACCATCGTCGGCGGAATCGTCGGCGCATACTTTGGGGCGCCGCAGCTGGGCGGAGCGCTCGGCTCTCTCGCCGGCACCGTCGCGAACTATGGCATCCACCAAATCAAGCACGAGGGCGGCATGGTCGAGCGGTACCACATGGGCGGCTACCCGGGCACCCTCGGCCCGAACGAGCAGATGGTCATCGCCGAGGCCGGAGAGGGAATCGTCGACCGCCGCTCGCTCGCGCGCATGGGCGGACCTGGCGCGCTCGAGCAGGCCAAGCGCGGCGGCGTGGGCGGTGGCGGGCCGGTGGTGATTCAGGCGATGGACGCGCAGAACGTTCGCGACGGCTTTGAGGGGCGCCTCGGCCGCGGGATGATCAACGCGCTCCGCTCGGGCCGCGGCTCGCTGCGTCCGCTGTTCAGGGGGTTGAACGCGTGAGCTACGGCTACTCGGTGAGCAACCTCGTGCTGCCGCTCTCGTCGAGCAACATTACCTTCTTGTTGAGCGGTACGCCGATACCGCCGATCGACTACTCGGGCTCGACCTCGTTCCTTCAGGACAACCGGATGGACAAGGTCGTGAACTTCGGCCCGCAGGACCTCTCGTCCGACACGCTCGACATCGACATCGACTTCGGCGCGGCGGTGGCGCTGGGCGGCTTCGCCATCCTCAATCAGAACTTCTCTACGGTCGGCTGCAACTGCACCGTCATCGCCTCGGCCGCGAGCGACTACTCGTCACCGGTGACGGCGAAGGCGGCCACGCCGCTCTACGGCACCGCACCGCGCTCGAAAGACCACGCGCTGCAGTTCCCCACCGTCACCAAGCGCTACTGGCGGCTGCGCTTCGACAACGGCGACGCCGTCACGCCGTACATCGGCGAGGTGTGGGCTTTCGGCGCGTCGGTGACGCTGCCGCGTGGGAGCATCTATGGCTCGGGCGAGACCGAGGAATTTTTCGGGCCGGAGGTCGACTTCTCCAACGGCAACAAGACCGCCTTCCTGCTCGGCGGCCCGCTGCGAACGAAGAACTACCAGTTCGCCGACCTGTCGCTGTCTGATCGCGACGCGTTCCTCTCACTCTGGCGCTCGACGAAGGGCTTCACGTCGCCGTTTCTCTGGCTCGAAGACATCGAGTCGACCAACGTCGCCGCGACGGCGGCCGCGCAAGAGTGCATCTTCGGCCGCTTAGAGCTGCCGCAGTTTGCCTGGGCGCAGGACGACTTCGGCATCTACCAACCGGGCTCGCCGTTCAACATTCGCAGCCTCGGCCGCGAGGTCGGTGCTTGAGCGATACGTTCCAGTCATTGCTGGCGCAGGACTCGCGCGGCTTCTGGTGGGGCCTCGAGGTCTCGTTCGACCAGGATTTCTCGTCCGTCAGCTACCGCTGGGCGACGCACTCGGGCGTGGTGGGCGGCAACTTCTTCGAGGGCCGCATCGCCTCGCCCATGCGCGACATCACCAGAGGGTTCGGCACCGACCACCTGCCTGCCGCAGCCAACCTCGACGTCGAGCTCGACAACAGCGACTTCGCGATCGACTTCCTCTGCGACCCGACGCAGTTCGAGACCGCCACCGTTCGGCTGCGCTTCCGGCTGCTGATGGGTGTCTTCAAGTTCGACCCGGCGAACCCTGGCGCGTCGGTGACGGTGCTCACGCAGCAGATCGGCTACTTCGTCTGCCTCGACTTCCCTCAGCAGTACAACGACCGCATCGTGCTCGCGCTGGCCGACGACCAGCTGGGCCAGCTGAACGACCTGCTTACCCCGCCGACCACGAACGACTGGCTCACCGCGGGCAACGCGGCGACGAACCCGCTCGTCAGTGCCACGGTCACCACGCCCAACGTCGACTTCAACCAGCCCTGGCCGCTCATGTTCGGAGCCGGCAAGGTAAACGGGATTCCGCTCACGCAGAAGTACACCGGAGCGGGCGGGAGCTTCACGTGGCCGGACGGCAACACCACCGGCAGCGTCGCGGGCGGCGGCTGGCGAATGATCATGGTCTGCGCCACCGCCGAGCTGTCGAACGTGAACTCGGCCGACGTCGTCGCGCTCGAAGGCGTGTTCAGGCCGGCCCTCGCGTTTCAAACGCAGTGGGCGCAGAAGACGGTTTCGATTCCGCCGTCGCACACCTTCTCGGACGGGCACACCGAACAGATTTGGGCCGCGCAGAAGTCCGAGTCGTTCAGCGTCGGCGGCTACAACTGGAAGTTGCTGTGGATCGCCTTCAACGGCGTGGGCTACTCCGACTGGTTCCAGGCCACCTTCCCCTCGTCGGCTCCACCGGGAGCCCCCGGGCCGAGCACGCCGTCTGCGGATCCAAACGACGCGTGGGGCAGCGACGGGCAGTTCCTCGCGTTCGACCACTTCAACGTCTACTCGTACGGCGCGCTCTCCGCAGTGAACGGCGTGGGGAACACGAACCAGAACCCGGTCGACGTGATTCAGGACCTCGTCCAGTACTACAGCTACATGCGCGGCTTCTCGGGCGGACCCATCGACACCGCTCGCTTCAACCGCGCTCGAGCCGCGCGCCACGGCTACTACGTGAAGGGCACCGTGGCGGTGCAATTCGCTTCGCAGATTTCGACCGAGGCGGTGACCACTTCGAAGGACCCGGTCATCGGCGGATCCATCGCCTACCAGGGTGGCGTGCTCCGACAGGCGCTCACCGGGCTCTGTGGCTCGGCCGACGTCGACCTGTTTCTGACGTACGCCGGGCAGGCGGCCTGCGTCGCACAGGTCGCCGACTTCCAGGCCGCGACGACGGTGTACCCGAGCGTCGACGAGACGCACGTCATCGCCGACACCGCGTTCCGCCGAGTGCCGTCGCTCGACGAGCGGTGGTCTCCGTTCAACGCGGTGTTCATCAGCACGCCGAACAACGGCGCCGAGTTGGGCCCGTTCATCAACACCACTGCCAAGACCGCATGGGGCGGGCGCACCATCGTGAAGCACCTCGATGGCAGCTGGTGGCCGTACCTCACCGAGGCGATTCTCAGCCAGCCGGGGCTCAGCTATGCGGAGCAGGAGTCGATCGTCTGGGCGGCGCGCAGCCTCGAAGCGAAGGCGCGGCCGGTGGAGGTGTTCGACACCGACTTCGGTTTCTTCGGACTCAACCTCGACCTGGGCGACGATTTCCTCTACACGCGCACGCGCGGCGGTCTCTCGGACATCTACACGAACGCGCTGTTCCGGGTCGAGCAGACCATCATTCACGCCGAGACCGGAATCGTCACGGTGACCGCGGTCTTTATGGACGACCTGCAGACGGTGCAGGCGTACCTCCTCGACGACGAGACGTTGCTCACCAAGTCGACGGGCAGCGGCGGCCGCACGGCGACGGTTGCGGACTCGAGCACGACCGTCACCTTCAGCAGCGGCAGCCTGATCACCGATGGCGTCGCAGCCGGCGACCACCTCATCTTGAAGGACTCGACCGAGACGGCGCGCGGCTACAAGCGCAACCGGGCGCTGAAGATTGCGAGCGTGACCGACGCGACTCACCTCGTCATCACCGACCCGTCGCTCGACTTCGGCGGCGGAGGCGCGGTCTCGGCCTGGGAGATTCGTCGCAGCTACCTCACCTACCCGACCAGCGGCACCGACCCCACGCACTACCCCAACAGCGGGAAGATGTATGGCAAGGTCGCGAACGAATCGGATCAGTACGGCGACGCGAGCGCCGCCAACGAGTTGCTCGACGGGTGATGCGTGTCGACCCTCCCTCCCAACATGCCGTCGTGGCTCGCGCGCGTGCGGAAAGACCCGCTCGGCTACGTCAGCGCGAACATTCTCCAGCAGCTGCAGTACTTCGTCGAGGCGCAGTGGTTCCAGTCGGCGCACATCATCGACTCGGGCTTCGGCACGCACTACGGCGAGCACAACGAGCCGAACGTGCCGCGCGACGTCGGTGATGTGGCGTTCTCCGGCTCCACCCCTACGATGGAGGCTGCGAAGTACGCGACGGTCGGCAGCCACCCCGGCACCGGCGAGCTGTGCTGCTCGTTCTCGGGCTTCACCTTTCCGACGCTCTGGGACTACCCCGACATCTCGGTGCAGGCCACCTCGATGTCCGAGACTGGGGTGAACAAGCCGTGCATCATCACCGCGAACATCGTCAGCGGCACGGACATCCGGTTCTACGCGAACGTGCTCGGCTCCGCGCTTGGCAGCGGCAACAGCTGGAGCGTCGAGGACTCGCCGTTCGCCTTCGCAATTCACGGCACCCCCAGGTCGCCGGGCGCGAACCTGCTCGGGCCTGGCCTGTGGTCGCGCGGCGAGGGTCTGCGCATGAATGAGTGGAACACCCAGATGCAGGCCGCCTCGGCGCCGGGCACGACCAGTCTTCCGGCAAGCACACCGCGCACGTACACCCCAAGGCGTGGGTGCATCTTGGGTGGAACGGGTCGACGGTCTATTCGAAGCTCGAGAACAGCACGACGAACCCGGCCACCACGGTGACGCGCGTCGCGCAAGGTCACGTGCAGGTGCACTTCACCACCGCGTGGACCCTGCCGCTCCAGCCGTTCTTCAGCATCGACTACCCGCGGCACAACGGCTCCACCTCGTTCACCAAGCGCTACGTCATTGTCGCCCCGTACTCGCTGCAGACGACCTCGGTGGTGGAGCTCTACATCTACAGCTACAACGGCTCGAACTGGATTCGTGACGACACCGACTTCTGGCTGACGGTGTACGCGTCGTGAGCTACTCGAAGCTTCAAAAGGTCATCACCGACTTCGGCCTGGGGTTCCAGACGGTCAACCAACTGGCGCTCAACATTCAGGCGACCGCGACCGAGTTGCTCGTCGCGCACGGGCAGAGGGTTCCCTCGCTCTCGCAGATTCTCTCGAATGCGTTCAGCTTCCAGAACCTCGGGCTGCACAACGGCGGCGGCGTGCCGCGGTGCACGATGGTCGCGGGCGTCTACCCGAAGCCGCAGGGCACGGTGGCGTCGATTGTCTGGCAGTCGAACCCGATCATCACCGGCATCACGCGCATTTCGACCGGCATCTACTTCGTCGGGGTGGCCGGGCTTCCGTCGTTCCTCGCGCACGCGGTGGCGGCCGGGGCGAGCACCTCAGACGTGAACCTACCGCCGGAGTGTCAGTGCAACACGGACCCGGCCGCCGGCGCGATCGGCGTCTCGGTCTCGACGTACGCGCTCGTCGCCGGAGCCTTCACGCTCACCGACATGGGCTTCTCGCTGACGATTCAGGGTCAGGCGCCGCCCTAAGGTGTGCCGGCGTCGGCGGTGCCCGCGTCGTACCAGCTGCAGTTCTTCACGGTGTAGACGACGTCGCACGGCGGCGCCGGCGCGATGTCTGGGCCGCAGGCGGCGAGGGTAAGAGCAGCAAGAAGTGCAAGGGTCGCGAAGCGCAGCATGTAGACCTCCCCGTGTTGTTGCTTTGACGCGGCAGCCGGGCTTTTATTCACCGGATGGCTGAACGACCCCTGCCGAGTCCGCAGCACCCTCGCATCGTTCGGGACACGCCGTCCTCTCCCGAGTTGCCCGCCGTCAATGGGTACGTGAAGAAGACGACCAACAACCAGACGCGGCTGATTCTAGCCGTGCTTGGCCTGCTCACCACCGGAGGCGGCGCCATCACCGCGTGGTTCAGCACGCGCGCCGAGACCGCGGCGACGTCCACCGGGCAGAACTTCGAGGCCAAGCACGCGGCGCTCGAGCAGAAGGTCGACGACATCAAGGCAGCCGACCGCGAGGCGCACGACCGCATCGAGCGGCGGGTGAACGACATCGCCGACCGCCAGGACAAGCGCTTCGACGAGGTGCTGCAGGCGGTCAAGCGGCGGTGAGCGACTTCGCGCCAGCGATTGCGGTGGTGCTCGCGCACGAAGGCCGATGGGTCGATGACCCAGACGACCCTGGCGGCGAGACGAACTTCGGCATCAGCACGCTGATCATCCGGCGCGAGGGGCTGACCTCGAAAGACCTGGGCGTCGACCCGAACACCATCGGTCAGCCCGGCTGGCTCAAGGCGATGACGATGGAGACCGCGACCGCGCTCTACAAGCGCCTCTTCTGGGACCGCTACGGGTACGCGGCGATCAACGACCAGACCGTCGCCACCAAGATTTTCGACGCCGCGGTGAACATGGGACCGGCGCGCGCGCACCAGTACGCGCAGTTCGTCGCGCAGTGCCCAATCGACGGCATTCTCGGGCCGGTGAGCATCGCGGCGATCAACGCGTGCAACCCCGGCAACTTCATCGCCGGGTACACGGCGCAGCTCGTCGGGCGGTATAGCGACCTCGTCGCGCACAACCCCTCGCTGCAGAAATTCCTCGCCAACTGGATGCGGCGGGCCGCGTGGGGGACCTGATGAGCCTTCACCAAGAGCAGGTTTTCGTGCAGTACGACAAGGGCCTCAAGGGCGAGGTGCGCTGCATCGTGAAGGGCTTCGGCACCGAGGGCAGCGGCACGGAGGCGACCAAGGGCGAGGCGCTCTCGTCGGCGCTGACCCGGCTGGCCGACGAGATTCGCGAGCGCGCGCGCCACGCGGTGTGATATCGACGAGGCTCGGAGGCTGAACCATGTTCGTTCTGACCGTGAAGGGCTTTGCAACCGAGGCCGAGGCGCGCGGAGCTGGCGAGGCGATTCTCAAGGGCGTCGCGACCGGGCTGCTGCTCAACATCGCCCAGGTCGACGACCCGCCGGCCGATCCGCCCGTCGTCGAGGACATCAGCGCGCCGCCCGCGGCTCAGCCGCCGCCCGACGCCACCCCGACCGCGCCGGCCGCGCCGCTCAGCATCGCCGAGCGCATCAAGGCGAAGGCTGCTGCCGCTCTCGTCGAGAAGCCGGGCCTCACCCCGGTCGCCGACCTGCAGCCGAAGCCGTGACTGGCCTCCGACCCTGCCGGTGCGCCGCCAGGGGTTTCCGATGACCGACGTTCTGCTGACCGAGGCCCTCAGGGTCTTCGGCCCGAAGGGAGTACGAACATGGCCGCACCCACCCCCGCAGCACCCTCCACCGACGTCGCAGCCGCCGCCGTCGCAAACGTCCC
>Ga0335069_10009304_pt1 | contig 13992 bp, 10 predicted proteins | sample Lox_Sample_11_FD_206714 | JGI IMG/M metagenome (GOLD analysis project Ga0335069, IMG submission 206714) | Soil microbial communities from Loxahatchee National Wildlife Refuge, Florida, United States - Lox_Sample_1.1 | ecosystem: Environmental > Terrestrial > Soil > Wetlands | place: USA... | reverse complement strand
GTAGCCGTCGCACGCGGCGCGGATTTCACCGAGTAGCGGCAGCATGGTGGCGGGCCCGCGGATGCAGTTCAGCCCGACCACATCGGCCCCGGCGTCTTGCAGGCGACGGCATGCCTCGCCGATCGGGACGCCGCCGCGGACGACGGGCTGGCGATGAATAGTGAGTGTGATCACCGCATCGAGGTCGTGCGCCTTGATTGCTTCCAGCGCGAGCAATGCCTCGCCGGGATAGTCGATGGTCTCGGCGATCACGAAGTCGACGCCAGCCTCGGCGGCCCACCCGACCTGCTCGGCGAACATGCCGCGGACGGCCTCATGCGTCGTCGGATCGTCCGGGTCGTAGACGTTGGTGTTGCAGATATTGCCGGCCACCAGGGAGTCGTGCTCGGCGCCGACCTCCTTGGCGATGCGCAGCGCCTGCCGGTTCAGCGGCTCGAGGTCGCCCTCGCGGCCGATCACGGCCAGCTTCTCGCGGTGGGCGTAGTAGGTGAATGCCTCAACCACGTCCGATCCGGCATGCACGTATTCTCGGTGCAGCCCGGCTACCATATCGGGCTCCTCGAGCACCACCTCTGGTACGAACGCCCCGGCCTGCAGGTAGCCGCGGCGCTCGAACTCGAACAAATACCCCTCGGCGCAGATCACCGGTCCGGCGGCGAGCCGATCGAGAAGCTTACCCATCACGACACCTCCAGGGTCCTATAGTCGGAACGACTGTACCGGGAAAATTTAGACGTAGGGATGCCTCGATGAAATCTTCCGCGCAGGTGGTCGTCATCGGCGGTGGTGTGGTCGGCGCCTCGGTCCTGTACCACCTCACCGAGCTGGGCTGGACGGACGTCGTACTCGTCGAGCGCAAGGAGCTCACCGCCGGCTCGACCTGGCACGCTGCGGGCGGCATGCACACGCTCAACGGTGACCCTAATGTCGCGAAGCTGCAGCAGTACACCGTCGGGCTGTATCGCGAGATCGAGCAGCGCTCAGGCCAGAACTGCTCCATCCACATGCCTGGCGGGCTGATGCTGGCCGGCGACCGGGAGCGGATGGACTGGCTGCGGATGGCCCAGGCCCGCGGCCGCTACCTCGGCATGGATATGGAGATCATCTCGGCGGCCGAGGCAAAGCGGATGTTCCCGCTTCTGGAGGAGCAGTACTTCATCGGTGCGCTCTTCGACCGGGCCGAGGGTCACGTCGACCCGACCGGGGTCACCCGGGCCTATGCCGGCTGCGCGCGGCAGGCCGGCGCCGAGATCTGCCAGCGCACCTGGGTGAGCGACCTCCGCCAGCGCCCCGACGGCACCTGGGACGTCATCACCGACGCCGGCGAGATTCACGCCGAGCACATCGTCAACGCCGGCGGGCTGTGGGCACGTGAGGTCGGCCGGATGATCGGCCTGGAACTGCCCGTGCTCGCGATGGAGCACATGTACATGATCACCCAAGACATGGATGAGGTGGCCGAGTACAACGCGGCCACCGGACACGAGCTGCCGATGGGCCTGGACTTCGACGGCGAGATCTACATCCGCCAGGAGGGCGGCGGGATGCTGCTCGGCACGTACGAGCGGGCGTGCGTGCCCTGGTCGCCGCGCGAGACGCCATGGACCTTCGACCAGCAGTTGCTGGCCCCCGATCTCGACCGGATCGCCCCGTCGCTGGAGATCGCGTTCAAGCACTATCCGGCGCTGGCTGGCGTGGGGATCAGGAAGGTGATCAATGGGCCGTTCACCTTCGCGCCGGACGGCAATCCGCTGGTCGGCCCGGTGCCCGGCGTGCGCAACTGCTGGGTGGCCTGCGCGGTGATGGCCGGTCTGTCGCAGGGCGGCGGTGTCGGCCTGGCCCTCGCGCGCTGGATGGTCGACGGCGATCCGGGTGAAGACATCTGGGCGATGGACGTGGCCCGATTCGGCAACTGGGCGAGCCTCGCCTACACCAATGCCAAGGTGCGGGAGAGCTACAGCCGCCGGTTCCGTATCACCTTCCCCAACGAGGAGCTCCCGGCCGGCCGGCCACTGCATACCACGCCTGTCTATGACCGGCTCACCGCCCACAACGCGGTATGGGGAGCGAGCTTCGGGCTCGAGCATCCCCTGTGGTTCCAGCGGCCGGGGGAGGAGCCGCGCGAGGACGTGACGTTCCGCCGCTCCAACGCCTACCCGGCCGTCGCTGAAGAATGCACCACAGTGCGCGAACGCATCGGGCTCACCGAGTGCTCCAACTTCGCCAAGTACCGCGTGACCGGCGCCGGCAGCGCCGGCTGGCTGCAGCGGCTGTTCACCAACCGGCTGCCGCGAGTCGGCCGGATCAACCTCACTGCCGCCCTGGATCCCAACGGTCACATCGTCGGGGAGTTTTCCGTGGCGCGGGTCGGTACAGACGATTTTTTCCTGTTCGGCTCGCAAATCGCCGAAGCGCATCACTCGCGCTGGTTCCTTGGCCACCTCGCTGATGGTGTGCGGTTCGACGTGCTGGGCTTGTCCCTGGTGGGCCTCTCGCTGGCCGGTCCGGGCGCCCGCGACGTGCTGCAATCGGTCACCGGCGCTTCTCTGGCCACCGAGGATTACCCGTTCATGACGTTCCGCCGGATCGACGTTGGGATGATCCCGGCCTACGTCGGCCGGATGACCTACACCGGGGATCTTGGCTACGAGATCTGGGTCGCACCGGAGTACCAGCGAGCACTGTTCGATCTGCTGTGGCAGGCTGGGCAGCCATACGGCATCGGCCTGTTCGGGTTCCGGGCGTTGATGTCGCTGCGCATGGAGAAGATGTTCGGTACGTGGGCGCGCGAATACCGTCCGATCTACACGCCGGTAGAGGCGCGAATGCACCGATCGCTCAAGCTCGATCATGACTTCATCGGCCGCGCTGCGGTGGAGGCGGAGCTGGCGCGCGGCCCGGCTCGAACGCTCGGCTACTTCGCCATCACCCCCGATCCGGCGGAACCGGCCGACGTCGTCGGCGACGAGCCGATCTGGCACGGCGGGGCGGTGGTGGGCTGGGTGACGTCCGGCGCGTATGCGCATTACAGCCGCCGCTCTCTGGCGTTCGGCTACGTGCCGAGCGAGCTCGCGGTGCCCGGCGCGATGTTCGAGGTGGAGATCATCGGCCAGCGTCGTCCGGCGAGATTGCTACCCGAACCGGTGCTCGACCCGGCGGGCCATCGCATGCGCGTCTGATGGGACGCCATCCGGACCTCGAACGACGGACCGAGCTGCTGGACGAGGTGGTCGGCTACCTCGGCAGGCACGGCGTCGCCGGAGTGTCACTGCGGCCAGTTGCCCGCGCGCTGGGTGTGTCGGTCAACGCGCTGGTGCATCACTTCGGCAGCAAGGACGAACTGGTGGTCGCCGCATTGCGGCGGGCCGCTGAGATTCAGCGAGGAGTCGAAGGGCGGTGGCGGCGGCAGGTACCTCACCTCTCCACGGCGGAGCTGCAGCGGCGCTGGTGGCGGTGGATCAACCGCAGCCCGGAGCACTTGGCGCTGGTGCGACTGGGTCTCGAAGCCGCCACGCTGGACGCCACGGTCAGCGGTCTGCCTGGTGATGTGCGTGCGGAGCAGATCTCGTTCTGGCGCGAGGACATCGCCGACGGCCTGATCGCTGACGGCATCAAGCCCGAGGACGCCGAACGCGAGGCGTCGCTGGTAAAGGCGACGTTCACCGGCCTGGTGCTTGACCTGCTGGCCACCGGTCACCGCAAGCGGCTCACCGACGCGCTTGAATGTGCCCTCAGTCGCCTCGACGACCTGAGGCAGTCGGCCCCGTGAGGGTCTGCCTCCGCGGCAGCCACCTCACCTGCTCCCCGGCGGCGACGTTGCCCGCGGCCGTGAGGTCATACTCCAACGTGATGCCCGGGCCGGGAGCCGCAGTGCCATCTCGTCCTCCTATATCGGATGTGGACTGGCTTGCATCTAGATTTCAGCATGGCTATGACGAGGCGTCAACGAATGGCGCGAGAAAAGGCCGCAACATGCACCAGTTTGCCAATGGCAACGTGTTTCCATGATCAAGAATTACTTTCCTGCAAGTTCGCGCAAATCCTTTACATCGCCATGCGCGGCCCCTAGCGTTGTTTAAGTGACCCAGGAATGCATAGAGGACGATGCGAGGCCACGACCGTGAGGTTCCGGGAGGACGGCCCCGCGGACCTGGACCGGGCCCGCACCGCCGTGATGGCCTGGCGTGACCAGAACCCCGCAGGCACCGGCGAGGATCAGATCCCGCCGTCGGCTGGCAGTTCCGCCAGGATTACGGGTATGGTGCTCCGCGCGGTGCTGTTCGCGGTGGACCGGCACCGGGCGCGGGAAATCACGGGAAATGCGAGGCCGTCCGGTGAGCGGTAACTCTGCCAGGCTGACCCGCCCGGCTCTGCGAATGGTGCCGGACGAACCCGATCAGGTATTCCGGCTGCAGGAGTTCCGTGCCATGCACCCCGACGTGATCGTCGGGAAAGGAGAATCCGGTACCTGGCAGGGCCGCATTCCGCAGCTGAGCGGGGAAACGGTCGCCATCCGCTACACGCTCCGCGAGCTCCTGGACCGGCTCTGCGAGTTGCTCGCCGAGTTACTTCAGCCCGGCGCATTCGTGCCTGTGCTGGTCCATCCCAGCGGTCCGGGATCGGCTCGCCGCCGTGCCCGGCAGGCCGGCGGCGTCTCCGCGGAGACGCCGTGGCGGGCGGGCATGGCCTGACACGGCACCCGGGGCGTACCTCGCCCGCTGGGTGACCCCTGAAACCAGTAGTACTAGACTGGCTGGTGTTACTGGACCGGTGCCCTACCCGAGGTCGGCCGGCCCGGGGCCGCCCGCGTCCCGGAAGATGCCCGCGCCGCCGCTGATGCCCGCCAGCGCGTCGGCGGCCAGCACCACCGCGGCCGCGGTCCAGCTCGACCGCTCGCGCGGGAACGGCGCCTGGTTGGCGTACTGCCAGCCGGTCCAGTACGAGCCGTCCGGATGGCGCAGGTGCTGGACGCTCCCGAACACCTCCAGGGCCTTCGCGCGCATCCCGCAGGCGTCCAGGGCGATGACGAGCTCGCAGGTCTCGGCCGCGGTGACCCACGGCTGGTCGCTCACGCAGCGGACCCCCAGGCCGGGAACCACGAACGTGTCCCAGCCCGCGGCCAGCCGGCGGTCCGCCGCGGCGCCGCGGACCGCGCCGCCGAGCACCGGGTAGTACCAGTCCATGGCGAACCGGCTCTTGTCGGCGAACGCCTCCGGGTGGCGGGCCACCAGGTGCCCGAGCCGGTCCGCCGCGAGCTCCCAGTCGGGCCTCGGGTCGTCGGCCAGCTTGGCCAGCGCGATCGCGCAGCGCAGGCTCTGGTGGATGCTGGCGCAGCCGGAGAGCAGCGCGTACGCCCCCGGCGCGCCGGCCGCGTCGCGCTCCCATCGGATCTCGCCGCGCGGCGTGCGCAGCGCCAGCGCCCACTCCACCGCGCGCCGGACCGTCGGCCACATGACCAGCGAGTGCCGCTCGTCGCCGGTCACCAGGTACTCGTGCCAGACGCCGACGGCGACGTAGGCGGCGTGATGGCTTTCCGCCGCCGGGTCGGTCACCCGCCCGGCCGCCACGGACCGGGGCCAGGACCCGTCGGCGCGCTGGGTCTCGCGCAGCCACCGGTAGGCCCGCCTGGCCGGCTCGCGCAGCCCGCAGGCGCTCAGCGCCATCGCGCATTCCACGTGATCCCAGGCGTCGACGTGCCCGTCCGGCCACGCGATCGCCCCCGACCGTTCCTGCATCCGGGCGATGGCCTCACCGGTCGCGAGCACGTCGGCCCGCGCCAGCAGGCCCCCCTCCAGCAGCCCCTCATCCATCCGCGCGCCCCGGCCGGCCGCCCTTGACCGCGTACACCACCAGGCTCTTCCCGATGACCGGGTTCAGCGCCTGCTCGGCGAGCCGGGTGACGGCCGGCCTGCGCATGATGTCCCAGACCAGCAGCCGGTGATAGGCGCTGGCCAGCCGGTGCTTGTCGTCGTGCACGCCGACCGCGCACTTCAGCCACCAGTACGGCGCGTGCAGCCCGTGCGCGTGGTGGTGCCAGAGCGCGGTCAGCCCGGCCCTGGCCAGCTTGGCTTCCAGTTCGACCCGCGTGTAGATGCGCACATGCCCCCCCGGGACCTCGTGGTACTCAGTCGACAACGCCCAGCAGATCCGTTCCGGCAGCCAGCTGGGCACCGTGATCGCGGCCAGGCCGCCCGGCCGCAGCACGCGGGCGAGCTCGGTCATCGCCCGCTGGTCGTCCAGGATGTGCTCGAGGACCTCGGCCGCGATGACCCGGTCGAACGTGCGGTCGCCGAACGGCATCGCGCCGGCGTCCCCGGAGATCGCGCTCGCCCCCGCCGCCGGGCCCGCCTCGCCCGCTTCCCTCATGGCGCCGAACATCCCGGTCACCGGGGCCAGCTCGGCCGGGTCGAGGTCGAACGCGACCACGCTGGCGCCGCGCCGGTACACCTCGAACGCGTGCCGGCCACCCCCGCAGCCCAGGTCGAGCACGCGGTGGCCGGGCCGGACGGGGAACCGGCGGAAATCCACGGTCAGCACTACGACAGCCCCTCTTGTCCCATGGTGTGCAGGTACTGCCCGACGGTCGCCCGGGCCACCGCGGGCCAGGCGAACCGCTCGCCGACCCGGCGCAGCGCGCGCTCCGTGAGGGCGGCCCGCTCGGCGGGGGAGTCGTGCAGCCGCCGCAGCACGGCGGCGAGTTCCTCGTCCTCGCCCGGCGTGACCAGGACGGCGGCGTCGCCGGTGACCTCGGGCAGCGCCCCGGTGCGGCTGGCTACCAGCGGGGTGCCCGAGGCCAAGTGCTCCACCGCGGGCAGCGAGAACCCCTCGTACAGCGAGGGCACCACGGCCGTCTCGGCGCTGGCCAGCAGCGCGGAGAACGCCTCGTCGGACAGGCCGTGGGTGAACGTTACCCGGTCGGCCAGGGACAGCTGGGCGGCCAGCCGCTGCGTGGCGGGCGCGGGCTTGCCCACGACGATCAGGTGCGCGTCGGTGTCGGTGGCCAGCTTGCCCACCGCGCGCAGCAGCGTGGCGATCCCCTTCATGGGGGAGTCGGCGCTGGCCACCGCGATGATCCGGCCGGGCACCCGGGCGGCCTCGCGCGGCCGGAACACCCGCGTGTCCACGCCCAGCGGGATGATGTGCACGCGCTCGGGCCGGACCCGGAAGTCGCGGCAGATGTCCTGCTTGGAGGACTCGGACACGGTGATCAGCGGCCCCGACCGGGCGACCCGGCGGGCCACCCGGGCCTGCATCCGGACGAACCCGTACCAGCGCCGCTTGTTCAGCGCGGCGAGCCGGCCGGACGAGGCCAGGTCGATCCGCTTGTCCACGCTGATCGGGTGATGGATGCTGGTCACCAGCGGCAGCCCGAGCCGCCGGACGCCGAGCATCCCGTAGCCAAGGCCCTGGTTGTCGTGCACCACGTCGAAGTCCGCGGCGCGTCCGGCCAGCACCCGCCGGGCCCGGATGCTGAAGGTCAGCGGCTCGGAGAAGGCGCCGCCCCACATCATCGCGGTCTCCAGCACGTCCGCCCAGTCCCGGTACTCGCGCCAGTGCGGCGTGCGGAACGGGTCGTCGTCGCGGTACAGGTCGAGGCCGGGGATCTGGCGCAGCACCGGGCCAGGGTCCAGATCGGGATACGGCTGGCCCGAGAACACCTCGACGTGGTGCCCGAGGGCGTGGAGTTCCCGGCTCAGATGGCGTACGTAGACACCCTGGCCGCCGCAGTGCGGCTTGCTGCGGTACGACAGCAGCGCGATGCGCAGCGGGCGGTCAAAGATAACCACGGGGCACCTTACCACCCAGTAGCCCCCCCGGTTTGGAGGGGACCCACGTGTACGCCGGTGACCAGCACGGTATGACACTGGTGGTGACGAGCCGCCCGGGCCGGCCCGCCGCATATCGTGGGCTGAGACGCCGGCGTGCGTGACAACCGTCGCGGGATTTCCCGCCAGCTGAAGGATGGTATCGAGGTGACGCACAGGTTCCCGGCGCTGATCGCGGCCCCGCCCGCGGCGCGAGGCCGCCTCTGGCTGACCGGGGCGCGCCTATTCGCCGGCACCCTGCCGGCCGATCAGGGCGCGGCGCTGCGCGAGAACACGGCGATCCTGGTGGACGACGGCGTCATCCGCCGCGTCGCGGACGACCGGGAAGCCTGCCCGGACGGCGCCCGGCCGGTGGACCTGGCGGGCCGCACCCTCATGCCGGGCCTGACCGACGCGCACACCCACGCGTCCGGCCGCGTGCCGCACACCGCCAAGGGCGCCGAGGAGCCGCTGCCGGACGTCGCGGCGCATTTCCTGCAGGCCGAACTGCGCGACTACCTCCGCCTCGGCGTCACCACCATCCGGGTCGTCGGGTCGCAGGGGCTGATGCCCCAGGTGGCCCGGCAGGCCATGCGCTACGGCGCGTTCCGCGGGCCCCGGCTGCTGACCTGCGGGAAGATCATCTCGGCCACGGCGCCGGGCGGGCGCTTCTACGGCGACATGTACCGGGAGGCGGACGGCCCCGACGACATCAGGCGGGCGGTCAGGGAGCAGATCAGGGCGGGCGCGGATTTCGTCAAGGTGATGACGACCGGCGCCCGCTCCAACGAGCTCGAGGATCCCGACCCGCTCCAGCTCACCGAGCCGGAACTGGCCGCCGTCACCGATGAGGCACACCGGCTGGGCTACCGGGTGGCCGCGCACGCCGAGGGCCTGGACGGCTGCGCGGCGGCCGTCAGGCACGGCGTGGACACCGTCGAGCACGGCATGTACCTGCACCGGCGGCCCGACCTGCTGGAGGCGATGGCCGCCGCGGGCCAGGTCCTGGTGCCCACGCTGTCCGGCTACTACTGGATGGCCGGCTTCGGGGAGGCCGTCGACCCGGCGGCCGGCCCGGGGGAGGCCCTGGACCCCGAAGCGCCGCACGCCGACCCTGGGATGCCGCCGGTGCTCACCGACCTGGCGCGGCACAACCTCGAGGAGGGCGCGGCCAGCATGCGGGCCGCCCGGCAGGCCGGCGTCAAGATCGCGCTCGGCAGCGACGTGAGCCTGGCCACCGGGCTGGAGATCCAGCGGATGGTCCACCACGGCCTCACCCCGGGGCAGGCCCTGGTCGCCGCGACCGGGACCGCGGCCGAGGCGCTGGGCGTGGCCGGGCACATCGGCACGGTGACCGAGGGCAAGCTCGCCGACCTGGTCATCGTGGACGGCGACCCGCTGGCCGAACCGGGGCTGCTCTCCGACCCCGGCCGCATCTGGCTGGTGCTGCAGCAAGGCGTGCCCGTGGCTGGCCAGGCTCTCGTCCATCAGGGCCCTAACGAGCTGGCATGAAGCGGTCCCGCATCCTCACCCGCTACGGCTTCGCGTGCGCCTACCTGGCCTGCTACGTGGCCGCCGAGCTCTGCTACGGCCTGCTGAGCCCGGACGCGCAGGCCAGGCTGATCGCCTGGGCCAGCACGGACGTGGCGAACCTGGAGCACGAGCCGGCGGGCCCGCTGCTGGTCTCCGCGCTGGTCGCGCCCGGCTACTTCGCGGCCTGGCCGGTGCTGATCGCGCTGGCCCTGTTCGGTGCGAACCGGGCGCTCGGCAACGTCAGGACGGCGCTGGTCTGCCTGGCCGGGAATGTGGTCGGCTCCCTGGTCAGCGAGGGGATCGTCGCCTACCGGGTGGACGCCGGCCAGCTGCCGGACGCGGACAGGTACCTCACCGACGTGGGGCCGTCCTACGTGGTGGTGTCCGCCATCGTGGTCGCGCTGGCCTGCGGCAGCCGGCTGGCCCGTGTGCTGGCGGCGGCCGCCCTGGCGCTGCTGGTGTTTCCCGGGGACATCTTCGGCGGGCTGAGCCAGCTGGACGTGGCCGCGGTCGGGCACGTGACCGCGATGCTCACCGCCGCCACCGCGCTCATCCTGGCCGGCCGGCGCCGGCGGCGCGGGGACTCAGGCGGCCGTGTTGCCGACGGCCATGCCGATCAGGTAGGTGATCGCGACGGCGAAGGCGGCCAGGACCAGCTGCCGCGCCGCGCCGCGCCAGAAGGGCCGGTCGGTTAGCCGGGCCACCAGGCCCCCGCCGACGACCGCGGCGACGGCGCCGAGGGCGAGCGCGACGGCCAGCACGTCCAGGCCGGCCAGGTACGGGATGAGCGGGATGATCGCGCCGACGGCGAACGAGGCCAGCGAGGCGCCCGCCGCCACCGCCGGCGAGGGCAGCTCGCCGGGATCCACGCCCAGCTCCTCCAGCGCGTGCACGGCCAGCGCCTTCTCCGGGTTCGCCGAGATCTCCGCGGCGGCCTGCCGCGCGGTGGCGGCGCTGACGCCGCGCGCCCGGAGCATGGCGGCCAGCTCGGCCTGCTCGGCGGCGGCGTTGTTCTCCAGCTCGAGCCGTTCCTTGTTGACCTCGGCCTGGACGAGCTCGTTCTGCGAGGAGACCGACACGTACTCCCCGGCCGCCATCGAGCCGGCGCCCGCGGCCAGCCCGGCCAGCCCGGTGAGCACGATCGTGTGCGCGCTGCCGCCGCCGCCGCCCACCCCGGCGATCAGCGACATGTTGGTCACCAGGCCGTCCATGGCCCCGAACACGGCCGGCCGCAGCCAGCCGCCCGACACGTCCCGGTGGTGGTGACCGTAATCGGGTCCGTGCTTGTCGGTCCGGGCTCGGTTCTCGGTAGCCATCCGGGCGGTATCCCTCTCTGAGCTAGCGCACTCCAAGGGCCCAAGAGCGCGCTAGCTCTTCGAGGCCCTAGCTCTTCGCGGCGTTGTTCAGGAACAGGTGCCCGATAGCGGTCGGGTAGACACCGGTCACGCCCTGCGCCGTCGCCGTCAGGTAATTGTAGAAGTACCCGAAGATGATGGGCGTCTGGTCCAGCAGCAGCGTCTCGATCTGCCCGGCCAGGCTCTTCTGGGTGGACAGGTCCACCGCGGCGATGTACTGCCCGACCAGCTTGTTGTACTGCGCGTTGTTGAAGTGCGCCGCGTTCCACGCGCCGGTGCCGGTCGTGGCGTTGATCGTCTCGAGCGGCGCGGTCAGGAACACGTTCGGCACGCTGCGGTGCCCGTAGTCGACCAGGCTCATGGTGGCGTCCAGCCAGTCGGAGTTCCCGAACGTGGCCTTGCCGTAGTACTGGGTCGAGCTTTCCACCTTCAGGTTGATCTTCACGCCGATGGCCGCCGCGGACTGCGCGATGATCTGGGCGTACTCGGGGATCTCGAGGAAGTTCTCGGTGACCAGCTGGGTGCTGAACCCCGATGGGTGCCCGGCCGCCGACAGCAGCGACTTGGCCTTGGCGACGTCCTGGGTGCGCTGCGGCACGCTGGTGTTGGTGGACGGGAAGACCGGCGCGAACGGGCTGTCGTTGCCGACGTCGGCGTAGCCCTTGAACAGCGCCTGGACGATGGCGGGCCGGTTGAGCGTGAGCGCGATCGCCTGCCTGACCCGCGGATCGGTGAACGGCGCCTGGTCGTTGCGCATCGACAGCTGCCGGTGGGCGCTGGACTTCAGCTTGATCACGTTGTAGCCTCCGTTGAGCAGCGCCTGCCCGCCGGACACGGAGAACTGGCCGATGACGTCGACGGTCCCGCCGGTCAGCCCGACGACGCCGCTGTTCTGGGTGTCGTAGAAGGTGAACTGGGTCTGCGAGGGCAGCGCCTTCGTGCCCCAGTACGACTCGTTGCGGGTGAACGTGGCCCCCGTCTTCGCCGTGTACGAGCCGAGCGTGAACGGCCCGGTGCCGAGGAACGAGCTCTGCCAGCTGGCCGGGTTGTAGCCCTTCGGGATGATGATCATGTTGTAGTTGTCCGAGGACGTCAGGTACGGGAAGTTCCCGTTCGGGGCGTCCAGGTGGAAGGCCACCGTGTAGTCGTCGACCTTCTTCACGCCGGACGGGCTGAGCACGCCGGCGAAGGCGGACAGCGCGTTCGACGAGCCTTTGGGGTTCGTCTGCAGCTGGTAGGTGTACACCACGTCGTCGGCGGTCAGCGCGGCGCCGTTGTGGAACTTGACGCCCTGGCGGATCTTGAACGTCCACACGTCGGCGGTGGAGTTCGCCGACCATGACGTCGCGAGCACCGGCTTCAGGGTCAGCGTCTGACCGGAAAGGCACAGGTACTCGCCGGTCTGCGCCAGCATGTCCAGGCCGCCCTGGTCGGCCACGGTGACCGGGTTAATCTGCGCGGTCGGCGTGACGATGCCGGCCTTGATCACCGCGCCGGCCTTGCCCGCGGCCGCCGGGGATGAAGTCGAGCCCGCCGGGGCCGAGCTCGTTGAGCTGCTGCCGCAGGCCGCGAGGATCGACCCGAGCACCGGCGCGGAGATGCCGACCACGCTGGCGCGGCGGATGAAGTCACGGCGGGACAGCCGCCCCGCGGCGAACTCGTCGACGATGTGATTAGCGATCTCGCCCCGGCCCTGGCGCAGGCGTCCGAGCCGGCGGTGATCGATATTCCTGGTCATACGGAGCCTTCCTGTTTCTATTGAGTTCGGGTTATTCAGAACCCCGTGACGGTTCCCGCCGTGGTGACATTGCAGCGGCTGCTCGCACCGGCCTACCGGGCGCGTGCCCGCTAGCCGCTTTCTGAATAACCCTCCTCGGGGGGTAGGGCGGATTCAGTGCGCTGCAGGGTGCGCAGCTCGGCGATCGGGATGTGACAGCGGATCAGGTGGCCCGGTTCTTCTTCGAGCAGCGGCGGTTCGGTGGACTCGCAGATGCCGCTGTCCAGCTTGCGCGGGCAGCGGGTGTGGAACACGCAGCCCGTCGGCGGGTTGGCCGCGGACGGGATCTCGCCGGTCAGGCGGATCCGCGACCGCTGGCCATCGAGCGACGGCACGGCGGAGAACAGCGCCTCGGTGTACGGATGGTGCGGCCCGGTGAAGACGGTCTCGGCCGGGCCGACCTCCATCACCCGTCCCAGGTACAGCACCACGATGCGGTCGGACAGGTACCTGACCAGGCCGAGGTCGTGCGAGATGAACAGGTAGCTGACGCGCTCGGCCTTCTGCAGGTCGGCCAGCAGGTTGAGGATGGCCGCCTGCACGGAGACGTCCAGGGCCGACGTGGGCTCGTCGCATACCACCACGTCGGGCCCGGCGCCGAAGGCACGGGCGATCGCCACCCGCTGCTTGAGCCCGCCGGACAGCTGACCGGGCCGCAGCGGCAGGTGGCGGTCCTCGAGCCGGACCGAGGCGATCAGGTCGGCCAGCCGGTCGCGCAGGGCCGCCCCGGACAGCCCGGCCAGCCGGGTCAGCGGGCGGCTGATCAGGCTGCGCACCGAATGCCGGCGGTTGAGGGCCGAGTCCGGGTTCTGGAACACGATCTGCAGCGCGCGCAGCACGGACCTCGGCCGCTGCCTGGCGTCCGGGGCCAGCGGCTTGCCGTCCAGGGTGACGGTCGAGCCCTGGTCCGGCGGGGTGAGCCCGAGCAGGACGCGCGCCAGCGTGGTCTTGCCGCTGCCCGACTCGCCGACCAGGCCGAGCGTCTCGCCCCGGTGCAGCGACAGGTCGACATCCGCCAGCGCCCGGACCGAACCCCCGAAGGTCTTGGACACCCCCCCGACGACCACCAGCGGGTCGCCGGTGCCGTTACCCGACAGCGAGGCCACCGAGGCCGGGGTGGCCCGCGGCAGGTCTGGTGCCTGCTCGTGGTAGAAGCAGCGCGAGGTCCGCAGGTCACCCACGTCGAACAGCGGCGGCTTGGACTCCCGGCAGCGATCGGTGGCCAGCCCGCACCGCGGCGCGAACACGCACCCGGTGAGCGCGTGGCCGGGCGGCGGCAGGAAGCCGGGGATGGTATCGAGCCGGTCGCTGTCCTTTTTCTGACCGCGCCGCGGGATGCAGCGCAGCAGCCCGACCGTGTACGGGTGCCGGGGCTCGTCGAACACCTGGCGCGCCCGGCCCTCCTCGACCAGTTCGCCGGCGTACAGCACCCCGACCCGGTCGCACATCTTGGCGATCACGGCCAGGTTGTGGCTGATGAACAGGATCGTGGTGTCGAACTCCTGGCGCAGCGCCGCGACCA
>Ga0335069_10009303_pt1 | contig 13992 bp, 30 predicted proteins | sample Lox_Sample_11_FD_206714 | JGI IMG/M metagenome (GOLD analysis project Ga0335069, IMG submission 206714) | Soil microbial communities from Loxahatchee National Wildlife Refuge, Florida, United States - Lox_Sample_1.1 | ecosystem: Environmental > Terrestrial > Soil > Wetlands | place: USA... | reverse complement strand
CGCTTAAAGATTGGAAAGCGCAGTGAAATTGAAGAGGATGCTCCGATCTCGCTTGTCACCTCTTGAAATTTTAGTTCGACTGTTTTGCCGATCAGCTTTCCTTCTTTGTGTAAAGACCAGAGTTCAATTCTGTCGGCGTGTGTTAATCCAGATCCAGCACGAGTCTTGACAAAATATTTCTTCTTTTTGTATAGAACTTCGCCTTCAAGGATTAACGCACCGAGCATTCCTGCAATGGCGCCTTCACCTTCAGTTACGCCGACAACTTTCAGATTTGCATCTGTTACAGGTTTAAATTTCAGCCAGCTTGATGTTCGATCAAAACTATAGGGAGCGTCGGGATCTTTAATTACAATGCCTTCCCATCCCAACTTAACTTGGCGCGCCATTTCTTCTTGAATTTCATCTGGCGTCTGCACCATTACATGCGGGACAAGAACGAGCCGATTGCTACCAACAAACTTATTGGCATTTTCTATATACGTTGCCAACGCTTTTTTACGTGTATGCAGCGGATCAGGGCAACGTCTTCTATTCCAATCATGCAACAGCATGATATCAAAGCAATGCAATTTGAGTTTTGCTCGCTCTTCTGCTGATATGCCGGACTGCGAACGCATAATGTGGGCGGTCGTACTCCAGTCTCCTGCCCAACCTTCGCCGTCTAATACAATGTTGTCGAGAGGAAATTTCTTGACTATTTCTATTAAATCATCTGTGTTGTAGTAAGGCTTCGCCTCTCGACTAATCATCACTACATTGCCAGCTTCTTTCAATGTTAAAATACGGAAGCCATCAAGTTTTGGTTCGGCGTAGTGAGGCTTTGAAAGATATTCGCCTTCCCACGTATCGCATAAAGCCGGGGAGAAGATTGGAAATAGCTCAGGCCATGTCTTCTCAAATGTCTTCGTTGCGACTCCAACTTTCAAATCGCGTAGAATTACCCGACTAAGCCAATGTGCATAGAAGGCAGGCATGCCGTCGAGGTAATCATCAAGAATCCTCTTAGCAGCTCCGCCTGTAACAGCACGATCGCGTAATAAATCTAACAGCTTACGCATGCCTTCCCACAAAACATTACATGATTCATCCGCTGCCAGTGTTCGCGGTTCGGCAGCATATTTCTTGGTCGGCGTTGTGTAATAATTCCAGAAATGATGAGCCGTATATTGCACCATTTCCTTCAACACTTGCGCCGCGATAGGCTCAGCCAAGATTTCATTCCACAGAATTTCTTTTCCCGTGCGGGAAGTTATTTTCTCAATTTCGCCTAGCTTCGTAAGAACTAGGTTGAGGCCAGTCATAAGGCGCCTCTTCGCGCTTGTTCCATCATTTCATCTTGTTCGCGTATGACGCTGCGTCTTTCTACTTTTGATAACCCACGGCGCATGATATCCACAATATTGCAAATATCTTCGAAGTTTTTAACTATAAGATATTCGACTTTACCATTTCGTGGATCGATATTACGCGAAGGCTGAATAAACACGACATCGGGATTTACAGTCTTTCCTGGATATTGTCCGACGCAGTAAACGTAGGGAATGCCCAAATAGGACGCAATTTCCGCATTGCGTGAATTTGGGGCATAGATAAACCATCCAGTCCTATCGTGATTGTACAGTTGATCGTCTGCCGGAGTCGATGAAACTGCTTTCTGCATGGTACTTTGTCCTTTCTTAGGTTGGATTTGCGCGGCCACGCTATCGCGTTCGATGTTCGAGTCTCTAGCCTCCGGATCGCGCTCCGTTCGGCAGGCTCTCTGCCCTTGTCGGACTCTACTTACATCACAACCGCGCAAACATTAACTCGCTAACAAAAAATCTTTAATTCGTTGCCCTCAAATGCTGTTGTCAATGAGGGCCGGATACATGCATAACATCACGTTCCATGTATCTTAGCTAGGCCACATTATAATAACCAGCGCCTGCACTCGTTTGGTATGGAGAGGTTGCGGCGTGGGCTCTCTCCATCTGTGACCCAGTCACCCCGTTATCGTCCTTCGACCCTTCAGACGCAACATGGACGCGGTCCAGTGACTGGGACCAAAAGCTAGCTCGCTAACAAAAAATCTTTAATCCAAGCCGCAGCTTCTTCATTTACTCCGCCATCTGCTTTCAGAATCCACTTCTCTGCAATTTTGTGCGCTATTGCTTCATAATACAAATGTTCATCGAAGGCGGGCGCAGATTTTCCTTGCATCGTAGCTTTCCGCTTCAAGAAGCTGCGGCTTTCTACTTGTGTTAGTATTTGCATGGCGCGAGGAGAGAAGATAGCAGTCCCAAAGGTTTCATGCTCATGCTTATCTTGTGGAATAACAAGAAACATTTCTTCCTGATTCTTGTTGGCTAAAACATGAACGACTTTGAATCCCGCCTCTTCAAAATTCATGCTAACTCGCTTTCTTTTCTGTGCCCATGATTTTGGCAAGACTCTGTTGCAGAGCAGCCATAATATCTTGAACAACAGTTGGAGCTTTTGTTTCAGGGGTTTTCGGTAATGTTCCGCCTTCCAGCTTCGCTTCGATTAGTTGCTTCAGCGATTCTTGAAAACCATCGTTGTACTTTTCAGGCTCCCACTTGTTTTCGAGAGCTTTGATGTATTGAATCGCAACTTTTACTTGTTTCTGATCCGGGCCTTCGTTAACAACTGCAACAGAATCGCGAACTTCATCGCGATAATACATTGTATGCAGCATCAGCTTGTCTTCATAAGGGCGAATAATGACTGTATACTCGCGATTGTGCATAAAAAGCTTTGCAACGCCATTTACGCCCGCTTCACGTAGGGCAGCTGATACAAGAACGAATGGCTTCATTCCGCCAGTTGCAGGGGCGACGTGATAGGAGGATTCAAAGTAGACAGGGTCTACGTCGTTTGCCGGAACAAACTCCAGAATTTCGAGGATTTTCGAGGATTTTGGTTGGATGTTCTTGATTTCATCCGGTTCAATCACAACGTATTCGTTCTTTCGAAACTCGAAGCCTTTGACGATATCGGCGCGATCAAGTTTTTGTCCGTCGCCTGAGCAGACGAGTTGCTGTTTCACACGTTGATGGTCAGTACGGTGTAATTGATTGAAAGATATGCCAGTGCTTCTTGCCGCGGCATATAAGCTGACCGGGATTGACATTAGCCCGAAGGTCAAATGTCCGGACCACACACTTGTTGCCATGTTGCTTCTCCTTTGTTAGTGTCTTGGACACGTTCTGGATTTTTACTACACAAACATCTTTAGGCCTTCTTGGTCATACATAACCCCACAACGATACAAATCGATAATAAATTCTTCTGTTGCTGTTTCAGCAAGCTTGTCCATATCTACTTGTAGAAATATTTCATCGTGCTCAGCATTCGCAACGATAGACCAGTGTCGCCCAGCGTTTGGTCCATGCTCAATCTTCGGAATTAAATCTAGAGATTCCAACATTAGAAAAGCACACAGATCCGGTATATAACTTGGCTTAGGCTCGACGCGTTCAAATTTCATGTATTCATCAGTACCTTCTAAGCGCTTAAAGATAGCTTCAACATCAATCATTTTGATGCTCCCTCCGTCCAAGCTTTTAATTCTTTGATGTACTGCTCTACTTTCCTTTTCTCTTCTTTTGATATTGCGAAGATTACTGTAAACATTGGATAGCCGTTAATTCCTTGAGGGAAAGTATGCCCTAATTCGCCGTAAATGTGTTTACCTCTTAGGAATTCGATCTGATTTTCATCCATGAATATAAGAGGCATGAAAACCATAGGTAGAAGATCTTCTGGAACCTGAGTATCGAACAGAATTGTACCTTCAGTCACTCCTTTTGCTATCTCACGGAGTTCTTTATCCGTTCGTGATTCCATATATTTCTCCCGTTACTAAAACTTCGATCTGTGATCGCGCCTCTCGAAAATGGTTGTGATTAGAATGAATAGCATTGTGATTACTCCAGCCAAAAATAAAAGTCCTAATACTAGAGCAATTCCGCCCCAGAATGGCAGAGTCACCCACCACCATGACCATGTGATTACGCCCAAAAGCTTAAGCATTACAAAAATCACGCCAAGGAAGCCACAAACTCCTATTCCGCCGCTGGCGGCTTCGCTGTTCTCTGACATAGTTTAATCCTTTCCGCCTTTAACGCAGATGAATTGTTTGAGCCGATAGACGGGTTCAACAAGATCAGACTGCGCAGCCATTACAGTTTCGATATCTTTGTATGCGCCGGGAGTTTCATCCAAAACGCTTGCATCTTTTGCGCATTCTATGCCTTCAGTTGCTTTGATGTGATCTTCAACAGTAAAGCGTCTTTCAGCTTCACGACGACTCATCGCTCTTCCAGCACCGTGGGAACATGTGTGAAAGGAGTGTTTATTTCCCAATCCCTTTACAATGTAAGTCCGCGCTCCCATGCTGCCTGGAATAATTCCCATGTCTGTATCACGAGCGCGAACAGCACCTTTTCGAGTAACAATTACGTTCTCTCCAAAGTGATGTTCCCAAGCAATGTAATTGTGATGGCAGTGGACAGTTTTAGCATGCTGCATCTTAATGCCGATCTCTTCCAAAGCTTTGTATATCGCTTCGACCATGAAGAGTCTGTTCTGCCATGCAAAATCCTGTGCCAAATTCACAGCATGTCGATAATCTTGAAATTCGTTAGTTCGCTCCGGCAAGTAAGCAAGTTGAGGATCGGGTAAATTTACGAAAAACTTAGCGCACATCTCCTGCGCAAGCTCTGTGAAGTAATTGCCGATCTTATTTCCCATGCCGCGAGAGCCGGAATGCAGGACGAGCCAGACATTATTGTCTTCATCTGTTGTCAGCTCAATAAAGTGGTTGCCTGTACCGAGAGTTCCGAAGTGGTTAGACGTATTCTTTGCGCGCATACCAGCGTGCCGCGTACATAGATCTTCGTATTTTTCAGCAAATTCTTCATCCCACTTCTTCTGGTATGCTTCTGGAACTACTCCCCACGCCCCTCGGTCACCTTTCCCGCCATTGTTCGTTCTGCCACAAGGAACCGCAGCTTCAATAGCCGCACGAATCTTTGCCAAGTCTTCAAAATGTTCGCGTTGAAGACCGGTCTTTTCTGCAATCATTCCGCATCCAATATCAACTCCAACAGCAGCAGGAACAACTGCTCCGCGAGTAGGAAGGACTGTGCCAATCGTAGCGCCCATTCCCCAGTGTGTATCGGGCATTGCCGCGATATACTTGTAAATAAATGGTAGTTTAGCTGTGTTCTTCAACTGATCCACAGCTTTTTCGTCGAAGAGAACGCCATTATTCCATGCTTTAATGAAGCGTCCTTCTCCAGCATCAATTACGCTGAACTTGTCTTCCACTTGTTATCCTTTCGGTATTACTTCGTTTTAATCGAATAGCCTTTCATCCAGCCAGAACAAACAGCTCCCTCGACTTGCTTCTTTGCAATGGATTGAGCACGAAATCCTGTATGGAAAGTGTAATCGTCGCCGCATGTCCAAAAATCGTATCCTGTAAATTCAATGTTTGTATAGCCTTGATCCGTTAGTGCTTTGCGCGCGCCATTTTCGTCTGTGCAGCCTACAAGGAGCAGGAGCAAGAATGCGATGGCGGCAAGTTTTGTTTTCATATGCTCTCCTATTCAATTTTTCCAAATACGATTTCTAAAAGTTCGCGATGCCGCTGTCGTAATGCTGCATCATCTTCTTCAATTCTCGGTTCTATTGCTCTCGCGCCTGCAATACTACGATCTGTTAGTTCTTGCCATTTTCTGGCTTCAATTAAATCTTTGCATTCCTTACAAGCTCCCCACGGAGATTTATCTATAATCGTTCCCACTCTGGGATAGATGATTTCAGCCATCAATTTTCCCTTTGGCTTATACTCAGCTACAAGTGGAACATCAGGGGCACTACAAAAATCGCATCTTGCATCTTCGTGAAAAGCATTGCAGTTACCACAAAATCTATATGTTATATCATTTGCATTATAACTAGTCATATTACAACGTAAACATGTAATAGACTCGCCATCGTCTGAGAGTTTCCAAGTCTTTGTCAATTATTCATCCTTTCGCAGGGAGCGCGGCTCGCGCAATGCTCTTCAGGAAGTTGGCGTCATTCGATAACTCATCAGCCATCTTACCGTTGAGTTTTGATCCATCAGCTTCGGCTCGTTTCCGCATTGCGGGAATTGGTTGCGCAATTTCTGCGAGCGCTTCTTCTAGAGTCCTGACGCGAGACTCAGCAAGTTCAGCGCGCTCATTGCGCCAACCATTCAGGGCATCCGCCTTGAGTCCCAATTCTTCGGCGGCTTTCATCCAGCCGGCAATCTCCACCAACAACTGTGCAATCTTCTCAGCCAAAGTAAGATACGAACCGTCGGACTTACATGCTTCTGGAACAACCGGGAAGATGGCATCGCATGCGTCACTAATTTCTTTCTGCAGCCGTTCGATCTCCGCTCGCTGCTCGGCGGATATGGACGCCAGGGCTCTCTCCCGATTGGTTTCTGGCATAAATGCTTGTTTGAATTGATTCTTTAACATCTCTACCACTTCACTTTGCGTCATTCAATTCTCCTATGCGCCTACTTCTTCGCTGCCCAGCTTAATACAAATACAACAAGCAACATGACTCCTCCCATAAAGAGAGTGAGCAACAAAGCTGTTACAAGCGTCTGTACTAGAAAATTAACACAGCCGATCTCATCCGGACCGGGCTGACTCTTTGCAAGTTCTCCAATAGCCTTAGCTGTTCGTCTGAAAAACATAGGCTCACTCCGAATCTAGAATTCTAGCAGCTTGCAAAATTGCATGTGCAGACAAAGGACCGCTGTAAAGTCCAAGTTGTTTCCAAATTACTTTCATTCGTTCAAAAACAAATTCAACCTGTGCTGTTTCGCAGCGAACTTCCCAGTACAACTTCGGATCTGTATGTGCCGCGCCTGATTGAATCATTGCTCTTTCGTTTTCGTGGCACCTAGCAATACATTCTTCAAAATCAGCCATTGAGTTAAGTGCGCGACACCGCTCCAATCCCGCCAAACAACCCTTTATTCGTTCTTCGCGTTTCTCATGTGTATTAACAGAAGCGATGCCTGCTTCAATAACTTTGTTTTTGAAATCCTCAATCGACTGAGTAAGCATTTGCATAAATTAGTTCACCGGAGATTTGCTGTTGTCATGCACGCTGATAACGCCTCCAACGCTGGCAATTACGCTACGGAGCGAACGTTCTAGCTGCATTAATAGCGTGAGGCATTCTGCCGGATTTAAAGAGTGTTTTTCAGTAAGCAGATCTATAACTTCATCACCAATAAGTTTCAGTTTTGAATCAGAAGATTCTGCAGTATAGTTCTTGAGCATAGCCGATATTTGTCCCTTTTAAAGTACACGTTAAACCTAGTTTTACCTATCGAAAGACGCGTAGTTGATCTATTACCTATACCATGGTATCAAACTTTGATCGTTGCTTTGACATTACTCGCCAATCAGGAAAGCCGATTGCTGTGTTCTCAAGAACTTTCTTGAACAGAGGAAATGCTGTCTTTAATTGATCTGCGCATTGTTTACAAAGATGAACTCTTGAGCAACCATCTATATATTCGCCGTACCCTCCATGCAAGACTACATTCAACATGTTCTTACCTTGAGGACGATCTATGTCTTCGTACATGGGCACGATTTTTGTCTCGCAGTTATCACACGCAATTTCATCAATAACAGAAACTTCTTTTGTTATTGTTTTTGATGTAAACATATTACAATTTCTCCTCAACCTGCACCATTCGAAATATACTGATAGGCTTTCCTGGAAAAAGCTTCTTTAGTGCAGTCTTATAATCCCCTCTTCGCGTTATAGGTTCATTATTTAATACATGTAAAGTACAACTGTTCTTCCGTCTTATAACATACATATCTGGATCATGGTTGATTCTATAAGCAGTTTCGTTTTCTGCGGCAGGATTCACGCGAGAATTATCAATATCATCGTACTCAAAAAGCTGGATAGATTCAAAATTCTTAAGTTCTTCGCGCCAAGGACGACCGAAAAGTTTTTTGTAAACTTCTATATATCCCGGCAAAAGCTTGCCTTCTAAAATTTCGGCAATTTTCTTGCCTTTTAGATAGAAGCAGCAGTAATATGGTCCTCCGCCGTAACTCACGCCGGAACAACTGTCAGCTCTTAATAAGCGAACGATTCCTTTACTATCTTTATACTTAATCAAAACCGTTTTCATGATACCCCTTTAAGAAATTTGATGTGGTCAGGTTGAGCAGCAACCTGCGCCAGCTACTTACCTTTGCGTCCGGGGCATCCAAGCACATCTGATATTCTATCCCGGCGTTCGGTGGGCCACTACCCCACACAGCCTGCTTGACATAGGCTTTCACTGACTTCGGGCTATTTCTGTCGTCACGGTTCTGATGTACGACGACGTAACGTCCGTGTCTGCATTCACCCGCATCCCTAGCTCGCCTTTTCTGAGCCATGCGCCATTACGCGTCAGAATCTCCCGGCTAGGCGGCCAACCGGCATGTCTGCTTTTTGACCACAACCTTAAAAACTTGGATTTAATGCGGGCAGGATCTCACAAACCTGCCCGCTTCTCAACCCTGCGACGTGCGAAAGGACAAGTAACTCACGCCCGGGGAGCTTTTAAACTTTGCTTTGTAAGTTTGCCCGTGACCTCATAAACGATTGGAACGCCGTTGATAGCAGCTAGAGCATTTAGAATTGCTATTGGTTTTTCCAACATCACATATACTGCGTGTTCGCCATCTTTTTTTGTTAAGCCGATACCCGTTACATTCTTTGTAAAAAGCATTTTTGCTTTCTCTTTTGCTTTCTTAGCTTGTTCCAGTGTTGCCATCAGCTTCCTCCGCTTTCTTTCGTGTTAACCATTGACTCATCCTCGTCTGTGCGCAATTATATCCACAAACGTGGCCCACATTGTCTCGTAGAGCTTCTTGCTCATCCCATTCCGATATTGTAAACGATGTATTCGTCGTAGAAATTAAGAACCAATGGTTTATATCTTTTTTCTCCGTTGGACAAACATCGCAGGTGTACGTAAATTTTTTTCCCATAGTTAGTAAGATAGGCTAAGGCAAAAATCGGCAAAAGTCCACAGACATGCAATAAAAATTATCAATACTCCTGTTTCCCAATTTGTTGTCTTGGAAGATATATCTACTGCTAATGCAACGCAGCCTATGATAGCAAGAGTACGAAAAACCACTGCGAGTAGATATTTCATTGCTCCTCCGTTACGCTGAGATTCACATCCATTCGCTAGGCGTTCCTGTTCTAGCGAATAGTGTAAACCTAAGCAGCTTTTGCAGCGTTTTCTTCGACGCCGAAGAGCACGGTTGCCGTGATTTGCGCAGGCGCCTTTCCGTCGGGAAACTCCGATTTTGGCAAGTAATACGCTCCTGTTACAGAATTGTAATACTGGAACGTATTTTTTGTTGCTTTTACAAAATCATACACGTACTTTTTCTGTTTCATGTTTGTTCCTTTCTGGGTTAGTTCTTTTGCATCGCCTCTAGATCCATACCGAGTATGATGCCGCCGATAAGTATAGACAGCGCTGACGAGGTATTAATTGAGTACCGACTTGCTGACGAAAGCGCAAGTTTCTGAATCATCGGTGAAGAAGAAAGCTGTTTAGTAAGCTCCCTGCTTCTCTCTCCCATTTTCTCTGTATAATTACGGTCTAGATATTGACTAATAACTTTGTCAATATATTCATTCGTCAACATAAAATTCCTCAATTTACTTTTCGTTTTGCAGCAACGTTCGGCGGTACTTCGTTAGGGAATGTGATGAAACTGCCTGTCATCTTTGGAGGGGGACCCCAATCAAGATCTTCATCTATTTCTGCGCCTGTTCTTTTATCGAACTCCCATAGCGCGCAGACGAGACGATCTTCTTTTACTTCTGTAACTTTCAGCCGCTGCTCAATTTCGCCTGCGAGCCAGCGTACTACTTCATCCCCAACTTTGCTATCTTTGAATTTCATCGGCATTCTCCTGTAAAAACTGTCTTGAAATAATTATGGCTTCATTATCTCGATGAATTATTGCCTCGCCGCCCTTCTCCCATGTTTCACTGTCAATTGGACTAGCCGTGCCACATTCGGGACAAAAATTCATTCGCCGCGGATTAATCCAACATAAAAGAGTTTCGCAACATGGCATCTGAATAACAGTGAATTTCACTGGTGTCTGAGATTGCATGGCGCTCCTTGTTTACATAATTTGTTTTTCGAATAGCGCGCATTCTTGAATTGCAAGCTTGAATACTCTGGAAAACGGGATGCCCGTAGCAAGTAAACGTCTCCTATCCCAGGAGATCGTTCCACTTGAGTCTACAATTGCGAAAACTTGTACATCTTCAGCATCCAGTTTCCAGAGTATGTAGAACATGTTAATCTCCTGCAACTTTTGCTGCGCTTGCCTCGACCTTCGGTTCGTTGAGCATACCTTTTTCTCTAAGTGCGGTATAAATAGCAAGTACTACGCTGTGTCCAATTATTCCTGCGTGCATCTGCTGCTGATGTTGAGTCATAGCAAACGCTATTGTCTTTTCGATATCATTCCAAGAAGCTGGATTCTCCATACTCTCCTATTTCAACCTGTCCGCATACTGCTTCTTTTCTTGTTTTGTTAAAGATCGAAAATGCCACAATGGCTGCAAACTGCAGGCCATAGAACCACCTCAACATGGATCAAATTTTACAACGCCTTCACATCCATTTGCTGTACACTTATCACCTTCTTTTACTTCTTCTGCGTAGATGTGTTCTCTGCTTTGCATTTTCTTCTCCTTCACGTTAAATTAAGCTTGCCTCCAAGCCGCAGCCTTCACCTAGGGAATACTCCTTTGAGGAGAGCACCATACATTGTTTCCAATGCAGGCAGGTTAGTTGAAGGATTTTATGCAACTTTTAGCTTTTAGCGTTTAGCTTTTATCGCAGGCTTTCGCCTGTTCGGAGCTTTTAGCTTTTAGCTTTTAGCTTTGAGGATTATCAAAGAGTAAAGAATACTCTTTAGAGCGATTTGCAGTCGCATCAGAATGTGTCCTCATCGCTTTCCCACTTCGCTACCGAAGGCAAATCTTACTAAACTCTTTCTTTCTCCCATTCAGCAATTTCAGCATCCAAATCTGATACGTCCCCTAACTCTGTAATTTCCAAGTTCGGTACTGCTCCGCGATATCTACCTTGAAGAAGAGGAACATGTCGCTCCTTAATAGCGTCGAACATTTCTTCTTCTGTATATCCGTCGAGTTTACCCCAAGATAGAAACCACAGTCGGGCAAGTTTCTTTTCTGCTTCTTCCATGTCTTTTGCTTCTACCTGCCACAACTCGTGATCTGAATCGTCACCATTTATCTCCCAATCAGCCTGAATTAGAAATAACATTTTACCTCCTGAATATTGGCGCCGCGACCGGGAATTGAACCACGGATCTCCGGGAACACCCTCCGGGCTTTAACGTTAAGCTATCGCGGCGCGTCATGAGGCTTTCACGTCTGTAGCCTCTAGGCAAGCATTGCGACAGAAGAGTTATGTCCTCTGTATCTCGGCCTTACTATTTACGCCGCCAACTCGATTTTCTGAGTTGCATTGAACAGCGACAACTTGCCGTCCAACGTTCCGAGCAATGTTTCTAACGCATCTTGCTCTTTGCGCAGTTCTCCTTCGTCAACATTGACAACAGCCTGCGCTGCTTCACTCCCCGTGTCTACCGATGCGATTGCACTGACTCCGATGCTGCTCCTATTGCCCTTATAGTTGATTCGGGCTCGTTCCTGCACGATCTTCGTGCTCATTGCTGAAAGAAATGCTTGCGCATTTGGTGCAACTTCTCTGCGCCAGGAGAGCCACTCGAAGATAGACATTGTTTTGCCTTCAAGTGTAAGCGGGGCGGCGAGATTCGCTTGTTGAATCGCTGTTCTAATTGCGACGACTCGTTTTTCTAAGTCGGCGATGGATTGGCGTTCGCGTTTCACGTACTCAACCGAGCCGCCTGTATCTTTGATTGGATCTTTGAGTTTCTCATCGCGGACAAGATAATCCAAAATACCCTGCCGTTTGCTTGCTAGCCGCTTATTCAGCGTAACAATTTCGGCTAACGCTTCTGTGATTGTGATTTGAACTTTTGCTGGGGCTGTCATTTCTTTTTCTCCTGTCAAATAATTTCTTAAACTTAAGCAGTATAGCCTTTCGGCGCGAGTTTCATCCAGAAACCCCAGAAGGGAGGAGGCGTTATATCATCTTCTCTCTTCCCTGTTATTTCCAATACACGATGATACTGCTGCACGCATTCATCTTTAGTTGCTTTGTCCAGAACAACAAAATCCATTCCAAAACAGTCAACATCTGTTCCAACAGGAATCTCTTTATTTGTGCAATACGCGATCCAACCGTATTCAAGTAGAAGTTTGTCTACTATCGCGTGCCAGCCTTCAATTGGTTCGATGTCGTCAAAATTTTCCATATTGTCCTTTTCTCTTGCAGTCTTTGCCACACTAGTCACCACAAACAGGCTCCTCTCGTATAGGAGGACATATGCTGTAGCATACTAATGCAGCAAGCACGGCAAGAGAATCTCCGTGCTAAAGTCTTTTTCCGATAGGCGTAGTTCCTATGGTCGTCCATGCATATATACACAATGTATTTTTATTGTGTACTTCATACTGTAATTTTACTGTAATTTATACTTTTACTTTGCCACATGTCTTCCATTTTCTTCCAAAAGAATCAATCTATTGGCTTTTGTTACTCTAAACCGCATATGTGTTCCGCCACTGTGTTTCGTAAGGTAGACAAAAATATTGTCTCCTGTTCGACGGACTCGTGCTTGTTTCACTCCCGTACGTATCTGTCTGTGAATCCGTCGTCGTGCTTTGCGTTCAACTGCTGAATATTTGCGTCTTTGTTTTGGTGCTTGTTGGCCCTCGATTGGATTAGAATCCAAAAGAAGTTTTCGCATACAGCCCTCCTGTTTGAGTTAATACTTTCCTCTTGTTAATAAACTTGGGAGCTGAGTTAGTGTAAATTGCAAGTGTTAATCTGGCTGCGTTTTCAAACTCTCCTTTCTGAGAAAAATTTTGAATGACTCGTCCGTCCTGCGCCCTGCCGGTCTCCCAATACTTCGGAGAGCTTTCAATTTTAAGGGCAAGGTGACGGGACATCGTTAAGTGCGGGAAAATTTGTTTTGTTTGATCAAATTTATTCGCGGAATAGCTCAACAAAGAAAATCTCTGTAAGCCCAACACTTTTGGTATAGTTCCAACGAAGCCCGTATCAAACAAAAACAACTCTTCTTTGTTCTCGAGGTTGATCGCTCGAACAGCAGAACGCGAACATTCTGGAATAAAAATTGTCGGATAGCCCTCTCGACGTGCCAGAATTTCAAATATAAACACATCACGCCCTGCCAATAACATCTTCTTTTCTCCGCAAGCTGCCTTGGCACTTCTCCACGCATTCTTAATTACAGTTAATTCTTCGGCGGAGAAATACGGGTAAGCATCTTGCGGAATAAATCCGATATACGGCTTGACAAAATTCTCCATGTGTTCTTGGAGCCAGCCCATACCCTATCCTTTCTTTCGCAGAGAAGAAGTTACCTTCTTTGTACTATCATTCCCATGCACACCTCGCTGGCATTTTGGCGGGGCACGTTAACCCGTGGCAGACCAGTGAATCCGCCTCTAGAAAAGCTTGCGTAGTGGGCTACGCTGGAGCAGACTTGAAGTGTGCATGGGAATGGCAGTGGTTTTTATTCTTTTTTCAGATTCCGTCGATAACTCCACAGATAACAGACATTGAATATGCCTCTTGTGCAGCATAGTCGCGCTGTCGTTGATCTTCTGTGCGCTGATCATCGCCACATACATCACAGCGATGTGTTGGCCAGCATGAACAATGCGCTACTGCCGCTCCTCCGGTTCCATTCAAGCATGTCGCCTTCGCTGTACAAGACATAATTTCCCTCCTAAGCA
>Ga0335069_10009302_pt1 | contig 13993 bp, 11 predicted proteins | sample Lox_Sample_11_FD_206714 | JGI IMG/M metagenome (GOLD analysis project Ga0335069, IMG submission 206714) | Soil microbial communities from Loxahatchee National Wildlife Refuge, Florida, United States - Lox_Sample_1.1 | ecosystem: Environmental > Terrestrial > Soil > Wetlands | place: USA... | reverse complement strand
GATCAGCTCCAGCCGGTAGCGCGCGCTGAACGCGCCCAGGAACAGCATTGAAGTGGCCGCATACATCAGCACCGAAACCAGCAGCGACTGCTCCGTGTAATGCGCAAACGACTTCCGGTATGCGCCCGCCACGTGCGCGCCGATCTGGCGATACTCGCTGAAACGCTTGATCGCCATGAAGTACGCGCCGATCATCCAGTAGGCCATCAGCAGCGACGCCGGCGGCACAATCGCCGACGTCACCATGTACCAGCCCAGCAGCATGCGCAGCGGATTGTTGATGGACTCCACCAGCACATCCAAATAGGGCAGGTCCTTGGCCCGCACCGGCGGAATGTTGTAGATGCAGCCCATGATCCACAGGGCGGCGGCGGAAAGGAGAAATCCCCACGAAATCTGCGTGGCGATGGCCAATCCCACCGCCATCATCGCCAGCCACTGCGCGTACGCCAGGGGAACATTCACCAGCCCCAGCGCCGCCGGCCGGTGCTTCTTGGTCGGATGCAGACGGTCGAAGGGCGCGTCCAGCACCTCGTTGATCACGTAATTGCTGCACGCGATCAGCGTCACCGACAGGGTGCCCAGCAGCACCCTGGCCGCAAACGCACGCGGCTCGACATGCGTGACCAGCAGCGGCAGAAACAACCCCGGCAGCACGAAGACGTTCTTGATCGAGTGATCGAGGCGCATGACGGCGATGTGCGCCTTCACGCGCTCGAAGGCGGGCACGGCTGGCGCCGCAATGCTCTGAATCTGCGTTGACATCCATCGTCTCCCTGCGCAAGGAACGGACGATCCACTGTCCCGGGCGGCTCCGGCGATCTCGCAGTCCGCATTCACCCTTCGTGCAAACCCCTCACGAGGCCGCAGCCCGCCCTGTCCCATTCGCAGAATGTTGGCCCCAGTGTACTCGCGGCGCCCCGTCCTGACCAATTCCACGAAAGCCGTACGCCGGCGCCCGGCTCGGCCCATTTCTGCGCGCCGGCCCGGCTCCCGGCGCATCCCTGCGGTTGCCGGTTCTTGAGCAGCAAAGGATTTACAATGACCCCATGGCCACCGTGAGCACCACTCTGCCTGAATTGAAGCAGCGCCTAGAATCGCGGGAAGCCCGCATCGGCATCGTCGGCATGGGCTACGTCGGCCTGCCGCTGGCGCTCCTCTTCAGCGCGGAGCGCTTTCGCGTCACCGGCTTCGATATCGCCGAGAGCAAGGTGAACGCCCTCAACTCCGGCGGTTCCTACATCGTCCGCATCCTGCCCGAAGCCATCCAGGAAGCGCAGAAAGCCGGCTTCCGCGCCACCAGCGACTACTCCGAAGTGGCCGCCATGGATGCTGTCATCATCTGCGTGCCCACACCGTTGAACGAGTTCCACGAGCCCGACCTCAGCTACGTCACCGGCACGGTCCAGTCCATCGCTCCCTACGTGCATGAGGGCCAGCTCATCGTCCTCGAGAGCACCACCTACCCCGGCACCACCGAAGAGGTCGTCGTTCCCTTGCTCGAAAAGGGCAACCCGCACGGGCTCAAGGTGGTCCGCGCTGCCGGCGAGCAAGGAATTCACGTGGTCTTCTCTCCCGAGCGCGAGGACCCCGGCAACGACACCGTTGCGCGCCACGACATCCCCAAGGTGATCGGCGGCTGCGATCCCGGCGCCGTGGAGCTGGCCGCCGCCATGTACGGCGCCATCTTCCGCCGCGTCGTCCCCGTCTCCAGCCCAGCCGTGGCGGAGATGACCAAGCTGCTCGAAAATATCTACCGCTGCGTCAACATCGCGCTGGTCAACGAACTCAAGCAGCTCTGCATGCGCATGGGCATCGACATGCACGAGGTCATCGACGCGGCCAAAACCAAGCCCTTCGGCTTCCAGGCCTTCTATCCCGGCCCCGGACTCGGCGGCCACTGCATTCCCATCGACCCGTTCTATCTTTCGTGGAAGGCCAGGGAATACGACTTCCGCACCCGCTTTATCGAGCTGGCCGGCGAAGTCAACATCTCCATGCCCTACTTCGTCATCGAGCAGACCTCCGCCGCGCTCAACGAGCAGCGCAAGGCGATGAAAGGATCGAAGATCCTGGTCCTCGGCCTCGCCTATAAGCGCGACATCGACGACCTGCGCGAATCGCCCTCGCTCACCATCATCGAGCTGCTGCGCCAGAAGGGCGCCGAGGTTTCCTACAACGACCCCTTCTTCGCCCACGTCGGCCGCGGCCGCCACTACGACCTGAACATGGACAACACCCCGCTCGACAACCTGGAGCAGTTCGACGCCGTGCTCATCGTCACCGATCACTCCAGCTACGACTACCGGGACATTGTCCAGCGCGCGCAACTCGTCGTCGATACCCGCAACGCCACCAAGGGCATCCAGTCGCCCAAGATCGTCCGCTGCTGAATCCAGCCGTCGCCTGTATCGTTGAGTCTGTCTTCCGCCCCCGCAAGCCCATCCGTCGCGTTGGGTACAGGCTTCAGGGGCTGCAGCCTGCTGACAATGCCTCTGAAGAGCCACGAAGTGTCAGGGCACGAATTCAGTCGTGCCGCCAAGTGTCTGGAATGAGCGGGGCTTCAGCCCCTGCGGCGCCGCTCACAACCCCTCGCTCGCCCGATACCACTCCACCGTCCTGCGCAACCCTTCGCGAAAATCCACCAGCGGCTGATACCCCAGCCGCTCCCCCGCCCGCCGGATATCGGCCAGCGAATCGCGCACATCTCCCGCGCGCGGTGGCCCATAGGCCGGTTCTCCCTTGTATCCCGTCAGCTCGCGCAGGATGCGAAACGTCTCGTTCAGCGTCACGCGCACACCCGTGGCCGTGTTCATCACCTCGCCTGAAACCTTCTCGGCCGGCGCGGATGCGGCCAGCAGATTGGCATGCACCACGTTGTCGATATACGTGAAATCGCGGCTCTGCTCGCCGTCGCCATAAATCGTCGGCTGCTCGCCCTTGAGCATCCTGCGGCAAAAGACGGCCAGCACGCCGGAATAGTGCGACGTCGGATCCTGATACGGACCGAATACGTTGAAGTAGCGCAGCGTCACCGTCTCCAGCCCGTACACGCGCGCGAACGAACTCATGTAGTGTTCGCCGGCCAGCTTCGCCACCGCGTAGGGCGAGATCGGATGGGGCCGCATCTCCTCCTGCTTGGGCAGTGTCGGCGTGTCGCCATACGCGGACGAGGAGCCGGCATAGATCACGCGCCGCACCCCGGCATCGCGCGCCGCCACCAACACATTCAGGGTGGCATCCACGCAGTTCCGGTTGGTGGCCACCGGGTCGGCCACCGAGCGCGGCACCGACGCCAGCGCAGCCTCGTGAAATACAATCTCCACGCCCTCGCAGGCGCGGGCGCATGCGGCCGGGTCGGTGAGATCGTCCTCGATGAACTCCATCGCTTCGAGCCCAATGAGGTTCGCGCGCTTGCCGGTGATCAGATTGTCGATGCCGCGCACCGACTCGCCGCGCGCCAGCAGTTCCGCGGCAATGGAGCGTCCGATGAATCCCGCCGCTCCGGTAACCAGATATTTCGCCAACGTGCCTTCTCCAGACTGCGAACGATTGCGTCAAACGCGCCGCACTCCCCAGTCTAAAGGCCGTGGGTTACATTCGTTTCCGCATCCGGCAAGGCACACGTCTTGCAAAGCGCCGGCACCGCCCGCGCCTCACCAGCAGAGATGTCCGGAAAAGCTGCCTTCGCCGCGGCATTCTACAATTCACGTCTTCTCGCCTCAACGCCTTACCAGCCCCGGTAGTACGCGCGCGCTCCCCATACCGGAGGCCCATACCCATACCCGTAGGCATACACCGGCGGAGGAGGCGGCGGCGCGTACATATACGTAGGCTGCTGCATCATCACCACCGGTGGAGGCTGTTGCACGATGACCTGCGGCTGCGGAGCCGGCTGCTGATAGATATAGATGTTCGCAGGCGCAGGCTGCGGCGCCGGCGCGTAGGTTTGCTGCGGCGGAGGCTGGTACTGCGGTTGCGGCTGGTAGGCCTGCTGCTGCGGAGCCTGCTGCTGTTGCGGCATTTCATCGTACGACTGGTTGCGGTGCCGCAGGCCGTAGGGATCCGTGTAAGGCAGAGTCGCGTTGGGCACGGCGAAGTCGTCCATCACCTTGAGCGTCATGCGCGTTTCTTCCTTGAGAGTGGGGCGCGGGCCGCGCATCGGCAGCATCAGCAGATCCACCGGCCACAGGACCGGAATCGACCACAACACGGCATCGCGAACAGCGTGGCCCTTGCCGATGATGCGTCCGTAGGTGTCCACCTTGAATCCCGGCACATCCACCACGCGCGCGTCGAGCGGCACTTCGGTGTCGGGTTCGATTACCAGGTGATCGAACTTCAATTCCATGTAACCCTTGCCGACGAAATGGCCGGGGTCCTTGTACTGCTCGAAACGGCCCACGAGATAGCTGTTATATGGCAGCGTCGCTCGCCCGTAACGCTCTGAGTGGGCCAGATGGCAAAGCACGGGATCGCCAACGGCTGTGTTTCGTGAAGAGAGTCTCGGCTCCGCGGTGGTGCACGAAATCAGAGAGCCGGCCGGGATGATGTGTTCACCCGCGTCCGCAAACAACGGCGGCGCAAGCAGGACGGAGAACAGCACAAGCGGAGTGCATTTCATAACCTGCCTCCAGAGAAACGGCGCGCAAACGAGCCGTCCCACGGTGTGAGTTGTCGGTTTCTTCCCCGAGAAGACGAGAGACGTGAATACACTCGCGAACCCGCCCCGGAAGGCAAAGTTTCTCCGCCGCCCGAAAATATTTTCCGCGCCCTGCTCACCCCGGCAAGCTTTCGTCGTCAGGCGAACAGATTGCGCCCTTCATGTCGGAAAGGAAATGGCTGATGAGTGCGAGCCGGTTTTACCTTTGTCGTACTCGAGAATCTCCGTGCCCCAACCTCGCGCACGTCCCCGCTACAGGGCAGACGACTGCATGCGCGAGGGTGGGAAGCCGGAAGGCGGACAAGGCATTGCCGAAGCCGCTCTGGCCGGCATGCCGCCGCCAAAAAACGAGGTCCGGAACGCCATGCGCTCCGGACCTCGGGGATTACAGCTACTTGTTGTGCTTACTTGCTCTGGCAGCACTTCGGAGAGCGCTTGCGAACGCGCCTTCCCCGAGAGCCTACTTCGTCTCCACCAGCGCCTGATGCGGCGTAAGCATGTCTTCCTTGCGCATCACCAGATTGGTCGCATTCAGCGTGGCCAACTCGAAACCGTGTCCATGCGTGATGGCGTCGGTGGGACAGGCCTCCACGCAATATCCGCAAAAGATGCAGCGGTTGTAGTCGATGTTGTACACCTTGGCGTAGCGCTCCGACGAGGAGATGCGCAGCTCCTCCGTATTCTCCGCGGCCTCGATGTAAATGCAGTTCGAGGGACAGGCGGCCGCGCACAAAAAACACGCCACGCACTTCTCCAGGCCGTTCTCATCGCGCTGCAGCACATGCGCGCCGCGAAAACGCTGTTCGAACTTCGCGCCCCGCATTGGCCCCGGTCCGTCCGGATAGTTCTCCACCTGTGTCGGCTGCAGCATCTCCCCGAACGTGATGCTCATGCCCTTTGCAATTCCGGCGATGTTGCGCACAATCGACATACTGCCAGTATACGATGCGCCCGCGTGCCCCATCGGACCATGCCTTCCCCGTTCAGTCCCCAAAAAAGGGAGGCCTCCCCGCGACGGAGAAGCCTCGCACGCGTACAGGACATTCCCTATTGCTGCTGGGGCTGCTTGTCCTCTGGTTTCTTGTTGTTGTCCAGTTTGCGTCCTGGCGCCTGCTTGCCCTGGCGCTCGTGGGCGGATTGCGCCGGAGCGGAGTGCTGCGCCTGGTGCTGGTCCTGACGCTGGTTTGGGGGCTGAACCTGGCCGCGCGGTCCTTCGGGCCTTTTCTGCTCAGGCCGTTGCGGTGGCGGCTGATGCTGCGGGCCGGTGTGTTGAGGCTCCGGCCGCCCCGGATTCTGGCGTCCGGACTCCGCGTGCTGCTGCTGAGCCGGTCGGGCCGGTTCCTGATGCTGGGCGTGCTTCCGCTGCTCCGCCATGGTCGCCCGGTCCTGCTCGTGTGCCTGGCTGCCGGGTTGCGCCTCGCGATGCGCGCCCGGACGGTTGGCTTCGTCCCCGCGCTGTTGCGTCGACTCGGGCTTCCCCGGCTGGTTGGGCCGCTGCTCCCGCGCCTCATACCGCACCGGCGCCGGCGGCTTCACGTTGCGATCGGCCTGGACCGGATGGTTCACCACCACAAGGTGGGGATTGCCATGGTTCAACCCGGCATAATTCTGCCGGTCGCCACGCGCCTCCTGGATCAACTGCATCTGCGTCGACATCGGCGGGTTATGCTCCTCGCGGAATGCGGCAATCTCCGCCGGCCGCAGCCGCACATTGATACCGCCATGGCCGCCGTTGTAGCTGATCTGGGTCTCCTTGATGTTGGTGATCCGGTAGTCGTACACATTTCGAACGATCGTCGTGTTCACGTTGTTGACTGAACGGTTATAGGCAAAGCGGTCGCCGCGCCAGTAGCCGCCCTGGTAGCCGAAACCGATGTAGCCGAAGCCGTAGTTAATGCCACCGTAGTATCCAACGTGCCGGCCCCAGTAACCGCGGCGGAAGCCATAGCGCCCCCGGTCGTAGCCCCAGTAGCCGGGGGTCCACAACGCACCCTGGTAGGGCGCAAACACCCACGCGCCGGGAACCCAGTAGTAGCCCGGGCCGTTGGCGTAGCTCCAGTAACCGGGAGTCCAGATGTATCCATCCCCGGGAACCGGAGGCTGCTGATACTGCGGCAGTTCCGGAGGAGGTTGAGGCGCATACTCCACCGGCGTGTAGTCGCCCGAGTTGCCGCCGTAGTTCGAGTCCGGCGAAGCATTGTCCGCATACTGGTCCTGATTGGTGGAGTCGCGCGGCGGGCTCGTGCGTGGCGCCGGGTTCGAGCTGGGCTGGCTGTTCTGGTCGTCGGCGCCGGCAGGTGCGACCGCGGATGCGCCCGTGTTATCGCTTGCGTTGGAAACCGGAGCAACGTTGGCATTGGCCGGATCCGACCCGTCCGCCGTCTGGGGTTGCGACTGATCCTGAGGATTGGCCTGGTTCGCGGTATCGGGGTTCGAATTGCTCTTGCATCCGGCGGCGCCGAATGCCAAAGCCAGTGACAGCGACGTGTACAACGCAATGTGGGGGACGGCTTTCATGCGGATTACCTCTCCAACTCACATCTGATGCGGTGTGCTGAAAAGGTTTTGTTTCCCGTTCAAAACCGGCCCCGTCCGGTTGATCGGCCCGAGAAGCCCCAGGTCTGAATCCCGGCAATCCCCTTATTCGCCGCAGCGCTTTAGCGGCGGACGCCGGGCGGCGTCGATCGCCCCTGGTTGTTTGCCGGCGGCCTCGTCACCGGTTTGCGCTCCGTCCGCGCATGCACCGTCTGCGTGCATGGTCCGGAGTCCTGCCCGCTCGCCATTCCCGGGTTAGCGCCCTGCGCCTGGCAAAGGCGCTGCTCCATCGCCTCTCCGTCCTTGTGCGTCACCAGCAGCGACCGCTCCATTCCGTTGAACGCATCCACGTCGTAGCGAAACACATAATCTTCGGCCGGCTTCTGCCTGCCATAGTCGTAGTGGCTCCACGTGGCCAGATACTGCCGGCCGTCGGGATCCGCCAGTACCGCAAAGATCTGCCCGAGCATCACGCCTGCCGGCGCGGTGCCCGTCCACACCGGCGCCGCCTGCCCGCCGCGCAGCCACCGCGGCACAAGAATGTGCTGGTTGAAGTCGTAGTGAAACGCCGTGAAGTACGTGGTGGCGGCACAGTTGCGGCAATCGTCGTAGAGTGCCGCCAGCTCCCGCGGCGAACCCTCGCGCAGATTTATCCAGTCGAGCCAACGCAGATTCACGCCCTTCAGCAGCGGCGTCTTCACGTGGTTGGTCAGATTCACACTCCACAGCTGGAACGTGTCGGAAGACGGCAGGCTGTCGGGGCTTGCCCGCTCAGTCGTAACCACCAGCGCCGCATCGTACATCACGCCGATCTCGCGGATCGCCGTCCACTTCTCCGCCGTCAGCGCCCGCGTCACCCACACAATCACCGGCTGGTCCGCCTCATTGTGGAAGTCCACCCAGTGAAACGCACCCGCCTCCTGCTTCGCCGCATCCTGCGCGCCCGCGTCCGGCGCAGAGGGATTCGCTTTTGCATCATCCGGCTTCGGCGCATCCGGCTTCGCGGCATCCGGCTTGGCGGGCTCCTGCGGCGCAGGCGCGTGCGCAGCAGCACCCGGCTTCGCGGCATCCTGGGTGGCTGGACTTGGCTTTGCGGCCGCCGGCTTTGCAGCATCCTGCCCTGTCGCCGTCACGGCCCAGAGACCCATCCCCAACATGAGCAACCGGAGGGAAACACAGCGCATGCAATCAGGTATACCAGAAAAGCTCACCGTCCCCTGCGAGCGCAGTGATCGGAAGCATCCTCCAAAGACTTCAGATTTCGATAACCGTCTCACCGCCCGTATTGGCGGGGTTGGAGCCTGCTTCTTTCGGAAACAGCGATGGCAATCCAGCAACAAGCATCGCGAAGAGCGCAACAATAAATGCAGCCCCTGAAAAGCCAAACATCAATCCAGCGTCACGTTCCAAACGACCCGGAAGTTCTCTAATATAGGTAGCTTGGTACAGAGCGAACGTTATGAATGTCAAACCGAGCCCACATGTAATGATTGAAATCAGTAGCAGTATCCAGCAAGCGAGCATTGCGACGATGGATGCTGTGCTGGCGTTCTTCAGGTCAATAATCTTCTCCGAGAATGTTATCGATGCAACGAATACTGCGACCAAGATTGTCAAGAATGCTTTCGCAAGGTCTTTCGACTCTGAGTAATCGATTTCCTGCCACCGCTTGATCGCTGCGTCGACGCACGTTCGATCAGACTTGTCGGGGCATTGATTCCAATTGTAACCGGGCCCCGAGAAGGCTCTTAACTCGGCTAAGGCCAGCAATGACACTATGACCAGAATTCCGCCAGTTACAAGCACGATCATGAGATTCTTCTTGCCCATGCTGTGGTGAATTGTGACATAGAAGCCTTTTTGTTCCAAGCGAAAACTCACTTATGCTCGCCGTGGTCTGAACAATCCTGTGAGTCACAGCCCCAGTCGCTCCCAAATCGCGTCCACCCGCGCCTTGGTCGACTTATCCATCTCGATCATCGCCGGCCACGGCCGCTCAAACCCTTCAGCCTTCCATTTGCGCGTGGCATCAATCCCCATCTTGCTCCCGTAGTTCGGCAGCCGCGACGCATGATCCAGCGAATCCACCGGCCCCAGCGTGAACTGAATATCCCGCTCCGGATCGATATTGTTCGCCACTCGCAGCACCACCTCGCCCACATCCTGCACGTCGCAGTCCTCATCCACAACCACAATGCACTTGGTAAACATCGCCTGCCCCAGCGACCAGATCGCGTGCATCACCTTGCGCGCCTGCCCCGGGTAGCTCTTCTTGATCGACACCAGCATCAGGTTGTGGAACACGCCCTCCACCGGCAGATTCACATCCACGATCTCCGGGATCGTCATCTTCATTGCTGGCAGAAAGATCCGCTCCACCGCCTTGCCCATCCATGCGTCTTCCATCGGCGGTTTGCCCACAATCGTTGCCGCGTAGATCGGATCTTTGCGATGCGTGATGCACGTCAGGTGGAACACCGGGTACTCATCCTGCATGGTGTAGAAGCCCGTGTGGTCGCCGAACGGCCCCTCCGTGCGCAGTTCGCCTAGTTCCACGTAGCCCTCGAGCACGATCTCCGCATGCGCCGGAACCTCCAGGTCCACCGTCTCGCACTTCACAATCTCCACCGGCCTGCCGCGCAAGAACCCGGCGATCATGAACTCCTCCACCTCCGGCGGCGCGGGCACAATCGCCGAAAACGTAGTCGCCGGATCAGTCCCGATGGCCACCGCCACCTCCATCCTGGAACCGGGTCCAGCCCCCTTCAGATTGCCAAACGCTACTTGCGGCAGCCCCCCAACCGGCCCATCCTTCACCATCACCGCGCCCCCGGCCGTCTCCGCCATCGCAGCCACCCGCGCCGCCCCCGCATCGCCCGTCGCCGCACCGGAAGCCGCCGCACGCAACGCCTCCCGGAAGTGCTCCGCAGCCACCTTCTGCCGCTGCCAGTGCATTCCCGTCGTCTGCCCGTCGTACACCTGCATGCGGTACATCCCGATGTTGCGCTTGCCCGTCTTCGGATTGCGCGTGTGCACACAGGGCAGCGTGATGAACGGACCGCCGTCGTGCGGCCAGCACTTCAAAATCGGAAACTGCCCCAGGTCGAAGTTCTCCCGCAGAATCACTTCCTTGCACTTCGCCTCGCGCGCGCTCACGGTCTTCGGAAAAGCCGAAGTCAGCGCGCCCAGTTGCGGCAGCATTTTCAGCTTGTCCAGGAACCCCTCGGGCGCCTTCACATTCATCAGCCCGCTGATCCGCTCCGCGATCTCCTCCAGCCGCTCCACCCCCAGGGCCATGGCCATGCGGCGCTCGCTTCCAAACTGGTTGATCAGTACCTTGCGCCCCGGATGCCCCTTCACGTTCTCAAACAGCAGCGCCGGCCCCCCCGGCCGGTAATTGCCGGTTCCACTGACCCCTGAACCCTGACCCCTGACCCCTGTCTTCAACATCCGGTCGGTGATCTCCGTGATTTCCAGCTCCGCCGACACCTCCGCCGTTACCCGCTTCAGTTCGCCCTGCTTCTCCAAAGCCCCTATCCAGTCGCGCAGATCGTCGTATGCCACTTGCCTCTCCCACAGTCAGATTCCGGTAACTCTCCAGCTTACAGCGTGATCCGCTTCGCCCTCCCAGCACCCTCCAAACCCTGCAAAGTGTCCCTACTCACACTTGTGAGCGCCGTCATGTCGCCCCGCGCGCAGCCCTGTGTACACTGCCGCACATTGCAAGAATCCCTCCGGGAAAGAAAGAGGAGAATACCGTGAAAATCCGGCCCGTTATCGCAGTCATGTTCCTGCTCGCAGCCTCCATCGCCGCCGCATCCGCGCAGGACGCCGCCTCCACCTACAAGGCCAAGTGCCAGATGTGCCACGGCGCTGACGGCAAGGGCGCAACGCCCATGGGACAGAAGATGGCTGTCCGCGACTTCAAGAGCCCTGAAGCCGCCAAAGAGTCCGACGCCGAATGGATCACCATCACCAAAAAGGGCAAGAACAAGATGCCCGCCTACGACGGCAAGTTGACCGACGACCAGATCAAGGACGTGGTCAAGTTCATTCGTTCCATGTAAATGCAAAAGTCTGCCGGTTGCCCCGGGTCTCGCTTCTTAAACCTGGGGCGGGCCGCTTCCGGCCACGGCCCGACCCGTAAACCGGCTCAGCCGAGTTGCACCAGCCCCGCCGGTGTCGCCCCCTCGGGAATCGCCGGCGGAATTGCATCCATCGGGTAGCCCAGCTGCTGCCACCCGTGGAATCCGCCCTTCAGCGGCCGTACCCGCTCCACACCCAGTTTCTGCAGCTTCAGCGCGGTGTACGCTGCGGTTTCCTCATTCGGACAGGTGCAATAGAGAATCACGTCCCGGTCGCGCGGAATCTCGTGGACCCGCGCCGGAATATCGTCCGGCGGAACCCGCAGCGCCCCCGGCAGCGTGAACGGGTCGGTGAGCTGTTCAAGCGGATGGCGCAGATCCACAATGTAGACCGGCTCGCCGGCTTCCAATTGCGCGTGCAATTCCTCCGGCTCCAGGCGCGATTCGATCATGCGCCTCAGCAACCTCCGCCGCCGCCACAGCCGGGCTGCCAGGAACCCCACGATGCCCGCCGCCAGCAGCGCCCCGGAAAACCGGCCCACCCAATCCAGCAACGTTGGATCGCGCTTCAGAGCGTCGCCGAAGATGCGCCCGCCCGTCAGCAGTGCAGACAGCCACAGCGTGCAGCCCATGGCATCGAAAACGATGAATTCGCCGTACGACATGCCGCTCTGGCCCGCCACCGGCGACGTCAGCGAGGCCAGCCCGGGCACAAACTTGCCGAACAGCAGAGTCACCTGCCGCCGCTGTCCGAAACGCAGCCTGGTCCGCCGCACGCAGGTCGTGGGCTCGAGCGACAGCCTGCACAGCACATTGAGAACCTTGCCGCCATAACGCCTGCCGATGAAGAACCAAGCCGTGTCCGACACCAGGCACGCCATCAGTCCGAAAAACAGCGCGGTGCCCAGACTGATCTGGCGTTCGGCCGAGAGCGCGCCTGCGGCCAGCAACACCGGCGTGGCCGGCAGCGGCACCCCAAGCTGCTCCACCAGCACCCAGACAAACAGCAGCAGATAACCATACGTCAGAAGAATGTGCGTGGGCAGTTCCATGGGCCTCGTCTCCGTAGGGTGCTGGAGGGAAAGATGCGGCCGCCGCATGACTCGCTGGGGAAATAAGCGGAAGCCGTCTTGCAATGGGATGTCCGGCGCCCCGGATTCGGTGCAGCAGTTCCCAGGCCGCTACGATATTATGCGGCACGCACCCTTTCGACATTTCAAGGAGCATGACAACAAAAGGCCGCCCGCGGGCGGCCTTTTGCTCTGGAAACCGGATCAGCTTACTGGATCGTTCCCTGGGCCGGCGCCGGTGTCGAGTCCACCGGAACCGTCACCTGGCTGGCCGCCGCGGTCGCCTGCACCGGCTTGTTCACAAAGTAGTTGTGATCCCACAAGTTGCGATAGAAGGCGCCGGTCAGCTCTGCAGCGCGAGGCCCGAAGGTGGGTCGTCCGCCTTCGAGGAAGAACACCGTCACCAGGCTTCCCTGGGGAGACTCGGAGTAGGAGGCGAACCAGCCGAAGCGCGTGCCTTCATTGGAGCAGGTGCCCGTCTTGCCGAATACCGGCAGCTCGGTAAAGCTCGAGCGCAGCCTCCGGGCAGTGCCGTATTCCACCGCGCCGGCCATGCCATCCTGCAGGTCAGGCACGTACTTCGCGATATCGAGGGTGCGCTTGACGCGGGGCGTAAATCCCGCCATCTCCGCCGGGGTGGTGGGATGCTGCAGATAGTAGAGCGTTCCGCCATTGGCCAGCGCGGCCACGTAGGCGCCCAGCTGCAGCGGGGTCATGGAGACGCCCTGTCCGAAGCTGCACATCCTGCCCACGCCGCCCTCCGACTCGGGAATCGCCTTTTCCGGATACGCACCGAGCTGTTCGCCGGGGATGTTCCATCCCGCCAGCTCGCCCAGTCCGAACTGGTTGGCGTAGTGGCGCACCCGCTCAAAGCCCAGCTCGCGCCCCAGTTCCTCGAAATAGAGGTTGTTGCTCTTCGCCAGCGCCTGAGTCATGTTCATGCGGAAGCCCGGCAGCTGCACCATGGTGTCGCGGGTTACGATGCCCTCGGAGAGGGCCGCCATCGCCACAGTGATCTTGATGGTGGAGCAGGGTTCGGCGCCCGGCGAAAGCGCCAGCTTCTGGTTCACCATGGCCAGGATGCGCCCGCTGGAGGGGTCGATCACCACGGCCGTGCCGTTCATGTCGCCCAGGGCGTCGATCGCCGCCTGGCGCACGATCGGATCCTCGCCGGTGGTGATGTCCGCCGCGAATTCGTCGCTGGTGGCAAAGGAACTAGCCGTGAACCGCTCGTAATAGCGATGGCGTCCGTGCAGGCTGGCCCGGCGGATGGTGGCGGCGCCGCTGCCCACCCGGGCGCCATGGCGCCGGGAGACATGCGCCGGAGCGGGGGATGCGTTGGCGGCGGCGTGGGCCGGGACATGCCGGGTGGAATGGGCGACCGCGTGAGGGCCGCGATGGGATTCCACCAGGTGCTGGGTCCGGGTGCGATGCAGGGTGTGCGGAGCGTCAAGCGCCGCCGCGCCGACAGCTCCTGTCCCCGCCAGGGCAAAACTCAAAATCAATGCGCAGGACAATCTCATCCAGCCGGCATCCTCTCAACAAAATGGACTTGCCATGCGTCTACCGTGGGGGAGGCGCACTTCGTACTGCAACGGCGCCATCGCGGGATCGGCCGTACTCTACCCCGACATTGGCCC
>Ga0335069_10009301_pt1 | contig 13993 bp, 15 predicted proteins | sample Lox_Sample_11_FD_206714 | JGI IMG/M metagenome (GOLD analysis project Ga0335069, IMG submission 206714) | Soil microbial communities from Loxahatchee National Wildlife Refuge, Florida, United States - Lox_Sample_1.1 | ecosystem: Environmental > Terrestrial > Soil > Wetlands | place: USA... | reverse complement strand
TGGATCGCGTTTTGATGTGGAAAAACAACATGGCTACCCAACAGGCATTGAAGGAATTCGTGGAGAAGGAATTGGGGAAAAAGAAATGAGTCATTGGACACAAGGTAACGTCGGCGATTTTGTCTACAGCCTTTCGCTCGATTTTTTTACGCAGTTAGAAGATCAGATTCGTGTGTCTAAGCTTCAGCAGAAGGATCTCGCTGAGAAGCTAGGAATTTCAGCTAGTGCTGTATCGCAGATGCTCAATAATCCGCCGGAGAAGCCAGAACTGGAAACTCTTGTCAAATATGCGCGCGCGGTTGGGTCTAAAGTGTCGGTCGTTCTTTACAACGATGGTGACCCTACAAACGAACGAGGGCCGGTCTATTCCGGAATTTTTGAGCAATCGTGGGAGGCGCTAAATAGGCCGCAAGATTTGGAAGCGGTGTCAGGCCCACTCAAAGCCGAGTATGGGGTACCATGCTTCAAGATCTATGGGAACCAGCCGCTTCATTACTGGGGATTTGCTGGCTCTCCTCTTGACGACAAAGGGAGCAAAGGTCATCTCATTTCAACTGACGGATCGATTTCCCTAAATAGCGGTTGGAAACCAGGAACAGCTTCAATTATCCCGCGCGAATGGACTCGTCAAGAAACGGAAATACTGCAACCCAAGGAGCAAGCAGCATGAGCGCGAAGCTGAATAAGACGAACAAGACGAAGAGTTCCCCCGAACCACAAATCCGCAATGCGGCCGATTTCAAATCGATCTATGTCAATTTCGCTCAAACCGCTGCGAGTCCCACCGATATCACGCTCGGGGTAGGAGAGGCCGGTCCCACACAGACGGGTGTCGTCGAAGTTGAGATGAAGGCGCGCTTGGTAATGGCACCGATGCAGGCGAAGATCATGCTCGGGATGCTCTTCCACATAATCAGACAATACGAGGGGCAATTTGGAAAGATCGAGATTCCGGCCTTGGTGTCCTCTCAACTTACTGCGGCTATCCCCGGAGCTTCGGAGTTGGATAGCAAGGCATCAACGGAGGGAGACTAGCAGGCATACAATCTTCGACCGCTGCACCATATATGTGTGGAGTGCATAATCTTCCAAAATCCCCCTGGAACACACCCCTCAGGGGATAAAGCCGCGATTTCAGTGGTGTGAATCTCCGACCTGCCAGTGTCCGTCTCGGACCTCAAGTGGATGCTCCAGAACAGTGCAGGATGTAACTGTGGGTCTTGACCGATTCCGTCAAATTGACTGACTGATATTGCCCTTGTGAATAGTCACGCGTGCCGGTCCCCGGCAACAGCGGCGTCAAATCCGCTGAGATCCCGTTCACCCGCCATCGATAGCCCTTCGCAAATTGGGTCGGCACAACATCCGTACAGAGAGGAACGCATGCATTCAAGAAACGCCATTGACGACCCTACAAAGAAGCGAGGCGTTCCCGTACTTTGGAGGAAGTGTCTTCATCGCTGTCATTTGCAAGGTCACGAAGGACTTCAACGGGCGCGTTCTTGTTGTGCGCGATACGATTTCGCACAGAGTTGTCGCTGTCCGCGGCCAACAGTTTGAACAAACCGACAGACAGTTTGTTCTTCATGGCCACGAAAGCGCGAACCGCTGGATCTTCGTCACGTGCCAACATTGATAGGATCTCCATGGGCACTGTCTTGTTTTGCGCTACCCATATCCGCATGCTGGGAAACTGGTTAATGATCTCCAGCCAGACATCAATTTCGGCGTTCTCGGTTGTTGCGCGCAGATAATCCTCGCTTCTTTCGCTTTGGCGCAATCGTACGAATTCTTCTGCACTCAGCATATTGACGTGGCGCGATTCAATCTTCGAGTGATTGTACGCTGTCCAATCACGGAGTTGACGTTAGTTCCGGCCGACGGTAAGAACCGAACGCTTACGCCGTTCCAGCAGGGGTGCTGAAAAGCCATCTCAAGTGTCCACTTGCGGGATACGTGGCTACTTCGATCACTCCAAAATCTCGCAACGGCGACCGCATCGGTTGAGTTCTCAGCTGGGAGATAATTACTTCAACCCGCATGGCAATCGAGAGTTTATCCGCAAAAGAGCAGTACATCGTACTCCAGTGCATGAAGGCGACGGCTGCACACGTCGACGATTGGGAAAAGCACTCCCGCTTGGGCATTGAAGCCGATGATCTGCAACAGGTGATCGCACGATGGCCATCCATCGACGATCGCGATGATGCCAGTGCCGGCTTTCTGGCCATAAACAACTGTATGAATGAGGTCTGCCACGGATTTCAAATACCGTCCGCAGAGTGGAGCGCCTGGTTCGACACCACAATCGCCGAAGTCGAATCTATATATCAAAAGTGGCTTGCACTGAAACAGACCCACGGCGGAATTCGCTGAACACCCTCAGCGTCGCGGTCATGGCCACAACGGACGCTTACTAATCTTCGGCACGTAGAGTTTTCAACTGAAAGAAGAAACGGTGAGGATCAGGCGCCGCGCCGCCACACTGCAGCGTCGAAGGTGTGCGCGCAGGCGTAACCCTCCTGCCCGTAGAGATGGATGGCGCCGGAGTTGGCTTCAGTGACGGTGAGAGAGATCTCGGTGGCTCCGAGGCGCATGAAGTGAAACGCAGCCAGACTGAGGAGAAGCCGGGCCAGGCCCTGACGCCGGTAGGCGGGATGAACGCAGACCTGGGTGAGATGGCCGCTCTGGGGGCTGACGCGCGAGCCGAGCACGAGGGCGACCAGATCGCGGTGCGATCGTTCCACGACCACGTAGGAAGCCTGCGGGGAAAAACTGCCGCATCCGGCATAGTGCACGATGTTGTTGAGAAAGCGCATGGAGCCATTGATGGAGCGGTACTGATCGTTGATGAGACTGTCGGGATGCCCGGTGTACGACTCGCAGATGAGGCGCGCCGCGCCCGCCAGATCGGTTTCGCGCCAGGGACGCAGTTCGAGGTCACTGGTCAAATCCGCGCGAGGAGCGCTCCACCGCCCGTGCAACTGCTGAACCATGAAGAGGCGGCGGTACATCTCGAAGCCCGCCGCGCTGAAGCCGGGAGAGAAAGTTCCTGAAGGATGCAGGAGCAATTGCGACTCGATGCGATCGACGTGGGGCGAATTGAGCAGGAGCTCGAGAAGGTGGCGGAGCAGGGTTTCTTCGGCAGCGGCGGCCGAGCCTGGGCCGGCGCGGGCATCGACGGGCTCAGGGAGCGCGAATACGTCGCCGATGACCGCCTTGGTTTCTTCGTATACGCAGAAGACGTAGCCTGTGACCTCGCCGGCTGTGACGGCGGCAAACCCGGGCAACATGTGATTGTCGAGATATTGCATGAGCAGCCGGGCCGAGGCGCGGTAGTCCCAGTGCAGGCGCTGCTCCCAGAGATCCCCCTCAGCTTCAAGCACGCGACGGAGCGCCGGCGCCCCAAAGTGCCGCAGGTCGAGGATTTCGATTGAAGGGTCCAATGCCTGCTTATCTCCTTCAGATGTAGGCGGCTTACAGCGAATGTCGACGGATGCGGGCATGCAAACGACCACCCCGGTCACTCTGCCATGTTTTCCCGTCCAAATGCAAGCTTTGGCGGAAGTTACCGGCTTCCGACCAGGTAAACGACCAAGCCCTGTTCAGGCCAGTTGAAGACCGGCTCATAGCGCCTGCCCTCGAGATATTCGTCGAGATCGGCCTGAGAGTGAAGGTCGGCGCCGTTGCGCCCATAGGCACGCACGACGAGCAGATGCTCTTCGTCGGGCACGCCGCTCTCTTCATAGTTCGCGACCTGGTGATTGCGATAGAAGGCGAGTCCATACTCAATATCGCGGCGAACGCGAAAGACAGCCACGGTCTCGGTGGCGGGCACGAGGTCGGCGATCTGCTGGGCGAGCGGGCGCGCCGAGTACGTGCGGTCGAGCAAGTGGATGACACGCTTGGTTGAGGCAACCGCCGGGAGACCGAAAAATGGACCTACGCCGTAAAGGAAGAGCAGGAGGACGACCAGAATCCAGCAGGTTGCCGGGCGCAGGAGGGCGACTCCGAAACCCCGGGTGACGATGAGAATGAGCAGGCCCGCGCCTATGGCGGCCAGGACGGCGGCGACAACGGCGTGGACCGGCGGCAGGTGCGCGCCATGGGCCACAAACCACGGCAGCAGCAAAATGGTCATGGTCATGGTGGCGCAGAGTACGGCGTGGCCGAGCAGAATCCAGCGGTTCAGGCCGGGTTGACGACGGCGGAAAAGGTAGTCGCCGGTGAGGATGGTGATGGGAGGAATAGCGGGAAGAATGTATCCGGGGAGCTTGGACTGCGAGAAGGAGAAGAACACAACCGGGATGAGCGACCAAATGACAAGAAATTCGGGAAACGCATCGCCGGGACGCGTGGGCAGCGGCTTGCCGGCGCGCGAGTGGCGCAAACGCCACTCTGCGAGCGAGGTCTGGATGCCATCGATGAGAGCGCGCACCGCGATGACGGTCCAGGGCATGAGGGCGAGCACCATGACAACGAGGTAATACCAGAACGGCTGGTTGTGCTCGTAACGCTCGGTGGCGAATCGCTCGAGGTTGTGTTCGAGGAAGAACTCACGGAAAAATGTGGGGTTCTGATGTTGCACGGCAATGAACCAGGGCAACACCATGGCAAAGTACAAGACGACGCCCGGCCACCACAGGGAGCGGTAGAGAATATTCCATTCCTTGCGCAAGAATGCGAAGGCCGCGATGATGATGAGCGCGAGAAAAGGCGCCACCGGGCCCTTGGCCAGGGTGGCAAGTCCAGTGAAGAAGTAGATGTCGTAGAGCCAGAATTTCGATCCGGTCTCATACCAGGCGTACCAGCCCAGCAGGCCGATGGCGAGGGGAGCAGCCATCTGCATGTCAGTAGAGGCGCCGCGCGCGAAGCCCATAATGCCCGCGCAGGCCACGGTGATGAGTGCGGCATCGAGATGGCCACCGGGACGGAATCGTCGCATGTGCAGGTAGATGAGCCCGGCCATGATGAAGGCGAAGGTGGTCGAAGGCAGCCGGGCGCTCCAGTCGTGCACGCCAAAATCCTGGAACAGGAACATGGCGCGCCAGTAATACAGCGCGGGTTTTTCAAGCCATGGACGCCCGTAAAGGTAGGGGGTGACGCAGGCGCTAAGCCGGGTCTTGAGGGTGTGCGCCGAGTCGAAGCGCACCAGCATTTCGTGCGCGATCTGGGCATAGCGTGGCTCGTCGGCGCCGACCAGGCCCAAGCCGTCTCCGCCGAGGATCGGGGTCAGCCCATAAAGAAGGAAGAAGATGCTGAAGGCAAGAAAGACCGATGCCTCGATGACCGTGGCCCCGCGCGGAAGACTCCAGCGCGCACGAGCGGGCGTATCCAGAGCCGACGGTTCCACGGAGTTTTCCATCTCCCCCAATTCTCCAAGCAGCGTGCACCGGTCCTCAAATGCCCCACAGGCTTTCAGTTTTGCGCAGGACGAATCATGGGGGAGACCCTGCCGAACCAGAGCGCATCGCCGAGCGACTTCTTATCTGTAACACGCCGGCGACTCGCCACGGTCAAGGCTAACAGATTCACAGGCGAAGCCGGTCCAATGGGACCGCATCGGCTGACAAATGAGCCACTGCGATGCGCAGGCAGCCGAGAATTTCTTCGAGAGCCCGCTCCAAGGGACCGTCGAGAGTGCAACCGGCGGCGTTCTCGTGCCCGCCGCCACCGAAGCGTTCGGCGATGGCCGCCACGTTGATCTCGCCTTTGCTGCGCAGGCTCAAGCGCACGCGTCCTTCGGGCAACCCGCGCAGGAAGACTGCCGCTTCTACGCCTTTCACGCCTAGTGCAAAATTCACAATTCCTTCGGAATCATCCTCGCTGGCCCCACTGCGCGAGAGATCGTCGTCGGTTACCCAGAGCCATGCCAGCCGACCTTCGTTGCGAAGCCGGCTCAGCGCGGATCCGAGAAGGAGGAGTCTCGATGCAGGCGCGGAGAAGTACATATCCTGCGCGAGAGCGATTGGGTTAGCGCCGGCCGCCACGAGGTCCCTGGCCAGAGCAAATGTTGATTCATGCAACGAACCGTAACAGAAGCCTCCAGTGTCAGTGAGTACGGTGATGTAGAGGCAAGTCGCGAGGTCGGGCGTCAACGATCCGCCAGCCGCGCAGACAAGACGGTACACCATCTGGCCGGCGCTCACCGCCTGGCGATCGATCCAGTTCAGGTTGGCGAAGTCGCGGCCGCTTACATGATGATCGATGTTGATTTGATAAAGCGATTCAAGGCCAGTCAACCTGGTGCGATCGAGACTGTCACACTCGAGGATGACTGCCGCATCATATCGCCCCTCCACGAAAGGCGCGATGCGAATGGCCTCGACTCCGGGGAGATTATGGAAGTGAGCCGGAATCGGACGGGCTGAAACCAGGTCGGCACGTTTGCCCATTTGCGCAAGCAGGATTCCCAGCGCGAGCATTGAGCCGAGCGAATCGCCGTCGGGCTGGGAGTGGGAGCAAATCACGAAGCGCTCCCCAGTGCGCAGCACATCGAGAATCGCAGGAATGGGCGCGGCGTGTGCCGAGCCGGCGATTCGCGGCAGCAGTTCCGCTGCCAAGCTTGTTGAATCGACCTCGAGTTTTGATGAAGTCCGGCTCATGAGGCTAGTTGACTTGAGCCTCTCGCTCGGCTGGGGGTCCAGCGTCGACCTGGCCGGGTTGGCTCTCCGGCTGCTTGGCCGGCGAGCGCCTGCGGGACCGGGCCATCAATTCCTCGACGCGTGCCTGAAAGCGGCCGGAACGATCGGCGAGAAAACAGAGATCGGGCACACGGCGCACTCCCATCCTCTCCTGGAGCTCATGACGAATATATCCTTTGGCGGCCTCCAGGCCGGCGATCGTCTCCTGCTCAGACTTGGCAATATCTTTGACCGCACTGTCCAGAGCGACATACACGCGCGCCGATTTGCCGCCAGGATTGAGCGCGACTTCGCTTACGTAGCAGAAATCGATTCGCGGGTCGGAGAGCTCACCTTCGATCATCGCGCCGATCTCCAGGCGAAGCGTTTCCGCTACACGGTCCTGGTGATGCTTCCTGCCCCTGTGCTCCGGCATCGCTCTTCCTCCTCGGCCCGCCTCATGTCCCGAATAAACCCCTTAGGATAGCAGAGCCCCTGTTCCGGGCCCGGCGCGGGAATCGTGTTTGTCATTACTGAGTTGGACGCATCCGAAGGTCCGGGGGCTAGGCGGTGAAATCGACGACGGCGACCTCATGAAGATCGATTGAAGGGACTGCAAATTCGATGCGCTCACCCATCGCCTGGAAGGGGATGCCGCGCGCGGCGGATAGCAGATGGACACGCCCAACGCGGCGCCCGGGCGGCACGCGGAGCGAGACTTCCTGCCGGGAAACGGAAATAATCTCGCGCACGGGCCCCTTCAGCATCATGGGATTGGTGAGATTCACGAGATGAACTGTCATGAAATCTTTATGTTCCCAGAGAGCTATATCGAGGACTCCTTTGCCACTGACCGTAACCGGAGGTGGTTCGTTCGTCGCCCATTCCACTGCGTTGCGCAGCAGCTTGCCATGGTCAGTGCTCAGCACCTGCCAGAAGGTGCGGTCGATGTCACCGGGGAAGTAGACGACGCGGCCGCTGCCCGACGAGCGGAGGTATACGCCCGGCCGGCGCTGGCTCACGGGTCGCACGAATACGGATTCCATGGGCAGGTCAGGATATGAAGGAACGATGCGGAGTGGGGTGAATGGGTCTCCGGCGACAGGAGCAGCCGCTACCTGGTTGACCGCGTTGATGATGCGGCCCGAGTCTTCGAATCCGCCAAGCAAGGGATGGTGTGAATCGGCCGCAGGGTCTCTTTCGAGGCTCAGGTAAGAGTTGCGCATGTTCTCGTCCACTTTGCCTGCATACGACGCTCCAAATAGCTCGCCGAGACCGAAGTCGTTTCTGCGCTCGCCCCATTCGTCATACAGGGACGTTTCGAAAGTTGCGACAAGCCCGCCGCCCTGCTTCACGAATTCGCGCAGGCTTGCGCACTGAGAGTCAGACAGCGCGGCGATGTTGGGCAGGATCAACGTGCGGAACGGCGCCAGGCGCTGAGCGGTGAGGCAGCGATCGTTCACCATCTCGAAAGGAATCCGCGCTTCTATGAGCGCCTGGTAGAAGCCGAGTGCAGGCTCATCGATCTTGCGGCGCGCTTCTTCGCCGGCGTAGAACCACGCGCTCTGCTGCGAATAAACCAGGCCGACACGCGCGGCGGGCCGCACGTTGCGGAAGTACCTTTCATTGGCGTGATGCCACTGAAAAATCTCGTCGACAACCGGAAGCCACCGCCGGTCGATGGGTTTGGCGTTGAACTTGACGAACCAGGGGCGCAGGCCGTGGGCGACGCCGTCGGCCGCCCACATCCGAATCTCGTCGCCATTTTGAACTGAATCTTTCCAGCGATGCTCGTCGTCGATGCCAACACTGAAGATGCCGGCAATCGGCTTCGTGCCCATGGTCGAGCGATATTCCTTAGCGTTCTTGCCGTTGGCCCAGGGAGCCATGATACCGTTCCGGCTTTGCCGATCGGCGAATAAGGTCGGGGCCAGGTCGCCGATGGTCGTCATGTCGAGGTCACTCAGGGCGCCTCCGCCTGCGTTGGCGATGTAACTTGCGCCGGGATTGATGGCGCGAATTCTCTGGTTCCACAAGCGCCAAAGGTCGAAGAGGCGCTGCTGCCGCCAGACGATGTACTTCTTCCTCGCCGGATCGCGCGGGTTGGTGGTTCGCGGCAGATCGAGGCCGGTGGCATCGAGAAAGTTCTCGCGGCAATGCTCGCAGTAGCACATGCCGTTGCCGGCCCACCGGTTGGTGAAGATGCCGTCGGGCTTGTAGATGCGCATGATCTCTTCATGCACCGAGGTCATGAACTCGAAGTTGTAGGGGCCGAGGGCGCAGGTCTGCCAATAACGGGGATCGGAAGGATGGCGCACTTTGTTGCCGTCGGCGTCGACGCGAATCCAGTCGGGATGCTCGTCGTAAACCTTCTGCCAGCAGGCATGCGCGTCGGTGCGCGCCACAACATTCATGCCCTGGGCGCGGCAACCCGCCGCCAGATCGCCAAAAGCATCGTGATTGCCCAGCCAGGGGCTGCGCTGCTGCAGCGGCAATTCTGTCGGGTAGAAGGCCACCACGCCACCGGCACTCAGGCAGGCTGCATCGGCATGGATGCGACGGAAGTAGTCGAGCCAGAATTGCTGGTCGTAATTCCCGGGATCGTCTTCGACAAACGCGAGTTGCGCCCAACGCATCGGCCGGTCGTACCAGCCGTGTTCTTCTGCGGCAGGCTGGGGCAATTCGGTTGAGCCGGCGAAGAGACTCGCCTCGGCAGCCGGCAACAAACATGCGGATGCGGCCAGGGTGGACCCTTTCATGAATTCTCTGCGGCTGCTCATCGGGTAACCTCCCGCGACTCTGCAATTTCATCACGGCGAGCCCCAGCGCGAAAACGGCGGGTAACACGAAAGGTTTCTGAGCCAGAACCACGGTAACTGACCTTACAGGCACCCAAATTCGCCTATAACTTCTGTCGCATTCATCCGACTCTCTGGTAAGATCGCCTCATCTTCCTCTTGGTTTTTTGGAGCCGCATCCCACGGGCCACGACGTTCTGAAAGCTTGAGCCCTTGAGAAATCGGCTTGACTTCGGGATTCCGGGGCACGTTTTCAATGGATTGCGCAGCTGAGACGCGACGGGCGCCGCTTTTGCGCCAGCGCCCAAAAGACTGACCTTCTTGTTGCCCATCGGATCCATGGCTGGGATGTTGTAGTTGGCTGGTTACTCTCGCAATATCCGAAAGAACTCGCCGCATCTCCTGAGCTCCCGGCTTCGCGGAATGCTCATGATTGCGGTGTCGTCCGCCGCGGCACTGGCCGGCTGCGCAGCGCATTTCATCGGCATCGCTCCCGGCGCGGTGATGGGCAGAATTGGCGTGTACGACTATTCACCCTCAGTCATACAGGCGGCTGATGGAAGGCTGCAGTTCTGGTGGTGCGGCCAGGGATCGAATCCGAACCGGCCGTCTCAGGATAACGACACAATTCAGTACGCGACCCTGAATCCGGCGACAGGGAAGGCGACGCAACCGGTAACAGTGCTTGGCGAAACCGATGGCGCGTGGGATGCGGCGTATGTCTGTAACCCGCGGGTCATCGGCGGATTTTTCAGTAACCCACTTGGCGACGGCGAAACCTATTCGTATGCGATGTACTACGTTGGAACCGCGCGCCACTCGGGCATGGCCAACAGCATTGGAGTCGCGTTTTCGAACGACGGCGAGCACTGGAAGAAATACCCGCAGCCTGTGATCGTGACCTCGACCCAAACCTATTACGGCGCCGGTCAGCCGGTCGCATACAACAATGATCGCAAGTCGGGAATCCGGCTCTTTTACGAGAACACCAATCGGGCAGGAGTGCAGCATGTCGAAGCAATCTCAACAGACGGCGTCCACTTTCAAGACGCTGGAACTCTGACAACCAACGGGCTGAACTCCAACTTCCCCGGCACGAGCTGGGGAGATATGGCATACGATCCCAAGACGCAGTACTGGTATGCAAGCTTCAATATGAATGTGCGCGAGCCCTCAACCACCGGGAATCGAACGGAGCGGGGTCAGCTGGGGGTCACGCTCTATCGCATTCCGGCATCTTCGCTGCTGACCGGAGAGAGCCCATGGGAGGAGCTTCATTCGTATGACACGAACGGAACGGGGAACGAGTCGAACTTCCTGGCCGCGTTTTTGCGCGACGAATATGGCAATGTGAGCACCGGTCCCTATCCGACCATCGAGTTATTCACCTCGATTTCGAACCCGAAACCGAGATGGAATGCCGCGCCGGGAGACGCTGCCGGCGGGGCAACGCCGGAATTCTGGGATATCGGCGTCGCGCGGTGGACGCCGGGGGAGCAACTGCTGCCGCTGAATCAATATGCCAATGACACCGTACGCGAAGCCACGACGGGCTGGATCGATCCGGCGGGCGGGTTCAAACTGCAGTCTGCGCTTGGATTGCTCTATGAAGGTCCGCAGAATGGCGCGACGCTTGCCATGTTCAGCTGCAAGAAGGGCGCGACAGACTATTTTGTTTCGACCGACAAAGCCTGCGAAGGCCAGCGCATCCTCGGCATTGAAGGCTACGGTTACGCGCAACCGCAAGCGGGGCAGTCGCTCACTCCTCTGTATCGGTGCACAGGCGGGCGCGATCACTTCCTAAGCTCTGACTCGACGTGCCAGGGTGAGGATTCGGCGCCGGTGCTTCTGGGATACGCGATTGCCGAATGATCATGCGCCGAACTGGCGAAGATGATGGTCGAGATGTTTGTACATCAGGATTGACCACTCGCCGGGCTGCAACGGACCGAAGAAAGCGTGGGGATGATCGGTGCAGCCTGAGGGACCGGCTGCCGCGAACCGGTCGATCAGGCCGCTGAGCCGATTCCGCTCGGCTTCAAAGTCCACATTGCCGTCCACAATCAGCTCTTTTGAGGTGGGAGAATTGCGGCGCATCGGTTCTTCGTCGCGAAGGGCGACGCGCTTGATCGCCGGCCCGATGATGCGGCCAATCAGCACTCTTCGCGGACGAAGCTCTCCGGTTGCCATTTCCAATCCCGCCGAGCAATGCGCCAGCATTTGCGCCGGAGTCATCTTGCCCCACTGACGCGCGCTATCGGGATTCAGATTGCCCAGGCGCCTTTTGATCTCATCGATTTGTTCCGCTTGAAAGAGGTTTCTCGCGCCCACTGGCTGCTCCTCTTGTAATGAAACGCCGCCGGCTCAATGCGGCATTCGCCGGTTACGGGTTGGCGGCGCGCTCGAGCTCATCGAGATCGATCTTCTTCATCTTCATCATGGCCTGGAAGGCTTTGGGCTTGCGGATCAATTCCGGCAGTCTCTCCGGCACGATCTGCCAGCACAGCCCGAACTTGTCCCTGAGCCAGCCGCACGCGATCTCCTGGCCTCCCGCGGTGAGTTTCTCCCAGTAATAGTCAACTTCTTCCTGAGTCTGGCAACGCACCCAGAACGAGACTGCCTCGTTGAACTTGTGATCCGGTCCGCCATTGAGCGCAGTGAAGTATTGGCCGTCGAGCTCAAACGAGATGGTGAGGATGCCGCCTTTGGGACCGGGAGCATCGCCGGGATTGCGCAGCTCTCCGATGCGCCGCGAGTTCCTGAACACACTCAGATAGAAATCCACGGCTTCTTCAGCATTGTTATCGAACCATAGAAACGGCGTAATGCGGGGATAATGTTCAAATCCATTCATGGGCGGCACCTGGCATTGGGGATGCGGCGAATCGCGCGTTCGCGCTGGTGCGGGGCGAGAATGCGACCAGCGCCCGCAGATGCATTGGTAGCATGTTTCGCTTGCAAAATGCAAGTCACATGTCTAAGATGCAGGCGTGGCAAGAAAATCCAGCGCTCAGCACCGGTCCGGCTGCCCGGTGAGTACCGCGCTCGAACTCCTTGGGGACAAATGGTCGCTGCTCATTGTTCGCGACGTGATGGTGCGCGGCAATCGCACCTTCAGAGAGTTCGCGCAATCCGGCGAGGGCATTGCAACCAATATTCTGGCCGACCGCCTGCGGAGACTCGAAGCCGGGGGCGTCCTGGTGCGCGAGGCCACCAAGGAAGACGGCCGCAGCACACATTTCCGACTCACGGAAAAGGGCATCGCCCTGGCTCCGGTTCTTCTCGAATTGTTAATCTGGGGGGCGCATTATGAGGAAACCGATGCTCCCTGCGCGGCCATCGAAGAGATGGAGCAAAATCGCGCTGCGGTGATCGCAGAAGCATATCGCCGTTGGGAGCGACGCGATCGCACACCGCTGATCTCCCCATTCACCAGGGCTGCTGCTGCGCAATCCAAGCCGAAAGCAAAATTCATTTCCCTGAAAGGACGGTCGAAACCATGAAAGTCAATACCTATTTGAACTTCCCCGGCAACTGTTCTGAAGCGCTCGATTTCTACGCCAGGCACATCGGCGCGCAGATCCACTCGAAGGGAACCTTTGGCGAGATGGCCGGGCCCGGCGGGCCGCAGAATCTGCCTCCGGGCCTGAAGCCCGAACACATCATCCACGCCCGCTTTCAGGTAGGCGATACGCTGCTGATGGCGAGCGATGGCCCGAAGGTTGAGCCGATGCGCAGCGCCTACCTCACACTTTCAGTGGACAACAACGCAGAGGCGGAACGGATCTACAACGCGCTCACCGAGGGCAGCGAGGTTTTTATGGCGATGGGCGAGACCTTTTTTGCGCACCGCTTCGGCCAGTTCCGCGACAAGTTCGGCATCAACTGGATGGTCATTCACGAGAAGCCGATGCCGCGCCCGTGATCAAGATCACTTCGCGCGATTGAAGCGGAAGGCCATCGGCTGCTACTCTCATCTGTCCCGGTAAAGACGGGGAATGCGAGCTAGCCATGGCCTTCAAGTTTCAGGGATTCGATTTTCTCAATCTCGATGCAACTTTCAGCGAAGAAGAATTGCTGGTGCGACGCACGGCGCGCGACTTCGTCGACGCGAGCATCGTCCCCATTATTGAAGAACGCTTTCGCGAAGGACGCTTCCCGCGCGAGCTGGTCGCGACCATGGGCGAGCTGGGTTTCTACGGCGCCACTATCGATGGCTACGGTTGCGCCGGCATGTCGAACGTTGAATACGGCCTGGTGATGCAGGAGCTGGAACGCGGCGACTCCGGCCTGCGCAGCTTTGTCAGCGTGCAATCGGCGCTGGTGATGTATCCGATTTATACCTTCGGCTCCGATGAGCAGAAGAACAAGTGGCTGCCTGCTCTGGCCACGGGCGAAAAGCTCGGGTGCTTTGGGTTGACGGAGCCCGGCTTCGGCTCGAATCCCGGAGGAATGACCACGCGCGCCCGCAGGAGCGGCGGCGAATACATTCTGAACGGCGAGAAGATGTGGATCACATCGGGAACTATCGCCGATGTGGCCATCGTCTGGGCCAAGCTGGAGAACGCGGAC
>Ga0335069_10009300_pt1 | contig 13993 bp, 9 predicted proteins | sample Lox_Sample_11_FD_206714 | JGI IMG/M metagenome (GOLD analysis project Ga0335069, IMG submission 206714) | Soil microbial communities from Loxahatchee National Wildlife Refuge, Florida, United States - Lox_Sample_1.1 | ecosystem: Environmental > Terrestrial > Soil > Wetlands | place: USA: Florida... | reverse complement strand
AGGTCAACGGGTGGCGTGTCACCATGGGCCCTGGCGACCGGGCCGCGTACCGCGGCGACTGGCTGACGCGCGCCGCCGTGGCGCTCGCGGGCATCTACGCCAACGATCCGGTCGAAGCGCTCTATCCGATTGCCTACAACGACTCCAAGGGCGACACGCTCGACGCGAGCACGCACCGCTACACGATCACCTTCCCGGCGGGCCAGTATCCACCGGTGAATGCGTTCTGGTCGGTGACCATGTACGACGGCAAGACTCAACTCCTCGTCGACAACCCGATCAACCGTTACCTCATCAACTCGCCAATGCTGCCGCAGCTGAAGAAGAACCGTGATGGCTCACTGACGATGTACGTGCAGAAGGATTCACCCGGCAAGGGTCGGGAGTCGAACTGGTTGCCGGCGCCCAACGACGAGTTCTACCTGGTGATGCGACTCTACTGGCCGAAGCACACGGCGCTCGATGGCGAGTGGAAGCCGCCCCCGATCGTGCGCGTCGATTGAGACAATAGCCGCTCACTTTTAACTGCGGCGGTACACCACCGCCCCCCAAAATGCTCCCGCACGGAGACGGAGGAGAAACGATGAGGACAAGAATGATCGAAGCAGCATGGGCAGGCGCGCTGTGCATCACCCTCGGCATGGTGGGCTGCAGCGCGATGCACAAGGAAGAAGCGCCACCCCCGGCGCCGGCGGCGCTCCCGAGCGGAACCGTCGGTACGAACCTCGTGTCGGCGACGGCCACCGTGAAGGCAATCGATCTGAAGACGCGCATGGTGACGTTGAAGCGCGCCGACGGGTCGCTGATCAAATTCCGCGCCGGCGACGACGTGCGCAACCTGCCACAGGTCAAGGTGGGCGACGAGGTGACCGTGACCTATTACGAGTCGCTCGCCTTTGAGGTGAAGAAGCCCGGCGATGCGGCACCGGGCGCAAGCGTCGCCGAGACGGCTGAGCGCGCCAAGGCTGGCGAGAAGCCGGGTGCCACTGGCGCGCGCGTTACGACAGTGACCACTACCATCGCAGGCATCGACAAATCCGCAGGCACGGTGACGTTGAAGACCCCTGACGGAGAACTGACGACCATCAAGGCCCGCAACCCGGACAATCTCAACCGCGTCTCCGTCGGCGATCTCGTCCAGATCACCTACACCGAGGCCCTGGGAATTTCGGTCGAGACACCCACGAAGAAGTAGCGGGAGGGGGGATGATTGGCGTTGGTGCCAGCCATCCCCTTTACCCGCGGCAGGGTTCTGGCTTTCGATCTCGAGGTGAAGTCACAGCACTGGCGACGAAGGGAGGCACCCATGAAGCAATTGGCGGTCGTCTTTACACTGACCACCGCCCTTGCCGGGTCCATCGTTCCGATACGTGCGCGCGCTGACGAGGCACGCGGGGTAGTGGCCAACATCGCTGAGTACGTCATCTCGTTCCAGGAGAAGTAAGAAGCCTCCGAGCGCCTGCCCGGCCAACTGCCTGGCATCACGCCCCTGGCGATGAACCTCGCGCAGGGAGAACCTCCGAGTTGGACGAAGACCGCTTGGCTCTCGTCTGACCAAAAATAGACTCAGCGTTACATTTGCAACGCACTTCCGACACTCGTTGAGCGGTTGGCCTTTCCCTGCTCTGTCGGCACCTCCCGTAGCATTTTCTGCTGGACGACTTCTTGCCAATCTGCGGACAAACTGAGAAAATTTCGCGCATTTTTTACTTGCCAAGTTCGGCACTCATGGTATCTGAGAACGGGTGGGAGTTGACATCTTGAGCTTGCCGATGAGCCCAGGGGTGGCGGAGTTTCTTGTTGTGCCCGTTCCAATGACGCTGAGCGTTACCCAATTGCCGCGGGGAAAGCGTGGTTCCGGAGGCTGGGTGGCGCTGATCAGCATGCTGTTGCTGGCGGCGTGCGGAGCGACTCGCCCGCCGAAGTCCGAACCAGTGACGGACACCATCACCAGCCTGATGAGTGCTCGCGACCGAGCGCGGCTCGACGCGATCGCGCTGGAACGCGCCCGGCAGCCATCCGAGGCAGACTATCGCATTGGCCCCGACGACTTACTCAATATTCGGATTCGCGATTTCGTCAGTGGGACGGCGCCACCGCTCGGCAAGTTCGCACTGGGCACAGCCGTGCCCGACGTAGAGCCAGCGCCTGCGTCCCTGGAGGGACAGCGGGTGAGCGCGCGCGGTGAGATCACGATCCCACAACTCGGCGTGCTGCAGGTGCAGGATCTGACGCCGCACGGTCTCCAAGAGGAGATCGGACGCCGGCTTGTAGCCGCCGGTATCCTGCGGGCGCCGGAGGTGAGCGTCACGATCGTGGAGTACCGCAGCGGGGTGGTCGCGGTCGTTGGTAGTGTGCAGCGGCCGGGCGTCTATCCGCTCACGCGACCGGGAGCAACCATTGCGGACCTGATCTGGGCTGCCGGCGGCCCCAATAAGGATGCGGGCCGGTTGGTGCGCTTCTCGCCGGTAAGACCCGGGCAGCAGACTGCGGGTTACGCACGCAACGCGGCGGACCTCGACGGCGCGCTGTCCGGCGGGCGCCAAGTCGCGAGCTATGCGGCAGGGGACGCCGAATCCGCGGTGTTGTCTGATGCGGGTCATGCCCGTGTGGCCGATTCGACGGCTACGAACGGCCGGGCGGCGCAACCGGTTGGCGAGGGGGCCTCGATCGCTGCGATTGTCATCGATCTTGACGCATTGACGATGACAGTGCCCAACGGTGCTTTGAACCTGAACCCGCAAGTGCGGCCCGGTGACGTCATCAGCATCGCCCCCGCGGGCACCGTGTCGGTTGGTGGCTGGGTCTACCGCCCGGGATCGTACCCCATCACCCGGACTCTCACGTTGACCGGCGCCGTGACCGCCGCGGGCGGCGCCATCTTCGCAGCCGACGCCCACAGCGCCACTGTCCGCCGGGTGTTGGGGCCCGGGGAGGAACGGATCTTCGAGGTGGACCTGGACGCGGTGGAGCAGGGCCGACAACCCGACCTGCCGATCATCGACGGCGACGTCGTCAACCTTCCGGTCGATGGGTGGATGGTGGTGCCCTGGGGCTTTTGGACGCTGGTCAACTCACTGCTGCGGTTTGGCGCAACGTTCCCGGTGACGTGAGGAGGTGGAGGATGAGCGGCCACGAACCTGCCTTGCCGAGCGCGGCTACGCCATACCCGGCCGGACACTTGGAGTCCGCCGCCAGCCAATCCGAGTTCATCGAGCCCGAGTTTCAGGAGATTCGTCCGCGCCAGCTACGCGATTACCTGCGTGTCGTATACAAGCACCGATGGCCGGCAGCCGCCTGCTTCGGTGGGAGCGTCGCTCTCACCATCATCATCACCCTACTCACCACGCGCCAGTACACGGCCGCAATGCGCATTCAGGTGGCGCGCGACCTGCCGATCAAGCTGCAGCTCAAGGACAACGTCCTGAACCTCGACGAAACTGACCGCATCTTGAACGGGGCGTCGAGCTTCCAATCCACGCAGGTGCAGGCGCTGAGCAGCCGAGACCTGGCCGAGCGGGTGCTGCGCAGCCTGCACCTCTCGAACCCGGCGTTCCCGAAACCCGGGGTGGACGGTACGATGCTAGCGGCGCTGGCGGCAGGCTTGCCCGACGTCCTTCGTCCGCGCGGCTTCGAGGCGGTCGGCAACGCCGCAGCCACGGACGGCGCTACCAACCCGGTTGCCGTCGATGCCGGCTTGCTCGACCAATACATGGGCTACCTCGACGTCCAAGATGTGCGCGGCACCGATCTCATCGAGATCCGTTTCACCACCCCGAATCCGGCGTTGTCCGCCCTGCTGGCAGCCGCGCACACCAAGGCATATTTGGACGACAACCTGCGAACGCAACTGGCGACGGATTCAGCCGCCATGGAGTTTCTGGAAAGTCAGCTCCAACAAGCACTGGGACGCGTCGAAAAAGCCGAAACGGCACTCAACGAGTTTGCCAGCAAACATCCCAACGTCGCCGTAAATCAGGAGCACGAATTGATCGGCAAGCAGATTGCCGAGCTCTCCACTTTGGTGACGGCGGCGGAGGCGGAGCGTGTCAGCAAGCAGAGCCGCTACGAGTTTCTCGCTAAAGCGAAGAAGGAGCCGCTGGCGTACCTGTTCGACGACAGCGAGCCCATCCGTAAGCTGCGCCTCGCGTTGATGGATGTCGAAGTACAGCGCGCCGCCCTCAAGACCCGCCTGGGACCGAATCACTCGCAGATGGCCGAGTTGCGGCGGCAGGGCGCGGAGATCAACAGCCAGCTGCAGACCGAGATCGAGCAGGAAATCGGTGCGGCGCGGGCCAACTACAGCGTGGCAAAGGCGCACGAGGATGAGCTGCGGCAGCGGCTTGCCCAGCTCGAGCGAACGGCGATCGAACTGCGCGATCTGGGTGGACAGTACGCCCTCTTGAAGGCCGAGCTTGAGGGGGCGCGCGCGCTGCATGACTCGTTGGCCAAGCAGAAAACCGAGACTGGGGTGCACTCGGCGCTCAACACCTCGAAGGTGCGGGTGATCGAACGGCCCGAGGTGCCGCAGCGCCCGAGCAAGCCCCGGAAGACGGTCAACCTCGCCATGGGCCTGCTCGCCGGGATCATGTGCGCTGGCGCAGCCATCGCGCTTCGCGAGGGGCTCGACGCGAGCGTCAAGAGCAGCGACGAGGTCGAAGGGTTGCTGCAGCTCCCCACCCTGGCGATCATTCCCACGTTCGAGCCGGCGCGATCGACCGGACTACGGGCCTTCGCCAGCGCGCGCGGGGCGCGAGCCGTTGCCCGCGGCATGAAGCGTATTCACACCTCCGGTCCCGCAGACAAGCGGCTGGTGGTGGTGAACGAACCTCGGTCTGCGGTTGCTGAAGCGTTCCGCAGCCTGCGCACCGCCGTGCTCTTCTCGGCCGGGGCGAATCCACCCAGGGTGATGCTGGTCACCAGCGCCGCAGACGGCGAGGGTAAAACCGTGACCGCCCTCAACCTGTCCGCCACCCTCGCGGACGCCGGCTGGCGCGTGCTGTTGCTGGATGCGGACCTTCGTGATCCAAAGGGCCACGAGGCACTGCAGGTCGAGAATCGCTGCGGGCTCTCAACGGTGCTCGCCGGCCAAGCCGATCTCGACAGCGCCATTCAAGAGCTCGCCGCGCCGCGGCTGTCGTTCCTGCCGGCCGGTCCAACTCCCGCGCAACCGGCTGAACTGGTTGGCTCCGGACGAATGCAGGCGATGATGCAGCACCTGCGCAAACGCTACGACTTCATCGTCGTGGATTCGCCGCCTGTGCTGGCAGTCACAGATGCGGTCGTTCTGGCACGTGTGGTTGACGGGGTGGTGCTGGTGGTGAAGGGGCATGACGCGCCGCGTGAGCTCATCCGCCGCGCCCGTTGCCAGCTGCAGCAAGCCGGTGCACGGTTCCTGGGCGTCGTGGTCAACAACGTCGATCTCCACTGGGGGGATCTGGACGTCTACCGCCGCTACAGGGGCTACCGCCGTCAGCCCGCGGAGCAACAGCTTGGCGCCTGAAGCCAGGGGAGACGGGGAGATGGATGGCACGCGGGGTGGTGATGAGCGCTGGTTTGCGGTCTGGACGCGCCACCAGTACGAGCCACGGGTCGAGGAAGCGCTGCGGCGCAAAAACCTCGATGTGTTTCTGCCGCGCGTGCGCCAACCGAGCCGCCGGCGCGACCGGCGCCTGGTCCTCGAGCGGCCGCTCTTTCCAGGCTACCTCTTTCCGCGCTTCGCGCCTTCGCGAGAGACCTACTTGAAGGTGGCCAGTACGGACGGGGTGGTGCGGATTCTGGGAGAAGGGTGGGACGCCCTGTACCCGATACCCGATGAGCAAGTAGAGGCGGTGCGGCGGCTGGTCACCACCACTGAGAAGGTGCAACCGGTGCCGTGGATCCGCGTCGGTGATCGAGTCCGCATTGTGGCCGGTGCGCTCGCTGGCCTGGAAGGGTTCGTTCAGGAGTGGCGAACCGGTCGGTCCCGGTTTGTTGTGAGCGTGGATCTGCTGCAACGCAGCGTCGGCCTCGAAGTGCCGAGCGAGTTGCTGGAGCGCATTTGAGACGCTCCCGGCGGCGGGCCGGGAGTTACAGTGAGAGGCGGGGGGTGTGGAAGCCAAGGGGCGAAGCTTTGCCCGGGCTCCGACCCCTCGCTGTCGTCTGGGCAATTGCGGAGGCGGAGAAAGGTGGTGGTGATGACCAACCCAGCCCGAGACTCCAGGGCACAGGGAGTCAAAGGACGCGAAAGGAATCAGCCTGCCCCCAGGCTGATTGTTGAAACATGACTAGCCTCGTTGTCGTGTTTCTGCTTGCGCTTCTGTTGTCGTTTGTTCTCACGCCGGCTGTGCGCCGAGTGGCGCATGCTTTGCGTATCCTCGATCAGCCAACGGCGCGGAAGGTTCATCAGAATGCCACGCCCCGGGCCGGCGGCGTGGCCATCTACCTGGCATTCACTCTGACCTTCGTCGCCGCGCTGGTAGTGAATGCCCGGCCGTTGGCTACCGCGGGTGGGAAGGCGCGGGTGCTGGCTTTTCTGGCCGGCGGCACTGTCGCCTTCTTGCTGGGGCTGTGGGACGACATCCGCAGCATCAGGCCCCGCTACAAGTTCATCGGCCAGATCGCAGCGGCAGTCATTGCGTACCTCGGTGGCATGCAGATCGTCAAGCTGGGTTCTCCGGAGGTGGGCGAATTCACCCTGCAATGGCTGGCGCTGCCGGCCACCGTGTTGTGGTTCGTGTTCATCATCAACGCGCTCAATCTCATCGATGGCCTCGATGGACTGGCCGCGGGCATCACGTTGTTCGCGTCCCTCATCCTGTTGGTCGTTCTGGACAGCTCGAGTCGGTTTCTGGTCGCCATTGGCTTTGCCGGGCTCGCGGGGACAACACTCGGCTTCCTGCGCTACAACTTCCACCCCGCTTCGATTTTTCTGGGCGACAGCGGCAGCTACTTCCTTGGGTACACTCTTGCCGCGCTCAGCATCCTCGGATCCATCAAGAGCGAGGCGACGGTCGCCATGCTCATTCCGATCATCGCCCTGGGCGTGCCGGTCATCGACGCCCTGTGGGCGCTGATCCGCCGCTTCATCCTCGGGCAGCGGCTGTTCCACCCCGACGCCGACCACATCCACCATCGGCTGCTGAAGTTGGGCTATACCCATCGCCGCGCTGTTCTCCTGCTGTATGGCATCACCGTTGTGATGGGCTTGGTTGCCCTCGCCATGGTGCACGCCCGCAACGACCGCGCGGCGATAATCCTCGTTCTCATCGGAGCCGCTGCTTTCATTGGCATCCGCAAGCTGGGCTACCTTGCCTACATCCACCGCGAGCGCCTCGTCGGCTGGCTCGGGACGGTGAGCGATGAATTGGGGCTGCGTCGCAATCGCCGGTCGTTTCTCGAGTGCCAGGTGTCGATCTCGCAATCCACCGGCATGGCCGACCTGCGCCGGACGGTCGCGGCAGCGGCACAGTTTCTCGAACTTGACGACTGCCACCTTACCGTCGCGGGCTGTTCGGGGTGCGGTAACGAGTGGTGTGAATTTCGGCGCCCTGGAGCGCCCGACCCTGACACATCCGACTCGGACCCACACCGAACGTTGCTGCTTTCTCTGCCGCTGGTGCATCACGGAATGACGGTTGGCTGTCTCAAAGTCGCACGCCAGATGCAGCAAGGTCCCGCCAACCCGTACCTCATGCGCCGCATCGACCAACTCCGCGGTACGATTGCCGAGACCCTCCACCGCCTGTACGGCACGCATTTCGATACCAACGGTGGCAGTCAGTTGCCGGGACACGCCCGAGGGCCGCGGGCGCACGTGCTGTTCCTGACGCACTACTTCCCACCGGAAGGCAACGCACCGGCGGCGCGGGTACACGCCCTGTGCAAAGACTGGGTGCGCCAAGGGCAGGAGGTGACGGTGGTTACCTGTGCACCCAACGTGCCCAATGGCGTCGTCTATGACGGATATGCGAACAAACTGTATCAGAGAGAAGTGCTCGACGGCATCGAGACGATTCGTATCTGGACGTACCTGGCTGCCAACCGCGGCACGGGACGCCGCATTGTCAACTACCTCTCGTACATGATTTCCGCCGCGCTCGCGGCCCTGCGGAGCGCGAAACCTGACATCATCATCGCCACCTCACCGCAGCTCTTCTGTGGTTGGGCGGGAGTGATCGTCAGCCGGCTCCGCCGCGTGCCGCTGATTCTCGAAGTCCGTGACATCTGGCCGGCTTCCATCGTCACCGTCGGTGCCATGCGCAATCGATGGCTCGTCCGGTTTCTGGAATGGCTGGAGGCAAAGATGTACGCCGCGGCCGATCATATCGTCACCGTCGGCGAAGGCTACCGCGAGGAGCTGTTGAAGAAGGGGGTCCCGCCGGACAAGCTCACGGTGATCCCGAACGGTGTCGACCGCGACCTGTTCCTGCCGTGCGAGAGCCAGCCGCAGTTGCGGCTGCAGTGGAAGCTGGGCTTGAGCTTCGTATGTGCATACGTCGGCACGGTAGGCATGGCTTGCGGCCTGGACGTGCTCCTGCGTGCCGGGCGACTCCTGCGCGCACGCGATCGGATGGACATCAAGTTCCTCGTGGTGGGTGACGGCGCTGCGCAGGCGGAGCTGGCCCACCAGGCCGCGGAGTCGGGGCTGGGTAACGTCATCTTCACCGGCCGCCAGAGCAAAGCAGCGATCCCGGCGATCTTGGCAACAGTCGATGCGAGCCTCGTGCACCTCAAGAAGCGACCGCTGTTCGCGACCGTGATGCCGTCGAAGATCTTCGAAGCGGCGGCCATGGCCAAGCCGATCATCCTGGGTGTGCAAGGGCACGCTGCCGCCCTGGTCGAGCGTGCCGGTTGCGGCATCTGCATCGAGCCGGAAAACGAAACCGCGCTGGTTGATGCGGTCGTGCGGCTGGCGGACGAGCGCCAGCTCGCAGCGGAGCTCGGACGCCGCGGCCACGATTATTTCGTCGAGCATTTCGACCGCAGCATGCTGGCGGGCAAGTATCTGGATCTCATCCATCGCCTCCGCGCCCGGGCCGCCGCGGGTATGCAGGGGCGGGGAGACCCGACTCGCCGTGCGAGTGATCCAGAGCCCGAACCTCTGGAGGCATTCGGTCTGCCGGTGGTGCTACACTCTCCCACCGCTGGCGGCGGCGCGGTGGCGTCGGAGCGTTGAGACATTGCAGCTAACGCGCGAGAGTCTGCCGTTGCCCAGCGTGGGCCCGTCTGCCCGCACGCTCCACCTTGCGCCGCATTGGCGTGGTGCTGCGGACCACCTCCTCCGCCTGATGCGCACGGCGCGCGAGATCCCGCCTCCCCAGCTGGCTGCGCTGTTGCGCTTCATGGCTTTGCAACGGCTGTACGGTCGGTTGCCGACACTGCCGATCCGGCGCGCCCGACGTGCCGCCGCCGGCACCTGTGTAGCCGAGCCGTTGCCGTCGCTGCTGCCGCAGTTGGCGTTGCCCATTGCCCCAGCAACGCTTGCCGAACGCACCGCGCTCCTGGCGACGGGCCGCTTTGCCTACCTCGGACGCGCGGCGGATTTTACGGCGGGCATCCGCTGGAGAGATCCCAACGCCTCTCCCCTGTGGGCCTTCAATCTGCACTACCTGGGAGCTGTGGCGGAACTGGTGTTCGCCGGACACACCGGAGTGGCACAGCGTGTCCTGGCCTCGTGGGTGGCCTCGTATCAGGACCGCTGGGACCCCGTGGCCTGGCATCCGTATCCGGCGTCGCTGCGGCTGATCAACCTGTGCGTGGCTGCAGGGTACGCTGGCAGGTTCGAAGCGTTGGGCGATCAGACCCTGGAGCTGGTACGCATCCATGCGGCATACCTCCTACGGCACCTCGAGTACCATCTGCGCGGCAACCACCTCCTCGAGAACGCCTGCGCGTTGTTGTTTGCCGCTCGATTCCTGCGCGGGTCGTTGGCGGCAGACTGCGAAGTCATGGCTCGGCGGTTGTTTGTCGTCGAGGTTCCGGAGCAGATTCTACCCGACGGCGCTCATTTCGAGCTCTCGCCCATGTATCACGCGATCGCCATGCACCGGCTGCTCCAGGCGATCGCCCTGCTGGGAGATGACGACCCGTTGGTGCAGGGGACACTGGCGCCTGCGGTCGTCCGCATGGCCAACTTCCTGGTGGGTGTGCTTTGTCCGGACGGGGACATTCCCTTGCTCGGTGACAGCAGCCGGGGTTTTGCACCGCACCCGTCGGTCCTGCTCGACCTGGCGCGCCAACTCGGCGTTGCGGCGACCCTGCAGCCAGCCGACGGGATCACATCGTTCGGCGACTGCGGCCTGCACGTATTGCGCACGCCACGCCTGTGGGCCGTCTTCGATGCCGGCCCGGTGTGTCCACCATACTTGCCCGGCCACGGCCAGGCCGACTCTCTGACCGTCGAGGTATGGTGCGACGGCGCCTGCGTCGTGGGCGATCCCGGGATCCACGACTACACCGGACCGGAACGCGCCTGGGGTCGTTCCTCACGTGCGCATAGCACGCTGAGCGTTGATGACGCAGACACCTCTGAAGTCTACGGGAGCTTCCGAGTCGGCGGCCGTGCGCAGATCGCTGCCGTGAGCGTAGAGCCGCACGGGGTGACGGCCACGCTCCGCCCGTTCGGCCTGCCGGCGCGGATGGTGCGCAGCGTGCGTCTGCTCGATGGTGACGCGCTGGAGGTTGTCGACTCAGCGAGCGTGCCAGCGGGCAGAACAGTGCGTTCGCGGCTCCATCTCCATCCCGACGTGCGGCTGGTGGAGCCGCCAAGCTCAAATGGCAAATCGGGGCATTCGGTATTGCTCCGCAGCCCGGCAGGGTACGTCCGCATCAGCGCGCCGCACCTGCTACGCCTCGAGCCGGGCCGCGCCTCGCGCCGCTATGGGCTGATCGAACCGACGACCATTGTGGTGCAGGAGCTGCAGCGCAGTGGCGGGGCCGAACCGGTCGTTGCAGGGCGCTGGCTGCTGCAGCCCTTGGAAGCGGTGGGATAGACGCACCGATGTACAGAGCCGTGGTCGCTCGCAACGCAGTCAGCCGGCAGCGGCAGGATCAGCCGGCGCTTCCAGGCTGGGTTGCCGTGCCGGTGGTCGCCGCTCTGGCGTCGCTGCTGTTGCTCATCATTGCGCTGACGCCGGCGCAGCACTTGCCGGGAGCGGCGCTGGCGTATGTCAATCTGCTCATCATTTGCGGCGCGGCAGTGTATTTCCTCCGCGAGGGGACACTGCAGGGGCTCATCCCGGTGATCTTCCTCACCTGGCTCGCCGCGGCCTGGCCGTTGGCGTCGATCTACTTTGCCACTCGTTTCCCGACGGCGGTGTACACGACGCTGGCGGAGGACCGAGAGTTCCTCTTCCGCAATACCTGGTTGCAAGCCGTCACCTTGCTATTCCTGGTTTGCTATTTGACGGCGCTGTTCCTTCTCCGAGGCCGGTACCCAGCGTGGTCCAGTTCTGCTGGATCGCTGCGGGATGACCGGCGTGCGGCCACCATCGTGCTTTGCATCGCGATGAGCGCGATCACGCTGCACGCGGTGTCGAAGGTCGCGGCATTTCCCGAACTGCTGCAGTACACTGCTGATGGTGGCTTCATCTTTCTGCACAGCCTCATCTTGATGGTGGGGGTACTGTTTCTCCGCCTGCCCCTGCCGACGCGCTGCTGGGCGCTGCTCTTCATGGTGTTCGCCGGGGCTTTCTATACAATCGGCAACGCGCGTGGGCAGGCGGCCCTGCCGATGACGCTGTTACTGATCGGTTTGATTTTCCTGAGCGACCTCGACCTGCGCTGGAAGGTGGGGATCGTGAGCGTCGTGGTGGTGGGGTTTCCGCTCGGCTTGGTCATCTCCAATACCACGCGCCTGGTGACTCAGACGATTGGTTTCGTGGACCTTGCCACACGGCTGAAAGCCTTGCAGCAATGGCAGGAGGTGCTTACCGATACGCCCGTTCTCGCCTCCACGTTCGGGCGTCTGTTCTTCACGGGCGGCCACAGTGTCGTCACCCTGTCACCCGAGCGATATCCCTATGTAGACTTCTCTTGGACGAAGTATCTCTGGGAGTTCGTCATGCGTGTCCTGCCACGCAAATTCTTCTACGACCCCTACTACTCCTCCAACCCCAACGTGTTGCTGCGCAAGTATGATTTCATCATCACGGATGAAACCTCGACGCCGCTGTCGCTCATCGGCGGCCTGTACGTTCTTGGCGGCGTCGTGCCGGTGATGGTGGGCGGCCTGTTCCTGGGTGCGTACCATGCGTTGTTTGGTCGCTTGATCGCGCGGCTGAACCGCGCATCGAAGCACATGGCGTTGCTTGTCTTCGCGTTGACGGGCACGCACCTCCTGTGGGCGCAAAACCTCGACCTGATCACGCACGTGCGTGGCACGATCTGGGCGGCCGCTTCTGGAATCGCGCTGTACCTGGTGGTCATTCGTCCGTTCCTCGGCTTGCCGGTACGTGGCCGACGCGTGCTCGTGCGCCGCCGACGGCTGATGGCGAGGCCGGCATGAAGTACCTCGTCGCCGTCGATGACTGCTTCCTGGACCGTCCCGGGGGGATGGGCCGTGTGGCGTGGGATATTGCCCTGCTGATGCGCGATCGTGGGCACACGGTCGCCATGGTTGCGGCGCGGCCGCAACCGAGTACCGAAGCGTCGCACGTCAGTGTCCACGACGGCATCCGTGTGCTGCGCTACTCTCGCCCACCGCTCGCAAGCTGGCACCCGTTCCGGGCGCAGCGGATCATCCGAGCGGCGCGGTCCGCCACGCAGCAGCATTTCGGACGCGAGCGGTGGGACGTCGTGCACATGCATTCGGCCTTGACGGCGGCCGGCGTGTTGGCAGCGGTGGGAGGCGGCCCGCGCTACGTCTACACCCTGCACTCCCCCATCACCATGGAACAACAGATCAACTGGGCGAGCCAGGGCGCGGTGGGGCAGCTGAAGCTGATCTCCGGGCTCGGGATTTTGGCGCGCATCGAGCGCCAGGTCCTGTCGGCGTGCGAGCGCATTCACACGCTCTCCGAGTATAGTCGGGCGCGGCTCGAGGAGATCCACGGGACCAACGGCCGTGTGTCGGTGATACCGCACTGGCAGCGCCCGGCACTGCGTCGTGAACACACTAGAGCGGAAGCGCGCCGGCAGCTGGGGTGGCCTGTCGACGAAGCGATTCTGTTGACCGTCCGCACGCTCGCAGCGCGCTATGGCGTCGACATCGCGATTCGCGCCGTGGCGCCCATGGCACGGCAAGGCCAGTGCGCCTTTGCCATCGGTGGCGACGGTCCGCAGCAAGCGTCCCTGACCCACTTGGCGCAGTCGCTCAATGCAGGCGAGCGCATCTGGTTTCTGGGCCGGCTTACCGAGCCGCAGTTGGCGCTGGCCTATCAAGCCGCTGATCTCTTCCTTCTGCCGACGCGTGCCTTGGAATGCTTCGGGTTGATCGTGCTGGAGGCACTTGCCTGTGGCTGTCCAGTGCTTGGGACCGACGCCGGAGCAATTCCAGAGCTGCTGCGACCCATCCTGCCGGACTACATTGTGCCGGCTGGAGATGACGCGGCGCTCCAAGAAAAGGTGCAGGCGTTTCTCGCGGGCCGCCTGAGCAGAACGCCCGAGGCCCAGCTCATTGCGCATGTGCAGCAGTACTTTGGCAAGTCGGTGATCGCGCCGCGGATCGCGGCGCTGTTGGAGGACGGCGTTGCTATGCACAGCACCCTCATGGAAGCGGCGCCTTCTTGCATGTGACCATGAAGACGCGCGTGAACACGCCGCTGCCCGTAGTGCCGGTTTCCACCAGATTGTATGCCTTCAAAGTCTGCCTGATGCCCTGCCACAAGACCCACCGGAGCGTGGAGAGCGGGCTGTACCCGCGCGGCACCGGACCGACCTCTCGACAGACCACGTCGGTGCCGCCAGCAAGCAGCAGCAAACGGGTGATCGGGTTGGGTCCGAGGCCGATCTCATGGGTGAAGTCGTCGTAGCGCAGATGGGTTCCCCACGGACTCTCCGCATTTGGGGTTTG
>Ga0335069_10009299_pt1 | contig 13995 bp, 12 predicted proteins | sample Lox_Sample_11_FD_206714 | JGI IMG/M metagenome (GOLD analysis project Ga0335069, IMG submission 206714) | Soil microbial communities from Loxahatchee National Wildlife Refuge, Florida, United States - Lox_Sample_1.1 | ecosystem: Environmental > Terrestrial > Soil > Wetlands | place: USA... | reverse complement strand
ACCCGGCATGATCGAAGCGGCCAGCACCCCCGCGCAGCTAGGCGGCGTTGCGCAGGTCGCCCTTCACATGCCGCGCGAACAGATCGAACAGGCGCCGCGTGACGGGACCCGGCTTGCCGTCGCCCACCGGCCTGCCGTCGATCGCGACGATCGGCTTCACGAAACTCGTGGCGCTCGTCAGGAACGCCTCGCGCGCGGCGCGCAGGTCGGCCTCCGAATACGACCCTTCCTGATACGTCACGCCCGCCTCGCGCATCAATGCGATCAGCGCATCGCGGGTGCAGCCGGGCAGGATCGCGTGGTCCAGCTGCCGCGTGCGCAGCCTGCCCTCCCTGTCGACGATCCAGAAACTCGTCGCCGCCCCTTCCATTACCGTGCCGTCGGGATGGATCAGGATCGCCTCCATCGCGCCCTGCTCGCGCGCCTTCTGGCGGGCCAACACGTTGGGCAGCAGACCCACGCTCTTGATGTCGCAGCGCGCCCAGCGCAGGTCGGGATGCGTGATCGCCGTGCCCGTCCAGCGGTCAATATCCGTGGGATAGGGTGGGATGCGGCGTATCGTCACCACGAAGGATGGCGGGACATCGTCCCCCGGAAAGGCATGGTCGCGACGGGCCACGCCGCGCGTCACCTGCATGTACAGCAGACCCTCCCGCACCCGGTTGCGCTGCGCCACCTCGTGGAGGACGTGCAACAGCGCCGCCCGCCCCATCGGCGGCTTCAGCCCGATCTCCTTCAGCGACCGGTCGAGCCGGCCAAGATGACGGTCCGCGTCGATCAGCCTGCCGTCATAGACATGCACCACCTCGTAGATGCCGTCGGCAAATTGATAGCCACGATCCTCAACGTTAACGCTGGCCTTCGACTGCGGCAGGTAGCGGCCATTGACATAGGCGATGCGGCTCATGCGGCGGGCTCCGGTTGAGAGCGCCCAGGATACAGCCACCGTGCCGTTCGGCCACGCCGATTGACACCCCGCACGCCCAGCCGGAGCATTCCTCTCGGGGAGACGCGCACATGCTGATGAGCCGGGACCGCATCCTGACCACGCACACCGGCAGCCTGCCGCGTCCGCGTGCTCTCACCGAGCTCTACGCTGCCCGTGCAGCAGGGCGGGCCGTGGACGAAGCGGCGATCGTGGCGCAGGGCCGCGCCGCGCTCGAATGGGTCGTCCCGAAGCAGATCGAGGCCGGCATCGATGTCGGCAACAACGGCGAGCAGCAGCGCGAGGCGTTCTTCCTCTACGTGCAGCGCCGCATGAGCGGCTTCGGCGGCGGCTGGAGCCGCCTGCCCTTCGCCGACATCGCGCGCTATGCCGGCTTCTCCGCCGACATGGCGGCGCGCGACGCGGCGAGCGTCTCGGTCAGCAACAAGGCGGGCGTGCCGGAAGCCGTGGGCGAGGTACGCTACCTTGACCGCGTGTTGATCGAAGAGGAATGCGCGGACTTCCGCCGCGTGCTCGATGGGCTCGCAAAAGGCTTCGCGGAGCCGTTCCTCACCGCGCCGTCGCCCGGCATCATCGCGGCGGCGATGCGCAACCGCCACTACGACACCGAGGACGCCTATCTGGCAGCACTCGGCGAGGCGCTGCGGGTCGAATACGAAACCATCGTCGGCCACGGATTTCTGCTGCAGATCGACGCGCCCGATCTGGCGATGGAGCGGCACGTTTCCTACCAGGACCGGCCGCTGTCGGACTTTCTCGACTTCGCGGCGCGTGTCGTGGCCACGATCAACGCCGCCCTCGCCAACATCCCGCCCGACCGTGTGCGGATGCATGTCTGCTGGGGCAACTACGAAGCGCCGCACGACTGCGACGTGGAGCTTGCGCCGCTGCTGCCGGTGATCCGCGAAGCGCGCGTCGGCGGCTTCGTGCTCCCCTTCGCCAACCCCCGCCACGCCCACGAGGTCCGCTGCCTGGGCGATCTCCGCCTGCGCGACGACCAGGTGCTGGTCGCGGGCGTGATCGACCCGCTCACCAACTTCGTCGAGCACCCGGAAGTCGTGGCCGACCGGATCGAGGCGGCGGCACGCGCGGTCGGCGACGCGCGGCGCGTGCTCGCGGGCGTCGACTGCGGCTTCGACACCTCGGCGGGGCGCGGCAAGGTATCCGAGGATGTGGTGTGGGCGAAACTGCGCGCCCTCGCCGACGGCGCGCGGATCGCGAGCGAGAGGCTTCTTTAGGCCAGAGGCTTCTTCAGGCCAGAGGCTTCTTCAGGGCGGTCGCGCTTCGCGGCGGCCCCTATGTCTCGTAGCCGAAGGCTTCGAGGAACGGGCCGAACGTGTCGGTCGCCTCGCGGATCGCCTCGATCGGCAGGTCGCGCTTCCACCGTCCGATGGAGGCGGCAGGCGACCCGGCAGTGCCATGCTTCGCGAACAGCGCACGGCTTGCCTCCGCATCCTCCGGCGGCAGATCGGGCAGGCCGAGAAAGCCGACGATCCGCCGCAGCGTCGCCGCCTCCTCAAGGATCAGATCCTCGTAGCGCACGAGCATCACGTCCGCCCGCGCCTCGTGATGCACCTCCATGATCGTGCGGTAGGAAATCGCGAGCAGGCGCATCGATTCCATAACCGTCTGATTCGGCCAGAACGAACGGAACGAGCACAGCGTATCGCGCAGGTCGCGCACCAGCACGATCTCGCGCACCGGCCCAAACAGGTTGCGCGCGAACCAGCGCGTAGCCCCTGCCAGATGCGCGCGTTCGGCGAAATAGACCGCCCCGGCCTTGTCCGCGTCGTCGGCAGTGCGCCGGTAGAACTCGGCGATGATGTTGCGAAATGCGTGCGCCAGTTCCTTCGGCACGAACTCGCCGTAGAACATCCGATGCTGCGAGCGGTCCTTGAAGGCCTCCGCGAAAGGCGGGGTGAAATACGGACTCGCCCCGACGAACCGCGCATTGTCGATGAAATTGTCAGGACTGCCCGATTTATCGTGATCGCCGAGAGAGGTAAGAACGGAAAAGGCGTGCCCGAAATATTTCAGATGCTCGATTTCAAACGGATAGAAATTGCCGATGGTGATGGCGGGATGCGATGAAAGCCGTGATAGCAGCACGGTGCTGCCGGTCCGTCCCGAGGTGGAGACCAGGATGGGGCGCATCACCGGCTCGGGCTTTATCGAAATGGCGGTCAACGCCCGCTCGCCGTTCTCGATGAGTTGCTGTGTTCCGCCGAAATAGACGCGAATAATGTGATCCTGCACGACGGCCAGCGGGCGTTGGAACTCGAGCGAGAACCCATGGCGGCCGTCGCCGAACATCTTTTCCAGATCGGCGCGCATTCCGTCCGCGACGGGCGAGGCGACGACCCGTCCGTCAACCTCGATATCGACCGTCAGCGGAACGCGCAGATCGGCGTCGTCGAACGCCCAGCCAGCGACACGGTTCGTGGAGATCTCGTCGACATGCCCGCGCAGCATCCGGTGCGGCTCCCTCAAACTGTCTCAACACACGGTGTATGGAGCGATATTGCCGTTCCGTGAAGGGCGCGGAACGTTGCTCACGGTGTTGGGTTCGCCCCCCTAGCCGGCGGTCATAGAGCCTTCATTCCTCCGAGTTGACGCCGAGTTGCTTCAGCTTGCGATGCAGCGCGCTTCGTTCCATGCCGACGAAGTTTGCGGTGCGGCTGATATTGCCGCCGAAGCGCAGAAGCTGCGCGTGCAGGTATTGCGATTCGAACAGGTCGCGCGCCTCGCGCAGCGGCAGCGACATGATGTCGGCGGTCGGGTCGATATTGAGCAGCGCGCGGGCGTTCGCGCCGATCTCGGGCGGCAGCATGTCGGCGCGGATCGGTTCGTTCGCCCCGCCCGGCGCCATGATCAGCAGCCAGTCCATCAGGTTGCGAAGCTGCCGCACATTGCCGGGCCAATCATAGGCCTGCAGTGCGCTGAGCGTGTCGGTGGACAATTCGCGCGGCGGAATTCCCGACGCCTCGGCGGAGCGCGCAAGAAAAAGCTGCGCCAGCACCGGCACGTCGTCGCGACGCTCCTTCAGGCTCGGCACTGCGAGCGGTACCACCGCCAACCTATAGTAGAGATCCTCGCGGAACCGCCCCGCGTTGATCTCCGCCTTCAGGTCGCGGTTGGTGGTGGCAAGGACGCGGACATCCACCTTCACCCGCGCCGAACCGCCGAGGCGCTCGAACGTCTGGTCCTGCAAGGCGCGGACGATCTTGCCCTGGGTTTCCAGCGGCATGTCCGACACTTCGTCCAGCAGCAGCGTGCCCCCATGCGCGCGCTCCAGCACGCCCGCGCGGCGCGGATGCGTGACCGGGTCGGCGCCCGCCTCCAGTCCGAACAGCTCCTCCTCGAAGCGCCCGGGCGCGAGCGTCGCGCAGTTCAGCACCACGAACGGCCCCTCGCTGCGGCGCGAGCGGGCATGGATCATGCGCGCCGTCACCTCCTTGCCGGTGCCGGGCCGGCCGCTGATCAGGACGCGCGATCCGGTAGGCGCCACGCGTTCCACCAGGCCACGAAGTTGCGCGATGGCCGGGCTGTCGCCCGTCAGCGTCGTTTCCGGCCCTGCGCGCAGCCGCAATTCCGCATTCTCGCGCGCGAGCGATGCCGCCTCAAGCGCGCGGCGCACGACCAGCAACAGGCGATCGGACTGGAACGGCTTCTCGATGAAGTCGTAGGCGCCCTGCTGGATTGCCGCGACCGCGGTCTCGATCGTGCCGTGGCCGGAGATCATCACCACCGGCACGTGCGGCTCCTCGCTGTGCAGCGCGGTCAGGATGCCGAGACCGTCCAGTCGCGAGCCCTGCAGCCAAACATCGAGGATCACCAGAGAAGGCCGGCGCTGGCGGAATGCCGCGATCGCGCCGTCGGAGTCGCCCGCCTGCCGCGTCTCGTAGCCTTCGTCGCGCAGGATCCCGTCGATCAGCAGCCGGATATCCGGCTCATCGTCGACGACCAGAATTTCATGCGCCATGCGGAACCTGCGCGGAATCGGCGGTCGATGGGAGCGGCACGGCCTGTATCGGCTCGGCCGTCTGTTCGAGCGGCAGAATCAGCGTCGCGACCGCGCCCTGCCCGTCCGGACGGTCTTCCAGCTCGACCTTGCCGCCATGGTCTTCCATGATCTTCTTCACGATCGCCAGACCAAGTCCGGTGCCCTTCGGCTTATGCGTAACATACGGCTCCATGATCTGCGCACGGTCGCTGGGCAGGCCAACGCCGTTGTCGGTCACGCTCAGGCGCACCTCCTGCGATCCGCTTTCGACGCGCAGGCTTATCATGCCGGGTTCCTTGGCATTCTCCCGCATCTCCACGGCATCGGCGGCATTCAATAGAAGGTTGGTCAGCGCCTGCTGCAACATCCTGCGGTCGCAGCGGACGACCGGCCCGCGCTCGGGGATGTCGGTGCGCCAATCGATGGTCGGCCGGGCCGTGCGCTGCAACACCAGCACCTCGCGCGCGATCCGCCCGACATCCTCGACGCGCATCACCGGCTGAGGCATCCGCGCGAAGGCGGAGAACTCGTCGACCATGCGCCCGATATCCCCGACATGCCGCACGATGGTGTCGGCGCATTGCACGAACGTGTCGGGATCGGACTTGATTTCGCGTGCGAAGCGTCGCTTCAGGCGTTCGGCGGAAAGCTGGATCGGCGTCAGGGGATTCTTGATCTCGTGCGCGATGCGCCGCGCCACGTCGCCCCACGCCGCCTTGCGCTGGGCCGATTGCAGCTCGGTGATGTCGTCGAAGGTGGCGACGAAGCCGTCGGTTCGCCCGCCGCTCAGATCGGCGCCGATCCGTACCAGCAGCGTGCGCCGGCGGCCCGGCGCGCTGATCTGGATTTCGGCGGTGCGCGCGCGCTCCGGCGCGGCCTGCGCTTCGGAGATCAGGGCGGCGAACTCGGGCACCACCTCCGCCAGAGGGCGCCCGATCGCCGCCAGCAGATCGGCGCCCAGCAGATCGTCGGCGGCCCGGTTGGGCAGCTCGATCCGTCCCTGCGCATCCAGCCCGATCACGCCTGCCGACACGCCGGACAGAACCGCCTCGGTGAACCGCCGCCGCTCGTCGATCTGCCGGTAGGCGTCCATCAGCTCGCTGCGCTGCGCAGCGAGCTGGCCGGTCATGCGATTGAAGGCGCGCGACAGCCCGGCCACCTCGTCGCCCGTCGCCGCTTCCGGCACGCGCACCGCAAGATCGCCCGCGCGCACGCGCTCGGCGGCCTGGATCAACCGCCCGATGGGGCGCGCGATCTGGTTCGCGATCACCAGCCCGATCAGCACCGCCGCCAGCAGCACGAGCAGCGCAACCAGCGCGAAGATCCAGGCGAAGGCGATCTGCAGCCAGGTGCGGCTCTCGTCCAGCCGCTGGTATTCAGCCACCGCCTGCTCGGTCCGCTCCATGTGGCCGAGGATCTGCGGATCGACGGGGCGGCCGATCAGCAGCATCAAGGCGGGCGTCGAGTTCAGCTGAACCACGGCACGCACGCTCGTGCCGTCGCGCCCGTTCACCACAACCGCATCGCCGTGACGCGCCAGGTCGGTCACCACGCGTTCGGGCACGTCGGACGGATTGGCAAAAAGCCCCGCCGACGCCATCACCTGCCCGGTCACCGGCTCGTAGATGATCGCCTCGGTCAGGCCGCGCAGCGTGGTCTGCGTGGCCAATACCTCGGCGAAGGCGGCCGGGTCCCGGCCCAGGAAGTAGCCCGCGCGGGTCAAATCGTTCGCCATTTCCAACGCGACCACGCGCAGATTGTTGCGGTGCTCCTCCAGATAGCCGCGCGACGCCTGCAGCGATTCGGTCAGCACCTCGCGCACGGGATCATTGAACCAGGACTGGATGCCGAAATGGAAGAACGCCACTGCAAAGGCCGCGACCAGGATGCTGGGCGCAACGGCGATGCCGCCGAACAGCAGAACGAGACGCACATGCAGGCGCGATCCCGCCGATCCGCGGCGCCGCTCCACCCACACGCGCGTCAGACGGCCCGCAAGCACCGAGCCTAGCAGCAGCAGGGCCGAAAGATTGGCGAGCACGAGTCCGACGCCGACATTCGGCATCACGCCGCCCGGATTTCCCCGTGCGAGAATGATGAACGTCGAGACGCCGATGGCGAGCGCGATGGCGGCCAGGAACAGCGTCACCGCGCGGCCGAGCAGCAGGTCGCCAAGCCGGCGGAACACCGACTTCGCGTTCCCCTGCGCCTCCCCCGCGTCCGGCACGTCGGTGGGCGGCAGGCGCGACGCGGAAGGCGTTTCGCTCAAGCGATTCCCCGAATCACCGGTATGTCGAGATCGCGGATCTTCTTGCGCAGGGTATTCCGGTTCAGTCCCAGCATCGACGCCGCCTTGATCTGATTGCCCCTGGTGGCGGCCAGCGTCATCTGGATCAGCGGCCGCTCCACCTCGGCGATGACGCGGTCGTAGATATCTGAGCCCGCAAGCCCATCGTCATGCGCCGAGAGGAACTGCCGGATGTGACGCTCGACGGCACGTGCGAGCGGCTCGGGCCCGGTCGGAAGCGCGGGCGCCTCGAATACCGGCGTCGCCTCCGCCAGTTCGGCGTCCACCACCTCGGCGGTGATCGTCTCCTGCGGACACAGCGCCGCCAGCCGGCGCATCAGGTTCTCCAACTCGCGCACATTGCCGGGCCAGGCATATTGCTGCAGCCGCTCCAGCGCGCCGTTGTCGAGCGTTTTTGCAGACAGGCCGTCGCTGCGCGCGCGATCGAGGAAATGCCGCGCGAGCGGCCCGATATCCTCGGTGCGCTCGCGCAGCGGCGGCAGCCGCACCGGCACGACATTGAGTCGATAGAAAAGATCCTCGCGGAACTGTCCCAGACGGATCGCGGCGCGCAGGTCGCGGTGGGTGGCGGCGACGATGCGGACATTGGCGCGGATCGGCTGCCGCCCGCCCACCGACGTGAACTCGCCCTCCTGCAGCACGCGCAGAAGCCGCGTCTGAGCCTCGGGCGGCATGTCGCCGATCTCGTCCAGGAAAAGAGTGCCGCCGGATGCCTGCTCGAAGCGTCCCTGGCTGCGGTTGTGCGCGCCGGTGAAGGCGCCGCGCTCATGGCCGAACAGCTCGCTTTCGATCAGTTCGCGCGGGATCGCCGCCATGTTGATCGCGACGAACGGGCCGCCGCGGCGCTTGCCGTAATCGTGGAGTGCGCGCGCAACGAGTTCCTTGCCGGTGCCCGACTCGCCGTTGATCATCACCGTCAGGTCGGCGGTCGTGAGCCGGGCGATAGTCCGGTAGATTTCCTGCATCGCCGGGCTGCGACCGATCAGCGGCAGACGCTCGTCGCCGTCCGCCTGGTCGGGCGCGGTGACGGCGATCTCGGCCGGCGCGGCAAGCGCGCGGCCCACCACCGCCAGCAATTCCTTCAGATCGAACGGCTTCGGCAGGTATTCGAACGCGCCGCGCTGGGTCGCCTTCACGGCAGTGATCAGCGTGGACTGCGCGCTCATCACCACCACGCGCAGCTCGGGCCGCACGCGCTTGATGCGCGGGATCAGATCCAGCCCGTTCTCGTCGGGCATCACCACGTCGGTGATGACCAAGTCGCCTTCGCCCTCCTCGACCCACCGCCATAGCGTCGCCGCGTTGCCGGTGCTGCGCACCTGATAGCCGGAGCGGCCCAGCGCCTGCGTCAGCACGGTGCGGATCGAACGGTCGTCGTCGGCGACGAGCACGGTGGGCAAGGTCATCGATGCAATCTCAATCCAGAAACGCGCATTTTACTTCCTGCGCCCTGCGGCCCCGGCAGCTTCGGTCTAGACGCCGCTGTCGCCGTCGTCCTCGTGCAGCACCGGCAGATGCAGACGGAACTCGGTGCGCCCCGGCCGGCTGTCCACCTCGATCAAGCCGCCGTGATCGCCGACGATCTTCGCGACCAGGGCAAGCCCGAGCCCGCTGCCGGCGGCCTTGGAACTGACGAAGGGTTCGAACAGGTGCGGACGGATGTCGTCGGGAATGCCGGGGCCATTGTCCCGCACGAAAACCACCAGCGGCAGATCCAGCCGTTCGGCCGAACCGGGCACCGCGAGCCGTACCCCATGGCGGTAGGCGGTCGACAGAACGATCTCGCCATTGGCGACACCCGGCTGGGTCACCGCCTCGGCAGCGTTCTTCACGAGATTCAGGATCACCTGAACCAGCTGATCGCGGTGGCCCAGCACCGGCGGCAGCGAGGGGTCATACACCTCGCTGAAGCGGACATGAGCCGCGAAACCGGTCTGAGCGAGGCGGCGCACATGCTCCAGCACGCGATGGATGTTCACCGCACTCCGCACGATCGGCTTCTCGCCGAAAATCTCCATGCGCTCGACAAGGTCGCGGATGCGGTCAGCCTCGTCGCGGATCAGGATGGTCAGTTCGCGGTCCTGTTCCGAGACGCTGGTCTCCAGTAGCTGCGCCGCGCCACGGATGCCGGAGAGCGGGTTCTTCACCTCATGGGCCAGCACCGCCGCCATCCCGCTGACGCTGCGGGCCGCGCTGCGGAACGCCAGTTGCCGGTCGAGCGCGCGCGCAGCCGAGGCATCCTGCAGCACCAGCAGCACCGCTCCTGGCTCCTCCGGCAGTGCCGAGCCCTGCACGGTGATCCCGGTCTTGCGGATGCGGGCGCTGTCCAGAGTCAGATCGTGGTCCGATACCGTCACTTCGCCCTGACGGACCTGCTCGATCAGCAGGAACAACGGGTTGTCGCGTGGCACGAGGTCCGACAGCCGGATCTGCGCCAGCTGCGACAGGGAGATGCCAAGGAACTGCTCGGCGGCATGGTTGGCGAAGCGGAAGCGGTCCTGCGCATCGATAAGCAACACCGGCACGGGCAGCGCGCTCAGCATCTGCGCCGGATCGGGCAGGCGCGGCCGGTCGGCGACGCGGCCCACCACCTTCAGCATGCGGCGTGTGACGGGATTGCTCATGCGGCCTCGGGCAATGCCTCTGTCGTCGGGGGAACCGCCTCGATCCGCCGCACGGCGCCGCGCGCGATCAACGGGTCGTAGAAGCCATCAATCAGCGCCAGCACCTCGTCCACCTCGGCAAGCCGCGTCACGGTGGCGCGGAACTCCGCCGAGCCCGGCAGGCCGCGCGAGTACCACGCGAGATGCTTGCGCGCGAGCCGCAGGCCGGGCGCGCTGCCGAAGTGGGTCAAAATCGCCGTGTAATGCTCCAGCATTATGGCTTTCTGGTCCGCGAGCGACGGCTCAGGCACCGCTGCCTCGCCGCGCAGGAAAGTGGCGACCTGGTCCGGGAACCAGGGTCGGCCATAGCAGCCGCGGCCGATCATCACCCCATCGGCGCCCGACCGCGCCAGCGCATCGGCGGCGTCGCGCTCGGTCACAATGTCGCCGTTCACCACGACCGGGATCTTCACGGCTTGCTTCACGCGCGCGACGAACTCCCAGTCGGCGGAGCCGGTGTAGAACTGCTGCCGTGTGCGCCCATGCACCGTCACCATGCGGATGCCGCAGTCCTGGGCGATGCGCGCGAGACGGGGCGCGTTCAGGCTGGCGTGGTCCCAGCCCATCCGCATCTTCAGCGTCACCGGCGCGGCGACCGCCTTCACCGTCGCCGACAGGATGCGCTCGGCCTGCTGCTCGTCGCGCATCAGCGCGGAGCCCGCCGCCTGCCCGACCGCCACCTTCTTCACCGGGCAGCCGAAATTGATGTCGATCAGGTCCGCGCCGCGATCCACGCCGAGGCGCGCCGCCTCGGCCATCGCCTCGGGCTCGCAGCCGGCGAGCTGCAAGGCATTCGGCACTCCGGGAGCGCGATCGACCTCGGCCATGCGCAGCGTCGCGCGGTTCTCGCGCACCATCGCCCAGGACGCGATCATCTCGGAGACCACCATCCCTGCCCCGAGCCGCCGGGCGAGGCGGCGGAACGGCAGGTCGGTCACGCCCGACATCGGCGCCAGGATCACCGGCGTCGCGATCTGCACGCCGCCGCCGAGGTCGATCGGCGCCAGCGTGGCGGCGCGCGGCGCATCCGGCGGCAGCGACGCGGCGGCCTGTCTGGCCGAAGCGCCGAGGGGAACCCGATTGCTCATGATTTGGGCAATCTATCGGCGCCCTGGCCGCTTCGCAATCGTCTCCCCCAAGCGAATGTGACATCGGCTTGACGTACCCGGTGGCTGCTATCGCCCCGTTGACGCAGTCCCGCCGGGGCGGCATGGCTAGGCGATGCGCATCGCGGCCGTCCTCGTCGCCGCCGGCACGGGCAGCCGGTTCGGCGCCGATACCCCCAAGCAGTTCCTGCCCCTCGCCGGCCAGCCGGTCATGCGCCACGCCGCGCTCGCATTGCTCCGCCATGTCGAATGGCTGCAGCCGGTAGGCGAGGCCGCGCCGATCCGCGCCGCACTTTCCGGCCTCGCCTACCGGGAGCCGGTGCCGGGCGGCGCGACGCGGCAGGCCAGTGTCCTCGCCGGCCTGGAGGCACTGACGCTGCTCGCACCCGACCTCGTGCTGGTGCACGACGCTGCACGGCCGCTCATTCCCGCCGGCACCGTGGAAGCCGTGATCGCGGCGCTGGCCGAGGCGCCCGGCGCGATCCCTGCCGTGCCCGTCGCTGACACGCTGAAACGCGCGCCCGAAGGCCGCATCGAGGCGACCGTGCCGCGCGCCGGCCTGTTTCGCGCGCAAACGCCGCAAGGATTCCGCTTCGCGTCCCTGCTCGACTGCCACCGCGCCGCCCGCGTGGGCGGCATGGCCGAAGCGACGGACGACGCGGCGCTGCTGGAACAGGCAGGCGCGACGGTACTCGTGGTCCCCGGCCATGAGGACAACATCAAGGTGACCTATAAGGAGGATCTGGTGCGGCTTGAGCGCGCGATGGCACCGGGCCTGGTGCCACGGATCGGCACCGGATTCGACGTCCATGCCTTCGAGGCGGGCCGTCCGCTCGTGCTTTGCGGCGTCGCCGTGCCGCACGACCGGGGCCTCGCCGGGCATTCGGATGCCGATGTCGGGATCCATGCCCTGTGCGACGCGATCTACGGCGCGCTCGCCGAGGGGGATATCGGCCGCCACTTCCCGCCCAGCGAGGCGGCCTGGAAGGACGCCGACAGCGCCCGCTTCCTGCGCCATGCGGCCGGACGGATCGCCGCGCATGGCGGGCGGCTGGCCAACGCCGACGTGACGCTGATCTGCGAGCGGCCGAAGATCACACCGCACGCGCCCGCAATGGTCGCGCGCCTCGCCGACTTGCTCGGCGTTGACCCGTCGCTGATCTCGGTCAAGGCAACCACCACCGAGCGGCTCGGGTTCACCGGACGCGGCGAAGGCATCGCGGCTCAGGCGGCGGTCAGCGTGCTGGTGCCGCCGTGACCCGCCGCGCTGGTCAGGAGAGAGAACGATGATCCGTAAGATCAACGTATTGCCCGGCATCGCTCTGGCCGCGGGCGTGGCGGTCGCGGCCTGCGCGGTGACGCCCGGCAATCCCTATCCGCCGGTCCCGCCGCTGCAGGCCGAAGCCATGCCGAAGCCGCCGGTGACCACCACACCGTTGATCTGGCAGCCCGGCCACTGGAACTGGGACGGCTCCGCCTATGTCTGGGCACCGGGCGAATTCGTGCCGAGCGAAGGGCATTCCAACCAGTGGATGCCCGGCTACTGGGCACTCGTTTCGGGGAGCTGGGTCTGGCAGCCGGCACACTGGCTCTAGCCAGGAGGGCCGCGAGGCCGCCCCACGGCGGCGATGCGCCCGGCGCGGGGCGGGCGCGCCGCCAAGGCCTTGCGGCGTGTCATGCGCTGTGGTTACTCCGCCGCTTGACCCGCAGGACGGCCGGATTCGCCGTGATCCTGCCGTTCTCCGTTGCTTCGGAAGGCCTTGCCGATGTCGTCGACCTTCGAAACCGTCGCGGGGATCATCTCCGAGACCTGCGACATACCCCGTGAGAAGATCAGGCCCGACAGCCATGCCATCAACGATCTGGGCATCGACAGCCTGGACTTTCTCGACGTCGCCTTCGCGATCGACAAGGCGTTCGGTATCAAGATGCCGCTGGAGCAATGGACGCAGGAAGTGAACGACGGGAAGGTTTCGTCGGACCGCTACTTCGTGCTGAAGGACCTCTGCGACAACATCGACGCCCTGGTCGCCGCCAAGGCGGCCTGACCGCCTCGACGCGCCATGCGCCTTGAGTATTTCCAGATGGTCGACCGGATTACCCGGCTCGACACCGACGCACGGCAGATCGCCGCCGACTGCGTGGTGCCAGACGAAAGCCCGATCTTCGAGGGACATTTCCCCGGCCATCCCATCATGCCGGGCGTGCTCATGATCGAAACCATGGCGCAGACCGGCGGCTGGCTGGTGCTCGCCACGCTGCGCTTCGCCTCGATGCCGTTCCTCGCGCAGGTGAAGGAGGCGAAAATGCGCGCCTTCGTCGCCCCCGGCGCGGCGTTGCAGGCAGAGGCGGAGCTGCTGCACGACGGCTCGGGCTACGCGGTGGTGAAGGGCCGCATCGCCACCGGCGGCAAGACCGCCGCCGAGGCCGAGGTGAGGTATCGCGTCGTGCCGTTCCCGAACGAGACGCTGCGCGGCCAGATGCTGGAGACCGCGCGGCGGATCGGTGTGCCGGAGGCGTTCTTCCATGCCGCATGACCGCGATGCGCTGATCACCGGCATCGGGCTGATCTCCTGCCTCGGCGAAGGCCCCGACGCCCACTGGGACGCCCTGAACCGCCCCGGCGGCTTCGCGCCCGTGATCGACGAGGCGCGGTTCGCCCCCTTTCCCGTCCATCCGATGGCGCCGCTGGAACTCGACCGCCAGATCCCCAAGCGGGGCGATCAGCGCCAGATGGAGCCCTGGCAGCGCATCGGAACCTACGCCGCCGGCCTCGCGCTGGACGCGGCGGGGGTGAAGGGCAACGCCGACCTGCTCGCGCGGATGGACATGATCGTCGCCGCCGGCGGCGGCGAGCGCGACTACGCGGTGGACGGCCAGATCCTGTCGGCCCTGCCGCGCGAGGCCAATCCGGGCGCCTACCTGAACGAGCACCTGCTGTCGGACCTGCGCCCCACCCTGTTCCTCGC
>Ga0335069_10009298_pt1 | contig 13995 bp, 17 predicted proteins | sample Lox_Sample_11_FD_206714 | JGI IMG/M metagenome (GOLD analysis project Ga0335069, IMG submission 206714) | Soil microbial communities from Loxahatchee National Wildlife Refuge, Florida, United States - Lox_Sample_1.1 | ecosystem: Environmental > Terrestrial > Soil > Wetlands | place: USA... | reverse complement strand
CGCGACAAAATGCGCTCGGTGAGGCCGCGATACACCACGACTGGTCCTCGCTCGGTCATCGCCGCACTAGTAGGACAGCACTCGCAGGTGATTGGATCAACAAACGCCTCGTGCGTTACCTCGCCCTTAAGGTTCAACGCTGCGTAACGCAGTCCGATAGAACCCAAATTCGATTTGCTCTCCGGCGATCGGCTCAGCGCTGATGCATAACGGGCTTTGGCGCGCTCATTCGCGTCCAGCCAGAGCAGACCGACGCCGTCCTTCGAAGGAAACCAGGAAATAAAGCTATGCTGTCCGGCAAGCGCTTCCCCATATGGTTTCATCGCCTTGCTCCACGTTCTTCCGTCATCCGTCGACATGGCGGTTTGAATGGTGGTGGCGTAGCGATCGCCGTCACGCGCATCCTTCAACTCCCAATATGCGAGAAGCTTCCCGCCCGGCAGCTCGGGCCGCGGCCAGAATGGCGGTTTTTGCGAGCTTACGATCTGCGGTGTCGTTTAATGGCATAGCGCCACAAGTCCTTTTCGCTCGCGGTGAGACATCGAGTTATTCAACCGGCTTCTCCCCGGCGAACCTGACCACTCTGGCCGGCCGGGGTGCGAAGTCGGGCTTTGCTACAGGTTCTTCATAACGCAGCACTCTAAGTCCCTGGTAAGCGTGCGGCAGCTCTCCGGGTTTGCAAAGGGAACCGCCGATCTTCATGGTCTTGAGCGCGTCGGTATGGAACGCTTCTTCAACGAGGATGCCGCCGGGCTTCAACGCCTTCTCAACTTTGCCTGCCAACTGGCTGCAACCAGCATAGGAAAGAACGATAAGATCCCAGCGGCTCTCGCCGAAGTCAAACTGCTCCATGGTTGTGATTTCGGCGTGAATCGTCAGTCCGAAGTGTTGCGCGTTGGCTCGCGCCACGGCCACAGCTTGATCAGCAGGATCGAAACCAGTGACATCCCATCCCTGCTGCGCCAGCCAAATGGAGTTCCGCCCCTCGCCCATCGCCACATCGAGCGCTGTGCCTGGCTTTCGCCCCTTGACGATCTCCACCAGGAATCCGTTTGGCTGAGAGTTCAGCCACGATGATCGGTTGTTTACTAGGTAATTGTTCCAGAATTCAGCGTCGCCGGCGGCACCTCGCTTCCGGAGTAGAGCCACTTGCTTTTCAACCTCGCCGGCGGCGAAACCTCCTTCCGCCAGCCAACTGGCGTATCTCGCCAAGAGAGCATCCTGATTTGCCTCCGCGCTCGGTCCGCGTCCGCCGCGCTCGTTCTCTGGTATTCCAGACCACCAGAACCGAAAACGCTCGAATGCTTGTTGGTTTTGCGGCAGGGAGCTGATGCGCTTCTCGTTTTCCGCTCGCGTGGGATTTTGCGCGGTACCAAGTTGAAGGGCACACCAAAGTCCAGCGAAAACGAGGGCGGCTGTACGAATTCGAACAAATCCGATCATGTTGTTTCTCTCAATGCTACGCCGAACGCAACTCTGAGAACCGCGGCAAATTGTCGCACCTTAAGATCGGAGCGCATTTCGCAAGCCGGGAAGTGCTGCATTCGTGCGACAACTTGCCGCACATCCAATGACCTCCAAATCTGCCCTTTTGCCTCATACTTCTTCAAATGAAAACTTTCTTCCGTCCGTTGCACGCGGCCTCCACAGGTGTCGCGGTTGTGGCTCTCGTCGCATTTTTTCCAGCCGGTCATTTCACAAGAGTCTGCACCGAGTAGCGCCTCCGAGATTCGATTCACGTCTGACAACCGCTTAGAGTTCCCCGCAAACTATCGGGACTGGATCTTCCTGTCCTCCGGGCACGGCATGACCTACGGACCATCGGCCAACCCGAACGGGCCGCCTTTTTTCGACAATGTCTTCGTGAACCCGAGCGCTTATCGGCATTTTACGAAAAGCGGCCGCTGGCCCGATAAAACGATCTTCGTGCTGGAGATCCGCGCAGCTGCTTCCGAGGGGTCCATCAACAAGGGAGGGCAGTTTCAGCGAGACGTGGCGGCTATCGAAGTTGAGGTGAAGGACCTAAAGCACTGCGCTGATACTGATGGATGGGGATATTTCGCATTCGAAGCCGATCACAAACCGGCTACGAAGTTGACTGCAACTGAGAGCTGCTACGCCTGTCACTCGAAGAACGGCGCTGTTGAGCACACGTTCGTGCAATTCTACCCGACTCTTATTAGCGTCGCTATGTCTCACAACACCCTGAAGACAGCCGACGGCGCCAAGTGAGCCAGTCATACGGCATCGAATTATCGCTCGGCAGGTGCGACAACGTGACGCATTCCTTTCACACGTTAACCAGGTCATGCTGGCGGAAGACATTTTCCGTGCTCAAACTCGCCATCTCGACCGTGCTCGCGGGGGTGCTGTTTGCCAGCACCCCGTCGCGTCCCCCAGTGAATGCTGCGGTTTCGCAAACGCTCTTAGAGCGGGCACAGGCTGGCGATCCGGCTGCGCAATATGAACTTGGCGCGGCGTTTGAAACAGGCGACGGCCGAAAAGCGGATTTAAGAGAGGCTGTTCGTTGGTATCGGTTGGCTGCCGCGCAAAGCGAACCCCGCGCCCAATTTAGTCTGGGCAGCCTATACGCCACAGGAGCCTTCGGGGCGCCCGATCCGCAAACCGCCGCCGCATGGTACCGCAGAGCGGCCGAAGGAGGGAACAAAGAGGCCCAATGCAATCTGGGTGCGATGTACGCGCAAGGCGTTGGCGTGGCAAAGGACCCAGAGGAAGCAGCCCGGTGGTACGGCGCCGCTGCTCGCCAGGATGACGAAGCAGCAATGTACAACTTAGGGTCTTTGTATTACGGAGATTTTCACAAACCCGAGGAAGCGGTGGTCTGGTTCCAACGCGCCGCCGAGCGGGGCTACTCCGCCGCGGATGTCGCCCTGGGGTTTCTCTTTGTGGGCGGTCACGGAGTCCCGCGTAACGTTGAAGTCGCTATCGAGCGGCTTTTCCGAGCCGCTCAAAAACACAACTCTTCCGGCCTTTATCTTCTGGGCGTATTGCATTCTCAGGATGCAATGTACTGCCGGGATGCTCCCGTTGCCTTTGCGTTCTTTACTCTGGCCGCCTTGACTGGAAACGCCACGGCAATGCGGGCCCGCGAGCAACTGGAGGCCACAATGACCAACGATGAAGTTCGGAAAGGTCAGTCTCTGGCGAAGAACTGGCGCACCGGAGGAATTCCCTCTGATTTCCGGAATCACGACTAATGTGCGGGTGAAGGAGAATTTGTCAAAGCGATTCCCGCTTGGCCACTCATTATGCGAATGTTCGTAACCACAGCGGTAAGCATCTATTTGACGACCGCACTCGTAACCCTCTTAGTGTTTTCTGAGGCGCGGGCGCAGGTACCTGCTTACGATTTCTACCCGGATTTCCGCAAATGGTGGTTCGCTTTGCCAGACGATCAACGCCGTCCGATGGAGGCGGTGATCGAACGCTACAGCGAACGTCTGCATCGCGAAGGGGTGGGCGCTGAGGAGATCGCGCGGCGGCTGGAACTGATTCGCGACAAGCGTCAGGAGTTGGAAAGCGACTACTGGAATCGCCATCTCACCGCCGCTCAACCGTCTTTTAACACCGCGCCAAACGAGTGGCTGGTTTCCGTGTTGGCAGATCGGAAGCCTGGAAGAGCGCTCGACGTAGGGATGGGAGAAGGCCGCAATACGCTCTATCTGGCCCGCAAAGGTTGGGATTCGACTGGCTTCGATCCCGCCGCCAAAGCCGTCGCCCTGGCAAGTTCCCGAGCCGTGCAGGAGGGGTTGACTATCCACACGCAAGTCGCGCTTGACAGGGATTTCGACTTCGGTCATGCGCAGTGGGATTTGATCCTGTTCAGCTGGATGCCGGTGAACGAGCCTGCCCGGGTGTCAGAAGCTTTACGGCCTGGTGGCGCTGTGGTGGTGGAGTCACCCGAAGCCTGGTATCCGCTGAACGGGTTACTCAAGATGTTCGAAGGGTTAAGGATCGTTCGCTATGAAGACCGGCCGAGGCAAGCCGACTTTTTCGAACGCAGGCAGATGCCGGTGGTTCGCCTTCTGGCGGAAAAGCCAGCGCCGTGAAGCTAGGCCGAGGCGCTCGCTACATCGCCTTCGCACTGGCGCGTGCCAGTTGGAGAGCCTGGTCATGTAGCGGCGCCAGCATCGCTGCCAGGATTCCGTGGATGCGCTCTCCGGCTTTTTCCGGGCTGCCGCTTTGAAAAGGCGGTTGAGGATCGTACTCGATCTGCAATTCCAGAGCGCGCGCATATTCGTCGCCCCGAAGCTTGGCCGCGATCCGGAGGGCGAAATCGATGCCGGAGGTAATGCCAGCAGCCGTAATGCGGTTCCGATCCTCGACCACGCGAGCGTTGACTGGTGTTGCGCCAAGCTCGGAGAGCACGTCGCGCACAGCCCAATGCGACGTCGCTTTGTAGCCGCGAAGCAACCCTGCTCTACCGAGTATGAGAGAGCCAGTGCAGACGCTAGTCACCAGAGTGGCGGTCTGGCCCCGGTCGGCGAGAAACTTGAGAGTCTCTTCATCCTTCATCAGATTGATCGTTCCGATGGCTTCGCCGGGAACGAAGAGGATGTCCACCGGATTGGGACAATCGCTGAACGTCTTAGTGGGAAGGATCGACAAACCCGTGTCAGTTTTGACCGCGCCTTGCTCCTTCGCCACGAGATGCACACGCGTGCCCATCGTATAGCCAAACACCTGGTTCGGACCGATTAAGTCCAAGGCGGTCATCCCAGGGTAGACCAACATCGCGATCTGTTCGGGCTTCTCCGGCATCTTGTACTTTAAGCCGCCCATGTCGTAGTCTCCGGCCGCAGGCTTCTGCGCCAACGCCGAAGCGACAGCCATAGCCCCGACCAGCTCCCGGCGTGTGATTCCATGATTCATCTCTGTTCTCCCTTCGAGGCGTTGTGCATGCCTTTTGGTATGAAAGCACGAGAACCTCATCATTCGGGTGCGGCAAGTTGCCGCACCGGATTGGTTGCGACAAACGGAGAAAAACCTTGTCACCTGGCGCATAAGTGACGTATGTTTGAATCTGCCTGAAGGCGCCTATGAAAAAACTACTGTTCCTGATCACAGCCTGCGTCGCCGTTGCCGCCTTGGCCATCGCGCATGGCCACGAAGAGTTTCAGAAAGCCATGAAAGAGATTTCGTCTGGCTTCTCCGGTCTGAGAAAGGCGGTTGACGCCAAGCAAGGCCCCGAGGCGGCCGCAGCCGCTGAAAAGCTGGTTCCTTTGATGAAGCAGGTGCAGGAGCATTTTGAAGAGCACAAAATGCAGGACGGCATCACTTGGGCCAAGACGGCACAAGACGCTGCCGGACAGTTGGCTGCGGCGGCGAATTCGGGCGATTGGGAAAAAGCTGCGAACGAGGTGAAGACGCTCGGGGCCACCTGCCAAACCTGTCACACAGCGCATCGCGTGAAATCGCCTGACGGCACTTACACGATGAAATAAAGCACCGACACTGATCAGGGAGCGCCGAGCGGAACAATTAACCTTGTTCTATCGGGACAGCTCATCATATCGCTGCGAAACGAAGTCCCAGTTGATGACGTGCACGATTGCAGCAAGGTAGTCCGCGCGGCGGTTTTGATACTTGAGGTAGTATGCGTGCTCCCAGACATCGATCCCCAGCAAAGGGCGGCGTTTGGTAAGCAAAGGACTATCCTGATTCGGAGCGGTGTCCAAGATTAGTTTCTTCTCGCCCTCGAGCGACAGCCAGGCCCAGCCGCTTCCAAAAACTCCGAGTGCAGCTGCTCGGAGCTGCTCCTCAAACTTCTCCTTCGATCCAAACGTACGGTTGAGTGCGGCAGCAAGCGTTCCCGACGGCTTTCCGCTTTTCGAAGCCGGCGCCAGAGTTTGCCAGAACAACGAGTGATTCGCGTGTCCGCCGCCCTGATTCCGGACCTGGGTTCGAATCGGCGACGGAAGGCTGTCCACGCGCTCTAATAGTTCGTCAACGCTCAGCATGGCAAGGGCTGGATCGCCGGCCACGGCTTTGTTCAGGTTGTCAACGTACGCCTGATGATGCCGGTCGTGGTGGATCTGCATGGTCTGCGCGTCGATATACGGCTCCAGCGCATCGTACGCGTATGGAAGCTTCGGCAAAGTAAACGGAGGGTCGGCCGCTCGCGCCAATCTCGTAGCAGCGGTCCCAAGAGCCATCACTTCTAATAACGATCGGCGAGTCATCATTTCGATTGCGCTCCTTTCGTGGAAATTTCAGATCGCTTTTGTGTGGCCAGATCGTGGGCACGCTCGATCTCATACTGCTTCAGTTTAGTGGCAATCCAGTCCCGGAGTTGTAAGCACTCCGGGATTTGTTCGCTGGCGATATCGAGCCAGGCGTAGGCCCAAATGTAGTCTTGGGCAACTGCTTCTCCATTAAGATACATGATCGCGAGATTATTTTGCGCAATGGCATATCCTTGCCCGGCAGCCTTAAGGAAAAGCTGGAATGCGCGGACCGGGTCCCGTTTCACGGAACGCCCCTGAAGATACATCGTCCCGAGATTATTCGTCCCCTCGGGATCATTCCGTTCCGCAGCGCGGCGATACCAGCGAACGGCCTCGCCGTCATCGTGCCTGACTCCCTGTCCGGCAGCGTAAAGTGTACCGAGATTATTCTGAGCCGCCGGATCTCCCTGCAGTGCCGCCTTAAGATACCAGGCCGCGGCTTCCTTCATGTCCTGGTTGACCCCGAGACCTTTTTCATATAGGTAGCCGAGGTCGTACTGCGCATCGGACAAGCCCTTCTCTGCAGCGATGCGATAATACTTCGCTGCCAGGCTATAATCCTGCGGAACTCCATCTCCTTCCGCAAATCGGACTCCCTGCCGATATTTCTCTTCAGCGTCGGCCCGCTGCTGGCGGGCTTCTGATTCTGCTCTGGGAACCGTTCGTGTAGGGACATCGGCGGATGAAAGCAAGCCAACCAGCATCGTAAGGACCAGCGTTCGGAAGTAGAAAATCATCGGTTGGTCTCCTTGCCAGGCGGGATCGGACGCAGATCTTCGAGCACGTAATCGTGGCCCTGCTTTCGAACGTGCGCTGTAACAGCTTGGCCTGGCTTTAGAGCTTTGAGCTTCGCCTGGTCCGGAACCAGGAAATCCTTCGCGTTTGGCCGCTTCATCTCTGCAATCAAGCCGGGGACGGCTTTGTAATAGAGTGAAATCATCCCGTCTTCCGGATAGACCTGGACGACTTCACCCCTCAAAACGTACTGTGGCGCAGATACTTTTCGTCGGGTGATGTTCGGTTGCCATGGGTTCGAGAGTTGTGGATTTGTGAGAAAGGACTCGTCGGTGAGGGATCGCAGAAAGGCGGTTAGGTCCGCCTTTTCCTGCGCTGTGAGCTCGAACTGTTTGACAAACTCGCTCTTGTTAGGGTTGTCTGCGCCGACGCCCGCGTTCGGACCCGCTTTGAGCGTTCGCCCACCGGAACTGTAATGGTCGATCGCCTCGTCCAAGGTCTTCACGCTGCCGTCGTGCATATAGGGTGTAGTTATTGAGATATTCCGCAGTGTCGGCGCCTTGAACCTGCCCACGTCCTCAGGCCGTTGCGTGAAGAGATACAAACCAAGGTTTGGTTCCGGGTAGGAAAATTTGCCTGTCAGGTTGTACAACCCGGTGTTGTGAAACTCCACCTCGGCGAATCCCTTATCCAAATAGTCGACCGTGCCTGTAAAGTTGAAGCCGCCGTGGCAATGGAAGCACTCCAGCTTCTCGCTGAAAAACAGCGCTTCGCCACGCTTGGCGGACTCGCTGATCGCGTTCGGATCGTCGCCCACTCGGTAACGATCATAGAGAGAATCGCCGGAAAGAATTGTGCGCTCGAAGCTGGCGATGGCTTTCGTGACGTTGGCCACGGTAAACGGATCGATATCACCAGGAAACGCAGCGGCGAACATCTCCGTATAGCGTGCTACGATCCTCAAGCGGCTCAGTAGCACATCTTCTTTGCCCTCCATGGCCAGTTCTTCCGGATCTTCTCCGAACATGGGAACGAGCGCCTGCTTCTCCAGGGTGCGAACGTTCGGATTCGCCCAGGTCAGGACCGGAGCATAGGCGACATTCGCCAGGCTCATCGGACCTCTCGGGTGCAACTGCTTCGTCGAGCCGAGGCCATGCGCGCGACCATCCGTAAATGCGAGCGCCTGCTGATGGCAGGTAGCGCAGGATTGCGTTTGATTCATAGACAGCCGCTTGTCATAAAACAAGTAGCGTCCCAGTGCAACCTTTTCCGCCGTCATCGGATTGTCCTTCGGCACGTTGGGAAACGGGAATCCAGCCGGAAGGTTCCATTCGTAGGGGCCAAGCTCCGCTTTTTCGATCGTGCGTTGCCGGGCTCGCAGATCACGCACGTACTGCACGAGCTGCCAGCGCTCCGTCTCCGTCAGTTGCTGGTCGAAGGAGGGCATATTTTTGTCGATGCCGTGCGTGACCACCCAGAAAATCTCGCCGTCACGCATCGACTCCATCACGTACTCCGCGAGATTTGTGGGCCGGAGCGGCAGCTTAGCAGCAATTGTGGTTCTGGCTTTGCCATCAGCACCGTGGCAGGAAGCGCAGAACCGGGCGTAAATGGGTTGCGCCGCGGCGACGTTCTCAACCGTCTCCGCTAGAGGGCTTTTGAGACGCCTGGCTTCCGGCGGAGCATTCGATCGACCATGCGCGTCGTGCGCGGAGAGAGGCGCCGCCACAAGTATGAGCAGCGCGAATTGTCTCATCTAGTTGGCCTTGCGGAAGAACGTTTGAGAGTCGGCGGGCTTGCCACCGAAGGGTAACCCGAAGTTCTTGAATATTCCGGCGCAATCGGAATCTTCCGGACCGGACATGCATCCTTCCGCAGTCTTTTCCTGGTTGATGTCAACGTTGGTATCTTGCAATAGAGCCGCAAGATCGGCTATGACGACGTCTTTCTCCGGGTCGAAATTGGCGATCGCAACCTCCGGGCGGTTCGGAGAGCTGCACTGCGTGGGAATGGTGATTTTCGTTTGGTTCGGTGTGCAGCCGGTGCTGCCTAAGTGAATCGCGAAACCTCGCGGCTGGCCGGTGCTGGCGAAGTCAAGCCTAGCGAACTTCCGCCCGGCGTTCCAAACCCAGGAAAGCGCCGTCAGATTCAGCGGCGGAGGCATCGCCGTCAGATCGGTGTGATTCTTGTCGAACGGCACACCGACGGTAAAGCGCAGCGCGACGTAGTGTCCCGGTGGAACGGTTCCAGTAAGCTTGTCGTTGATGTCCGCCGTTCCATTGGCGCAACCCCACGTGGCGTCTTCGAAATCCACTAGTGCTGTGTCTTCGAGCTGCCATTTCCCGCCCTGATCGAGCTGTACCGGAACGGTCTCACCCGCGTCGTTCACCAGCCGAACGTTGTGAACGTAGAAGCGGAAATCACGCGGGGAGATTCTGGACCCGGTCGTGCCGATGCCCGTGTAATATTGCCCGCACGCGAACTTTTCCTTGCCCACCATGGCCTGAAAACGAATGGAGACCTTCTGCTCCTTCTGGTCTGCAGCCATGCCCAGTGCGGCGAATATCAAAAATGCTGTTATTTTCATCGAATCCTCTTCACTCGAAATCCCAACCTTCATCAAGCTCGGCCGGAGCCACGCCTGCATGTGCCGGTGGCGCACGATGTTTCAACCGCGCGAGGAGCCACCACAACATGCCCACCCCTGCCGCGACGGCTGCCAGCGGAGTAACGAACAGCCACGTCCCTTGCTCGCCGTCGGGCAGCGCCAGGATCCGCCTACCGTACGCGCCCACCAGCGCTGTTTTGATTTCGTCGTCGGTCCGTCCGGCTTGAACCATGGCATCGATGCGCGCCCGCACGTCCTGTGCGGCCTGCGAATCGTGCTCGGCGACGTTCTTGGTCCAGCAGCAAGGCGCCATGAAGCTGTGATACAGCCGGTGGAGCCTTGAATCGTCTGCGCGAGCTGCTGTAGCAAAGGTGAGAATCAGGCCGAGAACCGTGGCGTTGATCGCCACAGACACAGGAAGCAAGAAGACGAACGCTTCCTCAAACGACCCACGTAGCTTCATCAATTTCTCAAATGTAACCCTGAACAGACAACTAACCAATGCGGCAAATTGTCGCGGTTCTCCTGCAACGATTTGCCGCATTGACTTCAAGTTACTTCCTCGGCCAAACTCGTAGCCGGTGAGGTCTGTCTTACAGCATCTGAAAGCCCAGAGAGGATTCTGGCTTCCGGTCCACCGCTACCTGGGAATCACGCTCGGCATCATCTTCTCGCTGATCGGCGTCACGGGAAGTGTATTGGTCTTTTGGATGGAAATTGATGACTTTCTCCACCCAGGCTTGAACGTTACTCCACGGATTGCATTCCGTCCGCTTGAAGAAATCCAGGCCGCGGTTAAAGCCAGCCTGCCGGCTGGTGCGACACTCGTAGGAATGTATTGGCCCCGTCATGCAGGAGGCGCCATGATCGGCGAGGTCGCCGGGCCGACCACATATGGGCTCGCGATTTTCTCGATATCTTTGTCGATCCGTACCCTTCACGCATTACGGGAACCAGGAGAGTTGGTGGAAGAACGATCCTCTCGGAATTGTTTTCAAACTTCACTATGCGCTAATGGTCCGCAACTGGGGCGTTTATCTGGTGGCCATTTTGAGCATCTTATTCCTCGTTCTGACCCTTGCCGGATTGTACGTATGGTGGCCCTTGTCAGGAAAATGGCGACACGCCTTGAGTCTGGCCTGGCCGTCATCGGGGCCGCGGCGGAACTTTGAGTTACACAAGATCGGCAGTATTTATCTAGCTCCAGTGCTCATCGTTCTTCTGGTGAGCGGAATCTATTTGGATGCATCGCGGTAATTCGTCTGGCTGATGGAGCGGTTCTCAAAAGCTTCGCGTCCGCCTGTCCCTGTGCCTCGCCCGCGGAAGCTACCACTGGCGCTCGATGAAGCTGTTGCCGAAGCTCAAGACATTTTTCCGGACGGACGGCCCTACTTCATCACCCTGTCTGACGATCGCGGACAACAAAGCATCGTGCTCGAACAGATGGTCAACTACGCGGAGGGCATTGCAAGCCGAAGGCTGGTGGCCGTGAATCTTTCAACGGGCGAAATCACCCACGTCGCCGAGCCGATCCATGCAACCTTTACGACCGCCTTCATTCAATGGCAATGGCGCTGCATTCCGGCCGCGTCGCAGGATGGCCCGGCCACATCGCCGTTTGCGCTTCCGCCTTGGTCTGTCCGGTGCTTCTGGTGACGGGATTCAACCGGTGGCTCTGGAAGCGCAAGGCCAGTCGGCGTCGAACTGGGCCACGGTCTGAATCATCAGGCCAGCGGGCCGGCTCCCTAAGCGCTGCTCCGCATCGCGCGCATGTCTGGTAAGCCGCTGCCGGACAGATCTACTCCCATCGCCTGTGCGATGCCTGAGTAAATTTCCGCTTCGGTCATATGACGGCCCGGTTCCGGCCGGCCCGTTTGCGGATCGAAGCCGTAAGTAAGAATCGTATTCGGATCCACGCGGCCCAGCACCTTGCCGCCGTTCGCCATAGGCGAAATAATCAACGATCCGTTATTCAGATCGTGGCCTGAACCAAAACTCATCGCGCCCTCTGGACGCCTTCGCGTGCGTCCGAATTCGGTGGCGATGTAGATCATGCTGCGATCCCAGTAGCTCTGCCCGCTGCGGAACTCTTCGCCCTTCAGCAGCGTAATGAGCCGGTCCGCGACGCTCAGAGTGCGGTCCCACATCAACGCTTGTGTTTCCCGATGAGCTTGATGCGAGAAATCGAACGCGATCGGCGTGTTGATCATGCCGCCTTTGCCGAGACCGCTCTCCTTCAGGGTCACACCGGGTTTAAACACCGCGCCGCCTTCGGCCCCCAGCGTCACCGTCACCGCGACTCCATAGCGCAGCAACAAGAACGCCAATGCGGCCTGGCTTTCCAGCGGGTCGATCTCATAGCGCGGAAATGCCGAGCGAACCTTCTCGCCCAATTCCGATCCTCTTAGTCCATGCGCGGCCAGCGGCATCTTCTCGGAGTCCGGAAACACCATGAGCTTGGTGATCAGATCTTGCGCTTCCACGCCACACAGTGGGTCGCCGCGCAGTTCCAACCATCTCCTGACGCGGTCGCTCTTTTTGAAAACTGCATAGAAATCCGATCGAGGATCGAACTGCTGGTTACGGAATGCGCGAGCCTTTTCAAACAGCTCGCGCGACGGGGCGCCGTCCACGCCCTTGTGTCCGTCAAGGGACAACGGCCACAGATTCGGCACCGAGACATGCTCGCCATATGCGTAGGACGGCAGGTGATCGTCCGTTCCACGCTCAGTAAAACCGGTTCCGTTCACCAGATGCACGTTGGGTATCGGATGCCCCTGCCCATACTGCAGCGCTACGGCTTCCTGCAGCGTCCTTCCCTTCCAGGCCGCGTTCCCATTCACGGACCGCTGCTCGGCCACCCGATGGTTCACACTCGTGCCGGTGTGGGTTACGACCATCATGTCCTGGCCGTGCTTCTTAACAAAATTCGATTGGTTGGCCGTAAATGACGCTGGTATGGCGCCAATCCTCTCAGACGAGAAATCGATGGCGCGGAAGGGCAAGTTCCCGATGGACTGTACAAGACTGTCCGGGTAAGCGTTTACCTCCTTCGGTGTCACGGATTCCGACTCCCGTACGGCGAGGAAAGAATCGACAATCGATGCGCCACCTGTTCCGCTCAACACGATCAGGAACCGCGGATCGGACGCGGTCTGCGCGAACGCGCCTTGGCCCAGTCCGGCGGCCATCAGAGCGCCGCCCGCACTCAGAGATCTCTCTAAGAACTTGCGTCGTGACCAGCTTGAATTCATGCTTATGCCCTCAGTAAAAAACGCTCTCCAGCGAAGATGCGACCGAAAAACACCCGAGGACAGTCCAGTCGCGGGCGGTTTCCGCCGCCGGCCGGCCCTCCGCCGCTACCGTGTCATAAAAATCGAGCAAGCGATTGATCTCGTCCTTCCTAGCGTCGCGCTGCAGCAGCTTGTCGTACATCCTGACGGCCGTTGTCTGCTTCCACTTCTTGCTCGGCGGGCCAGGAAGAAATAGAACAGCCTCGGTGGGGTTCTTCACATCCTCAGCCACGCGCTCCGTGCACGCGCGCAACGCGACGCGATCCAATGCAATCGGGGTGGTCAGGGAAGCCGTTTCTAGCGGTTCGACGATCGCATTTCCGTACGGCTCCACGCCGCCGAGCACGATTCGGAAGGCATCCGTGTAGCAGTCGTACTGTCCCAACTCCTTGCAGATCGATTCGCGTGGGATTTGCAACGCTGTCGACAGATCGCGCAGGTATCGCGCTCCGTCCTTGAACTTTATTCGCGGATCACTCGATGTCGCACCTGGTGTCTGAGCGATCAAGGGCGTCCAAATTGCAGTCATCATCAAGACCGCGAACCAGCACCGCTTACGATTACGGTCTTCCATATGCCTCCGTTAGAACCAATCCATGGAGCATTGCTCCCACCCGATAGTTGTATACCTTCGGATCCATCAAACCGCGCCACATTGCACCGTATTCCCGTTGATCTTGCGGTTGCGGCTCGCGGCCGATCAGCAGCTTCCAGTAATCGCGCGTTACTTTTCGTGCAAAGTCTTCGCTCTGCGCCGCGACGTTGGCCAGTTCCAGAAGATCCTTCACCTCGTGTCCCAGAATCACGCCCTTCTCCGGAGTTTTCACAATGTCCGCACCATCGACCTTGACGAAATTGTCCAGCCGCGTGGGAGCGAAATTTGTCATATAGATGCCGTTGTAACGCGTGAATGGATACGTCATTGGATCGAGTGTCGAATGGCAAAACGCACAAGTTTGCGCCGTTACTCCTTTGCGGTCAAACTCCGCCGGTTGGCCTTCCACCGGATGCAGCCCTTCCATGTGGGCGATGTCGTATCCCAGGTAAGCGCGAAAGGCTTGCGCCGCCGCAGTCCGCGGAATGGCGGTGAACATGGTATTCGCGGTCAAGA
>Ga0335069_10009297_pt1 | contig 13995 bp, 15 predicted proteins | sample Lox_Sample_11_FD_206714 | JGI IMG/M metagenome (GOLD analysis project Ga0335069, IMG submission 206714) | Soil microbial communities from Loxahatchee National Wildlife Refuge, Florida, United States - Lox_Sample_1.1 | ecosystem: Environmental > Terrestrial > Soil > Wetlands | place: USA... | reverse complement strand
GTGAGCGCCTGGGCATAGCCGCGGATCTGCAGCGCGAATTCGTCCATGTCGATGCTGCCCGAGCAGTCCACGGCCAGGACGAGCTCCACGTCGACCGGCTCGGCGCGCGCGGTGCCGCCGCAGAGCGCTGCGAGGACCACCAGGAGGCAGCACCAGAGTCGAAACCGCACCATGCCCGGCCTCTTTTGCCTAGCGTTGTTTGCGATCCGCAGCACCCGGCGGCATCCCGTCACCCGCCATGAGCCGCAACGCCGTCACGAACGCGTCGCGCGTTCCGGCCGGCAGTGGCTTCATGATGCGGTCCTGCGCCCGGTCCACGGCGGGTACGGCCTCGCGCAGCAGCTTGAGGCCGGCCGGCAGAATCGCGAGCGTGTTTGCGCGCTGATCGCGGCCGCTCTTGCGCCGGCGCACCAGACCGCGGCGCACCAGCCGGTTCACCATGTCGCCGACCGTGGACCGATCGATCCCCGTCTCGTCCACCACCTCGGTCTGCGTCAGCCCCGGCCGCCTGGCCAAGGTCGCGAGAATCGCGAACTGCCGCGGCGTCAGCCGCGCAGCGCCGATCTCCTGCATGAAGATCTCCACCGCGCGCTGCTGGCACCGGCGCAGCAGGTGCCCGGGCGCATCGTGCAGCGGATAGGTCGTCGCTGCGCCGTTCGCCTTGTCGGATGTGCCGGACTTGCGTCTGGTTCGCATGTCTCCGCCGTCGGTCGTGGCGCCCCATATAACCGTGCCTCCGAAACGCCAGCAAGGCGCAATCGTCCGTACACGGAGAAACCTTGCTGACCACGCCGGGATTTTGGGTTAGAGTTTTTGCACCAGCGTTTGAGGACGGCCATGGAATTCGGCTTGCAGTTCTTTCCCGACGTCGGCCCCAAGGTGAAGGCGGCGGACGTCTATTTCGACGAGTGCCTGCGCCTGGTCGATCTGGCGGACGCGCTCGACTACACGCATATCCGGACCGTCGAGCATTATTTCGAGGATTACGGCGGGTACAGCCCCAATCCGATCGTCTTCCTGGCGGCGGCGGCGATGCGCAGCAAGCGCGCGAAGCTGATCACCGGGGCGGTGCTGCCGGTGTTCAACAACCCGCTCAAGATCGCGGGCGAGATCGGGATGCTCGATGCGATCTCGGGCGGCCGACTCGAGGTCGGGTTCGCGCGGGCGTTCCTGCCGCACGAGTTCAGCCGGTTCCGGGTATCTCCGGATGAAAGCCGCGACCGCTTCACCGAGGGCATGGAGCAGGTGCGCCTGCTGCTCGAGGGCGAGCACGTGACCCATCACGGCCGGTTCCACAGCTTCAGCAACGTGACCTCGCTGCCGCGGCCGACCCAGACGCCGCGCCCGCCGTTCTGGGTCGCGGCGTTCGGCACGCCGCAATCGTTCGCCGAGGCCGGCAAGGCGGGTCATGCCATCATGGCCATCCCGCTCACCGGTACGAAGATGCGCGAGCTGATCGACATCTATCGCGACGCGTGGCGCGCGGCCGGCCATCCGGGCCGCGGCCGGGTGATGCTGGCCTTCCACATGTATTGCGCCCCCACGCGCGCCGAGGCGGTCGCGGTGGCCCGCGAGCCGCTCAACCGCTATCTCCATTCTCTGTGCGAGGCTGCCTCCGCCTGGACCGAAGGCCTGAGCTCCAAGGATTATCCCGGCTACGACAAGATCATCGCCGGATTGCGGTCGGAAACGTTCGAATCGCAGGTGCAAAAGGGTGCTGCCTTCGTCGGCTCGGTCGAGGAAGTGGCCGATCAGGTGGCGGCCTATGACGAGCTGATCGGCGGGTTCGACGTCGCCTCGCTGCAGGTGAATTTCAACACCATTCCCTTCGACGCCGCCGAGCGCTCGACCCGGCTGTTCGCCGAGCGCGTGATCCCGCGCTTCCGCACGGCGCGCGCGGCGTAGGGCGGGGAGCGAGCCAGATGGTCGCGGTCCCGTCATCCCCGCACGTGTCTGCCGACATGTTCAAGCAAGCCATGCGGCGGCTTGCGGCCGGGGTCACCATCGTGACCACGCGACATGGCGATGTGCGCGGCGGGCTCACCGCGACCGCCGTCTGCTCGCTGTCGATCGATCCACCGCAGCTGCTCGTGTGCGTGAACCGGTCGGCTGCGGCGCACGCGCTGATCGCCGAGGGCGAGAACCTGTGCGTCAACCTTCTGACGCACAGGCATCATGAGCTCGCCGCCCGCTTCGCCGGGCAGACGGGCATCCTGGGTGCGGATCGCTTCGACGTCGGCCGCTGGGGGCGGCTCAAGACGGGCGCTCCGGTGCTGGAGGACGCGCTGGCGAGCTTCGATTGCGTCGTGGCCGAGAAGGTTGCGGCCTCGACGCATACGATCTTCATCGGCCGCGTGGTCGACGTTCACCTGCGCGCGAGCGGCCGGCCGTTGCTCTATGCCGGCGGCGCCTGGGCGGTTGCCGAGGCGCTGGCCGCACGCCGCAAGCGCGCCGCAGCCGTGGCCGCGCGACGGACAAAGCGCGCGCGAGGCTGACCCGTCTACTCCTTGTAGTCGGGGCAGAGCTTGTCGAGCTGGCGCAGCAGCGCCGGCCATTCGCGGCGGCCGACGGGTCCGCTGGTCATCTGCTCACGTGCCTTCAGGCACACCTCGCGCGGGGGCAGCTCAAGCTCCTCGCCGGTCGCGAGCATGTCCATCTGCGCGCGGCAGGACTGCTCGAGATAGAACATGCGCCAATAGGCCTCGGCGATCGTGTGCCCAACGGTCAGGAGGCCGTGATTGCGCAGGATCATCTGCTTCTTGTCGCCCAGGTCACGCGCCAGCCGCTCGCACTCGGACTCGTCGAGCGACAATCCCTCGTATGAATGATAGGCGACGTCCTCGAAGAACATCATGGATTCCTGCGTGAGCGGCAGCAGCCCGCGTTTCAGCGCCGATACGCCCTGGCCGCCCCGGCTGTGCGTGTGCATCACGCAGGCCGTGTCTGGCCGCGCCTTGTGCACGGCACCATGGATCACGTAGCCGGTGAAGTTGAGCTCGTCCGGCTCGCCGTCGAGGACCTTTCCGTCGATGGTGATCTTCAACAGATTCGAGGCGCGGATCTCGTCGAAGCGCAGCCCCAGGCGGTTGATCAGGATTTCATCCGTGCCCGGCACGCGGGCGGTGATGTGGTTCCAGATCACCTGGCTCATGTGGTTCAGATCCGCCAGGCGATAGCATGCCGCGAGATCGACGCGCGTCTTCCATTCGGCCTCCGACCACTGGGTCCGCGGCTTCATCAGCGTGGGTTGGGCCATGGCATGCTCCTCGTCAGGCGATCTAAATGTCCTGCCGACGTGGCGAAGACGCAAGGATCGTGCCGAACCGTGGCCGCCCGGCGAACTTAAGGGTAGGGGCGGTCGGCCCGCTTATCCGCCCGCAGCAGGCGCTCGCACATCAGCCGGATGACGCGGATCGCGAAGAACGGGTTGTGCTGCACCAGGCTCAGGAAGCGGTCCTCGTTGATCGGCAGCACCTCGCTCTTGGTCACGGCGCGGGCTGCGGCCGTCCGGCGGGTATCCAGCGCCAGGGCCATCTCGCCGAAGATCCCGCCGGCCGAGATCACCTCGTAAACCAAGCCGTCGTTGACGATCTCGATCTGTCCGGACTTGACGATGTACATCTCCGAAGCGCGGTCGCCTTTGGAGAACAGTATTGCACCGGCCTCCAAGGTCAGGGTCTTATCCGCGTCCCCGAACGAGCCCAGGATGTTAAGGAAATTCAGGTCATCCGACATGCTGTCCCCCTGAGGGGAGACCTTAGCAGAGCGTGGCCACGGGTACAGAGACTTGTCGCCGGCATCCCTGCGGCCTGCCGAGGACGCGACGCTTAGGCCGCTTTTGCCAGGGCCTGCTGCGCCCACCGGTTGCCCGGCCGCTGCCTCAGCCGTTCGGCGAGGAGCTCGCGCGCCTGCCGGCGGCGGCCGTCGGCCAGGCAGGCGGAGACCAGAACTTTTTCAAACAGGTCGCGCTGGGCATGGCTGCCGCCGATGCCGATCAGGCGGTCGCGCACCGGGACCAGGAGCTCCACGACACGCCCGAACCGCCGCTCGCGATGGGCGAGCACGGCCTCGCACACGGCCGCACCGACCTCGCCCATGATCCGGGCCTCGGTCTCGCCGGTCCGTGCATAGGCCTGCGCGGAGTCGAGCATCCGTCGGGCGCCCTCCGTGTTGCCGCCGCCGGCCAGTGCCATCATGAAATGCGCGTCCGAGAACACCAGCATGTGGTCGCCGATGCGCGGGGCGGACTGGGCGGCCAGCTCGGCCCAGCGCCCGCCGACGTCGACCCCCAGATCTTCAAGCCGCCACAACAGCGAGGCGGCGTTGCAGATGTCGAGGTAGTCGGCGGTCGATTCGGCGCGCACCTCGCGGTCGTAGAGATCGAGCACGCCGTCGAATTCGGAGCGCTCGAGATGGAAGAGGCAGCGGTGCCACCACACGTGAAAACGGAAATTGTTGATGCCGGACAGGTTCGCTTCGCTGCTCCTGATCCACGCGATGCCCTCGTCCGGCCGGTCCTGCATTTCGAGGACATGGGCCACGGCATGGATCGCCCAGACATCGGCGGGGTTGATCTCCACCGCCCGGCGGCCGGCCTGCTCGGCGGCTGCATAATCGCCGCACTCCTCGAGGCCGAAGGCGTGCAGTCCCTTCACGTAACCGTGGCCCTGCGCACCATCCCAGGCCGGCAGCGCGCGGGCGACGGAGCCGAGCATCGCGCGCGAGCGGCCGAGATAGAAATGCCAGAAATGCGCGAGCTTCAGCGCCAGCACGTCGCACGGATGCTCCGCCAGGATCCGGTCCCAGCCGTGCAGCGCCTGCTCGGCGTCACCGGCGCACCAGGCATCGAGGGCGGCGAGATGCGCCGCCTCGCGCGGCGTGGCGCCGTGTTTCTGCGCCACCGCTTTGGCGGCGGCGAGCGCCTCCTGCGCCCGGCCGACCATGCGGCGCGCGCTCAGCAGCAGGGTGAAATAGCCGCGCGCGCATTGCAGGAGCGGGCATTCGGGGTCGATCGCGAGGGCGGCCTTCAGGCGGTCGCCGACATCGGCACGGAAACCGAGATACCCGGCCATCACGTGGTCGAAGGCCGCGACCGCCTCGCCGCTGGCGGCGGTCATCGGAAGGCCGCGGACGTCATGCATCGGCGAAATCCTAGGATGGGGGTGCGGGCATGCGCAACCTGCGGCAGCCGGCGGCCAAGCTACCCCGCGACGCCGATCAGGTCCGAGAGCTTCTGCGGATCGTCGAGCAGCGGCTGGCTGTCGCCGTCGTAGACGATCTTGCCGCGGTCGAGGATGACCGCGCGCGCGGCGAATTGGAGGGCGAGGCGCGCGTGCTGCTCCACCAGCACAATCGCGAGACCATCCTCCTGGCGCAGACGGCGCAACGCCGCGATCAGGGCGTCGACGATCACCGGCGCCAGGCCCTCGAGCGGCTCGTCGAGCAGCAGGAGCGAGGGGTTACCCATCAGCGCGCGGCCGATGGCCAGCATCTGCTGCTCGCCGCCGGAGAGCTGGTTGCCCATGTTCCGCCGCCGCTGCGCAAGGCCGGGGAACAGCTCGAACACGCGTTCGCGCGTCCAGCGGACCGGCCCCGCCGAGCCGCGCGCCGCCACCGTGAGGTTCTCTTCGACCGAGAGCGAGGGGAAGATCTCGCGCTCCTGCGGCACATAGCCGATGCCCAGGCGCGCCCGCTGATAGGTGGGCAGGCGCTCGATCGGCCGGCTCTCGAACTCGATCTTGCCGGCGTGAAGTGCCGTGTGGCCGAGCACCGAGGCGAGCAGGGTCGTCTTGCCGACCCCGTTGCGGCCGAGGAGCGACAAGGTGCCGCCAGCCTCGAGCCGGAGCGACAAGCCGTCCAATACGACGGTCTCGCCGTAGCCCGCGGATACGTCGTGGAGGGCCAAGCAGTCAGACATGATGGCGCTCGCCCAGATAGACCTCGCGCACGCGCTCGTCGCGCGCGATCTCGGAGGGCGCCCCCTCGACGAGGACCCCGCCTTGCACCAGGACCGTGATCCGGCGCGCGAGCCGGAACACGAGATCCATGTCGTGCTCGATGATCAGCATGGCGATGTCCTGCGGCAGCTGCTCGACGATGTCGAGGATGATCGAGCTCTCGGCGGACGGCACGCCGGCCGCGGGCTCGTCCAGCAGCAGCACCTTGGGCTTGAGGCCGAGGGCGATCGCGATCTCGACCAGGCGCTGCTTGCCATAGGGCAGCTCCTTCACCAGGGTCATAGCCTCGTCGGCGATCCGCAGCCGTTCGAGCAGCGCATACGCCTCCTCGATCACGGTCGGACGGGCGCCGACCAGCCGGAACATGTTGCCGGCCTGGCCGTCCCGCTCGCCGATCGACAGGCACACGTTGTCGAGCACCGACATGCCCTTGAACAGGGTGTTGATCTGGAACGTGCGGCCGAGCCCGCGTTTCACGCGGTCGGCCTGCGAGAGGCTCGTGATGTCCTCCCCACCCAGCAGGATGCGCCCGGTCGACGGGGCGAGCCGGCCGGTGATGAGGTTGATGAACGTCGTCTTGCCGGCCCCGTTGGGGCCGATCAGCGCGTGGCGCGCCCCGGGCTCGAGGCGGAAATTGATGTCGTTCGCCACCACGAGTGCCCCGAAGCTCTTGCGCAGGCCGATCGTTTCGAGGGACGCGGTCGTGCTCATGAGCGCCTCCTCCAGCGTTGTATGGCCCGGTCGAGCAGGCCGAGCACGCCGCCGCGCGCGAACATGACAACCAAGACCAGCAGGAGGCCGATCCAGAACTCCCAGAAGATCGGGTCGATCTCCGACAACTGGTCCTGGGCGATCATGTACAGCGTGGCGCCGACGAAGGCGCCGTAGAGCCGCCCGATGCCGCCGAAGATCAGCATGATGACGATCTCGCCCGAGCGCTCGAAGGTGAGAACGGTCAGTCCCACGAACTGCGTGGTCTGGGCGAGGAGGGCACCCGCGATCCCGGCGATGGCCGCGGAGATCGTGTAGACCGTGAGCAGCCGGCCGCGCACCGGCGAGCCGATCGCGTTCATGCGGGTCACGTTTTCGCGGATGCCGATCAAGGATCGCCCGAACGGCGAGTGAACGAGCCGGCGCGCGAAGATCCAGGCGAAGAAGAGGACGATGCCGCAGTAGACGTAGGCGGTGCGGCCGAACAGGTCGAAGCTGAAGAGGCCGAGGATCGGCTGGATCGAGACGCCCTGCAGCCCGTCGGCGCCGCCGGTGATGAAGCTCGCCTTGTTCGCCGCCTCCCCCAGGAGGGACCCGACGGCAAGCGTCAGCATCAGGAGGGTGAGGCCTTGCGTGCGCAGGATCACGAGCCCGGACAGGAAACCGACGATGGCCCCGGCCACCGCTCCGACCACGAGGCCCGACAAAGGCTCGCCCGACACGTGCACCGCGTAGATGCCGGCGGCATAGGCGCCGGCGCCGAAAAACGCCGCATGGCCCAAGGTCACGATCCCGGCGTACCCCAACACGAGGTCGAGCGACATCGCGAAGAGGATCATGATCAGGATCTGGCTGCCGAGCGGCAGGTAGCTGTCGAACAGGAAATACGCCGCGATCGCCGCCGCCCAGGGCAGAAGCTCGACCGGCCGCAGCTGGTGGCTTTTCACCAGGCGATCGACCGGCGCGAGCTTGTTGGACGAGGAGAACCAGTTGAACAAGGTGCTACATCCGTCCGAACAGGCCGGCCGGCCGCCACAACAGGATGCCGATCATGGCGAGGAAGATGAAAAACGCGCCGAGCTCGGGCACCAGGTACTTGCATGCCGTGTCGCTGATCCCGAGCAGGAGGGCCGCGACGAACGGCCCGCGCAGCGAGCCCAGGCCGCCCACCGCCACCACGATCAGGAAGTAGACGAGATATTCGATCGCGTAGCCGGGGCTGATGGCGAGGATGTCGGCCCCGAGACCGCCGCCGAACGCGGCCAGGCCCGAGCCCAGCGCGAAGGTCAGGGTGAACAGGCGGCGGGTGTTGATGCCGAGCGATTCGGCCATGCGACGGTTGTCGACCGCGGCCCGGATCTGCGCGCCGAAATTGGTGCGTTCGATCCCGAGCCATAAGGTCAGCACGAGCACGAAGCTGACGCCGATCAGGAACGTCCGGTAGACCGGGAAGGTGCGGAAGCCGAGGTCGATCTGGCCGCTCAGCACCGCCGGCAGGGTCATGCGCTGGGGCAGCGGGCCCCAGACATAGCGGACCAGCGCCACGGCCATGAACACGAGGCCGATGGTGAACAGCACCTGCTCGAGCTCGCTGGCGCCATAAAGGCGCGCGTAAAGGACGCGCTCCATGACCATGCTGAGGGCGCCGATCACGAGGAACGCGACCAGCAGCGCAATTCCGAACGGCATCCCGTAATCGTTCATCAAGGTCACGGTGACGTAGCCGCCCGCCATGGCGAACACGCCGTGGGCGAGGTTGACGAAGCCCATCAGCCCCATCGTCACCGACAGGCCGACCGAGATGATGTAGAGGATCATCGCGTAGGCGAGCCCGTGGAACAGGATGCTGACGGCGGCGGCGAAAATCTCGTTCATCGGCGGCTAGAGCGTCGACCGGGGTCGGGCCTTCGGGGTTGGTTCCATATGGTCAGGCCCGGCATGCATGCGCCGGGCCATGGATGCTCCGCATAAAGCGGGGGCTGATGGATTACAAGAGCGTTCGACTCGACCGAGGAGTCATTTCTTTCCGTTAAGCTCTTTCCACGGGTCCTTGACCATCGGCACCGTGTCGAACTCGACGTTGGCGAGATGGCCGTCGACCTTCTCGACCCGCCGGACATATTCGTTCTGGACGATGTCCCGGGTCTCCGGATCGATCAGGAAGGGCCCGCGCGGGCTGTCCTCGTCCTTCCAGCCCTTGAGCAGCTCCATCGTCTTCTCGCCGCTCATCTTGCCCTTCTGGGCGATAACCACGTGGTAGATCGCGGCCATGCCGTCCCAGGCGCCGACCGCGGGGAAGCCCGGCCAGGAGTCCTGGCCGTAGTCCTGCTTCCACGCCTTGATGAAGGCGACGTTGGCCGGCCGCTTCGAGGCGGCAGAGTAGTGATGCATCGTCTCCACGCCGAGCGCCACGTCGCCCATGGACTGCAGCTCTTCGTCGGTCGTGAGGTCGCCCGGACCGATGAGCTTGATCCCGGCCTGTTTGAGGCCAGCGTCATTGAATGCCTTCATGAGCGCGGTCGCCTGCTTGCCGCCGGGGATGAACGAGAACACCGCGTCGGGTTTCAGGTCCTTCGCCTTCTGCATGTAGGGGACGAAATCCGTCGTGGAGAGCGGCATGCGCACGGCCTCGACGACCTGCCCGCCGCCCGCGGTGAAGCCCTTGGTAAAGGCTTCCTGCGCGTCCCAGCCGGCGCCGAAATCGGACACCGCCACGTAGGCCTTCTTGATGCCGTGCTTGGCCGCCCATTCGCCCATCGGCAGCGAGGATTGCCACAAGGTGAACGAGACGCGCGTCACGAAGGGCGAGGTGGTGGTGATCGCCGAGGTCCCGGCGTTCATGATGATGAACGGGACCTTGGCCTGCCCGGCCAAGGGGCCGATCGCGAACGCGTTGGGCGTCCACACCACGCCGGTCAGGATATCGACGTGGTCGCGGGTGATCAGGTCCTGCGCCAGCCGCTTGGCGACCTCCGGCAGGGGACCGGTGTCGTCGCGGCGCAGGATCTCGATCTTCACGCCTGGCGGCAGGTCCTTCTCATGCAGCTTGGTCCACAGCTTGACCGCCTGGTCCATCTCGGCGCCGATCGAGGCGTTCTGGCCGGAGAACGATGTGATGAAGCCGACCTTGACGGTCTGTGCCGCCGCGGTCGCGGACAGAAGACACAGGGCCCCCAAGGCCGTGAGCGTGCGCGTGATCCTCATGATTGCCTCCCCTGCTCATGAATGCGCCGCGCGGTGCCCGGCACCGCGCGGCGTTTGTGTCTATCGCCGGTTGGAACGCCGCCTATTTCTGCGGGTTGAGTTCCTTCCACGGATCCTTGACGTTCGGTGTGGTCTCGATCTCGACGTTCTGGATCTGGCCGTTCACCTTCTCGACCCGGCGCAGGTACTCGTTCTGCACGATGTCGCGCGTCTCGGGGTCGATCATGATCGGGCCGCGGGGGCTGTTCGGATCCTTCCAGCCCTTGAGCAGCGCCATCGTCTTGTCGGGATCGACCTTGCCCTTCTGGGCGATGATCGCGTGGTAGATCGCCGCCATGCCGTCGTAGCCGCCGACGACCTCGAAGGCCGGTTCTTCGTTGTTGTAGGCCGCCTTGTACGCCTTGACGAATGCCTGGTTCGCGGGCCGCTTCGCCGCCGCCGAATAATGGAACATCGTCACCGTTCCCACGGCGACGTCGCCCATCGTCTGCAGCATCTCGTCGGTCGTGATGTCGCCGGGCCCGATCAGCTTCACGCCCGCCTGCTTGAGGCCGACGTCGCCGAAGGCCTTCATCAGCGCGATCGCCTGGTTCCCGGCTGGCACGAACACGAATACGGCATCGGGACTTTGATCCTTCGCCTTCTGCATGTAGGGCACGAAATCGGGATTGGCGAGCGGGATGTGCACCGAGCCCACGATCGTGCCGCCGGTGTCCTTGAACGCCTTGATGAAGGCGGCTTCGGCGTCGAGCCCGGGACCGTAGTCGGAGACGGCGGTGTAGACCTTCTTGATGCCGTTCTTGGTCGCCCAGGAGCCGAGCGGATAGGAGGACTGCCACATCGTGAACGAGACGCGCGCGATGTACGGCGACTTGGTCGTGATCATCGCCGTGCCGGCATTCATGATGACGAAGGGCACCTTGGCCTCGGTCGCGATCGGTGCGATCGCCAGCGCGTTGGGCGTGTAGACGACGCCGGCCAGGAACTGCACGTGATCGCGGGTGATCAGCTCTTGCGCGAGGCGCTTGGCCACCTCGGGATTGGCGCCCGTGTCGTCGCGGCGGACGATCTCGACCTTCACGCCGGCCGGCAGGTCCTTGGCATGCTCCTTCATGTAGAGGTCGATGCCGCGGTCGATCAACACGCCCGGCTCGGCCAACGGGCCGCTCAAGGTGTTGATCACGCCGACCTTGATCGTCTGCGCCATGGCCCCGGCACTGGATGCGAGCGCAATCGCCGCCGCCATGCTGGCAAGTTTCCACACTTTCATCGGACTCCCTCCCACGTGAGTGGCCTCGTCTTCGGCACCGCTCGTGCGGCGCTTTGATTGCGCGGCATCGTGCGGCTAAGTATCGGAAATGTCAATTTGTTTGCCCATCCACCAATCGCCCGGCTTGGGACGAAAGGCGGTGGCAACAGGCGTACGAGGTGCCGCGGCGGCGCACGAGCGTCTGTCCCGCGGGGCGGGACGATTGCAGCCGCAACCGCGCGATTTCTCCGTTTTCGGCCAAAAACCGGCCAGTTGCGTACAGGGGTCTAACCCGGTATTGAAACGGCAGTTTTTCTGTCATTGCGGGCGCGCCCGCGCGGGGGAGGACTGAAAAGCCATGAAATTCGTGAGTTTTCTCTACCAGAAGAAGCCGAGCTACGGCGTCATCGCGGGCGACGGCGTGTTCGATCTCGGCAAGAAATTCGGCAAGAAATATCCGACCTTGCGCGTGGCCCTGCTCGAGGGGGCGTTGAATGCGCTCAAGAAGGCGGCCAAGGGCAAGAAGCCGAACATCCCGCTGGCGAAGATCCAGTTCCTTCCGGTGATCCCCGACGCGCGCAAGATCGTGTGCGTGGGCCTCAACTATCGCGAGCACCGCGCCGAGACCGGCCGCCCGGACACCGTGCACCCGACCCTGTTCAACCGCTGGGCGGACAGCCAGGTCGGTCACGACCAGCCGCTGCTGAAGCCCAAGGAATCGGACAAGTTCGATTGGGAGGGCGAGCTCGCCGTCATCATCGGCAAGGAAGGCCGGCGCATCCCGCGCGAGAAGGCGATGAGCTACGTCGCGGGCTACTCCTGCTACAACGACGGCAGCGTGCGCGACTGGCAGCGCCACACCAGCCAGTTCATGCCGGGCAAGAACTTTCCGGCGACCGGCGGCTTCGGCCCGTGGATGGTCACGACCGACGAGCTCAAGGACATCACCAAGCAGACCCTGACCACGCGGGTCAACGGCGTCGTCAAGCAGCAGGCGACGATCGACATGATGATCTTCGACATCCCCGAGCAGATTGCCTACATCTCCGCGTGGACGACCTTGCGGCCGGGCGACGTGATCGTGACCGGCACGCCGGGCGGCGTCGGCTTCGCGCGCAATCCGCCCGAGTTCATGAAGGTCGGCGACACGTGCGAGATCGAGATCACCGGCGTGGGCAAGCTGCGCAACGTGATCAAGGAAGGCTGACCCCCGGCGGGACGGCTCTGGCGCCGCCCTGATCGCTATCGCGGAGCGGAGTTCGGGTTTGTGCGAATGAACGGCTCCGTGCGCATCCGGCCCATGAGTCAAGCGGACTTGGAAGCCGCCGACCGGGCGCATCGGCTGGCGTTCGGCACGTTCTTCGGCCTGACCGATCCGGCCAAGTTCCGGGGCGATGCTGAGGTCGTGCGCACGCGCTGGCGCACCGATCCCACGGCCTGCCTGGCGGCGGAGCTCGATGGCAAAGTGATCGGCAGCGCCCTCGGCATGGACTGGGGCAGCGTGTTCGTGCTTGGCCCGGTGACGGTGCTGCCCGAGTTGTGGGGCCGGGGTGCTGCGCGCCAGCTGATGGACGGGCTGATGGCGCTGATCGCCGCCCGCCCGGCGACGACGCTCACGGCCCTGTTCACGCATCCGCAAAGCACCAAGCACATCCGCCTCTACGAGAGCTACGGCTTCATGCCGCAAGGCCTGATCGGCGTGTTCTCGAAGCCGGTTGACGCCACGCCTGCACCCGCGCCCGGCACCTCGTATTCGCACCTGACGGCCGCCGAGCAGGAGAGGGCACTCGCCGAGTGCCGTGCGATCGCCGCGGCCAGCTATCCCGGACTGGACCTGACGCGTGAAATCCGCGCGGTCGCCGCACAGCGCCTCGGCGATACGCTGCTCCTGATCGAGGGCGGCGCCATCGGCGGCTTTGCGATCTGTCACACCGGTGCCGGCAGCGAGGCGGGGAGTGCGCGCTGCTTCGTCAAATTCGCGGCGGTGCGGCCCGGCGCGTCGGCCGCGTTCACCCGCCTGATCGAAGCGTGCGAGATGTGGGCGGCCTCGGTCGGGGCCGGGCGCCTGATCGCCGGCACCAACAGCGGCCGGCGTGCCGCGTACAAGATGCTGCAGGCGCGCGGCTATCGTGCCGATCTGAACGGTCTTGCGATGCACCGTCCAGACGCACCCGGCTACGACCGGCCCGACACGTTCGTCATCGACGATTGGCGCTGAGAGGAGCTTCCATGGTCGTCAACCAGTATCGCCGCCGGGTCGAATGGGGAGATTGCGACCCCGCACATATCGTCTTCTACCCGCGTTACTTTGCATGGTTTGACGAAGCCACGTGGCGGTTGTTCGGGTCGGTCGGCCTGACGCCCGAGGTTCTGCGCGCTGAATATGCCTTCGCCGGGTTTCCGATCGGCGAAGCCAAGTCCAAGTTCCTGGCGCCGTCGCGCTTCTTCGACGAGATCGTGATCGACAGCCACATCGCCGTGTGGCGCGACAAGAGCTTCGACATCATCCATCGCGTGACGAACGCCGGCACCCTTGTCGCCGACGGCATGGAGACGCGCATCTGGTGCGAGCCGCATCCGGACGACCCGGCCCGTCTCAAAGCCAGGCCGGTGCCGCGCGCGATCGTCGAAAAGCTGGGCGGCGCAGGGACGTGAGCGACGGCCCGGCGCCGGTCCGCTCCCGATCTTCGGTCACGGCCGCGCTCGGTGCGGCGCAGACACTGGCCTGGGCATCGAGCTACTACCTGCCGGCGATCCTGGCCGATCCCATCGCCGAGGGGACCGGGCTCTCTCGCGCCTGGGTGTTCGCCGCATTCTCGGCGTCGCTTCTCATCACCGCGTTTGCCGGCCCCACGGTGGGCCGCATGATCGATC
>Ga0335069_10009296_pt1 | contig 13996 bp, 18 predicted proteins | sample Lox_Sample_11_FD_206714 | JGI IMG/M metagenome (GOLD analysis project Ga0335069, IMG submission 206714) | Soil microbial communities from Loxahatchee National Wildlife Refuge, Florida, United States - Lox_Sample_1.1 | ecosystem: Environmental > Terrestrial > Soil > Wetlands | place: USA... | reverse complement strand
GCCGTAGCGCTTGTGCACGCCCCGGGCCAGCAGCATCGGCCGCTCCGGGCCCGTCGCGCTCATGCGATGCCGGTTCCCGAGCGTGCGAGCCGCCGCTCGAGCACGTACTGCCCGAGGCTCGTGAGCGTCGTGATCGCGAGGTACCAGAAGGTCGCGACGAGCATGAGCTCGATCGTCTTCAGGTTGGCCGAGGAGATGTTCTCGGCCGCGGTGAGCAGGTCGCCGCCGGCGATCACCGAGACGAGCGACGTCGCCTTCAGCAGCGAGATGAACTGATTGCCGGCCGGCGGCAGGATCACGCGCAGCGCCTGCGGCAGGATGATGCGCCGCATCGCGAGCGCCTTCGACATGCCGAGCGCGAGCGACGCGTCGGCCTGCCCGCGGTCGACGGCGAGGACGCCGCCGCGCACCACCTCGGCCATGTAGGCCGCTTCGTTCAGTCCGAGCGCGATCACCGACGCGACGAACGGCGTGATCAGCCTGTTCGTGTCGAACGGGCCGATGCGGTCGAAGAGCAGCGCGAAGTTGCCCCAGATCAGGATCTGCACGAGCAGCGGCGTCCCCCGCAGCAGCCATGTGTACGCACCGGACGCGATGCGCAGCACCGGGCTGGCCGACAGGCGCATCACCGCGAGGAGCACGCCGAGACACCAGCCGACGACGGCGGCGAGCAGCGCGAGGACCAGCGTCATGCGCAGACCCGCGAGGATCGCCGGCGCGAGCTGGAAGCGCGCCACCGCCGCGTGGTCGATGTGCGGGTTGCGCCAGATCGAGACCGCGAGCACCGCGGCGGCCACCGCGACGAGCGCGCTCGCGAGCCAGAGCCAAGGCCGCCGCAGCGGCACGACCTCGATCGCTTCCATCGGCGCGCGAGAGCGCTCGCTCGCGCGGTCGCCGCTCACATCTTGACGTTCTTGCCGCCGTTGATCACGGCGGAGCCCAGGGCGCCGCCTTCGAGGCCGTGCTTCGCGAGGATCGAGCGGTAGGTGCCGTTGGCGATCAGCGCATCGAGCGCCTGCTTCAGCTGGTCGCGCAACGCCGTGCTCGACTTGGGCACCGCGATGCCGACCGGGATCTGCTGGTACTCGTGGCCCGGGACCACGTCGAACACGTTGCCGTCGCCCGCGGTCTTCGCGAGGTAGATCATGATCGGCGAATTGCCGAGGAACGCGGCGACGCGGCCGTTCTGCACCTGCAGGCGGGCATCGGCCGGCTGCGCGAACTGCAGGATCTGGATCGGCGCCCTGCCGGCCTTGGTGCATCCGGCGCTCATGTCCTCGGCGAGCTTGATCTGGGTCGAGCCCTGCACGGTCGAGACGGTCTTGCCGCACGCGGTCTCGAGGCTCTGCACGCCTTCGGGGTTCCCCTTCTTCACGAGCAGCATCGTGCCGAAGTTGTAGTAGTCGACGAAATCCACGACCTGCTCGCGCTCGGGCGTGTCGTTCATCGTCGTGAACGCGATGTCGATGCTCTTCGCCTCGAGCGCCGGCAAGATCGCGGGGAAGGCCATCGCCTTGAAGACGATGCGCCGTCCGAGCTGCTTGCTCATCGCGTCGGCGAGGTCGACGATCATGCCCTGCAGCGTCGTGCCGTCGCTCGCATACGAGATCATCGGCGGGCTGTTGGTCAGGGAACCCGCCAGGATGTCGTCGGCGGCGCGCACGGGCGAGACCGCAAGGGCGGCAAACGCCAGTGCCACCGACGGCGCGCGAAGTGCGGCGCGGCAAGCGCGGAGGTGAACGTGCATGCGGGCTCCGGAAGCGTCGACGAGGGGCGGGGATCATACGGCGCGACGTCCCGTGTTCGCGCCCGGTATTCCCCGATGCGGCACACTGGCGTCGTGCAGCTCCCGCCCCGGCTCGAAGCGCTCGTCCTGAAGAGCGGCCTCAACATCGCGGCCCTTGCCGAGGCAGACCGCGACCTCGTGGTGGCGCTGGCCGCGTGCGCGCTCGAGCCCGACCGTGCATGGCGAGAGGACGAGGTGAACCGGCGGCTGGAGGCATGGCTGGCGGGCGTCGGCTCCATGCTCCGCACGGACCACGTCGAGCTGCGTCGCTGGCTCGTCGACATGCGTTTCGTGCAGCGCGACGACTGGGGGCGTGCGTACGGGCACGGGCGCGCCGAGTGCGAACGAGCGCGGATGCTGCTCGGCTCGAGCGATGCCCGAGCGCTCGAAGCCGCCGTGCGTGCCGTGCGCGTCGCCGCGCAGCACGCGCGGCTCGCGCGCCGCCAGGCGTACGACGCACGTCGAGCGCCCTAGTGGGCAGCGATCAGCGCAGCTCGGCGTCGGCCTGGTCCCACCCGTGCCACCACGCGCTCTTGAGGCGCGCCTGGCCGAGCGAGCCGAAGCCGACGACCGGCCCGCTCGGGGACGGGCTTCGGTACGGGTTGTCGTCGCGCGCTGCACCGCGCGCGCGTGCAATCCTGCCCTCGCGGACGCCTCGCGTAGCGAGCGTCGAGAAATCCTCGCGTACCGAGTTCTCCATACCTGACTCCCAGCGCCCCTCGAGGGATGCCCGCCTTGTCGCGGGCCCTCAGGGCCGCGACCGCCGTTGTTCGATCAAGCGTTGACGTTCCGGCTGATGATCCGGTGACGTCGCGACCGCCGCTGTCGGAGGCGGCCGCAAACGCGCGTCGGCATACGGCGTGCCCGCGATGGCGAATCGCGGGAAGCGCATGATCCCGCCGGCGAGACGCAAGCGGCAGCAGGAGAACCCGACGCTGCGAGAGCGGGGTTCAGGCGGGCGCCGGATCGCAGAGCTCGGGATCGATGCCCGGGCATTTCGGCGGGCTCGCCGGGCCGCCGGTTTCCATCCACACGGCAAGCGCCAGCGCCAGCGCCGACAGACTGGCCAAGAGCCCCCGTGCGCGTGAGCGGCTGGCAAAAGTCACGGCGCGCCCGGTCGATTCCATGCACCGATGCTCGGCGCACGGCGCACGCCTCGCTATCGGACGATGCCGACCCACTCGGTCGGGCGCGGGCTCGTGCGTGGTGCGTTGCGAAATGCACTGGCCCGGCGCTCAACGAACCGTCGCCGCGGCCGATGAAAGAGGTCGGCATGAAGCGAACCCAATTCTGGCGGTGGCGATACCGCGACCCTACATCCGGACGATGGAAGCGCACGCTTCTGCCGATGACCCGAGAAGAGGCGGCGCGCTATCCGCAGGCCGAGCCCATCCCCGGCACGCTCCTCGAGATCGACGTCGACGACCCCGACTTCGCCGACACGTCTCCGTCGGTCCGCTCGCCACCGAGGCGCTAGCAAGGGCGGCGCTGCGAAGCCATCTGCCGGGACTCGTCGCACATCGGGTCATGGCGGAAGTCGCATCCTTCACGCATGCCGTCGGCCCGCACGCTCACGTCCCCCGGCACATGGTGCGACGCACAGAGGCCGACGTTCCGCGATCCGCTGTGTTGCGCGACGCCCCTTGTAAAACCTACTGAAGTCGCACCGGCAGAGGCGCCCCGCCTTGAGCGGACGGCCCTGCGCACCTCCGCGGAGCCCCCTTCGCCCAAGCCCTGTCCGCCAACGTTGTACAGCGTCGCTCCCCAATTGGCGCGGCTACCGCATCGACTACCGGCACGGCGGCGCGCACCGTATGCCCTTGACGTGGACGATGGGCGCGAGCACAACGTGAGCGGACGGCGCCACCGGCGTTCGCACGGCCAGGGCCGCAGGGGCCTGCAGGGAACTGAGCGGCCGGCGGCCTTACGGACGCCCGCCACCGGCAACGCTAGCCGGCCCGTGACGCGAACATGGCGTTCGCCTTCTCCCGGGCGTACCGATAAGCGTGGAAGGCGACACGGGGTTCGCCGTAGATCATCGGCACTTCACTGCCGCGACGCGCGTATTGCGTCATCAGCTCGTGCGCCGAGGAGGTGACGCCGAGTTGATCGAGCGCCTGGTCGACCAATTGCATCGCGGAAGCGAGAGCCGCCTCGGCGCTCGTGAACTCGCCGCGGTCCTGTCGAGCACCTCCGCCCGGGTGGGCGTTGTTCACCGAGACGATCGTGTAGCGAGGCATGACCGATTCTGCACCTCGGGTCCTGCCGACCCGCCGCGATGAGCTGATCGCGGCTGTCAGCCGTAGTTCTGGATCCAGTCCACGCCGTGTGCGTACGCCGCCTCGATGGCCGCGGCCTCCGACGCAAAGTTGCCGCGCTCGACGAAGATCACTCGGGGCCGGGTGGGCCAAACCTGCTTGCACAGCACCAGTTCGGGCGCGAACCGGCCCCCGTCGAGCGGCCGGGCACCGCAGCGCAGGTCGTACCCGTCGTGGCGAAAGGTCCTCGTCGATTCCATGGGTTCGCACCGGTGGCGATGCCGCAGAGTATGCGCCCCGCGCGCGATGCCCGGCGACGGCCGGCACGACTTCGCTACGACATGCGGAAAGACACCGTGAACTAGGCGACGCTGACGCAGATCATGGAATCCGCCGGTGGATCGTGCCCCACGGTCAGCGTTGCTCACCATGAGGGCGGCAGCGACGGCGTGAACAAACAAGCCTGGTCGGACACCGGGTAGGCCGTGCTGGGATCGAACCAGCGACCAAAGGATTATGAGACCGATAAGGGCTTGGAAAGTCTTTCCAAATCAACCACTTGCGACGCTTGCCAAGTCGCTTTCCAAGCTGTCACGGCACAATTACGGCACAGTCATTCTCACACCAGACACGTGCGCGGCACATAGGCACATAAGCCGCGACGCAAGTTCACATGTCACAGAGCGCTCGACGGTCGCTGGTACGTCCATTGGCGGGCCGGTTGTTCCGGCAGCCAAGGCACTACAGCTCTTACGCCATGAACCCTTAGATCGGAACCGAACACGATCTCCCACCGTCCGTCGCGCGTCGTAGGGTTTGGGTAGGCATCACGAAGGTGCCGGCGCGGTGTCGCGAATCTCCGGTCTTCAAGCAACTCCTGTATTCCGGGTGGATAGACCTTGGACTGCCCCGGGGCTGACTCAACATAGCTGCCGATTGCCTGCGCATATTGAGAGCCGACCCACTCAAGCTGCTCGAGCCTTTGCCTTCGCGACGTCGCTAGCCAGAGATCCGTTGCCGCCAAGGTGCCGATGCTGAGAACACAAACGGCTGCCAAGACGACCAGGTAGGCGAAGCCGCGCTGACCCACGTCGGTCACCAAGTCAGGAACGTGGACCCGTCGCGAGCCGACCCAATGGCCCCACTTCGCACGTCGTATATCCCCGCGGTCTGCCCGTCCGGATGAGCCACGAGCACCCAACTTTGCGCGCTATCGGTTAATGGGTCGACTGGGATGTTGCGAAGATACTTCCGGGTGACAAGAGCCTGCAGAGAGTCGGGTAGGCGTCCAGTGTCCGCAAGGTGCTTGTCGATGGCGTCCCGCAGGGATTGGAGATCCGCGCGCAGAGCGGCTTCCTTAGCTCGATCAACAGAATCGAAGTACTGCGGCGCGACGATCGCCAACAGCGTCGCCAGGATCGCCATGACAGCGAGCAGCTCGATCAGCGTAAAACCGCGACGCCGAGTCTCGGTCGTCATTGGCACTTACCAGGAGAGGTAGAAGCTGCCATCGATCGCAGTCCGCTTCGACTTGGAATGTACGTCGAACACATCCCTGCCTGGCTTCGGATCCCCCGGGGGACTGTCATAGCTGCGAAGCGCCCACGTGTCCTCCGCGTTGATGGACGGGTCCGCCTCCATCGGATCTCGCGGCAACCGACGTAGGAAGTAGAGCTTTGCGCCGGCCGGGGACTTGACGTCGGGCACACCATCCACGAGATCACGCAGGGTGGATGGGTATCCGGATGCCCCCACTGTGCGCTGGATGCGTCCATCGTCACTCAGCCGCTTGTATCCATCGAGCGCGCTTCTGATCTCGCGCAAGGCGCGCCGGAGGTCTTCCTCCTTCCCTCGTTGGACCGCCAGTTCGGCAAGTGGCATCCCGATGCTGGCAAGCACCGCGAGGATCGCGACGACCACCAGCAGCTCGACGAGCGTGAAGCCACGTTGCTTGCTCGAGAACCGAGACATGACTGCCGTGTGCTCAGTTGGTGCCTGGCGTTGACGGGATGAGAGTCGGCGGCCGCAGTGGCGGCGGCACGGTCGGCTGCGGAGGTGGAGTACTGGGAACCATCGGGCCTGGTACGGTTGGCAAACCTTGGGTAGGCGGTGGCGCGACGAAGTTGGGTGGTTGAATCGAACCCGGCCGCTGGCCAGGTCCCGGCGTCTGCGACGGAGTGCCCAGCTGTATCGGGCTTGCGCCCACCGCGCCTTCCGTACCAGACAGAAACTCCTGAATACCGACGCCCGGCACGTCCAGGTTCCTCACGATGTGCGGCGTGATGAGGAGGACGATCTCGGTACGGGTGTCGCTGTCGTTGGATGCCCCGAACAGCTTGTTCGCCACAGGCAGCTCGTTCAAGCCCGGGATACCGCTGTTCGCCCTCCGTTCCTCGCGCTGGATGAGTCCGGCAAGAATGTTCGTCTCGCCATCCCGCACACGAAGCGTCGTCGACGTGTTTCTCGTCCCGAGGGTGTACGCGATCGTGCCGCTCGCGAGCTTCGTCGTGTCGACGATGCTCGACACCTCGAGAGCGACCTTCATCGAGACGTCGTCGTCGAGGGAGACGGTCGGCTCGATGTCCAGCTTCAACCCGACGTCAAGATAGCTAACGCTCTCTGAAGTCCCGACGTTGGCAGTAGCCGTCGTTGTGATCACAGGCACCCGCTGCCCGATGAGGACCTTTGCGGACTGCTTGTTCCTGACCCGGACCCGGGGATTTGCCAGCAGGTTCGCATCTCCCGTCTGACTTCCGAGATGCGCCGAGAGCACCGGATCATTGGTCTTCAGGACAACCATCTGCGAAGTACGGTTGCGAAGCTCGTTCAAGCGTAGTTGGCCCGCGATGCCGTCGGAGCCAATGACGCCGGCGGAAACGAAGTTGGGCCACTGGATTCCCCAGTTCAGGAGACGGCTCGCACTGACCTCGAGGACCTCGAGCTCGAGCATCACCTCAGGCTCGGCCAGATCCTGCGAAGCGATCAGCTTCTCCGCGATGCGGATCACCTCCGCGGTGTCGCGCACCATCAGCATGTTGAGCTTTTCATCGACCACGACGTCCTTCGCCTTGGCGATCGACTTGATGACCGCAGCGACCTTCGTCGCATCGGCGCTTGCGAGATAGAAGGAGCGAACGACCATCTCCCTGTATTCCGCCGCCTTGGCGGGGGTGTTCGGATAGATAAGCAGGGTGTCGTCATCGAGCACTCTGCGCTCGAGCCCGTTGGTTGCCAGGATCAGCCGAAGAACGTCTTCCACCGGCTTCTTCGTCACCGATAGGGTCACGCGCAAATCGCTTTTCACGTCGCGCTCCAGCATGTAGTTCAGTCCCGACGCTTGCTTCAGCGCCTCGAAGACCTGTATCAGCGTTGCATTCGTGAACGTCAGCGAAACCGGCACCCGATATGCCGCCCTTAGCTTTGGATAGAGACCGAGCTCCTTCCCGGATGCATCCGACTGTTGCCGAAGCAGTTGCCTCAGCTGCAGCGATGCACGCCGGTTGGACGGGTTCTCGGACACGACCTGCTGGGTTTTCACCACGGCCGCGTCCAGGTTGCCTTCCTTAGCCAACACGAGAGCCGCATCCAGCGATTTCCAGTGCCGCTCTTGCGCGTCGACGCGCACCAGCTCGTCCGCTGCGCGCCGGTTTGCCGGATCCAGGCGCAGGATTCTGTTCAACGCATCACGCGCCGTATCAAAGGCACCGACGCTCAGCGCAAAGTCGGCGTCTCGAAAGTACCCGTTTTCCGCGGTCTCCAGCTGCGTGTAGTAGGAACGCCGGTAGTCGACATTGCCTGGCTCAAGGGCTGTCGCCTGCTTCAGCTTGGCAAGTCCAACGTCGGTATCGCCGTCCGCGATCTTGGACTGGCCATCCCGGTACGTCTGGTACGCAGCGCATCCCCCGAGCGCCAATCCGGTGCATGAGACAGCCGCCACGAGCAGGCCTCGCAGCGCGGGCACGCGATGCCTTCGTTGGGTGGCGGTCACAGGTGCGAACGCCCTGGCACGGGCAGTTGGAGAACGCGCTGAGTCGACAATTCGATGATGGCCACCTGGTTTGCCGTGATTCCGGTGATGCGGAATTGATCCATTAAGAGAGACCCTGGGCGAGCCATGATCGTCCCGGCAGGCGTGGCAAGAAAAACTGCGGGCGCCCCACCATCGTCGTAAGTGCCGATGACCTGCAAGGAGAGCGCCACATCCGGTGGTTGCGGCACAGGCGCCTGTGCCGGCAAAGGCGGAGGCAAAACCACAGTCGCAACCTTTGTCGCCACCGGCACAGGCACTTCTGGGGGTTTCGCCTCCTGAACGCGAACCTGAAAGGCGTCGCCGGGCTCGTCGGGCTCCGACATGACTGCCAGCGGTGGAAGCGCATCGGAAGGTGGCCCGATCCTCTCGGTCGGGAGGAGACCAGGCGAACCGCGGGTCACGATGGCCTGTGCGATCACGGGCTCCGCGGCTCGCGGCGGAAGCGCAAAGCGTAGTGCCGCGAGTAGGAGCATCGCGCAAATCAGCGCCGACAGTCGCATCCTTTTCATCGCTTGCCACCGCCCCCGGCAACGACGCCATCAGTCACGAACACGGCAAGCGCAAGCTTTGTTTCCACTTCAGCCGAGTCGATGCTGTCCCGTGAGAAGGTGAGCTCTCGCAGGGCCACCGCGCGCACTGAGTCAAACACATCGATAAGCATCGCACGCGTCTTGGCATAAGGTGCCTTGAACGCCCATCGGACCTCGAGCGCAGCCGGACTGCTTGCGGTGGGCGGCACAAACCGATACTCGGCGCCACTCCATGTCAAACCGTTGCGCGTCGCAGCTCGCTCGATCTTCTTCAGCAACTGAGGGATATCTTCGCGACCCGGAAGCATCTGCGATGCTTGGACCACCTTGGCAGGAGAAACCAGCAATCTCAAATTTGTCTTTTGGGCCTGCGCGGCGATGCGCACCAAATGGCGCTGGGCGGACAACGCGCCCCAGCTGAACGGGATCGCCAACACCATCAACACGATTCCAACAGAGCCCGCCCATCCAATGCGCTGCAGCCATCTCGCAAGGAGCAGGCGAACGACCGGCGGCCGCGCCGAGACGACACTTACTGATGGTTCCATCGTGTTGTCACGCTGAACCGAACCAGAGTGCCAGGCGTCGGGGCATCCGCGACTTCGTGATGGGCCGTCAGAAAGGCCGGGCGAATAAGGCGCTCCTGGTCCAACGCCTCGACGTATGCCAGTGCCTCGGCGAAGCTCGGCGCATCGGCCTCCAACCTGATCTCCGCCTGAGCAGGCTCGAATCTCAGCGATCGCAGATACACCGGGGCACGCGTCGCGGACTCGATCGTTCGCAGCGCCGCCATCCAGGGCAGCCGGTTTTCAACCATCGCCTGGCGAACCCTGAGATCGTCGCCCGTGGGCGGGGCTGGAGTCGCCGGATTCGCGCGCTCAAGCGCCGAGTGCACTTCGCGTCGCGCAACTTCCTCAGTCTCAACAAGGCGGTCCGCAAGGACCCGGTACGTCCAAACCGCCGCGACAAGGACGGCCCCGCCCAACAAGAGCAGGAACCACCCGACCTTTGGCGGGGTCGGCGCTCGCAAAGAGTTAACTGACGCCACTAGGCCGCCTTCGCGTACGTTTGCGCATCGGCCACGCCAGCCGGAGCGGGCGCGGGCCCGGAAATCGGGGACTCAAGCGTCGACCAGGTCAACCGATCAGACGGATGGGAGGGCAAGTCTTCGCAGCGCCAGCACATGACCGACCCTACGGTTGCGGGGCTGGCCGCCAGTCCGAGCTCTCGCTGCTTACTTTCGATCAGATCTGGAAGGCCATCAGCGAACGACCGCTGCGGGACGGCCGGGTCAAGGGCATCAAGCCTTCCGCGGGTGAAGTGCCCGAGAACCACACGGTCCTGCTCACCCCACGCCCACCAACCAGTTCCACGCGCCCACGACCGCCAAGGCCTGGACCGGTCGAAGCCCCATGAGAAGGCGGTGGTCCACGCCTGGAAGGCCACGCCAGTCAGGCGGGCTGCCTCTAACAGCGCGCCCTCGACCGCCGGCGGCAACGCAAATCCAAGTGCATGTCGATCGCCGTAGCGATGCACCGCGCGAGTCTTCCAGGAGGTGATGTCAATCCCGGGACCGCCATACGCCAACCGGAGCCTATGACGAAGCAACGCGTCAACTTGCTGCGCGTTCCAAAGTACACACCCCGTATCGGCCAACAGCACCGGACACAACGCCGATTCGATGACGACTAGGGCGTGAGCAGGTCGCCCCTGCTCGACAAGCGCGCCAATCGAATTAGCCAAGGATGCGGACTCGTACGCCGATGCCCGGGCTTGCAGCAACACGCGGGAGGCCATGCACAAGCCGGTAGGAGAGGCGCGCCACAGCTCCACCGCGCTCGCCCCGAGGCGCAGGATGTGGTGTTCCCTAAACCGGTCAAGGAGCCACACGATCGACTTCCTCGATGGTCGTCCCGCCAGCCGCAACAGCCTCGAGCGCTTGCTCGCGCAGCGTGCGCCAGCCTCCTGCAGCGGCCTCCGCCTTGATATCGGCATGCGGTGCCCGACGCGCCACCAGGTCTTTGATCGTCGGCGTCATAACGAGGAGTTCACCGAGCGCAAATCGGCCGAGATAGCCCGTGTGCCGGCAGGTCTCGCACCCCGCCGCATCGGAGCAGCTCTCGCATCGGCGCCTCAGCAGGCGCTGCGCGAGCACGCCGTTGATAGCCGACGCGAAGGTATACGCATCGATGCCGAACTGCTCGAAGCGACCGACCACATCGAACACGGTGTTGGCATGAACAGTCGTGAAGACCAAGTGGCCCGTCAACGCGGACTGGACGGCAATCTGGGCGGTTTCGGCATCTCGAATCTCGCCAACGAGAATCTTGTCAGGGTCATGCCGTAGGATCGACCTCAGCCCTCGGGCAAACGTGAGGCCCTTCTTCTCATTGACCGGGATCTGCAAAACTCCGGGCAGCTGATACTCGACGGGATCCTCGATCGTGATGATCTTGTCCCGCGACTCGTGGGTCTCGGTGATAGCGGCGTATAGCGTGGTCGTCTTTCCGGACCCGGTCGGCCCGGTGACGAGAAGCATCCCATGAGGCTTCGTGCACAGTGCCCGCAACCCTAGACGCATGGACGCACTGAAGCCGAGCTTCTCGAGCGTGAGGCCGGAAAGACTCTGTGCGAGGTACTGGCGATCGAGGATCCGGAGCACCGCATCCTCGCCGTGGATGCTCGGCATGATGGACACGCGAACGTCGATCGCTCGGCCCCGGTACACGATCTGGAGCCTACCGTCCTGCGGTACGCGGCGTTCGGCGATGTCCAATTCGGACATCACCTTGATCCGGCTGATGATCTGCGGAGCGAGTTCCGCGGACTCGCCGCGTGCCATAACAACGAGTACACCATCGAGCCGAAACTTGACCGTCAGGCCCCGTTCATCAGTCTCGAGGTGGATATCCGACGCCCCGTGCCTTAGCGCATCATAGAGCGTCGAATTGACGAGCCGAATTGCGGGGCTCGCATCATCGCCGATCGAGCGAAGGTCGATCGTTTCGCTCGAGTGTCGCGAAGACGCGCGTTCGGTCGACGTCTCTGACGAGGCAAGCCCGAGAGCCGAGACGCCGGCTTCAGCATGCGTCAGCCACTCATCGAAGACCTCGTTCGTGGCGAATCGAACGTCTGCGGCCCCGTGCCTGGTCAACGCCCAGGCACGCTGATCACCATCCGAACGGTCCGTCGAGACCAGGATCGGCTCGTCCTCAGGGCCCGTGAAGAGAGCGCATCGCCGCCGTGCCACCTCTGCAAATGGGAGCTCGTCGAAGCGCGGGGTCAAGGCACGGATGTCCGCCAATACGACGTCATCACGGCGAGCACCCTCATCGGTCAGCTGCGACACGCCAAAGTCTCAGATCGGAGGTCCGTGAACGACGAATTAGTTGATCGCCGCCGCAAGTTGAAAGATGGGCATGTACATGAGGACGACGACAACGCCGACCGCGAGGCCAATTAGCACCATGACGACGGGCTCGAGCGCTCGCATCGTCCGTTCAAGCGACCGTGCCACCTCGGTTTCATGGAATTGCGCGATGCGCGACAACACCCCTCCAAGGTCCCCAGCTCGTTCCCCCGCAAGCAGAAGTTGCTCTGCGACCGGGGTGGCCATGTCGCCGCGGACATGCGCCGTGGACGGCGAAAGGCCATCACGCACACCCTGCAGCACCGCCTCGCCGCCCTGTCGAAGCGCGGCGGGAAGCAGCCCGTTGCTCAGTTGAAGCGAAGGAACGAGCGGGATTCCACCGTCCAGGAGCATGCCAGTCGTTCGATACCAGCGCGCTAAGAAATAAGTGCGAAGCCGGTGCCGCACCAGCGGCATTCCCAGCAGCCGTCTCGAGATTTCGGCGCGCCATGTACGCCGGGTGAATGCCATGGCAACAACGCCTGCCGCAAGAAGAGCCCCACCCACTAGCCATGAACTTCCACTCGAGTGCAAGAGGTGCGCCCACGCCACCATCGCCCGCGCTGACCAAGGCAGGTCGCCACCCATACCCTCAAACACACGGGCAAACCGCGGGAGCACGTAGATCAACAAGAAAAGAAGAACTAACGCGCCGACGCCCATGAGGAGCAACGGATAGATCGCCACCGAAGTGAGGCGATCCCGCACCTCGGTCACCCGACGCTCGTGCTCGAGAAAGCGCGCCAGCGCGTGCGGGAGATCGGAGGTCATCTCCGAGGCACGCACAAGCGCGACCAAGACCTCCGGAAATTCGCCGACTTCGCCCAGTGCCACAGACAGCGTTTTCCCCTCGCGCAGCGCACGGGTGATCGATCCGATCATCACTCTTTGCGCCGACGACTCCTTGGTCAACGTATCGAGGGCCTCCACGATGCTCAGACCGGCGACGATCAATTCCCGCAATTGCTCCACGAAAACAACTAAAGACAGCCGCTTGCCTGCCTTGCCAACCTGCGCGACAGGGCGGGATTTAACGGACAGCACGCTGTAGCCTAGATCCGTCGCCTGCGCGAACGCGGCGCCCACGTCCTTCGCCTGCAAACGCAGAGTGACGGGAGTGCCGCGCCCAGAGACAACGCTCAACTCGACTCTCATCGACCGCTATCCCAGACGCTGATGTCCGCATCCAGGCCAGAGCCACCGACTTGGCCGTCCTTACCCAGGGAGACGAGGTCGAATTCGCGCCCAGTTGAGCTAGGGTAGCGGTATACGTACGCATGCCCCCAGGCATCTGGGGGAACGCTCTTCGAGAGATAGGGTCCGGACCATTTGGGCTCGTCGGCAGGGCGATCGGTCAATGCCCTGAGCCCTTGTTCGGTCGTCGGATAGTGGCCGACGTCAAGCCGGTAGGTTCCAAGCGCCTTTTCAAGCGAATCGAGTTGGGCGCGGGTTGCCTTGACTTCGCTTTTTCCGATCTGGTCGAAGTACTGAGGTGCAACGTAACTTGCCAGCAGGCCGATGATGACCATGACGACCAGAAGTTCGAGAAGGGTGAAACCTTCGCTCTGGGGTTGTCGCTTCACAGGCTGACCGTGGATCATCGGCAAACGAAGAGAAAACTCGCTTCTACGCGCGTGGCCCTGCCCGCGAACACGCGCCTGTTCGCACCACGCGATTGTCTCGGGAGATTGACAGAGCGAGCTCACAACCAACTGCGAAGTTGGAGCGCGCCAACTTGGGAGTTTCCCGATATTGCGCTGCTCGAAAGTTCTACCCTCAAGCCAGAACTGTCAACGTCGGGCGACGATGCCGATCCGAAGGCGAGTTAGACGCAAGTTCCACTCCCACCATCTCACGGTTCACTTGAGCAATTCACTTCCTGAAATACAAGAAGGCAAGACCTGCGGCAAGAATAGCAAGTGGGGGTCCAAGCCATTTAATGCCGTCGACGAATAGCCGCCGAGGAAATGTGTCCATGACTTG
>Ga0335069_10009294_pt1 | contig 13998 bp, 18 predicted proteins | sample Lox_Sample_11_FD_206714 | JGI IMG/M metagenome (GOLD analysis project Ga0335069, IMG submission 206714) | Soil microbial communities from Loxahatchee National Wildlife Refuge, Florida, United States - Lox_Sample_1.1 | ecosystem: Environmental > Terrestrial > Soil > Wetlands | place: USA... | reverse complement strand
CCCTAGTTCGCGGGCCATCTGCACCTGCGCGTGTGAGAGGCGGTGCCGCTTGCGCGCCTCAACCCAGACCCGGACCTGAGGCGGAAGCGCCTTCTGTGACTTTTCCACACGAAGACTTTTCCATACGAACCAGCCCAGCCGATGACGATAGGCCTAGATCCATTCCACGCCCTCAGGCGGCACCTGCGGCAGTGGGGCCACGCCGCTGCTCACCTGACATACCCGGGCGCAGATTGCATCGATACACGCGGACAGCCACAGACACCGTCCGCGGAAAGATCTTGACCTGCGCAGACATGTAAGAACACCGTACTGCGACCACGACAACTCCAAATAACGGAAGCGGGAGGCCTCGCCGTGGTGCGGGCTGGGTGACGCCACGGCGGCCAGCATGCAGGCACCGCAAGCGCGGGGCGCCTACTATCTAGACGGCGCCATTGCGGCCGCCGCCATCTGACGATGGTGCTTCTACCGCACACCGCCTCCGTCGGCGGCGTGCGCCTTCTCGGCACGGTGGAGCGACGTCCACAGCGCGTCCGGCCCGTGTTGCCTGGCGGGCACGTTCGTCAGCAGCTCACGGTACCGGGCCAGCCCGGCCGCACCGAGCACGCGGGCGTACTTGGCGGGGCCATCACGGAACACTCCCCATCCGCTTTCCAGCGCGCCCGTCCCCAGGCGCTGGGCCAGTGCCTCCAGGTCGGGCGTGCCCGCCTCGCAGGCGGCCAGGTGCACGTCTTGCGCCTTCTCCAGCGCTTCGGTGATCCCCTCGCCGTAGCAGTTCTCGTAGTTCAGCAGCCGCTCGGCCCGGGTGATCACGTGATCGGCGAGTTCTTGGACCGCATCGGGCGCGTCGGGCACGAACTCCGCTGCCTCGTCAAGCAGCTCGTCCAGAGCCTCACCGTCCGGGTACCACTCGTCATGGAGCCCCAGGCTGGAAGCCTCGTCCTCCAGCTCGTCGAGCACCTCGTCCAGCTCCGCGCGCAGACCTGCCACGTCCTCCAGCGCTTGCCCGTCCTCGGCTTCAGCCAGCAGCCGCTCGGCGAGCGAGGGGTCGGCCGCAGCCAGCTCCGCCAGCCGGGTGGCCAGCCAGTCCGGGTCCTGCATCCGCAGCACCTCGAAGAGGTCCGGCTCGTCCGCGTCCGTCCCCGCCCGCACCCAGGCCAGCACGGCGGCGACCGCGTGCGCGCACAGCCCGTGCGCCGGGCATTCGCACTACCCGGCGATCCCGTCCGGGCGAATCCGCACGCTGACCGGGACGCCGGCCACCGTTGCGGAGATCACCGGACCGCCGGCTCGCAGCCCGCTCACTTTGTCCACCCACTCCTTGGCCTGCCCGAACACCTCGCCGCCTGCGGCGCGCCGCACCCCGTCCTCACTGACCTCGATAATCGCCATGAGGCCGATCCTCCCCCACAACCCGCCCAGCCGCGGTCAAATCGGTCGGTCCGAATGGGAGTGCGGAGAGGGCAGCCTTCCGCCTAGGCTTTCGCTCGTGCTGGAACTGAGCGAGGAAGAACTGGACGCGCTGGTCGAAGAGGCCACAGTCGATGCGTACAACGAGGAAGAGCAGCTCAGCGGCTTCGCTGTGATGATCGAGGACAACCTGGAGATACCCTTCGAGACCACGGTCCTGGGCGTCATGGTAACGGTCAACGGCGTCACCCAGACAGAGTCCGGCATCGTCGCGGACTGCGTCCGCGACGGACAGCACCAGGCGATCTCCGTCCTTGACCTGCCGCTGCCCGAGCCACCGCCGAAGGGTGCCGAGTGGATCGCCGCCTACCGGCACTGGGCCAGGTACACGTGAGCGAGTATCAGTACTACGAGTTCCTCGCGCTCGACAGGCCGCTCACCGACAAGCAGCGCGCTGAGCTGCGGAAGCTGTCGAGCCGCGCGGATATTACCGCCACCAGGTTCGTCAATGAGTACAACTACGGCGATTTCCGCGGCAGCCCCGAGAAGCTGATGGAACGCTACTTCGACGCGTTCCTCTACCTGGCGAACTGGGGTACGCGCCGGCTGATGTTCCGCCTCCCGCGTGCTCTCCTCGACGCCGAAGTCGCGCGGCAGTACTGCCACACGGACGCCGCCTCGGTGATCGAGACCAGCGACCACGTGATCGTCAGCCTGTACCTGGACCGCGACCCCGACAACTACTGGGTTGAGGCGGACGACCGGCTCGCGCCGATGGTGCAGCAGGCGCGCTCCGACCTGGCCACCGGCGACCTACGGCTGCTGTACCTCGGCTGGCTGCTGGGAGCCCAGTGGGCCGACCAAGACGAAGAAGACGCCATGGACGACACCGAGCCGCCAGTGCCGGCGGGTCTCGGGGACCTCAGCGCGTCGCTGCGGGCCATCGCCGATTTCCTGGAGATCGACAAGGACCTGATGGCCGTGGCGGCCGAGACAAGCCCGCCCCTCGAAGAACCCGCGAACGATGGGCTGGCCGAATGGATCACCGAGGTCCCCGCAGCGGAGAAGGACACGCTGCTGACAATGGTCGCCGACGGCGAAGGTGCCCAGGTACAGGCCCTGCTGCTGCGTCGCTTCCGCGGAAGTGATACAGGCACCACGGGTCGTTCCGGATCAGTCCGGACGGCAACCGGACTGCGAGCGGCAGCGGAGAGCCGCGTGGCTGACCGGAAGAAGGCCGAGGAACAGCGGCGGCGTGAAGAACAGGCCCGCAAGGCCGCTGCCAAGGCAGCAGCGTACGCCAGGCGCCTCGACGATCTCGCGGCCGAGGGGGAAGCGCCCTGGAAGCAGGTCGACGAGATGATCGCGACCAAGAAGACCAGCGAATACGACCGGGCCGTGGCCTTGCTGCGCGACCTGCGGGCGCTCGCCAGACGCCAGGGCGAAGAGGCCGCGCTCGCCAAGCGCGTCCTGGATCTGCGCGCTCAGTACCCGGGCAGGCCCGGCCTGCAGGCTCGTTTTGACGAAGCGGGCTTGCCCCGGCTCTAGCGCCCCGGCGGACACCAGACTGTGCTCGACTGCTCCATGCGACCTATATCGAGGCGGATCAGCTTCCAGGCACATGTACTGTCCGGTTTCTGCCACAGGAGCCACTGGCTGGTCTCGAACGCCGTCGCCTTGAACGCGGTCGTGTCGCTGATCTTTTTCGCCATGGGCATCCAGTCGCCGACCTGCAGATGCTGGTATTCGGGAAAGATGCTGTCGGCACTGGCGGAACCGGCGTTGTCCAGCAGGTCATCATAGGTGCAAAATCCGGCGCGCCGACCCTGCGGCTTCGCCGGGGCGGTCGGTACGGTCCGTAATCGCCGCTGCTGACTTGGGTGGAAGGGTGAACCGCGCCCGGTTCCGGGGACACCGCTACTGGTGGCAGGCACGGGCAGTAGGGCGGGCGTCTGGTCACGGCGGCCTGGCTGCGGAGGCTGGCAGCTTCGCAGTTGAGCAATGGACCTTCCGTGTACTTCTCATGGACCCGGGCAGCGTCAGTCATCCGGTTCTGATCTTCCCGTCCGGCCCTGACTCATCTGCGTGGTCCGCACGGCGATCTCCGGCTGCCGGCTACTGGTAGATGTCGTGGTAGCCGATGGCGAGCCAGGTTAGCAGCGGTTCGCCGTCGGAGTCCGGGCCGATGGTGAACAGTGCCCTCCCGTCGGGGCCCGAGAAACTCCAGGTAAGCGAGTACACCTCGCCGATCTTGTGTATTCGGAGGCGCTTGGGCCATGGTGTCTCGCCGCGGTGTGCCCCGGCTGCGAGCGCCGGGATCAGGTGGGCGCGTAGCGCGTCGATGAACAGCCGCCGGTGTTCGCGGGGTAGCTTGGCCAGCGCGGCATCAAACCCCGCGGTGGTCTGGTATCTCACCCTCCTGCCTCATCGTCTAGGGCTTCCAGGTGCGCGAGGAAATCGTCGTCGTCCTCGAACCGCCGGACGCGGGCCGCGGCAAGGTCTGTGTCGGCTTCGCGGAGCTTTTCCTGCCAAGCTGGGCTGTAGACCCAGGCGTCCTCCTCGGGGACGATGCGGGCCAGCCGGCGGCCATCGCGGGTGAGCACCGTGGTGACATGGCCGTAGGCGGCCATGTTGACCAGCTCCGGAAGGTGCTTGCGGGCCTCGGTAGTGGTCATCTCCTGGACCTCGTATGGCAGCGGCATCGCGTTCTCGCTCATGCTCCTAGTGTACGTCATGTACGTAGCGTTCATAGTTTATGGCGCGTCAGGGCCGGCCTGAGACTCATGTGCGTCAGGGCATCGCATGACGGCCGGCCCCATCCGGTTGCTCAGGAAGAGTTGTACCGCCATCGCAGCCAGCCGGGCACGTTGCCGCCGATAAGCTGAGCGACGGTGATGACGGCGGCTCGGGCGCCAGCGATTGTCCCGGCGAACGGCGCGGTGGGCTAAAAGCAAGGCCATTGGGATTCGCCTGGGCAGCGTGCGTGCGAACGCCTCGGTGTAGCCACCACTATCCTGGCTATCTGCCCTTCCCCGATGTCCCGATATCGCCGGCACCACAGACGCGCCCTCGGATCGCCGGTGTGGCGGCGAGGAGTCTGAGTTGCGGGTCAGCCTGGTCGGAGTGAGCTGTGTCGGCACCACGACGATCGGCCGGATCCTCGCTGATCGGCGGGGCTGGCCCTTCTTCGACCTCGATGATGAGATCGAACGGCACTTCGGGCTATCCGTCGAGCGGCTTCAGGCCCGGTTCCTCACCGGTTACGACTACCGGAAGGACTGCGCCGTGGTGCTGGAGCGTATCGCGACCGCCAACCCCGACTGCGTGATCGCGCTGCCGCCCAGCGGCCTGCGCGACGCCTTCCTCCGGGTCGTCCGGCGCGTGCCCGGCGTGACCGTGGCCGTCCATGACACGCCGGAGAAACATCCTGGAGCGGATCACCTTCTACGACATCGACTCGCGACGCATCGAAAAACACCTCACCGCGGAGGAGCGCATCCTCTACCTGAAGGAAATCAAGGCGGACATCTCTTATTTCAAGCGATCCTATGAGCGGGCGGACCTGCAGGTCACCATCACTGGCCTTGCCCCGGAGGCCAGCGCCGCAGCCATCGACGCCCGGCTGGGCCGTACCTGAGCGCGCCGCGAAGGCGCCAGCCCCAAGGCTCGGTTCGCTATGGTAGTGCGCATGCCGCCCCAGTTCCATCATCGGACGACGAAGAAGGAACCCCGGTGCTCCCCCCGACCGACGGCGGCGCTGGAGGAGCGCACCGAGGAGATCATGGACCGGGTGCAGAAGGCCGGTGACAATCAGGTCGAGCGGGTCGCCACGCTGGAGGAGTATCTGACCCTGGCGCGCGCCCGCGAAGGCGAGACGTGGTTCGATGCCGGGGCCTGGAGCGAGGACCTTGCCGACCGCTATCTCGCGCTGGGCCGGGTCGATGACGCGGTCCGCACGATCAGCGACGCGACCCGCGGCGGCTGCGCCGGGGGCGCCGAGATGCTGTGCGAGCTAGATCGTTGACCGGGGTTTCGTGCCTGCTGAGGAAGTCGTAAGGCGACACGCCGCGAATGGCCGTGAGCGGGATGTGAAGGATGTCCAGAATCGGCGTGTTCACACACGTCCGGACTTCTGGAGCCCAACCGTGATCGCCGACCTGGACACCCTCCTGACCGCACTTTACGTGGAACTGACCGATCGCATCATCCCGGCGCGCGGGTTCACCAGGCGCGGGCCGGGCGGGCGGCCGGAAGTGACTGACGCCGAGCTGGCCTGCATCGCGGTAGCACAGGTGCTGCTGCGCTTCGACGACGAGCGGCACTGGCTGCGCAGCGCGCCGAAGCTGATCGGGCACCTGTTCCCGCGGCTGCTGCGCCAGAGCGAGTACAACGGCCGGCTGAAGAACCTCGCGCCGCTGATGGAAGCCGCCCTGCGCTGGCTCGCGGATGCCACCCCGGCGACCGCGGAGGCGCTGCGGCTGATGGACGCCACCCCGGTCCCGTGCGGCGCCTCCGCGGTCACCGCGAAGCGGTCCGGCCTGTACGGCTGGGCCGGGTACGGCTACTGCCCCAGCCATTCCCGCTGGTACTGGGGTGCCAAGCTGCTGATCCTCTGCACCTGCGACGGGACGGTGACCGGCTTCGGGCTGGCGAACCCCAAGCTGTACGGCGAGCGGGAGCAGGCCCGGCAGACGCTGGCGGACCAGCCGGCGAACCGGCCCGTGCCCGGCACCGCCATCGTCACGGACAAGGGCCTGGCCGGCGAGGACTTCGAGGACTTCCTCGCCAGCGAGGACCTCGGCCTGGCCCTGATCCGCCCGGCGCGCAAGGACGAGAAGGAACCGCGGTACTTCCCGAACTGGCTGCGCCAGCGGGTAGAGGCGGTGATCTGGGCGCTGAAGAACCAGCTCGGCCTCGAACGCCATGGCGGCCGCGTCCCCGCCGGGCTATGGGCCCGCATCGTGCAGCGGCTGCTCGCCCTCAATGCCTGCATCTGGCACAACTGGATGATCGGCGCACCCGTCAAGCGATCCCTGATCGCCTACGACCACGTGTGACCTGCCCGCATTCCCCGGTCAACGATCTAGCGGAGAAGCTGATGCGCTCGGGGTACGAGCCCCAGGCCAGGCTCCTGTGGCAGCAGGCTCGCGCCGGCTACCCCGACGACGTCTGGGTCTATGTGCAGGCTGGCATCGGGTCGGCGACATCGGCGACCATGCCGGGGCCCGGGATTGGCTGACCGCCGGCTGGAGCTGGCGTTACGCACCGGTGACCCGGAGTCGGCCCTCGAGCAGCTCCGCCCGTTGCGCGCGTCCTGCCTGTCCGCGCTCGCGCGCCCGTCCGACGAAATTCAGGAGCGAGCGGCTCAGGGCGAACAGGGGAACACTGGTGAGTGATAAGAGGTCAGCGCTGGACGTCCTGTCCGCGGCCGAGAAGGCCACCGTGCTGGATGAGCTGCTCGCTGCCCGGCCGGACCTGCGCGAGCTGGCCGAAGCCTACGCCGCCCAGGCCATGACGGGCGCCGACCGGTCGGCTGTCGCCGGCGATGTGGAGGACTCCCTGCAGGGCCTGGACATCGAGGAGCTGAACACCCGCGCCGGCTACCGGCCGGGCCGGGGTTACGTCCATCCGGCCGAGGCCGCGGATGAGATCCTGGACGAGGCCCTGCAACCCTTCCTGGACGACCTTCAGCGCCGGGTCGGCCTCGGCATGCGATCCGCAGCCGTCGAACTTGCGGCGGGCATCCTGCTCGGCTTGTACAACTGCCGCCACGGCAACTCCGAGACGCTGCTGGAGTACTGTCCGGACTACGCGGCCGAGCGCGCGTCAGGCGTGGTGAGCGATTGCGCGAGGCTCGGCATCGAGCTGCCCGCCGTCGAACTCCTCGATCTCATGCCCGAGTGGAGCACCCTGCTGCATTGAGCCCGCGATCGACCCGCGCCAGCCCTGGGCGCGCGAGGGGGAGGCGCCCGGCTCCGAGTTCCTGCCCTGGCACGCCGGCGCGGGTGACTGGCCGGGCGCGGCGTTCTGCAGCTTCTGGCGGGACTGAGGCCGGGAATATGCAACCGGGCAGCGGCGGCGGCTTACCATGGCGGGGGATGCGAATGCTGCCCGGCCGGACTCCGCGGCGGCCGCGACGAGGATCAGCCATGGCCTGTCCGAACGACGAATGGCAGCGCAAGGGCGCGACGCTGAGCGACAAGACCGCCCGCCAGGAGTTCGGGCTGACCCAGGACGAGATCTACGACGCGATCGACGCGGGCACGCTGCAGTACCGCCAGGCCTATATGCACGGGAACCCGTGGCTGAGACTGCCCCGTCGCGAGGTCGAGGCCCTCGCCCGGGCCAGGCACGGCGACCGTTACGTCAGCGAACAGCAGGCCAGGGCGGAACTGACGCGCGTCAACCGCGAGATCAGGCGCCTGCGGACCGAGTTGGCCGAACTCGAGGAGCGGCGAGCCAAGCTCGGCTCCGATCTCGGAGAGTAAACGGCCCGGCGCCGTGCGCCGCAAGTCATGCGTGCCAGGCGGACGAACATCAGGTAGAGCACCCGCGAACTCACAAGCCCGCGATGCTGCCAGCCGCAAGACCACTACTGCAGGCGAATCCGCAGTCAGACACCTATGCCCCGATCTGCAGCCCTACACGGTACCAGCCTGCCGCCAGCGTCCGCGACGGCAGTCAGTCCCGGCCGCCAAGCTCGGCGAGTTTAGCGTTGACTGACCCCAGTGAGTACGGCTTGCGCTTGCGCCCGCCCGAGTACGCGTCAGGATATTCCTCCGGGGACTCGCCCTCGAAGGCCACACACACAGGATAGGTTGCCGCGGGGTCCAGGGGCAGGACCTTCTGCAGGGTGATCTCGTGCTGCCAGCTCGCACCGAAGTCATACTCATAGCCGACCTTGATCTTGCCGCGGAAGGCGTCACGGACCCGGACGTCCTCTTCCTCCCCGGTCTCCTCCAGGCCGAAGGACGGGTCGCTGTAGTTATGGCTGCCAACCCGGAACGCGTGCAGGTGATCGCCATCCCATCCGAACACGATCTGGATCACCCGGTGCAGGTCACCGAGCGTAGCAAGCGACGGTACGGCGACGCTGCGCCAGATCGGCGGCTTGAAGTACTTCAGCTGAACCTTCAGCTGCATCGCCTGGTCAATGGTCAGCGGGACTCCGGACGCGGTCAGGTCCGCCACCGCCCCAGCCACCTCGGCCGCCGCCGGATGGCCGCTAGACCGGATCGCTGCAAGCCGGTCATCGACGTCGGTCCCGGGCACTCGTTCCCACAGACAGCACAGGGCCTCGTCGGGGCCGCGCTCTTCCAGACCGACGGCAGCCGCCTCGACGGCGAGCCACAATTGTTCCGCGCCGGTGAGCTCGGGCGCGTCGTCCCAGGCGATCAGCGCGCAGCGGGCATGCACCGCGAGCAGCGGCTCTTCGAGCGCTTCCCGCCAGGCCGGCAGAGCTTCCTCCCCGACCTCGTCGGCCAGGTCAGCGGCCAGCCAGCGCATCCTCGGTGACATCGAAGCCGCGGCCCGCAGAATCTCCTGCACCGTTTCCTTCGGATCCCGCTCGGCCATCCACTCCCGGGCGAGGTCACGCCGTTGCGCCTGGTCGAACATGGCGAGACGCGCGAGCATCTCGGCGGCGGTGAGGTTCTCGGGCATGACCGGCTGGCTGTCGGCCAGCCGCTCCATCGCCCAGCGGCCCAGCGGCGTGATCTCCGGACCTTCCGCGACGGCGCCGAAGGCGTTAAGCAGGGTCCAGCATGCTGACCGCCGCTGTACCCAGCCTTGCACGCGGGGATCCGTGGGATCTTCCGCGACCACCTCGAGGAATGACAGCAGGAGGTCGTCAGGAACCGAACGCTCCCCAGACTCAGCGGCAGCTGACGTCCGCAAGGCATCCAGCCAGGCGGAAAGGACTTCGGCGTCCTGATCGGGCAAGGCGATAGAACGTGCTACGGCCTTGCCGTCTGTTACCGCTACCAACCCAGCGGCCAGGGCGAGGAGCCACGCGCGGTGCAGGTCCGGCACATCGGCTGCGGAACGCAGCGTCTGCGGGGCCTTGACGCCTATGACCGCGGCAGCGGCCGGCACATCTGGCTTCCGCAGTACTTCCCGGCCGGTCAGCAGGCGAGGACCCGAGTCGGCCACCCAGCTGGCGAGCGCTACCGCGCGGCGCATGACCGCCGATTCCCCGGCAAGGTCCGAGATCCGCGATTCGTCCACGGCCAGAGACTATCGCCGGTCACACAGCACCTGGCCGTAGGCTCGCCCAGTGGGCAAGAAGAGCCTGACCAAGAAATAACCACCTCAGCCCTCCCACGTGATCACGGTTCCGGGCATGACGAGATGGCCCCGTGGCGGGCGGCTGCCCGGGGCCTGGGCCGGCGGCTATGCAGTTAGTGACGGGCTTTCGGTCAGGCGGCGTCCTCGCGGAGGGTGATGATGACGTCGTAGCCGAGAGCCTCGAGCTGGCGGGTTGCGCTGCGGGCCCTGCGGCTGCGGTCGGTGTGCCTGGCGTGCCAGTCCGGGCCGAGGTCGCGGTAGCGGGCGGCGGGATCGCTCAGGAGGTGCCACACGATGACGAGGATGGAACGGCCGACGGCGCAGCCGGCCTTCTTGCGCCCGCCGCCGCCGGGGCGGGAGGCGAGGCGGCGGAACCGTTCCCCGAGGAACGTGTCGGTGCTCGCTGCGGCGCAGGCGGCCAGCACCACGATGTGCTTGGCGTAGGTGTTGCCGCGGCCTTTCTTTCCGCGTCCCTTACGGGGCCCGGACTGCCTGGCGGTCGGGGTGAGCCCGGCCCAGGACACCAGCGCCTCCGGGGCCGGGAACCGGGACATGTCCAGGCCGATCGTGCGACACGAGGTCGCACATTGTGAGTGAGTTAGCGGAAGGAGGTCCGGTGCTGATGCCGGGCGTATAACTCCGGGCGAGTGCTTGATGCCCGTCCCCTGCCCTGGCGTGCGCCGCGCAGGTCCTGCCTGCCGGGGTGCGAAGCCCGGGGCGCAAGCCCAAGGGGCCCTGTCCCATCCAGGGTCAACAGGCGAGGGGAAGACCGGGCGGGTGAACGCGAGTGAACCCTCGATGACGCCTCGTAATAGACAGCTCCGGAAGATGGAATGCACGCCGGGGTGATAGGGCCTGGCCCCTGGAAGAGGGGGCGAGCGGCGGCCGGAGGGATCGGACCGGCCGTGTGAGCACCGCTGGGCCTCGGGGTAAAGAGGGCACCCAATCCGGTCGTGACTCAGATGTGCGGAACGTGGAAACCCCGCCAGGGTCCAGGCACTCCCTGGTAGGCCGACCGTGAGGAGGGCGGAATCCCGCTGGCGGGAACAGGATGCCCAAGAAGCGAATGCCGGCAGCCGAAAGATGCCATGTGAGGGGGACCTCCCCGGCGTCAGTCGTAGCAAGCGTCTACGACGTACGGGCTTAGGGAACAGGTCCCACGTCCCAATTTTCTTCAGGAGCTCGAGGAGGTCCCTCATGAGCATCGTAGGCGCATTCGACGTGCACCGCCGCCAGCTGACCTTCGAGTACCTCGATACCGCGACCGGGGAGCTGAAGCGGGGCCGGGTGATGCCGGCTGACAGGCCGCACCTGCGGGCCTGGCTGTCCCGGTTCGCCGGGCAGGCCGACGTGCAGTTCGCGCTGGAGGGCTGCACCGGGTGGCGATACGTGGTCGAGGAGCTGCTGGCCGCCGGGATCACCCCGCACCTGGCCGAGCCGGCCGATACCGCGGCGCTGCGGGGCCGTAAGCGGCACGCCAAGACGGACAAGACCGACACCCGGCACCTGCGGGTGCATCTGATGGCCGGGGACCTGCCCGAGTGCTGGATCCCGCCGGAGCATGTGCTGGAGGCCCGGGCGACAGCCCGGCTGTACAAGGATCTGGTGGACGAGCGGGGCGGGTGGCACCAGCGGGTCGCTGCCACCTTGTTCCACCAGGGCGTGCCCGCGGCGGTCTCGGTGGCCAAGCCGGACGGGCGGGCCGCGGCCGAGCAGGCGTTCTTGTCCCCGGCCGGGCGGCAGGCGACGGAAACCGGGCTGCGCCAGATCGACCGGCTCACCGCCGAGCTGGAGCCGCTGCGCCGGCAGCTGGATATGCTGTCGCGCCGGCAGCCCGGCTGCGCCGCGCTGCGCGCGGCCCATTTCGGCATCGGCGCGGTGACCTCGGTGGCGATCTGGGCCGAGCTGGGCGACGTGCGCCGGTTCGGCAACTCCGACGACGTGGTCCGCCATACCGGGCTGGACATCACCGTCTGGTCCTCCGACGGCAAGGGCCCTCCCGGGCGCCTGTCCCGGCAAGGACCGGAACTGCTGCGCTGGGCGCTGTACGAGGCGGCCAAGTGCGCCGCCCGGCCCGCCGCGCCGGACTACGGCTACTACACCGCGGCGCGGGATGACCGCGGCGGCGGCCGGGCCACCTTGTCGGTCGCCCGCAAGCTCGCCCGCCGCTGCTTCCACACCCTGCGCGAACTCGGCGAGGACGCGCTCGCCCCCGCCGCGTAAACAGCCGGAACCCCGCCGGGCCGGCGCGCCCGACACACCGATGAACCCGCGGCCGGCTCCCGACAGCTGCCTGCCGCCCGGGCTACGGCCTGGGCCGACCTCGAAAGAATGAGCGGCCGCACCCCCCCAGCCGGGGCACCCGATCACGCATCATGTCGCCGGAGCCAGGCAGAATGCTCCGCGCACCGAGATAAGGCTGGGCGCCCGGCGCGCCCCGGGGAGCTGGCAGACGCGGCGCAGGCATCAACCGCCGGCCGGAGGTGCATGGCCCCATGACTTGACCTCATCCGGGGGGTCCCTTGCTTCCTCGCCGCGCGATTGTCCGGGGCGGCCGTCCCGGCGTCAAGGTCGTTCGTCCGGCGGGGCGCTCCACCTTGACCCCGTGCCGTCCGCCCCGATGACCAGCGCCGATCGGGAAGCAAGGGGGAGGACCAGTCACCGAACCCGCCCGCTGGCCACGTGGGGCCCTTGACAGGGCTGGGGGCCTCACAGATAAGGCAGCGGGAAACCCTGGGCTGCGATCCCGGCTCCTCCGCCGGGTGTCCGGGCATAACCGGCCGGATACCAGCCCTGGTGGCTGGCCCGGAAACGGGGCTGACGTGTGGCAGGTGAGCCTTTGAACTTCGATGCCGATGATGCTGTCCGAACCGAAGGGCAAGTTAGACGCAATGACGGGATACAGCTTCTCCACCCCGGTGTGGGACGGCCGGGCCTGGGTCCGGGCCGTCCCTGCCGAGGACAAGGCCGCCCCGGTGGCGGTCATGGCGGAGGTGCCCCGGCAAGCGAACGGACCGGAGGGCATGCCGGACTGGGACGCCGTTGACTGGCGGGTCCACGAGGGCAATGTAAGGCGGCTGCGGCAGAGGATCTTCAAGGCGTCGCGGGAGCGGGACTGGCCGAAAGTCCGGTCCTTGCAGAAAATGATGCTGCGCTCCTGGTCAAACACCCTAATTAGTGTTCGGCAGGTCACACAGCGGAATGCTGGGCGCAGGACCGCGGGGATCGACGGGGAAGTAGCCCTGACATCCCGGGCCAGGGCGGAAATGGCGGTGCAAGTGCACGAGACCATCCGCACCTGGGACCCGCTGCCGGTCCGGCGCGTGTATGTGCCGAAAGCCAACGGAAAACGCCGTCCGCTTGGCCTGCCAGCGGAGGCGGCATAGTGCCGTTGCTTCCAGGGAGCCTTCGGGTTCTGTCCTTATCACGCATCCGTTTCATCCGCTGAGCGGGCAGCGGCTGGAGGTCTTGTTCGCCAGGCGCCGCGCCGGCGCGGTCGTGCTGGTCGGCGAGAGCGCCGGGCTGGGCCGGGTGACGGTGCAGGAGTCGTGGACGGAGCGCGGCCCGGCCCCGCTGGGCTGCCGGGTGTCGGCTGAGGGCCTGGCCGCGCTCGACACGCTGGTCCGTTCCTTGCAAGGTCGTTGATCCTGGTGGCTGTTCACGGCATTCTCTTGTGTGATGAATGCACACAACAACGATCTTGCCCGGATGTCGGGCCGGCAGCTGCGGGCACGGCGGCGGGCGCTGGCCGCCCGGCTCGGAGACGTGCAGCAGGTGCTGGCCGGGTCGCTGACCGAGCAGTCGCGGCGGTGCGGCAGGCCGGGCTGCCGGTGCGCGGACGGAGAGCCGCACGGCCCGTATGCCTACTTCACCCCGCGCCCGGCTGGCCGCGGCCGGGCCCGGTACGTTCCCGCTGCCCTGGCCGGCGTGGTGCGCCGCTACCTGCAGCGCGGCGAGCAGGTCGAGGCGGTGCTGGCGGAGATCTCGGCGATCAACGCCGAGCTCCTGGCCCGCCGGGAACTGCGGTAGCCGGTGGCCGCCGCCGTGCTGGCCGGCCCGGCCCGGGCCGAGGCGGTGGCGGCGGTGGCCGGCATGACGATCTGCGCCCTGGGAGGCATGCGTGAACGGCGAACACAAAATCACGAGCAGCCACCGGGAACGGGCGGCGCTCGTCTACCAGTTATCTGAACTAACGGCCGGTCTTCGCAGTTCAGCGGGCGGTGCGCGATGCCGGGCGCTACGGTCCCTGGCTGTGATCGAGGGAGACGAGCCGCGGGACCTGGCGGCCCTGGTGGTCCC
>Ga0335069_10009293_pt1 | contig 14000 bp, 11 predicted proteins | sample Lox_Sample_11_FD_206714 | JGI IMG/M metagenome (GOLD analysis project Ga0335069, IMG submission 206714) | Soil microbial communities from Loxahatchee National Wildlife Refuge, Florida, United States - Lox_Sample_1.1 | ecosystem: Environmental > Terrestrial > Soil > Wetlands | place: USA... | reverse complement strand
TCCAGACCTTCTCCATCAGCGCCATCGCCGCATCAGGCGTCTTCGCCATCTGGTCGTCGGTCACCCAATGCGCAAACGTCTTAAAGCCGAGGAGCTTCGCTTTTTCGGCGCGAAGAGCGAGGATCTCGCCGATCAGCGGTTTGTTGTCATGCCGGCCGTCGCCGCGCGACGTCCACAGCCGGAACGCTTTCTCGCGCAGGTCCCGCCGCGCCGCGTAAGTCAGGAAGGGCTCCATGTCGGAGCGCGTGTTGGCGATCACCCATTTGCCAGTGAGGTTCTTCGCCACGGCCGCCGCGCGCGCCACATCGCGCTGCTCGGGCGAGAGTCCCTCGAGATCGGCTTCACTGTCGAGCACGAGGAATTGCTCTTCCTCGTCGGCGAGCACGTTCTGGCCGAATTCGGTGTAAAGGATCGCCAGCCGCTGGTTGATCGTGGCGAGCCGCACCTTGCCGGCCTCGTCCAGCGCCGCGCCGTGCCGTGCGAAATTCCTGTAGACCACATCGACAAGACGCTTCTGCTCCGCAGTCAGATCGGCGGTCCCCAGCGCCTCGTACACAGCCTTCACCCGCGCAAAGAGCGTCGCGTTCTGGATCACCTCGTCCGCGAAGGCGGCCAGCACCGGCGCCATCTCGATCTCGACGGCCTGCATCTCCTTGTCGTTGAGGGTCGAGGAAAACACGCCGTAGACAACGCCCACGCGATGAAACGCGCGACCCGAATCCTCCAGCGCCGCAATCGTGTTCTCAAATGTTGGCGGTTCGGGATTGTTCGCGATCGCCGCGATCTCGGTGCGATTCTCTTCGATGCCGCCAAGGAGCGCCGGCTTGAAAGCGGCAGGGGTCGCGGATGCGAAAGGCGGCACGCCCCCGTAAGGGCCGGTCCAGGGTGAAAGAAGCGTGGAAACCTTGTCCATAATACGAGAGCCCATTCCATCGAACGCATCCGTCTTAAAGCAGAATCGCGTCCGACGAAATTGGGCTCTCTACTCTCGCGCGACTAGAGCCGCCCGAGTAGTACCAGGATGATGATGATGATGAGTATGAGGCCCAGACCACCGCTCGGATAATAGCCCCAGCCGCTGCTATACGGCCAGGTCGGCAATGAGCCGAGCAGGATCAACACCAATATGATGATCAGTATAGTACCGAGCATATGTTATATCGTCCCGGACAATGCCAGTTGGAAACAGCGCGCGGGCGAAGAGGTTCCGATGCGGCTGCGATGCGCACGGCGGCGTGATGTGCGCGACGGAGACGTGCAATGCGCTGCACCATCGAAAGCCTCTTTCTCGTTGAGCCGATTGCGCCCGCCGCGTATGGTTCCCGGGGGAATTGGGGCAAGATTGTGGACGCGGGCGATAGTCTTACCGGCGTGTGGCAAGGATTTTACTCCTATCCGCGCGCGCTCGCACCCGTGCAGTTCACGGCGACGCTGATCGAAAGCCAGAGCTGGCTGACCGGGACGACGCACGAGCCGATGGATGTCGGACCCAACAAAGGTGAAACGATTTACGCGACGCTGTCGGGAAGCCGCGACGGCATGTCCGTGACCTTCGACAAAACCTATGACGGCAGCGGCGGCCGCACGCACACCATTCACTACGAAGGCACGCTCAGCGAAGACGGAACGGAGATCGAAGGACGCTGGATCATCCGCGCGTCATGGGCGGGACGGTTCCTGATGATCCGATCGGGCCGAACGGTGCCGGCAGAAAAAGTCGCGGCGCTGGCGAAGGCGTAAGTGCCGCCTCTCAATTACTTCGGCTTATGATGCCGCGGATTGTTGTGGTCGTCGTATTCTTTGAAATAACTCTCGATGGAGTTCTTGAGCGAGTCACCACCGTCAGCGACATCGTCTATCTTCCAGGCGTCATCCTCTTTCACGAACGTATACTGGACGACCTGGGTATCCGGTCCCATGCCCTGCTCCCGGAATCGCGCGCGCACGATGAGGGATTCCCCAACCGTCCTGCGGTCGATCCTGAAACCGAGCAGCTTGCCCCAATCCTGCCCCGCGATGATGTAGTCGAAATCGATAGCGCAGACTTCCCTGCTGTTTTTTTCGCAACGATCGTTTTCATCGATCGCTTTTTGCAGGCCACGCGTGGCGTAGGGCCGGATTTTGTCTTCCGCGCTTTGCGTCGGGAGATTCTTCCCCGGGCCGGACATGTAGTCCGCGTAGAGCAGCCGGACGATGTCCTCCGGCTGCATCTCTGAAGATGCCTTGGCGGGAGCGACAGCCAATCCGCACGCGAAAAGGCCGAAGCAGATGAGTGTGAAAGTGCGCATGCGTCCCCCCGACAATGAGGTTACACACTAACAGCAATCGACCGGACGGGATACGCAATGTGCGGGCGAGGCGCCCGCTCCGACCTCATTGTGTCGGCGGAAATCGGGCGGCAGCTCCCGGTTTCCCGAGAGCCGCTACCGCAATCCGTTACGCCGCCTCTTTTTGCGGCGCAAACCGCGCGTAGAACGTCTCGTTCTTCGCGGCCATGTCGCGCAGGAGCTTGTTGGGCTTGAAGCGGTCGCCGTATTTCGCGGCGAACGCGTCGCAGCGCTTCACGAATTCCGCCGTGCCGACCGTGTCGATGTAGGAGATCGTGCCGCCGGTGAAGGGCGCGTAGCCCCAGCCGAGGATCGAGCCTACATCGGCGTCGCGCGGATCGGTGATCACGCCCTCTTCGAAGCAGCGCGCGGCTTCCAGCGCCTGGATCGTCAGGAAGCGTTCCTTCAGCTCCTGCACATTGGCGTCGCTGTTCCATTGCTTCTTGTAGGACAGAAGCTCCGGCCACAGCCTGAGGCGCTTGCCCTTCGCGTCGTAGTCGTAAAAGCCCTTGCCGGTCTTGCGGCCCGGACGGTTGGCCTTCTCGACGATCCAGGAGAAAAACTCCTCCTGCGGCGTCGTCTCGTTGATGCCGAGATCCTTCTTCGTCTGGCGCGCAACCTTGAGCCCCGTGTCGATGCCGATGGAGTCCATCAGCTCGAGCGGGCCCATCGGCATGCCGGCCATGCGGCCGACATTCTCGATCATCGCCGGCGGAATGCCTTCGGTCAGCATCGCCATGCCTTCGCCGGGATAGGTGCCGACGCAGCGCGAGGTGTAGAAACCGCGTGAATCGTTCACCACGATGGGCGTCTTCTTGATCTTCTGGACATAGTCGATGGCGACGGCGAGCGCATGCGCGTTCGTCTTCTTGCCCAAGATGATCTCGACAAGGCCCATGCGGTCGACCGGCGAGAAGAAATGGATGCCGATGAAACTTTCCGCGCGGTCGCTCGCTTCGGCAAGGCCCGTGATCGGCAGCGTCGACGTGTTCGAGCCGAACACCGCCGATTTCGGCATCACCTCGCACGCCTTCTTGGTCACCTCCGCCTTCACCGCGCGGTCTTCGAACACCGCTTCAATGAGGAGATCGATGGATTTGAGTTCGGCGAAATCCGTCGTCGTCTTGATGCGGCCCAGGATCTCCGCCTTCTTCTCGGGCGTCGAACGCCCCCTCTCGATCTGGCGATCGATGATGCCCGCGACGTGATCGCGGCCGGCATTGGCTTTCTCCGTCGTCGCATCGAGCAGCACGACTTCGATGCCGGACAGCGCCGAAACGTAAGCGATGCCCGCGCCCATCACGCCGGCGCCGAGGACGCCCAGCGTTTTTACGTCCGTCGGCTTTTCGTCCTTCGGCCGCCGCGCGCCCTTGCCCAGCTCCTGCATGGAGAGGAACAGCGAACGCACCATGTTGCGGCTCGCCGGGTCCATCAAGAGCTTGGTGAAATAGCGCGCTTCGATGCGCAGGCCTGCGTCGATCGGCACGAGCAGGCCTTCATAGACGCAGGAGAGGATGTAGCGCTGCGCGGGATAATTGCCGTAGCTCTCCTTGCGCAGCATCGAATTGCCCATGGTGAAGACCTGGCCGCCGCCGGGCGAGTAAGGTCCGCCGCCCGGGATCTTGAAGTCCTTCTTGTCCCAGGGCTGCACGGGATCGGGCGTTTCCTTGATCCACTTCTTCGCCGCGGTCACGATGTCGGCCAGCGGCACCACCGCGTGCACGAGCTTCATGCCGAGCGCTTTCTTCGGATCGAGGCTTCCGCCCTGCAGAAGAAGCGGCAGCGCCTGCATGGCGCCGACAAGACGCGGCAGACGTTGCGTGCCGCCGCCGCCGGGCAGCAGTCCCACTTTCGCTTCCGGCAAACCGAGCTGGATTTTCGGATTGTCGGCCACGACGCGATAATGACAGGCGAGCGTCACTTCGAGACCCCCGCCGAGCGCCAGGCCGTTGATCGCAGCCGCAACCGGCTTGCCGCAGGTTTCGAGCTTGCGCAGCGCGTGATGGAAGCTCATTACGCCCTGATAGCGCGCGGCCACCGCCTGTTCGGGCGTCAACGATTTCGTGCTCGCGCCGCTGGCATTGCTTTCCATCTCGTCGAGCGCTGCACCGGCGCAGAAGCCGTTCGACTTGCCGCTGGTGATGACGACGCCTTTGATCGCGGCGTCGCTCGCGACTTTTTCCGCGACGGAAGCCAGCTCGGCAATGGCTGAGTTCGTCAGCACGTTCATGGTGCGGCCGGGAACGTCCCAGGTCAGCGTGACGATGCCGTCGGCGTCCTGATCCCATTTGAAGTTCTTGAGTTCCATAACATTCTCCCTGAGCGTCATCCCCGCGAAAGCGGGGACCCAATCCGTATCCCTCTGGGTTCCCGCTTGCGCGGGAATGACACGCTGATGATTGATCAGACCCGTTCGATGATGGTGGCGGTGCCCATGCCCGCGCCGACGCAGAGGGTCACGAGCGCGGTGGACAGGTTGCGGCGCTCGAGCTCGTCGAGCACGGTGCCGAGGATCATCGCACCGGTGGCGCCCAAGGGGTGACCCATGGCGATGGCGCCGCCATTGACGTTGATCTTGTCGTGCGGGATGTCGAGCACTTTCATGTAGCGCAGCACGACGGACGCGAACGCTTCGTTGAGCTCGAAGAGATCGATGTCCTTGGTCGTCATGCCGGCGCGCTTCAGGACTTTCTCCGTCACGTAGGAGGGGCCCGTCAGCATGATCGACGGCTCCGAGCCGATCGACGCGAAGGCGCGGATTTTGGCGCGCGGTTTGATACCGGCCTTCTTGCCCGCATCCTTGGTCCCGAGGAGTACCGCCGCCGCACCATCGACAATGCCCGACGAATTGCCGGCGTGATGGACGTGGTTGATCTTCTCGACCTGCGGGTAGCGCTGCTGCGCCACCGCGTCGAAGCCCGCGAAATCACCCAGCTGCTCGAACGACGCATTGAGCGAGCCCAGCGACTGCATGCTGGCGTCGGGACGCATATGCTCGTCGTGATCGAGGATCGTCTGGCCGAGAATGTCCTTCACCGGGACGACCGATTTCTTGAAATAGCCGTTTTTCCAGGCATTCGCGGCGCGCTTCTGGCTTTCGACCGCATAGGCGTCGACATCGGCGCGCGAGAAGCCGTCCAGTGTTGCGATGAGATCGGCCGAGATACCCTGCGGCGTGAAATAGGATTTGAACGCGATTGTCGGATCTGTCGCCCACGCGCCCCCCGACGCACCCATGCCGACGCGGCTCATGGATTCGACGCCGCCGCCGATGGTCATGTCGGACTGTCCCGCCATGATCTGACCCGCGGCCATGTTGGTCGCTTCCAAACCGCTCGCGCAGAAGCGATTGATCTGTACGCCGGCGACCGAGTCGGCATAGTCCGCATTCAGCACCGCGATCCGCGCGATGTCCGAGCCCTGCTCGCCGACCGGATCGACGCAGCCCAGCACGACGTCGTCGACCATCGAAGTGTCGAGATTGTTGCGGTCGCGAACGGCCTTCAGCGCCTGCGTCGCCAGCTCCAGCGCCGTCACTTCATGCAGCGCGCCGTCCTTCTTGCCCTTGCCGCGCGGCGTGCGCACGGTGTCGTAGACGAAACATTCGGTCATGGGTGTCTCCCTGTTAGATGGGCGAGTTCGTGATGTTAATCCTCCCCAGCGCGAAGCGCGGGGGAGGTGGATTGCCACGCGCAGCGTGGCAACACGGAGGGGGCAACGACACACGTCGCGCTGCTGGCTGCCCCCTCCACCGCTTCGCGGTCCCCCTCCCCCAAACTTCGTTCGGGGGAGGATTGACGCCAATCTTGGAGCTCATCCTCATAAGCTTCTCGCGATCAGCAGTTTCATGATCTCGTTGGTGCCGCCGTAGATCTTCTGGACGCGACTGTCGGCGTACATGCGGGCGATGGGGTATTCGTTCATGTAGCCGTAGCCGCCGTGAAGCTGCAGGCATTCGTCGACGATGCGGCATTGGGCTTCGGTGAGATGCAGCTTCGCCATCGAGGCGGTGACGGCATCGAGCTTGCCCTTGAGGTGCAGGTCCATGCAGTAATTGCAGAAGACCTTGGCGACGGTCGCTTCCGTCTTGCATTCGGCGAGCTTGAACTGCGTGTTCTGGAAATCGATGACCGCTTTGCCGAAGGCCTTGCGCTCTTTCACATAGTCGCCAGTCACGGCGAGTGCGCGCTCGATGACCGCGATCGCCTGCAGCGCGATGATGAGGCGTTCCTGCGGCAGCTGCTGCATCAATTGGACGAAGCCCTGGCCTTCGTCGATGCCGATCAGGTTCGACGTGGGCACCCGCACCTCGTCGAAGAAGAGTTCGGCCGTGTCGTTTGCCTTCTGCCCGATCTTGTCGAGCACGCGGCCGCGGCGGAAACCTTCCACCTCGTCCGTCTCAACGCAGACGAGCGAGATGCCTTTGGCGCCTTTCGTGGGATCGGTTTTCGACACGACGACGATGAAATTCGCCGTGCCGCCATTGGTGATGAACGTCTTCGAGCCGTTGATGACGTAATGATTGCCGTCCTTGCGCGCGGTCGTCTTCACGGCCTGCAGATCGGAACCCGTACCGGGCTCTGTCATCGCGATCGCGGCGACAAGCTCGCCGGTCGCCAGGCGTGGCAGCCAGCGCTTCTTCTGCTCATCCGTGCCGTAGTGAAGGATGTACGGGGCGACGATGGCGTTGTGAAGGACGATGCCCCAGCCGTCGACGCCGCGCTTGCCGAGCGCATCGATCAGCACCGCTTCATGGGCGAATGTGCCGCCGGCACCGCCATATTCTTCCGGCATCGACGCGCAGAGAAGCCCCGCCTCGCCCGCCTTGTTCCAAAGCTCGCGGTCGACTTTGTGCTGCTGCGTATAGCGCTCGACATTCGGCACCGCTTCGCGCTCGAGAAACTTGCCGACACCTTCCGCGAAGATGCGCAGATCTTCCGTCATGTAGGCCGGTTCTTCGACGGCGAGCGCGGTCATTTAATCCTCCAGCGGCAACATGCCGAAACCGGTCAGCCGCGGACTTTCGCGCGGGGCGCCGTCGGCGAGCACATTTTCGATCATGGTGAGGCCGAGGCGAAGTTCGGCGAGGGACTCTTCGACGTCGCGCTTCTGCTGCTCGAGCGCTTCGATGCGCTCTGCAAATTTCTTGCGCGCATGGGCGAGCTGCGCCGCGCCGCCGTCTTTCGCATCGTAGAGATCAAGGATCTCGCCGATCTCGGCGAGTGTGAAGCCGACCCGGCGGCCCCTGAGAACGAGCGTGAGACGGGCACGGTCGCGAGCGGAATAAATGCGCTGCTGGCCGTTGCGGGCCGGCGCGAGGAGACCCTCGTCTTCGTAATGGCGGAGCGTGCGGGCGGTCACGCCCAGCTCCTTGGTCAGCTCGCGGATGGTGTATTGGCGGCTCAAGGCCAGGCTCCAGCGAAAGCGGAGCCTCATTTAGTTGACGTTTACGTCAACGTCAAGATCGGAATGCTTGGCGGGCTAACCAAGAAAGGGAAACCACAGAGGCGGTGAGGCAATGAAATCTCGCGGCCGTCCGAGAGACCGCATGTCCCGGAAACGGAATTTCTGCGCGCGAAGTGCGCAAGCTCGCTGACAGGACAGGCGCGTCCGCAAGGGAACACGCTCGCTATCTCATTGCCTCACCGCCTCTGTGGTGAATCTTTTTTCTTACTCCGCGGCAGCCCGCACGGGGTGGCTTTCCTGGCCGAGATTCTCCGCCGCGAACTCCCAGTTCAGCATCTTGGCGATCTCTTCGAGATATTTCGCCCTCGCGTTCTGGTAGTCGAGATAATAGGCGTGCTCCCACACATCGATCGTGAGAAGGCAGTTCACGCCTTTCGCCATCGGATTCTCTGCGTTGGCCGTCTTCTCGACCGACAGCTTGCCGCCTTTCGAGACGAGCCACGCCCAGCCGCTGCCGAACTGTTCTTTGCCTGCCTCCCCCAGATTCTCGACCAGCTTGTCGACGCCGCCGAAGTCGCGCTCGATCGCGCTTTTCAGCTGACCGTCGATGGTCGGTTTCTTCGGCGACAGGCTGCGCCAGTAGAAGTCGTGATTCCACACCTGGCCGGCGTTGTTGAAGATCTTCTTGTCCGGCGCCTGATCGCTGCCGGCCGTCGCACGGACAACTTCTTCGAGCTTCATGCCCGCATAGCGCGTCCCCTCGACGAGCTTGTTGAGCGTGTCCACATAGGTCTTGTGGTGTTTGTGATAGTGGAAACCGATCGTGCGCGCCGAAATGATCGGCTCGAGCGCGTCTTCGTCGAAAGGCAAAGGCGAGAGCGTGAAAGCCATGGAGCAAACTCCTGCAAAGGGGGCCGATGCGGCGCGCCCCGCCACGCCACACATCCGACTTAAATCACCAATGTGTGATCCGTTCCGCGAAACAGGAGTTCTCGCGGCGAGAATTTTTTGTGAAGAGAATTTAAGCGGACGCCGCAGCCCTTGCGTGCATTCGCCGCATCAGGCGAGGTTCGCGCCTTCCTTTTTCGCCCACTCGACGCCTTTCGCGAGGCCTTTCTCGAAGCGATCGAACAATTCGTCGATCTCCGCTTCGGTAATGACGAGCGGCGGGCACAGCGCAATACGGTCGCCGAGCAGAGGCCGCGTGATCAGGCCTTCTTCTTCGATGAAACGCGCGATGGTCGCCGCGGCCGTTTTGGCCGGCTCGAAGCTTGTCTTGTTTTTCTTGTCTGCCACAAGCTCGATACCGCCGATGAGACCGACGCCCTGCGCTTCGCCCACCAACGGATGCTCGCCGAGCTTCCTGAGCCGCGTGAGGAACCGTGGCGCCACATGGCGCACATGGCCGACGATGTCGCGCTCCTGATAGATCTCGATCGTCTTCAGCGCTACGGCTGCCGCGACGGGATGCGCCGAATAGGTAAAGCCGTGACCGAAGGTGCCGATGCGGCCGGACTCCTCTTCGATCGCTTCCGCGATTTCCGGCGAAATCAGTACCGCCGAGATCGGCAGATAGGCCGATGACAGCGCTTTCGCCACCGTCATCGTCGCCGGCTCAAAGCCGTAGGTCGCCGCCCCGAACCAGTTGCCGGTGCGGCCGAAGCCGGTGATCACCTCATCGTCGACCAGCGGGATGCCGTAGCGCGCCAGCACTTTGACAATAGCGTCGAAATAGCCCTTCGGCGGCAGGATGACGCCGCCCGCGCCCATCACCGGTTCGGCGATCATCGCCGCAATGGTGTCGGCGCCTTCCTTCTCGATCAGGTCGCCGAGATTTTTCGCGAGCCGCGCTACGAACTCCGCTTCGCTCTCGCCCGGCTGCGCGCCGCGATAGTAATGCGGGCAATCCGCAAAGCGCACGAAGTCGAGCGGCAGGTCGAAGCTTCTGTGGTTGCCGGCAAGACCGGTGAGGCTCGCCGACGCCATGGTCACGCCGTGATAGGCCTTGGTGCGGCTGATGAACTTCTTCGCTTTGGTGAGGCCGCGCGCGTTGTTGGCGTACCAGAACAGCTTGATCTGGCTGTCATTGGCCTCGGAGCCGGAATTGGCGAAGAACACCTTGCCGACCGGGAACGAGGCGACCTCCTTCAGCTTCTCGGCCAGCGCAATGGCCGGTTCGTGGCTGCGACCCGCAAAGATGTGGCCGTAGGAAAGCTTGCGCATCTGCTCGGCCGCCGCCTCGATGAGGGCCTCCTCGCCCCAGCCCAGCGCCGTGCACCAGAGCCCCGCCATGCCTTCGATGTAGTCCTTACCCTTCTCGTCATACACGCGAACGCCCTTGCCGCGCTCGAAGACCACGGGGCCCGTCTCGCGCAGCTTCATGAGGTTCGTGTAGGGGTGGAGAAGGCTCTGGACGTCGCGGGCTTGTGCGTTCGTGAGGGGCATTGTCAGGACCTTGTTTTGCCGTGGGGATTAACCCAGTGCCGCCCGAAGGCGTCAACTGTTCGCGTTGCCCCTCGCTCCGCGCATTCCTATTATGCCGGAAACACCGGGGACCTAATTTTCATGCTTGGGTTGATGCAGGACTGGCCGCTGCTGGTCCATAAGATTCTGGACCATGCGGCGCTCAATCACGGCGAGCGCGAGATCGTTACGCGTTCGGTCGAGGGACCGATCCGCCGCACGAACTACCGCACCGCCCACTCGCGGGCGCGCCGCGTCGCCAAGGCGCTCGCGAAGGCCGGCGTGAAATTCGGCGACCGCGTGGCGACGATGGCCTGGAACACCGATCGCCACCTCGAAAGCTGGTACGGCATCACCGGGCTCGGCGCCGTCTATCACACGCTCAATCCGCGGCTGTTCCCCGAGCAGCTCGTCTATATCGCCAATCATGCCGAAGACCGGGTTCTGTTTTTCGATACGACCTTCGCGAAGCTGGTGGCCGAGCTCGCGCCGAAGCTGCCGTCGGTCAAGCTCTATGTGGCGATGACCGATCGCGCCAACCTGCCGGCTGCGACCATTCCCAATCTCGTCGCGTATGAAGACTTCATCGCCGATGTCGACGACGATTTCGCCTGGGCGGAGTTCGACGAAAACACCGCCTGCGGGCTCTGCTATACCTCCGGCACCACCGGAAATCCCAAAGGCGTGCTCTACAGCCATCGCTCGAACGTGCTCGAAGCGATGATCGCGACCCAGTCAGACGCCATGGGCATCGGCAATGCCGACACGATCCTTCCGGTCGTGCCCATGTTCCACGCCAATGCCTGGGCGATCGCGTTCGCAGCGCCCATGATCGGCGCACGGCTGGTCATGCCCGGACCGAAACTCGACGGCGTCTCCATCTATGAGCTTCTTGACACAGAGAAAGTGACGATGACGGCGGCGGTGCCGACCGTCTGGCTGATGCTGCTGCAGGAGCTCGAGAAGACCGGCAAGATGCTGCCGCATCTGAGGCGGGTGCTGATCGGCGGCTCGGCCTGCCCGCCGTCCATGATCGAGGTCTTCGAGAAGAAATACGATGTCGAGGTCGTGCATGCCTGGGGCATGACGGAGATGAGCCCGCTCGGCACGCTCGGCTCGATGAAATTCCCGCTGAAGGATCGCCCCTTCGACGAGCGCCTGGCCTACAAGGTCAAGCAGGGTCATGCGCCGTTCGGTGTCGAGATGAAGATCGTCGACGACGAAGACCGCGAGATGCCGCACGACGGCAAGGCGTTCGGCCGATTGAAAGTACGCGGGCCCGCCGTCGCCAAGGCTTATTTCAAGGGCGAGGGCCAGAGCGCCTTCGACAAGGACGGCTGGTTCGACACCGGCGACGTCGCCACCATCGACGATTACGGCTACATGACCATCACCGACCGCGCCAAAGATGTGATCAAGTCGGGCGGCGAATGGATTTCATCGATCGAGATCGAAAACATCGCCGTCGGCCATCCCGATATCGCCGAAGCCGCCGTGATCGGCGTGCGCCACCCCAAATGGGACGAACGCCCGCTTCTCATCGTCGTCGCCAAGCCGGGCACGCATCCGACGAAGGACGAGATCTTCAAATATCTCCAGGGCAAGATCGCCAAGTGGTGGATGCCCGACGACGTCGTGTTCGTCGACGAGATTCCGCACACCGCCACCGGCAAGATTCAGAAGCTGGCGCTGCGCGAGAAATTCGGCAGTCACCGCCTGCCGACGGCCGCCGAGTAGGAGACGCCTATGAAGTTCCTCGGCGTCGTGGGCCGGCTTGCGTTCGCGGCCTTCCTCGCGGCGCTCCTGATCGGCCTTGCGGCATCGTTCGGCACGCGGATGGGCTACTGGAATTACCATGTCGGCCTCTTCGCGATCTATCCGTACAGCCTCTATATCGGCGTCGTCGCATTCGTGCTGGGACTTGCGTGGGTTGCGGTCGCACTGGCTATGAACAGGGCAACGGGCATTCGCTACGGCCTGACGGCGTTCCTCGGCTCGCTGGTCGTCCTCGGCGTGCCGCTTTCCTATTATCTCGACAGCCTCGGCAAGCCGCCGATCCACGACATCTCGACCGATGTCGAGCATCCGCCGGAATTTGTCTCGCTGCTGCTGCAGCGCCAGGGCGCCAGCAATTCCCCCGATTACGACGGCGACAAGCGCGTGACGATGGACGGCAAGAGCTACACGGTCAAACAGCTGCAGAAGAAATACTATGCCGACATCCACTCAATCGGACGGCTCGGGATTTCGCCGGAGCAGTTGTTCGATCACGCGGTCGCCGGCGCACGCGCGATGGGCTGGACCATCGTCGCTGTCGCGCCCGACGAAGGCCGCATCGAAGCGACTTACACGAGCTTTTTCTTCGGTTTCGTTTCCGACATCGTGATCCGCGTCAGGCCCGCGGGCATGGGCGCGCGCATCGACATCCGCGCCAAGAGCCGTGTCGGACAGGCCGACGGTGGCACCAATGCCGAACTCATCCGCGAATATATGAAGAGGATGGCGACGGGCTAGACGGATTCCTCCCCCACACGGCGTGCGGGGGAGGAAAGATCGGCGTTCACGGCTCATCCGTGATCGGGTTTGTCTTTGTCTTTCTTGTTTTCGTTCTTCTGCGGCGGCGGTTGAGGCGGCGTGTGCGGCGATACGGCGTGTTCGGTCGGCGCCGTCGCGGGCGGCTGTCTCTCCATCATATGCGCGGGACCGCCGGGGCCGGGGGCTGCGCCGCCGGTGGGACTGACGGCGTTATCGTGCCTGTGCGTCATCATCGGCGCATTGGCCGGCACGTTGCTCGGCGTATTGACCGGCGTGTTCGTCGGTGCGCCCTGCGTCGTCGCATTTTCATGATGATGCATCATCATGCCGCCGCCGGGACCGTTCATCGCACCGCCCGGAGCATTCGGCCCGCTCGGGGGCGGCGTGGTCTCGTGCCTGTGACGCATCATCTCGCCGCCGGTTTCGGCCGGCGCATTCTGCGGGCCGCCCGTCGCGGCGGGAGCGTTCATCGTGCCCGTCGGACCAGGGCCGTTCGCAGGCGGCGTGCCGGCGGGAGGCTCGTGCCTGTGACGCATCATCTCGCCGCCGGTTTCGGCCGGCGCATTCTGCGGCCCGCCCGTCGCGGCGGGAGCGTTCATCGTGCCTGTCGGACTTGGGCCGTTCGCAGGCGGCGCGCCGACGGTGGTTTCATGTCTGTGCCGCATCATACCGCCGGAGGATTCACCGCCGGTCGTGCTGGTGCCTTGGGTTTCGCCGGGCTTGTTTTGCATCGTGCCGGCAGGTCCGGTCATCGCACCGCCGCGGGTCTCGCCGGTATTGCCGGTCTCGCCCGGCTTGTGCTCGTGCATCATCGGACCGCCGCCGGGGCCGCCCGGCGCAGCGCCGGGACCATTCGCCGGACTGGCATTTCCATGCGGCGCGTTGGTCACCGTTTCCTTCGTGAAGACATGCGTCGGCGCATGGCCCTGATGCTGCGGCACCTTGCTCGACAAGCCTTGCACGACTTTTGGCGGCGGGGTCGGCGCGCTGCCCGCCCTGCCGGTGCCGCGCGGCATCTCCTGGCGCATGCGCGTCTGGATCTCGACGCCTCTGTTCGCCGGCGCCACGAAACCGGGATGCTTGATCACCTCGTTGATGTGCACATGCATCACGGGATGGCCGCCCGCTTTCTCTATGACGCGCGGATCGATGCCGCGATTGACGACGTAGTTGTTCACGACCGCGTAGTGCGTGGCGTCGGTGGTGTTGCGAAGAATGTCGGCGTTGCGGTCACGCGGTATCCAATAACAGTGGGAATCGCGATCGCCG
>Ga0335069_10009292_pt1 | contig 14000 bp, 13 predicted proteins | sample Lox_Sample_11_FD_206714 | JGI IMG/M metagenome (GOLD analysis project Ga0335069, IMG submission 206714) | Soil microbial communities from Loxahatchee National Wildlife Refuge, Florida, United States - Lox_Sample_1.1 | ecosystem: Environmental > Terrestrial > Soil > Wetlands | place: USA... | reverse complement strand
AGGTGGAAGGCAAGGCGTCCGGTATCCGAGTGGAAGTGTACGGCAACCGCAGCCTGGAGGCTGCGCTTCAGCCAAAACAGGTCCCGGTCGGCGTCCCCGCCCCTGCTGGACCCCCTCCCCCGCGTGTTTTTCGAGGAGGGCTTCCGCAGCATCCGGAGCCGGCGGATTCCCCCGCAACGCCGAACCCGCTAGCGCGATTGCAGGCCGTAGCCGCGGACATCTCCGGTTCGCTTCAGTATTTCTCCGGATTGTTCGGTCCTCCTGCGTTGAAGAGTCTCACGGTGTCGCCGATACCGGGCGGATTCGGGCAAGGCTTTCCGGGATTGGTTTATCTCTCCACGCTTTCCTATCTCCAGCCGGATCAAAGGCCCGAGGGCGCGCGAGGTCCGCGCGAGCAACTTTTTTACTCTGATCTGATTGAGGCGCACGAAGTGGCCCACCAATGGTGGGGCGACGTGGTGATTCCGGAGGGGTATGAGGACGAGTGGCTATCGGAGGCGCTGGCGAACTATTCGTCGCTGATGTATTTGGAATCGAAGAAGGGCGTGAAGGCGATGGAGGACGTGCTGGAGGATTACCGGGATCTGCTGCTGCGGAAAAATGCGAAGGGTGCGACGCTTGAATCGACGGGTCCGATTACTTGGGGGTTCCGGCTGGAAGCGGACGGCAATGATGTGGCCTGGCACGACATCACCTATTACAAAGGCTCGTGGGTTTTGCACATGCTGCGCCGGCGGCTCGGCGATGATCGGTTCGTCAAGATGCTGGCCGAACTGCGGCGGCGTTACGATTCGCGCACGGTCTCAACCGCGCAGCTCGCGGCACTGGTGAAAGAGTTCGTACCGCCAGTTGCGCCAGGATCGGGCGCGAAAGCGTTCAACGTGGATGCCTTCTTTGAGAACTGGGTGTATTCGACGGGCATTCCCGCGGTGAAGGTGACGTATTCGGTGAAGGGCGCTGCTCCGGCGGTCAGGATATCGGGGATTGTTACGCAGAGCGGAGTCGATGACGGCTTCTCGGTCGAGGTTCCCCTCGAGATTCAATTCGCCAAGGGCGCCCAGCAAGTGATTTGGGTCGAGACTTCGAACGATGGCGCGAGCTTTTCAGCCACGCTGAAGCAGGCTCCGGTGAAGGTATCGATCCCGGAGGGCCGGGAAGTGCTGGCGGTGAAGCAGTAGCACGTTGTTCGCCCTCGACGCATAAGAGTAAGTTGCCCGCGCGGGGGCGGCCCTCAAAACGGGGAGAACTCGCCCCAGTCCGACCGCCCCAGGCTCCGTTGTGCCGGCGAGTTCCTCAATAGTCGCGGTAAGCGCGGACGATTAGTGGGAAGGTTGGCGGCTTCGCACTTCCGCTTCGGTCAGGATGCGATCCATTTCGGCATCCTGGACCGGCCGAGTGAGGAGAAAATCGTTATTCTCTTCCAATCGTCTTGCCAGCTCCGGATCCCAGCCGTCGCTCACCAGCACGAAGGTAGCGGTGTGCCCGCGAATCTCCTCGTAGAATTCGGTCCAAGGCCGGCTGAAGGGGCTGAGCGCCCAAAAGACCGCGTCGAAGCGCAGCCGTTGAACCAGTTCCGAAGCCTCTTGCGCCGCGGCCGGAATTCCGCGATGGCCACGAGCCGCCAACGCCGAAAGCAGCCGCGTTTGAGCCGCTGGATCGGAATCCACCAGCATCACCGTAAGGGCTCGCGGCGGAGTGCGGCTTTCGGCCGGCGATGGCGTCTCCCAGTCTTCCTGAGCCAGCGGCAACTCGACTTCGAATCTCGCCGTTCCGCCGCGCGACCGAAAGCGAACGTCCCCTCCGTGACTGCGAATGATGCCCTGGCACACCGCCAGCCCCAGCGACGCGCCTTCGAGAACGCTCTCCGCGGAAAATGGATCGGCGGCTTCTTCCTCATCTGTCGTGGAGTATGCGATTTCGAGTAAGACCCGGCCCGCAATTGAACTGCTTTGAATCGACAGAGTCCTCGGTGTTGTTCGCGCCGCGCGGCGTTCCGCGTGGACAATCAGATTCAGCAACGACTGCTCGATCTGCCGTCGGAATCCCATCACCTGCGCCGGCTCGGTGGCCAGTCGCTGTTGCGCTTCGATCCCGAGCGACTTCCACTCCGGCTCGCGGAAGCGAATCAACTCGGTCGCGAGTTCATGCACATCCAAGATCACGGCCGACGGCGAATCGTCTTCGTGGGCGAACGAGACCAACCTCGCGACAATTTCTGACGCCCGCTGCGACTCGCCCGAAAGCTTGACCAACTCGGCTTGTGACGGCGGCGTTCCCGCATGCGCCGCAAGCGACGCGGACAGATTCACGATGCTCTCGATGGGAGCCTTGAGCTCTGTGGCAACACCGGAAATGAGCTGTCCGGACGCAGCGAGCTTTTCGCTATGCAGCAATTGCTCGCGCGTGGCCTGACGTTCCTGAAAACTCAGCGCCGCCGCAACTTGATTCGCGAGGTGCTGAAGATCAGCCTGCTCCTTGGGCGTGAAAAATCCAGTGCTGCGCGAGTTGCCCAGCTCCAGGACCCCTGAAACCTCCTGTTGCGAGAGCAGCGGAACGAACATCGCCGAGCGCGGGAGGTTCATCTTCGCGCCGACTTTCACCAGCGGATTCCGTCTCACGTCTGGAATCTGCAGTGGAGTGCGATTGCGAAAGCAGATCACTGCCGCGCTGGCCAAACCCTCCGGCGGATCATCGAGCGAAGCGGCCATGGGTTCGGGCTCCGCGGGCGTTGGCAGGCGCTCCAGGCTCCGCGTACGTTTCTGATACACGAACAGATTTACCGATGTGGCCTGGGTAAGCGTAGGCACAACCGCCGTAAGCTTCTCCGCGATCGCCTTCGGAGTCGGCGCGGCGAAGATTTCCTCCGCCAGGGCGTACAGCGTGCGTTGATGTTCCTGCTCCGCGCGGACGCGCCGGTCGCGAAGCCACCGCGCAAGCACGGTCAGCGCAACCGCGATACATGCGGCGATCAAGACCCGCAGCGCGGTCATCGCGTCTACATTTCCGACACTCATATGGGCCGTTGGGTCGCCAGCCAAGATTCCAGTTCAGGATGGAGAAAATCCGGCACGGCGAAATCTATATTTGAGAGCGGTTCGGGATGGGTCAGGACGCCCGCGACCCGCATTCCTGCCGCGCGCGCCGCCGCGACTCCGACCGGAGAATCTTCGAACACGATGCAATTGCGCGGGGCGATCTTGAGCCGCTCAGCCGCCGTCAGATAGACGTCCGGCTCCGGCTTGGCTCGCTTCACCTGGCTTCCGTCGACGACTTCGTGGAACCAGCGCCTGAGACCGGTACCGTCCAGGACAAAAACGACATTCGCCGGCTCCGCGTTGGTGGCGAGCGCCACGGGGACGCCTTGCGCCCGGCTCAGAAATCCGGCGACTCCCGGGACCAGCGACTCCGAAAGTCGGCCGCCGAGCATCATCATGCGAAACAGCCGCTCCTTTGCCGCTCCATGCTCGAACGCCGCTTCGAGCGGAACATGCGGCCCGAGAAACTCGCGGACAATTTCGTCATTCCTGCGTCCATGCATGCGGCGGGCTACATCGTTCTTGGAGACGCCCAACTGTTCCAAATAGCGCTGCCAGGCAAGCGTATGCACTGGCATCGAATCGACCAGAACCCCGTCCAGATCGAAAATCAGCGCCAGCCCGCTTGCGAGCGGAAGGCCCGAAAAACCCATTTATCGGTAGAATACCAGGAACGCTTCCTCGTCCGACCGAACGCGCCGAAAATGGCCTGAAGTTAATGGATTTCCACTGACCAAACTCGGTAGAATTACGGGGGATGAGGGGGAGTTCAGCGAGGAGGTACTACGTATCTGGGCAGGTTCAGGGAGTAGGTTACCGCTATTTCGCGCAGAGCGCCGCGCGGGAACTCGGCGTACGCGGCTGGGCCCGTAATCTCGATGACGGCCGGGTCGAGGTGGTCGCCGTCGGGACGATCCATCAACTCAACGGCTTCGAAGGCGAGCTACGCGTCGGCCCGCCGATGGCCGAGGTGAGCGGCCTTGAGGTAGAAGAAGCCGTAGAGGTGAAAGTCGAAGGCTTCCACATCCGCTAAGGATTGTGGCGCAAACACTTTGTTTTGCAGCGTCGATACTCATATCGGCGCGTCTTGAAGCGCTAACGCGCGCCGAAATCCCGATGACGATTACGGAAATCGCGAACGCGATCCAAATCGTCGGCTAACATGTCGCGATCGGGCGGCCTGAGCCGGTTGTCCTGAACGACATCCCGCAAAGTGACAATCACATCGTCCACTTCGCGCTGGTCGTAGACTCCAGCATCAAGTTTTCGTTGCAGATCGTCGAGTTCGTCAAACGCTCGCATCAGCCGGTACCGATCTCCGCCGCCCTGGAAACTTTCCCTTTGCACGTGAACCAGGTCCTCACGGACGCGATTGAATAGGCGTCTCTGCCAGTCACCCCGGAAGTATTCGTCGCGGTCGCGGTGATACGCGTCGCCGTCGCGATCGTAGCCGAAATCGCGGTGCTCATCGCGCGGTGGAGGCGGCGGAGCATAGCCTCGGTTTTCCGTGACCGGACCGCCGCCACCGCGGCTCCAGATCAGGTCGAACGTATATCCTTCCGAGCCGCCCTGCGGATCGTCAATGCGAACGATCGCCGTCCCGCCGTTGCGTGGGTCGCGGATCAGTTGCTGCTGCCCCCGGCCATCGATCCCCTGAAAGCGAAACTCTCCCGGATTCGCCGGCAGCGGCGCGGTGCACTGGAACCTCCGCCATTGGGGAGGCTGGCCGGCCAGGTTTCTGAGCGTGGCGCTATCGCCCCGAATCTCCACCTGTGCCGCGCCATCCACAACCACTTCAATCGTGCACTTGCCCTGATCCGGGCCCCCTCCGCCGGTGATGGTTGCGCGCCTTTGCAACGTTTGTGCTGTCGCGGCGCCCGTCAATGTAACCAGACTGATCGTCCACACGAACACATTTGTATGCAAGGTCCTGTCCTCCTTTTGGTGACGGAGCATTCAAGTGGCCATATTCCAAATGGCCAATCCGCTTCGCCCTTGGATTCAGCAAAACCGCGCACCTAGCTTGAAATCTGCTTCGTCCGCCCACCCCGAGTGGTGTGGCCAATGCGCGCTTTCGCGTAGATATTTCCGTCAGAGATCGCGATGGACGGCAATTTCGCGCAAGGAGGCGGTAGCCCTCCGGTGGCCCGAAGGGAGCGGGCCTGGGTCGAAGAAGCGGCAGACGTGAGCTCGAATTTTATGGAGTAAAGTGGGATGGTCCGAAGGCCTGACCTCCGCGGCGAGTTAGCTGTTTCGAAGGACGCGCCTGACGGCGCTCTCGAGCGGCGCAAATCGTCTGTTACAGTTCGCCAAATGGAATCCACGTCAATACGGTCGTATTGATGGCGAAGCCAATTGCCGATGCCACGTATGCTGCGCCATGGAAGGCCTGGGCAGAGGACCTCAGCCTGATCGCCGAGACGAATTGCGGCTTCACTGATCACCTGTAGCTTGCGTTCGACGGCCGCGAGTGTTTTCGCGTCGTCCCGAAATGTTTCCGCATCCATGCCGACCGTAAACTGGGTAACAACTAACTTGACATACCAAGAGAAGACGCCTACAATCGATTTCAGCGTGACAGGCCAGAGCGAACTGGAGAACACAGTTGCGTCCGTTCTAGAGCCTCGGCTAATGTCTGTGTTGATGGCGCGAGCGGTAGCCCAAGAGATTTTTCGGAATATTGCTGAGAAAGGACTTGTCATTGTTCCCCGTAAGCCAACCGAGGAGATGCTGGAGGCGGGTTGGTACTACGCACATGATGAGGATGCAGCGGGAACGTGGGACAGCATGATCGAAGCCTATGCCACAAGTTCTGGAAATCCGGTAAGCGGTAATGGCTGATTCCCACGTTTTCGGAACTCCAAGAACCGATCCATGACTAACCAAGTGCGCTTTGAGTTTCAGATAATCTTTGGAAACGTTCAAGTTTTCACGTAATGCAGCCCATTGTTTCGATGTAGACAAACCGGGTGCGATCATATTCCGTATCGCGTCAATCGCACGCGCGCAGTTTATAGGGGCGTGATGCGGGAGCGCTATTGACGCGATGAGATCGTCTAGAGCCATGAACAACGGCGGCTCCATGAGAACGACGCCAAGCATCTTATCCAAGTCCGAATTAGGCTGGGTAGCGAGACTGAACGAGGTGGCGAATGCCGCGATGCGCTGGTCGCGGATCACGAGAGTTTTTTCTGCACCGGCGCTCGTGATGAGCTTGTCAAGGACAACCTGCGCTCCGTGTCCTGAGGAAAAACAAGCGAGGTTCACAATCGCTCGCGATATATCCATGGCTCTCATGTGGAGGGCCATGATGTCTTCCGGGTTATTGCGGTTAGCGTAGCATTCGACACGGATAATGGACTTGTTTATGCTCGGGCGCATCATTACTCGCAGGCCGTTTTCCATCGGCCACTCATATTCGAGCACTTTGGTGAAATAAAAATTGACGGCTTCGGGAATGACGCGTCCGAGGAACGTAATCGTGGGTGGTCCTGGAGTTGGGAACGGGCTTGCCATGAAAGGTATAATCCTAGCAGGTGAAATCGAAGCCGCGCGAGATGATCGAAGGAACGGAAGCCTTTGACGCGTTTAAGGCCGCGATGAAGGCGATACTCACGGTGCCCAAGAGCGCGATGCCGCCTAGCCCATTCAAGAAGTGGAAGCCGAAGAAGAGACTGGGCGCAACAGCAGGACGGAGCCCTACTCCGAAGCGTACTGGACGCCAGCCAGATTGAACAAGTTCACCACGTGCTGAACATGGGTGCATCGCCCAACGTGCATAAATTGATACTCTTTGACTTCCAACACTTTTTTGTCTTTGAGTATCTTTGGCGTAAATCCTAGCTCTAGATGGTCTGTGCTGGTTTGAATCCCCCAGATGTGCCCCTCTGTATCAAAGAGCGGACCGCCGCTTTGGCCCTTTAGCCCAGGTGTTGACGTTTCGATAAATTTAACTTGGCGTTTTGTACCTTGATCGATCGTCACTACCATCCGGGTGTGGATTCCATCGTTTGGGAACATTGCTAGGTTCCCGAGTTGCGTCTTGAATTGTTGAGTGGCTTCATCGAATGTGGACGTAACCGTCGCAAAGGGAAATCCTAGACGGCAGAGCGATCCTCCAGGCGAAGGGTCTGTGTTTGGCTTTTTAAAGGTAGGAAAGCACGAGATTATCGAAGTATCAAAGCCCTCAAGTTTGGCGATGGCGATATCGGCTTGAGGATCTATGCGGAATTCTTTAGCCCAGACTCCATCTCTCCACCACCAAAACGATTGTTGGGTAATCCACTTCGGGTTGGCCTTATAATGTTCTAGCTTCCGATTTCTGTTCCTGACAGAAAGCGAATTGTCGGACTTAATTGTCGCAATGTTTGTCTCGTGCTCGCTCTTTTCCTTTGCATGCTGCTTAGCTGCGTGCATCGCGTTCAGGACGTGAGCGGCGGTCACGATCCACCCGTCACTATTCACAACGAGGAACGTCGCACAGCCGGAATCGACGATTCCATCCGCCGTCCGTGTTGTGACGATCACCGGCTTGGTGAAGTTTTGTACGACTCCGCATGCCTTTGAAAACACTGGTGCTCCTTGCCCCTCAGCGAGAGCAACCTAAATCTTATATCATATTCAGACGATATCGTAGTAGGCAGGAGAATCGAATATGCCGTCATATATTCTGAACATCGAAGACCTGGATGCGATGAGGGTTGAAACAGTCGTCCAGATTGTAGAGGAACCCTGCCTGAGTTCCTGCACGCTCACGACTGGCTACGACCTTGCGGATAGCCCAAGCTACCAAAGGACCTTAGTCTATTCGGAGTAGCCGCTTCCCTCGCCCCTGCCGTTTCCGCTCCTTCTCGGTTAACAGGCGTCGGCCCTTCCTCCTTGCCAGTGAGCGCATCCCATGTTAAGCGCTTCCCGACTACTTGAGCCATGGCCAGCCTGAAACCGTCGAAGTCGTTCAGGTCCTGATCCTCGGTCTTTCGGTTGTTGAAGCGATAGGCCTGCTCGTCAAGGTATCGGAACAAATGAAAGGGCTCCACTGAAACATAGGTTCCGCTGATTGTCCGCTTCAGTAACGACCAGTAGTTTTCGAGCGAGTTTGTATGGGTCACGTTGTCAGTGACGTATTCCACGGCATGGTCAACAACTTTATGGGCGTATTCGCCAGCGAGTCCCTCGTAGGACTTCAGTGCATCGCTATACAGCGCGGAACCGGCTTCTACATGCGCCTTGACTTGCTTGTGAATGGTTTTCTTCTTCCGATTGGGGATTACGACTGTACGGACTTTCCCGCCGCGCTCCATGATGCCGAGTACGGGAGTCTTGTCTTTTCCGCCAGTGCCTGTGATGCGGCGCTGCCGTTGAGCAATGTGCATGTTCCGAGCCTTGCCGCCGATAAAAGTCTCGTCGGCTTCAACATGGCCAGAGAGCATCTTGTCAAACGATCCATGATGGAGTGCGAAGCGGATGCGGTGCATCATGTGCCAAGCTGACTTTTGAGAGATTCCAAGATGACCTGCGACTTCATAGCTGCTGATTCCGTTCTTGCACGTGACGAGTAGCCAAACAGCGGGAAGCCACTTCTCAAGTGGAATGGCCGAATCTTCGAAAATAGTTCCTGTCTTGAGCGTAAAGGTCTGCCCCTGACCGGCTTCGTGCTTCCCATAGCATTTCCAAACGCGAGTTTTTTCGAGCCAACCAACGCGCTCGCATCCGCAACGTGGGCAGACGATTCTATCGGGCCAGCGCAACGGCACCATGAACGCCTTGCAGTTGGCGAAGTCAGCGAAGTAGATGATTGCTTCCTGAAGTGTCTTTGGTGCGTTGCTCATATTGATAGTATGAGCTAAAGCGCATGGTATGTCAGGTTAGTTGTTACCCAAAAATAGGAGTCCGGCCGCGTCGTCCAGTAGCAGCACCAGCCTTGAAAGTTGGAAAGCGCGATTGGCGTCGTCTTGCTGCCGACCGTCACCGTTCCGGACCCGGTGGTCGTCGACTCCGCCCACCCGGTGCCGTCCTGCTTCGTGATCGTCAAGTTGAGCGAACCGGATGCGCCCGCATAGGCTCCCGTTCCGCCGGTGATCGTGCCGGACATCGCAAGGGTCCCGGGAAAAGGGAAATTGGGATCGTCGTCGGTGAAGCTGATGGCGATGGTGTCGGCCTCGTTGAACGCCAGCTCCATCGCGATCTGCACGGACTGCCCGGGGTTATTTGGATTCGTCACCGAGCTGCTGGTGATCACCAGCGCCGCATTGCCGAGCGGTCCGACGGAGCCCGTTTGCCCCAGAACGAACGCGTTCGCCACGGAGTTATTGGAGTCGCCGAGGTCAATGTTAAGGTTGAGGTTCGTCGAATTTTGCGCAATAGCCAATGCGCCATTGAATATCACAAGGAGCATCGCCGAGCGGGCTCGGCACGTGCCGATGACCATAGAAACCATCCCTCCACGGCTGGTTTTGATGGACTAGTTTACAGGGAATAAGCCCGCGGCACGCAAACGGTTATACTAATTTTCGCTTTGCCACTTCCTGAATCGCCCGCTGGCGACCGCCGTTCCTCCGTTCTCTCCGGCATTCGCGTCCTCGATCTCAGCACTATCGTTGCGGGACCGGCTGCGAGCATGATTCTCGCCGATCTCGGCGCGGACGTAATCAAAGTCGAACGTCCCGGTACCGGCGAAGACTCGCGAGCGATGGGGCCGCACCGCGGTGCGTTCGGCGCGTACTTCACGGTATTGAATCGCGGTAAGCGCTCGATCGGAATCGATCTCTCGAAGCCGGATGGGCGTGATGCGGTCTTGCGGCTCGCTTCCACTTGCGATGTCTTCCTCGAAAATTTCCGGGGCGGAAAAGCCGCGGCGATGGGGCTCGATGAGGCCACGGTTCGCGCTCGGAAGCCGGACATCATCTACGCTTCGCTATCCGCTTATGGCCCTTGCGGCCCCGACTACACCCGCCCAGGTTACGACGCGATCCTGCAAGCGCGGACCGGGATCATGAGCGTCACGGGAGCAGCCGGCGACAGCACGCCCATGCGCTCCGGAGTCTCCATTCTCGACCTAGGCACCGGAGTGTGGATGGCGCTCGGGATACTGGCCGCGCTGCTCGAACGCCAGCGCTCTGGGAAGGGCCAGCGCGTGGATGCGTCGCTGTTTCAGTCCGGGATCATGCTCATGTCGTATCACTTGCTATACCGGCAGTTCGCGAACGTGAATCCCACGCGTCAAGGCGCTCGCCATACGGCTTTTGCGCCTTACGGCCTATTTGAAACCGCGGACGGGCCGATCATGATCGGCATCTCGAGCGACAAAGCATTTCTAAGGTTGTGCGACGCGCTCGAAAATCCGCAGTTGGCCGAAGACCCGCGTTTTTTAACCAACGTCGATCGCGTGCGTAACGTCGACGTCCTGGAACAACTCATGAACGAGACGCTGCGTACCAAACCCGTCGCGTATTGGTCTGAGGTTCTGGACCGGCACGATGTCGCGAACGATCCAGTCTTAAATTCCGAGCAGGTGATCGAAGACCGCCAGACCATCGCATTGCAGCAGCTCGCCGAAATCGCGCTCGACGGCCACGCCCTTAAAGGAGAGAGTTCCGCGCTCGTTCCCCGGCTCCCCATCGGACTCTCGGCCACGCCTCCGCAGATCCAAGGTCCACCACCCGAGCTTGGCCAGCATAGCCGCGAGATTCTTCGGGAAGCCGGATTCGAAGACGCCGAAGTTGAAGATCTCTTCCGTAGAGGCGTCTGTGGCTGAGACAACTCAAACCGCGGATGCCGAACGGGAGCTGATCGTCAACACGGTCCGGCACTTTGTCGAGAAGGAGGTCATCCCGGTTGCCTCCGAATTGGAGCATCGCAACGAATATCCGCATGAGCTCGTCCGCCAGATGCAAGCCATGGGCCTCTTCGGCCTGAACATCCCCGAAGAGTACGGCGGCGCGGATGTCGATACGACCACATTGGCCATGGTGTTCGAGGAGATTTCGCGCGGCTGGCTGGGGCTCGCAGGAATCATCGGCAGCAATTCGGTGATGTGCGACGTGCTGGTCCACTTCGGCGCCGACGACCAGAAGCGCCGGTACCTGCCCAGTCTGGCAACCGGCGAACGCCGCGGCGGAATCTGCCTCAGCGAAACCAACGCAGGTACGGATTTGCAAAGCATCACCACGACGGCTTCGCGCGATGGAGACGTGTACCGGATTCGCGGCTCGAAGATGTGGATTACGAATGCCCGGCATGGCAACACTTTCTTGCTGCTTGCCAAGACCGATCCCGCCGCGCAACCGGCTCATCGAGGCATGAGCGCGTTCATCATTGAGAAAGGCGCGCCCGGGCTGACGGTCGGGCGCGATATCGACAAGCTCGGGTACAAAAGCGTCGAAACCTGCGAGCTGCATTTCGATAACTTTCCGGTTCCCGCTGAAAATCTGATCGGCGGCGCGGAAGGTCACGGTTTTAAGCAAGTGATGACGGGCCTCGAATCCGAGCGCCTGAATGTTGCAGCGCGGGGCCTCGGCATCGCCCGGGCGGCGTTCGAAGACGCGATCCGCTACGCGCAGCGGCGCGTGACTTTCGGCAAGCCCATCGCGGAGCACCAGGCGATTCAAATCAAGCTCGCCGATATGGCCACGCGGATCGAGGCCTCGCGCCTGTTGATCTACTCGGCCGCCGAAAAGAGGGATCGCGGCGAGCGGTGCGATCTGGAAGCCGGCATGGCCAAGCTTTTCGCGACCGAGACCGCAGCCGACGTTTCGTTCGAGGCCATGCGCATCCTCGGCGCCAATGGATATTCGAAGGATTTTGCGGTGGAGCGCTATTACCGCGATGCGCCGCTGGTCGTGATCGGCGGAGGCACAAACGAATTGCAGCGATTAATCATCGCGCGAAACCTTTTGAAGAAATATCGTGATGGCGAATAAGCGCACGCTTCGTTCACTCAGGAGCTGGCTCTTCACGCCGGCAACCAAACCCGACCGCTTCGGCAAAGCGGCGGAGGCGGGCGCGGACGCGTTAATCATCGACCTTGAAGACTCGGTCGCTCTGCTCGCGAAGGAGCAAGCACGTCGCGCCGCGCTTGAAAACCTTGAACGGAAGCCGCAAAAAATTCTATGCGCGCTGCGCAGCAACACTCTCAGATCGCGAGCCGGCCTGGACGACTTGCAGTCTCTTCTTAGCAGTTCCGCTCAACCGGACTATCTGATCCTGCCCAAGTGCGAATCCGCCGGAGAGATTGAAATGGTCGCGGCTCTGCTACGTGAAGCTGGAAAGTCCACCGAAATCGTCGTATCGATCGAGACCGCCAAGGGCATTGACGCTCTCACGGAAATTACCCGAGTGCAGGCGCCTGCGGCATTGCTATTTGGCGCTGGAGACATGGCTGCGGATCTCGGCGCAGAAGTATCCTGGGAGCCGCTGCTGTGGTCGCGGTCGCGGGTCGTTCAGGCAGCAGCGGCGGCTGGAATCGTAGCGATCGATTCGCCGTACTTCGATATCGCCAACTCAGACGGCCTACGCCGAGAGACCAAAGCCTCGGGGAGCCTCGGATTTTCTGCCAAATGTGCGATCCACCCGGCGCACATCGCCATCATCAATGAAGTTATGACACCGCAGGCGGAAGAGATCGCCAAGGCGCGAGAAATTCTTGCCGCCAGCCGCAATGGCGCGGCCTCAGTGCGCGGGCAAATGGTGGACGAAGCGGTCGCGCGAACGGCCAGGGTCGTGCTCGAACGAGCGGGGCTGAAAATCGACGAGTAGAAGGAGACGAGATGGAGGGAACGGGTTCAGCATATCGGGAGGTCGGCCCCAAGCGCTATCGCGAAACATCCGGACTTTACTACGAGGATTTCGAACCGGGCGATACCTTCGAGCATCGCCCCGGCCGAACGATCACAGCGACGGACAACATCTGGATGACGCTGCTCACCATGAACACGCAGCCGGTGCATTTCGACGCCGTCTACGCCGCCCAAACAGAGTGGAAGAAGATGTTGGTCGATAGCACCTTCACCCTCGCGCTGCTCACCGGCATGAGCGTCCGCACGGTGAGCGCTAAGGTTGTGGCGAACTTAGGCTGGGACAAAGTCAAAGCATCGCATCCTGTCTTCGCGGGCGACACGCTCTACGCGGAAAGCACCGTTCTGCACAAGCGCGAATCCAAGAGCCGGCCGACACAAGGCATCGTGACGGTCCGCACGCGCGGAATAAATCAAGATGGTAAAGAAGTGATGAGCTTCGAGCGCACCATGCTGATCTACAAACGCGGCCATTCGCCCGAAGAAGCCGCGAACTACTGACCGCCTTTCAGAACCGCGCACGCAGCAAGTGGTCTATTGCTGCCGCAGCGGAGGCAGCGGGACCGGAATATTGTAGTTGTTTGCTCCAACTCCCACACCGCCCGCGCATGTCGCGGGGGCTTGCGCTTCCACTCCCCAGAACATATAGCCGAGCATGCCTGTCGTGTTTCCCGCGCTTATCGGAGCCATCGACTGAGCGAAAATCCCGGTGCTGTTCTGGAGCGAATCCGCAAAGTTGTTGCACTCCGGCTCCAGCGTGCTTCCCGATATTACCCGCACTGCTCCAGTGAACTTCGCGGGCGGCAAAGCCGGAACCTGCACGCCAGGGACCTTCTCCCCGCTGGCGTGCTGTTGCCAGCTCGTCTCGAAGCTCGATGCGGCGGGCTGACCGTTCGGCACGGTCGCGTTGGCGAAATCGAGCATAGGAGGACTGCTGGTCAGCCATTGGGTTGCCTGCGCGGCTAGCGCGGAAAGGTATTGGTCGCCAGCCGCGAGATCTATGGTCAGAAGCGCGGCAGGATTGGTTCCCGTTGGATCGTAAGGCACGATGGAGCGGTACGCGGTGATGAAATCCTGCAGCGCGGTCAGATTCGGATTAGCATCGTTTTCGTAGTCGATCTCGATGCCCACGCCCATCGCTTTCGCCACAGTAGCTGCGTTAATCCCGAGCTGT
>Ga0335069_10009291_pt1 | contig 14000 bp, 14 predicted proteins | sample Lox_Sample_11_FD_206714 | JGI IMG/M metagenome (GOLD analysis project Ga0335069, IMG submission 206714) | Soil microbial communities from Loxahatchee National Wildlife Refuge, Florida, United States - Lox_Sample_1.1 | ecosystem: Environmental > Terrestrial > Soil > Wetlands | place: USA... | reverse complement strand
GTTCAGTACTCCCCCAAGTCCTTCCCCATCACCACCTCACCCCGGAAGTTCTGCCGCACCGCCGCCAGCATTTCGTCGTCCGTCGCGCCCATCCGGATGATGTGCGTGAGCACGAGCAGCTTGGGGCGGATCCGGGCCGCGAGCTGGCCCAGCTCGACGTCCGAGGTGTGGAGAGAGCGCATGTAGGCGGGCCAGTCGGCGCCGCCGGGACGGTCTTCGACCTTGAGGCGGGACGCGGCGTAGACCTCGTGCACCAGGACGTCGGCGCCGGTCGCCTGCCGGACCAGCTCCTCGCTCGGGCGGGTGTCCCCGGAGATCACCACCACCCGACCGGGCGTATCGAAGCGGTAGCCGTACGCCTCCAGGGGCCCGTGCAGCACCCGGAAGGCCGTGACCTTCACGCCCCCGCTGTCGTACACCACGCCCGCCGCGATCTCGTGGACCGCCACCCGCAGGTTCTCGGCCGACTCGTGCTCGAGATCCTCGATCCGCGCTTTCTCGTCCACCGCGTACGCGGCCATCAGGTGATTCACCATGGCCTGGAGCCCGGCGGGTCCGAAGGCCTGCAGCGGGCCACGGCGTTGCATCACCCAGCTGGTGAGGATCAGGTCGGCGAGGCCGAGGGTGTGGTCGGAGTGGAGGTGCGTGATGAAGAGGGCGGTGACGCCGTTGATGGGGAGGTGCGCGGCCGCCAGGCGCCGCTCGACGCCGACGCCCGCGTCGACCAGGAAGACCCGGTCGCCCACGACCACCGCGGTGGCCGGGCCCCAGGCGTTCGGGTCGGGGCGCGGGAAGCCGGTGCCGAGCAGGACGACCTTGGTCTGGGCTGACACGGCACCGGAGAGAAGTACCAGGATCAGCATCACCAAGACCCACGGGCTGCGGATCGTTCGCGCGGCCTGAAGGCCGCTCTCGGCTCGATGGAGTCCTGAAGGACTCGCCAATGCACGAGGCTCCGGCAGTGCAAGGCCTTCAGGCCGCGCCCGCGCCGAGAGCGGGCTGTCAGCCCGCGGGAACGGGGACGGGAACCGGCTCAGCGCACGCCCCCCATGAGCTTCTTCACCGGCGGCACCAGGATGAAGGCGATGACGGAGGCCCCGATGCAGACGCCCGCGACCACCAGGAAGAGCTCCTGCATCGGCGCGGACGAGATGAAACCGGCCGCGAAGCCGGCGGCTTTGTTGCCGATCGCGTCCGCGAGGAACCAGACTCCCAGCATCATGCCCACGATCTTCACGGGAGACAGCTTGGTGAACACCGACAGCCCCACCGGCGAGATCGACAGCTCGGCCAGCTCCTGAATGAAGTAGCACCCGACCAGCCAGAACGGCGAGACGCGAAGCCCGGGCGTGGCCTGGATGGCGTACGCCGCGGGCAGGAGGAACAGGAATGAGAGTCCGACGAAGAACAGGCCGAACGCGAATTTCGTGGGTGTAGAGGGCTCGTACTTGCCCAGGCGGATCCACAACCACGCGAAGCCGGGGGCGAGCAGAATCACGAAGATCGCCTGCACCGACACGTACCAGCTCGAGGGGAAGTGGAATCCCAGGATGGTGAGGGTGGTGTAGCGGTCCCCGAACAGGTTCAGGCTCGACCCCGCCTGCTCGTAGGCGCCCCAGAAAATGGCCGCGCCGACGAAGAAGAACGCCATCGCGGCGATGCGCTTCCACTCGACCTTGGTGAGTGCCCAGAAGGTGGCCTCGCCGGTGGCGGCGGCCTGGACCACCGCGGCGGCCCTGGGGCGGTGGGCCAACCGCTCGATGGCCGGGCGCAGGCGATCCCGGTGCAGCACGAACTGAACGAGTCCGAGGGTCATGCCGATGCCCGCACACAGAAAGCCGATGTGCCAGTCCACTTCCTGCGCCAGGTATCCGGCGATGATGGGCCCGAGAAACGCGCCGGTATTGATCCCCATGTAGAAGATCGAGAACCCCGCATCCCGCCGTTCGTCCCCGCTCTCATAGAGCGCGCCGACGATGCCTGAGACGTTGGGCTTGAGAAGGCCCGTGCCGACCACGATGAGTCCCAGACCCGTGTAGAAGAACGGCAGAGGATGGAAGGCGAGGGTGAAATGGCCGAGGGCGATGATGATCCCCCCGAAGAGCACGCTCCGGTATTGGCCCAGCCACCGGTCGGCGAGGATCCCGCCGAAGACGGCCGCGGCCCACGCGCTCGACGTGTAGTTCCCGTAGATGCGGCCGGCGTGCGCGTCGTTGAAGCCGAGCGGGTGGACCATGTAGAGGATGAGGAACGCCCGCATGCCGTAGTACGAGAAGCGCTCCCAGAGCTCCAGGAAGAACAGCGTCGACAGTCCCCGGGGGTGCCCGAAGAACGACGTATCGCGCGGAGCCGCGGGTGCGGTCATTTCTTTCTCCGGGCCAGAATATCCTCGAGCACCACGCGATCGATTCTTCCGTCCATCCGGACGCGCACGTCGTAGTTCTCCCAGTACATGAAGTTGGCGAGCGCCTCGAGGAAGGTCTGAGTGGCCGCGCCCTGCGGGGCCGCCAGCCACTTCTCCTTCTGGTTCAGCGGCTCCCGGAGGAGAATCGGCTCGAGCTGCTTCACGATGTCCGGCGTGATGGGGATCAGGTCTTCGGGCTTGGAGGTGAAGAAGTACAGCTGGTGAAGCCGGTAGAGCCGGTCGAGCTCACGGATCGGATTGGTGTCGTCGTACACGCGGATGTCGATGTACCGGTCGTTGTTGCCCAGGTACCCGCCGTTCTTCCGCACCACGAGCAGCGCGGCCGATTCCATCCCCCGCTTGTCCCCGCCCCCGGCCTGCCCCGCGTGGAGCGCCGCCATCAGCCGGTCCGCCAGGGATCCCTTCGCCGCCAGGAAAGCGTCGGCGAGGTTCTTCACGGTCTGGTCCGACACCATGATGTTCGCCTGCGCGGCGAAGCCGTGCCCCACGATCATCTGGCCCTTCCCGCCCAGGATGACGGTGCCGTCGGCACCGAGGGTGCGGCCGCCCGCCCAGTCGAAGCAGGAGTCGCCGGTCCAGCTGGCGCTGTTTCCCATCGCGTCCACCATCCCCACCTGCCGCTGCTGGAGCCGGGGGTCCGACCGCATCACGATCCGCATCGCCTCGGCCGCCGTGGCGCCCTGCGCGATCAGGTCCAGCCCTTCGTTGCCGAAATGCGTGTTGCCGAGGGATTGGCTCGCCACCGCGCCCACGCCGGCACGGGCCCAGGGCACGATCCCGCCCACGTTCGGGAACTTCGACTCCACCGCGATCCCGAGGTCGCCGGTGACGGAGTCGTAGGCCACGATGCTGTAGGTGTGCGCGCGTTTTTCGAAGTCGGGAGGGGCCGCGGTGGGCAGGGGCACGGGCTGCTGGAGAGCCAGGACAAGCAGGAGCATCGCCTCAGTCCTTTCGCAGTTTCTTCTTGAGTTCGTCGAGCTGACGGTCCGCCGCCGCCTCCCGCTGGGCCCGCTCCATCTGGGACTTGAGCAGATCGTCCTCGGGGTCGACCCCCGGCCGCGCGCCGCCGGCGCGCTGGATCTCCCGCCAGGCCGCCTCGGTGCTCCGCTCCGCCCCCACCCGGCCCTGGTCGGCGGCCGAGAGCTGGGTCTGCATCTCGGCCAGCTCCTTCTCCGCCAGCGCCAGCTCCGCCTGCTGGGACTCGTACTTCCGCTCCAGCACGGCCAGGCGCTCCCGGTGCTTGGCGGCGAACCGGTTCGCCACCTCGACCGTCTCCGCATCCTGGATTTCTCCGGCCAACCGGCCCCGCCGCTCCGCGTCCGCCAGGCGCTGGCGCTCGGCGGCCACCTCGAGCTCGGTCCGCTTCAGCGCCTCCCGGACCTCGCGCACCGCCACCTTCGCGTCCACCACCGCCTCGCGCATCTGTCCCGCCAGGTCGCGCAGATCGGCGGGCGGGGTCGCCGCGTCCAGCGCGGCCCGAAGGGCGTCCCGCAGGCGTTCGAACACCCTGGTCAGCTCTTGCGGATGGTCTTGGCGAAGAAGGTGGAGAGCACGGGCTCCACCGTGTGGGACCCGCAGGCGGGACACGCCGGGCGGCGCTTCCCGTGTTCCGAAATGGTGAGCTGTTCCGTGAACACCTCACCGCACTTGGTGCACCGGTACTCGTACAGGGGCATGGCCCAAAGGTGCGAGGCCCCGAGGCGAGGGTCAAGTTGACGGCTCGCTGGAAGTGGCCAGATTGCTTGGAGATGCGGCCCCTTCGACTGCTGCTCCTGGCATCGGCGCTCGCGTGCAACGACGGCCTCAAGCCTACCCCGGTCCCGACCACCTGCCCGACCGGCTTCGTGGGGATCTGCGGCGAGGTCACGTTCCGGGGAACCCTGCCCGACAGCACCGACGCCCTGTACCTCGTGGCGTACGCCGCGTTCCCGCAATCCACGTCCGACCTGTTCGACTTCCTGCCCTTCCCGCCGTCCACGCTTCCGCTCCCCGCGTCCGGCGATTCCGTGGTCCACTACACCCTGCCCCTGCCGAACGGGGCGTACCACTGGGTGCTGGCGGTCTGGAAGAAGGTCGGGACGCTGAACCCGGGGAACCCGGCGTCCGCCGACTCCCTCCTGCGGGAGGCCGGCTACTACCGTGATCCGGCGGACTCCACCCTGCCCGGCATCGTCCAGGTCAACGCCACCGGCACGGATCACATCGACTTCGTCGTCGACTTCGGGAACATGCACTCCGTTTCCTACTTCTTCCCGGGCACGCCGTGAGCCGCGCCGCCGCGATCCTGGCGCTCGGCCTGGTGGCCGTTCCCGCCGCCGCCCAGCGGGCGGGCGTCGTGGTGGGAACGGTGCGGGACACGAGCGGGGCCGGGATCTCCGGTGCCCGGATCACCGCCGGAGACGCCTTCACGCTGTCGGGGCCCGACGGCCGTTACCGCCTCCCGAACGTCCGCGCGGGCACGGTCTGGATCCGCGCCCGGGCGTTCACGTTCAGTCCGGACTCCGCATTGCTCACCGTCCCCCCCGGTGATTCAGTGCGCTGGGATGTGACCCTCCGGGCCGGCGCGATCTCGATGCCGGTGGTCGTGGTCACCGCCGGCAAGCGGCCGGAATCCCTCGAGAACGTCTCGGCCAGTGTGGCCGTCTTGTCGGACACCGTCGTCGCCCGGCACGCGGTGAACACCATCGACGAAGCGGTGGACCGCGCGCCGGGCGTGCAGTTCCTCAACGGCCAGGTCAACATCCGCGGCTCTTCCGGCTACGTGCAGGGTCTCGGCGCCCGCGTCTTGCTCCTCGTGGACGGCGTCCCGATGAACGAAGGAGACCGGGGCGGCATCGACTGGGACCTCGTGCCGGTGGACGACGTGGAGCGGATCGAGGTCGTCAAGGGCGCCGGGTCGTCGCTCTACGGGTCGTCGGCGTTCGGCGGGGTCGTCAACCTGATCACGCGGGACATTCCGGAGGGCGTCCACGGCCGGGTCCGGTTCTTCGGCGGCGGCTTCGCCAATCCCCCCGACTCGATCTGGCGGTTCCGGAACTACACCGGTCTCCAGGGCGGCGGCGACGTCACCGGATCGTTCGGCACGGACCAGTTCCGGGGCGCGCTGACCGTGGGCGGCCGGCACTCGGACGGGTACCGGCAACAGGACGAGAGCGACGCCTACGAGGTGGCCGGCAAGGGCGAGTGGCTCCCCGACCCCGTGACCCACGTCCTCGTCTCCGGAACCTGGGACAGTCATCAGTACCAGGTGCCCCTGATCTGGTGCGTGCGCGGGCAGTGCGACGACAAAGGCCAGAGCTTCCAGCCCTTCCTCATCGACACCACGGGGCTGGGCAGCCACACCCGCTCGGATCACGGCTACCTGAGCGCGACCATCACGCGGACGCCCGAGGACAACCTCACGTGGATGGGCCGGGTGTCCTGGCTCCGCACGCATTTCACGGACTTCCAGCCCGGCAACAACGACTTCGCGATCGCGGACCGGTTCGGCGCCGAGGGGCGGGTGGTGGTGGAGCCGACCCCGGACCAGACGGTGACCGTGGGCGGCGAGATCACGGAGTCGCAGGTCACGAGCGACATCTTCCACAATCACACGCAGGAGCTGTTCGCCGGGTACGGGGAAACCGAGCGGGTGGTGGGACAGGCGCGCTTCACGGCGGGCGCGCGGATCGACCTGCTCGCGGTGGACGGCGCGGGCCTTTCGGCCGTGGTGAGCCCCCGGCTTGGCGGCGTCCTCTCCACGGACCTGGGCGTCTGGCGGGCGTCGGTCGGCAAGGGGTTCCGGGCGCCGTCCCTCGGGGAGCAGTACGTCACCACCGTGGTCTCGCCGTTCACGGTCGTGCCGAACCCCGGCCTGGTCCCGGAGACCGGCTGGAACTTCGAGCTCGGAAACGCGGCGGCGGTGACGTCCTGGCTGCGCACCGACGCGGCGCTGTTCCTCACCGAAGCGTCCGACCTGATCGAGCCTGAGGTGGCGGGAAACGGACTCGAGATCCAGTTCCAGAACGTCCAGCGCGCCCGGCTGGCGGGCCTCGACCTGTCGGTGGCCGCGGATCCGGTCAGGCATCTCACGACCACGCTCTCGTACACGTACCTGGACGCGCAGCAGCTGGCGGCCGACGGTCTGCCGCAGCAACCCCTCGCCTTCCGTCCCCGTCACCTCCTGACGCTGTCCGCGGACTACACTCTGGGACCGGCCTCCGTGGGCGCCGACTTCCGGTACAGCTCCCGGTTCGATCGGGTGGAGCTGTACGAGACGGATCCCCGGGTCGGGGCGAAAGTGCTCGATCTCCGGGCCGGGTGGCGCGCGGGGCCGGTGGAGGTGCGCATCCTGGCGACCAACGCCCTCAACTACATCTACAACCTGGTGCCCCGGACCCTCGAGCCGGTGGCGACGGTCACCATGACGGTGACCTATGTCTACTAGTACCTTTCGCCCCATGCGTGCCATCCCCTTCCTTCTGGGCGCGATCGCCCTGGCCGCCTGCGGGACCGGGCGGACCGGATCTCCCGTCTGCGGGCTCGCGATGGTGGTGGGGCCGACCGTCATCCAGGAGCAGCTCGCCGACGCGCGGATGATCCTCCCCGAGGCGCCGCGCGGGCTCCCGCAGTCCCTCCCCGCGCGCGTGGCGGGCCGGGCTCAGGGGAAGGTGCTGGTGGCCTACGACCAGTCGCGCAGCCTGGTGCTGGGGTTCCAGGGAGAAGGCTTCCCCCTGGCCGGCGCGGGCGGTTACGGCCTCCTGGTGGTGGACGACACGTCGTCCCGCGTGCAGGGCGTCGTGGTGTACGAATCCCCGGCGCCGCGGGACTTCCCGAAGCTCGGCACCGTCGTCGGCGGGGATGCGACGATTCCGCTCTTCGGGGTCCGCGTCGACTGGAACGGCGTGAGCAACCCCAAGTGCCCTCTCCTCGGCGATTCGGTGCCCGCCGCGCGATGACCGTCGTCGCCGTCTCCGCTCCCCGGCGCACCGACGCGGGGCGCACCCGGGTCGCGCTCAACGCGGCGTACGTGGAGTCCCTGGAGCGCGCGGGGCTGACGCCGCTCGTGCTCCCGACGGTGCTCGATCCCGCGCGCGCCGGTTCGGCGCTGGACGCGGTGCGCGGGCTGGTGCTGTCCGGCGGCGAAGACGTGGATCCCGCCGGCTACGGCGCCGCGCCCCATCCGCGGCTGGGCGCCATCGATCCCCACCGCGACGCCGTCGAGGCCGAGCTGGTCCGGGCCGCGCGGGCCCGGCGGATGCCGGTGCTCGCCATCTGCCGGGGCGTGCAGATCCTCAACGTGGCCCTGGGCGGGTCTCTCTATCAGGACCTGGCCACCGAGCGCCCCGGCCCCATCGACCACGCCGACTCCGCCGGCCGTCACGGCGTCCGCGTCGACGCGGGCACCCTCCTGCGCCGCACGCTCGGCCGCGGCGAGATCACGGCGAACAGCCGGCATCACCAGGCCGTGAAAGAGCCGGCGCCGGCGCTCGCGGTGGTGGCGCGCGCTCCCGACGGCGTGGTGGAAGGCGTGGAGCTGCGCGACCCGGACGGGCAATGGCTGCTCGGCGTGCAGTGGCACCCCGAGGACCTCGACGAGGCCGGGCTGTTCCGCGGATTCGCGGAGGCGGTGGGTTGAAGCGGGCGGTCCCCGAAGCCGCCGTGGCGGTGCTGGACCGCCTCACCGCCATATCCCAGGAGCTGTCGAGCGCCTTCCGACCCATCACGGTGGTGGACGTGATGGCACGCGCCTTCGACGACTCGCTCCGGCCGTCCCGCCTGGCGGTGGTACTGCTCGACCTCGAGTCGAATCAGCTCACCGTCGCCTACGACCGCGCCCCGACGCCCACCCGCACCGACGATCCGCTGCTCCAGCTGGCGCTGCGCAAGGGTCCCCTCGTCCTGCCCCGGAACGTGGCCGTCGACGCCGGGCGCGCGGGCGCGCCGGGCGTCACCGAGGCGCCGGCCTCGTGGATGGGTGCCCCGCTCCTCGCCGTGGGACGCGCCGTCGGCGCGGTGTCGCTCGGATCGGACAAGTCGCAGGCGTTCGGGGAGCCGGAGCTGGCCTTCGTCAAGGTCGTGTGCGCCAAGGCCGCGATCGCGCTCGCCAACGCACGGCTGGTGGAGCTCCTCTCGGTGGGCAAGCGGGAGTGGGAGCTCACCGCCGACTCGATCTCCCAGGCCATCTGCATCGTGGACGGCCAGGGGATCGTGCGCCGGTGCAACCGCGTCTTCGCGGATCTGATCCAGGTGCCCGTGACGGCGCTCCCGGGCCGCGCCTGGCTTTCCCTCGTGCCGCCGGCCTGGGCCGACGTCGTGTCCCGGGCGCTGGCAAACCCCGGCGCGGCCGCGGTGGAAGTCCGCTCCGGCGACCGCATGTTCGCCGTGAGCACCATGCGCATGGCGGGCGCGGACATCGGCACCGCCGTGCTCCTGTTCGAGGACACGACCGAGCGCCACCGGCTCCAGGACCAGCTGATCCAGTCCGAGAAGATGTCGGCGATGGGGCAGCTGATCGCGGGCGTGGCCCACGACCTCAACAATCCGCTCGCGTCCGTGGTGGGTTTCTCCGACTTCCTGGCCGAGGCGGGCGAGATTCCGGCGCACCTGGCCGAGCCCCTGCAGGTGATCCGGCAGGAAGCGGAGCGGGCCGCCACCATCGTGCGGAACCTGCTCTCCTTCGCGCGGAAGCAGGAGGGCGAGCGGCAGGTCCAGTCCATCCGGCCCCTGCTCGAGTCCACCCTGGCCCTGCTGCGAAATCAGCTGATGGCCCTGAAGGTCGAGGCGACGCTCGAGATCGAGCCGGGCATTCCGTCCATCGCGGTGAACGCGAACCAGATCAAGCAGGTGTTCGTCAACCTGATCGTGAACGCGGCGCAGGCCATCGCCGGCGCGAAGCGCGGAGCCGCGGGACACATCTGGATCACGGCCCGGCGCTGGCTCGACGGCGCGTCGGTGAGCATCGCCGATGACGGCCCCGGAATTCCCGCCGACCTGGCCCAGCGTGTGTTCGAGCCGTTCTTCACCACCAAACCCGAAGGCGAAGGCACGGGGCTCGGGCTCTCGATCTCGCAGGGTATCGTGAAGGAGCACGGCGGCCGCATCTCGCTCGACTCGGCGCCGAATCAGGGTGCGACCTTCACCGTCGAGCTGCCGGGGAGCGGGGCCCCGCGGGTCAGCGGCACCGAAGCCGCCCCCGGCGTGGTGAGCGATCATCTCCGGGTGCTGGTGGTGGACGACGAGCCGCACATCCTCCACTACATGCGGGTGACCCTCGAGGCCTGGGGACACTCGGTGGAGATCGCCTCCGACGGGAGTGACGCGGTGGAGCGGGCGTCGGCGACGCCGTTCGACGTCATCATCTGCGACCTGCGGATGCCCAAGCTGGGCGGGCGCGAAATGTACGAGAAGCTCGCGCAGCAGCACCCCGAGGTCGCGCGGCGGGTGATCTTCGCCACCGGCGACACGGTCCGCGGCGACACGCTGCACTTCCTCGAGTCCCTCGGCCGCCCGTTCCTGCACAAGCCCTTCACGCTGGCCGAGCTCCGCACCGTCCTCGCCGGCGTCCGCCGCGCCGGCTGACGCCGGTGCGAGTTCTTCAGGTCGATTCGGGCCGCGAGTGGCGCGGCGGACAGAACCAGGTCCGCCTGCTGTGCCGCGAGCTGCAGGGACTTCCCGACGTCGAGAACCGGCTCTTCACCAAGCGCGACAGCCAGCTCGCGGAGCGGGCCCGAGCGCAGCTGACGCCCGTGATTCAGGCGCCCTGGGGAGCGGGACTGTCCCCCGCGGCGTTCCTCGCGCTCCAGCGGGCGGTACGGCGATACGAGCCCAACCTCGTCCACGTCCACGACAGCCACAGCCTGTCCCTCGCGCTCTGGCTGCGGCGCCTCCGCCCCCGCTTGACCCCGGAGCCCTACGCGGTCGTCGCCCACCGCCGGGTCGATTTTCACATCGGCCCGAAGAGCAGCTGGCACCGGGCCGACCGGATCATCGCCGTGTCCGAGGGCGTGAAACGGATTCTGGTGCAGGACGGCGTGAACCAGCGCGACGTGGTCGTGATTCACGACGGCATCGATCCCGACGAAATCCGCGCCGACGCCGCCCGCGCCCCCGACATCCGCGCGCGGCTCGGTCTCCCGGCCGGTGTGCCGCTCGCCGTCAACGTCGCCGCCCTGGTGGACCACAAGGACCAGCGCACCCTGGTCCGCGCCGCCGCCCATGCCCGCGACCGCGCGCCGCGGCTCCACTGGGTGATCGCCGGCGCCGGCCCCCTCCGCGAACCGTTGCAGGGCGACATCGCGAGCTTCGGCGTGGGGGACATCGTGCATCTGGTGGGGTATGTCGATCCGGTGGACGCGCTGATCCGGGAGGCGCGGGTGTTCGTGATGTCCTCGAAGGAAGAAGGGCTGGGCAGCGTGGTCCTGCACGCGCGCGCGCTCGGCACGCCCGTGGTGTCGACCGCGGCCGGCGGGCTGCCCGACATGGTGCCGGCCGAGTGGCTCGTGCCGGTCGGAGACGCGGAAGCGCTGGGACAGAAGGTCGTGCGGGCGCTCGAGCACCCCGTCGCCGTTCCGCTCGACCCGCGATTCACCGCTAAGTCGATGGCGCAAAGCGTCTTGGCCCAGTATCACCTCCTCGCCTAGATTGCAGGCACGATGATCTACGTGTGCATTCCGGTCCACAACGAGGCGAAAACCGCCGGCCTGGTCCTCTGGAAGGTCCGGCAGGTATTCACCGGCTTCGCGCGCGAGTATCACCTGCTCGTCTGCGACGACGGATCCACCGACGACACCGCCGAGGTGCTGGCCCGCTACGCGCGCGTGCTGCCGATGACGGTGATCACGCACCGCGAGCGGCAGGGATATGCCCGGAGCCTCGAGGAGCTGCTCCGCGCCGCCCTGCAGCGGACCGACCGGCCCAAGCGGGACTGCGCGGTCACCCTCCACGCGGACTTCGTGCACAGTCCGGACGCGATGGAGGAGATGGTCAAGCGCCTCGAGTCGGGCGCCGACCTGGTGGTGGCCGAGCAGGCCAAGAACGTGGGTCAGGTATCGCGGGGGTTCCGCTGGAGCCGCGCGTGGGCGCCGCGCCTGCTCCGGGTTCCCGGCCTCCGCGACACGGTCTCCGGCTACCTGGCCCTCCGGCTCGTGGTGTTGCGGCAGGCGCTCCGTCCCGGCGCCGAGGCGCTGCTGACGACCGACGGATGGTGCGCCAACGCGGAGCTGCTCGCCCGGCTGGTCCGCCACGCCCGGAAGCTCGAGCGCGTGGACTTCGCCGCCCGGTACGATCTGCGCCAGCGGGACTCGCGGATCCGCCCCTGGGATCAGCTGCTGAGCGCCTGGCGCGCGCGGCCCGTGATCCGCGCCGCCCGGCTCGCGGCCCTGACGGCGCTCGCGCTCCTCGTCGCGCCCGCCGCGCGCGGGCAGGGCACGGGCCAGGCGCCGGACTCGGGCCCGAGCGCCGTGTCCGCGCGGAAGCCGGTGCCGTTCCCCATCGGCGAGCACCTGGTCTACCAGGCGAAGTACGGGTTCATCAACGTGGGAACCGCCACGATGGACGTGACGAGCGTGGACACCGTCCGCGGCACGCCCACCGTCCACCTGGTCTTCCACATCGTCGGCAGCGCGCTGTTCGGCGCCTACAAGCTCGATCAGAAGCTCGAGTCCTGGGTGGGGCGGGACGACTTCGTGTCCCGCCGCTACGTGGTGGATACGGACGAGAAGGGAAAGCACTGGGGCCACACGTACGACATCTATCCGGACTCGGGGTTCTACCGCACCGACGGGCTCGACACCACGCACACGACCGTGCCCGATCCGCTGGACGACGCCGCATTCCTCTATTGGGTGCGCACCCTGCCCCTGGAAGACGGGAAGCGGTACGAGTACCGGCGCTACTTCCGGCCCGAGAACAATCCCGTGATCATCGAAGTGGTGGGGCACGACCGGGTCAGCGTCGCCGGGAAGAAGTGGGACGCGATCGTGGTGCGGCCCGCCATCCCCAACGGGCGCGGCATTTTCGCGGAGAAGGCGGACGCGCGGATGTGGCTGTCGGACGACTCGACCCGCACGCTGCTGGCGCTCCAGTCCACATTCTCGTTCGGCCAGGTCACCTTGAAGTTGAGGGAGTACTCCGTCCCGGAGCACCAATGACCGAGTACCGCGAGGCGGATCTCTCCCGTCTCACCACCGTCCCGATCGCCGGCCGCCGCAACAAAGTCGACTCCACCCTCCTCGCCCACCCGCCCGGCGCCGATCTCAGCTTCGGCGCGTTCTGGAGCTCCCTGCCCGACATCCTCGCCGCCCGCGACCTGCGCCTCGTCGCGCAGCGGCTGGTGGAGGCCGCGGGCAAGAAGGGCGTGCTGGTGATGATGGGCGGCCACGTGATCAAGGTGGGGCTCGCCCCGCTCCTGATCGCCCTGATGCGTCGCAAGGTGATCACGCACGTCGCGATGAACGGGAGCGCCGCGATCCACGACTTCGAGCTGGCGGCCTTCGGCGGGACCAGCGAGGACGTGGCGGCGGGCCTGAAGGACGGCACGTTCGGGATGGCGGAAGAGACCGGCCGGGAGATGAACGCCGCCCTCACCGCCGGCGCGCGGAACGGCTGGGGCGCCGGCGAGGCCTACGGAAGAGCGCTGGCGGAGCGGAAGGCGCTGCCGGGCCGGGACGTTTCCCTCCTGATCGCCGCCCACGCGCTCGGCGTCCCCTGCACCGTGCACGCCGCCCTCGGCGCGGAGATCACGCACCAGCATCCTACCGCCGACGGCGCCGCCATCGGCGCCACGAGCCACCGGGACTTCAGGCGGCTGGCCGGGTCGCTCCCGGACCTGGATCAGGGGGGCGTCGTTCTGAATCTGGGAAGCGCGGTGCTGATGCCCGAAGTGTTCCTGAAAGCGCTGACCATCGCGCGGAACCTGAACGGCGGGCGGCCCACGGGCTTCACCGCGGTCGACTGCGACATGCAGCGGCACTACCGGCCGCGGGTGAACGTGGTCGAGCGGCCGACGCTCGAAGGCGGCCGGGGTGTTCAGCTCACGGGACACCACGAGCTGATGCTCCCGATGTTGTTCTGGAAGGTGCTGCTCGAGCTGGAGGGACCAGGGGTCAGGGGTCGGGGGACATTGGCCCCCGGCCCCTGATCCCGTTTAGGCCGTCTTGCCCCGGATCGCTTCCCGCACCCGATCCGCCGTACGGGGGGCGACCACGCGCAGCACGAGGTAGCAGACGAACCCGATCGCCGCGAGCCAGAGCACGGTCATCGCGAGACCCATGATGCTGGACAGGAGCCCGAAGAAGATCTTGAGCACCAGCCAGGCGACGACCGCGAGTACCGCGAATCCGATGATGCTCCGGAACATGGTATCCTCCGTGAAGTTCCGCCCTGCTTCGAGCCGTACGACCCGATGACGACGGCGGTTTCACCGGATCTGGCCGTGATCGGCGGCGGCGTAGTGGGAGCCGCGTGCGCCCGCGCCGCCGTTCTCCGGGGCCTGTCCACCGTCCTGTACGAGCCCGGTCCCGACCCCGCGGCCGCCTCCCCCGCGTCCGCCGGGATGCTGGCGGCGCAGATCGAACCGGACGACGAGGCGCTCCTG